>Ga0196960_10000292_pt1 | contig 19396 bp, 10 predicted proteins | sample S3v_5metaG_FD_183187 | JGI IMG/M metagenome (GOLD analysis project Ga0196960, IMG submission 183187) | Soil microbial communities from Anza Borrego desert, Southern California, United States - S3+v_5 | ecosystem: Environmental > Terrestrial > Soil > Desert | place: USA: California | collected...
TGAGTACCGGGCGCGGGTGCGCGAGCTCGAGCAGCTCGTCTCCACCCTGGCCGGCGGCCTGGCGCAGACCAAGGAGGACATCGACCGCGCCGCCGGGTCGCGCGCCTGGCGCTGGGGGCACGGCGCGACCAAGGCGCTGCGGCGGCTGGCGCTGCGGCGCAACGTCACCGAGGGGGCGCTGGCGCGGGCGCTGAAGCGGATCGAGCAGCTGGAGGAAGGGGCGCCGCTGCCGGGGCCGGCGACGGAGGTGCCGGTGACGACGGTCGCGCCCCCCGCAGCGGCCGCCGACGAGCGCACGGAGGAGGAGCGGGCCGAGGCGCGGGCCCAGCTGGCGGCGGAGATCCGCCGCCGCCTCGGGCCGCCGCCGGAGCTGCCCGCCTGGCCGCCGGTCTCGATCGTCGTCCCCACCCGCAACGGCCGCGAGCACCTCGAACGGCTGGTCGCCGGGCTGGCGGAGCGGACCGACTACCCCGAGCTCGAGCTGATCGTCGTCGACAACGCCTCCGACGACGGCAGCATCGAGCTGCTCGAAGGGCTCGACCCCGGCTTCCCGGTGAAGGTGATCGCCAACGAGGAGCCGGCGACCTTCTCGGCCGCGAACGGGCAGGGGGTCGACGCCGCCGCACACGACCTCGTCCTCTTCCTCAACAACGACATCGAGCCGTTCGAGCCGGGCTGGCTGCGGGAGCTGGTCGCCGCCCACGGGCGCGAGGGGGTCGTAGCCGCCGGCGCCACCCTGCTGCGCTCGCCGGCCGGGCCCGACCCGGAGCGGCGCGACCGCACCGTCCAGCACCGCGCGGTCAAGTTCCGCGCCACCGCCGACGGGGTCCGCGCCTACAACGCCGACGACGGCGCCGACCTCTTCGAGGCGGGGTTCGGGATCGAGGAACGGGTCCCGGCCGTCACCGCCGCAGCGATGCTGGTCTCCCGCGAGCGGTTCGAGGACGCGGGCGGCTTCGGCAACCGCTACCGCTTCGGCACCGAGGACGTCGACCTAGGGCTGAAGCTGACCGCGGGCGGCGGCGAGATCGTCGCCACCGGGCGCTCGGTCCTCTACCACCGCGAGTCGGTCTCCCAGGACGCCGAGGGCCGCGACTTCATGCGCAACAACCGGCTTGTCAACCGCCGCGTCTTCCTCGAACGCTGGGGGCCGGAGGTGCGCCGCAGCTACCGGCTCGGGCGGCTGCGCCAGGACCCCTCCTGGACCGACGGCGCCGGCCCCCACATCGCGATCACGGTGACCAGCCTCGACCCCGCCGCCGGCTGGGGCGACTGGTACACCGGGCACGAGATCGGCGACGCGCTGGTCGCGATCGGCTGGCGGGTCACCTACGTCGAGCGCAAGGGCGAGGCCTGGTACGACCTCCCCGGCGACCTCGACTACCTGCTGGCGCTGATGGACCCGTTCGACCTCAGCCGGGTGCCGCCGCAGGTGACGACGATCGCCTGGATCCGCAACTGGACCGAGCGCTGGCTGGAGCGCCCCTGGTTCGACCGCGCCGACGTGCTGCTGGTCTCCTCGGCCCGCTCGCGGGAGCTGATCGAGGCGGCGACCGGGCGCAAGACGATCCCCTTCCCGCTGGCGGCCAACCCGGGCCGGTTCAAGCCGCTCCCCCCCGACCCGGCCCGCGCCGCCGATTACGTCTTCACCGGCAACCACTGGGGCAAAGACCGCGATGTGCAGGCGGGGCTGGCGCCGCGGCCGGGCGAGCGGCTCGACATCTACGGCAAGGGCTGGGACGAGGTGCCGGAGCTGGCGGAGCACTGGCGCGGCGCCGCCCCCTACGACGAGCTGCCGGCGATCTACTCCTCGGCCAAGCTCGTCCTCGACGACACCTCCGGCCCGACCCTCCCCTACGGCGCCGTCAACAGCCGCGTCTTCGACGCGCTGGCGGCGGGGACGCTGCCGATCACCAACTGCGAGTCGGGCGTGCGGGAGCTGTTCGGTCCCGAGTTCCCGACCTGGAGCGACCCGGCGAGCCTGCGGGGGCGGATCGACGCCCTGCTCGGCGACGGGGAGCGGCGCGAGGCGTTGGCGCGGCGCTTCCGCCAGGAGGTCCTGAGCCGCCACACCTACGCCCACCGGGCGCGGCGGCTGGCCGAGGTGCTGGAAGAGCACGAGGAAAAGCCCTCCTTCTGCATCAAGATCGGCGCCCCGACCTGGGAGGTGGCCGAGCAGTGGGGGGACCTCCACTTCGCCCGCGCGATCCAGCGGGACCTGCGGCGGCGCGGCCACCCCTGCACGATCCAGGTGCTGGAGGAATGGGAGAACGACGAGGGGCTCGTCCACGACGTCGCCCTGGTCATCAGGGGTCTGAGCCGCCACCAGCCGAAGCCGGGGCAGGTCAACGTGCTCTGGAACATCAGCCACCCCGATGACTTGAGCGGCGAGGAGTGCGACGGCTACGACCTCGTCTGCGTCGCCTCCGAGCGCTTCGCGGCGGAGCTGCGGGAGCGGACCTCGACGCCGGTGGTGGTGCTCGAGCAGGCGACCGACCCGGCGGTCTTCTTCCCCGACCCCGCGCCGGAGTACGAGCACGAGCTGGTCTTCGTCGCCAACTCGCGCAACGTCCTGCGCCCGATCGTCCGCGACCTGCTGCCGACCGAGCGCGACCTGGCGATCTACGGCTCCGGCTGGGACGGGCTGATCGACACGCGGTACGTCGTCGCCGAGCACGTCCCCAACGAGGAGCTGCGCAAGGTCTACTCCTCGGCGCGGGTCGTCCTCTGCGACCACTGGGACGACATGCGCGAGCACGGCTTCGTCTCCAACCGCATCTACGACGCGCTCGCCTGCGGGGCGACCGTGATCAGCGACGCGGTGCCGGGGCTGGAGCGCTTCGAGGGGGTGCGGACCTACTCGACGCCGGAGGAGCTGGCGGCGCTAGTCGAGGAACTGCTCGGCGCCGAGGAGCCGCCGCGCGGTCGGCTGCCGGAGGGCAACTCGTTCGCCGACCGCGTCGAGGAACTGCTCGCGGCGCTGCCTCAGCTCAGCAGCTCCGGCAGCATCCGCTCGAAGCGGCTCGCCAGCTCCGCCTGAAACTCCGGTTGGTAGTGACCCATGTCTTCGAGCGCCTCGGGTAGGCCGAACGCTTCGATCTCCTCTCGCGGGTTGAAGAACGGCTCGCCCAAGCGCGCGGCGCCGGCCTCCACCCCCGCCACCAGCTGCTTGCGCCGGGGGAGTTCCCGGCCGCCCTTCAGCGCCGGGGTGTCGAAGTGGGAGACCCAGAGGATCGGCCCGTCGAAGTAGGCCCGGATCGCTTCCATGTCGGTCAGCATCGACTCCCCGGTCTGCAACTGGACGTCGATCCCGAGGACGAGGTCGCGCTCGAGCGGGCTCAGGTCGTCGCTGAGGAACGGCTCGCGCTCCTCGGCTGAGGTGCCCAGCTTCTCCTTCGCGTAAAGGCGCTTCCACCAGCGCTGCAGGTTCTCGCGGTCGCCGACCAGCCGGCCCCGCAGCCGGTTGATCTGCAGGTAGAAGCCCCGGAACTCGATCTCCTTCAGCGAGGAGATCTCGACCACCAGCAGGTCGGTCTCGCCGAGGCGGTTCTCGGCCGTCGCCAGGGTCCCGTCGGCGCGCGCGGAGAACCGGTTGTGGGTGATGTACGGCCCCAGCTCGGCGGGCAGCGTCGCCTCCCCGTGCATGACCCGAAGCTGCTGCAGCGTCTCCTTCGTGTAGTGCGTGAAGCCGTAAACGCCGGCGTTGTGGAGCTCGACGACCCCGCGCTCGGCGAGGATCGCGAACGGGTCGTAGACCCGGCAGGTGCCGAGGACGGTGACCCGTGGCCTGCTCATCGGCGGCGATTCTACGGCCGCCAGACCCCCAGATCCTGCCCCTGCGATTGGCGAGTTGATCTGCCTATAGCCAAACTAATTCGCCAATCGTTGTCCTGGTCGTAACCTGCCCCCGTGCCAGAGTCAGGGCAGGCGATGGAGATCCAGCCATTCAGTGAGCAGCCGCGTCTGCGGGTCGGGGCCTTGGGGGGTGGGCAGCGCGCGGACGTGGAGGCGTTCGATATCGACGGGCCGCAGCCGCTCGACCTCGAGCCGCCGGTGCTCGCGCTCGACGAGCGGGGAGAGGCAGAGGAGCTGCCGGCGCGGATGCCGGAGCAGGCGGGCGCCAGGCTCTATGCGGGTGCGGTCGAGGAGGGCGTCGTCGCTGTCGCGCCCAACCTGCGCTCCTACCTGCTGACCGGGCGGGGCGAGCTGGTCGCCGACGCGATCGACGACTCGCCCAACGTCTGGCGGCGGGCGGAGGGCGACTGGCGCTCGATCGCCGAGCTGGGGACGGAGGTCGCCGCTCGGCCGGGTGAGGTCGTCCTCCTGGGAGGGCAGCGCGGCGGCTACTGGCACTGGTGGGTCGACATCCTGCCGCGGGTCTGGATGCTCGACGCCTTCGGCCCGCGCGGCGATGCCCGGCTGGCGATCCCGCCGTCGCAGTTCGAGTTCCAGCGCGCCTCGCTCGACCTGCTCGGGCTGACGCCGCGCCTGGAGCCGGTGGAGCCGGGGCTGACCCGGTTCGACCGCGTCACCTTCACCCGCGGCCTCACCGGCGGCGGCTCCCGATACCCCTCGCGCAAGCTGGGCGAGTACGCGCGGTGGCTGCGCGAGCGGCTCGCTCCCGGCGGGCCGGTCCAACGGGGACCTGGGTGGAAGCTGTTCATCAGCAGGGGCAGCGCCGCCTCGCGCCGGGTCGTCAACGAGACCGAGCTCGAGCCGGTGTTGGCCGAGCACGGCTTCGAGATCGTCGACCCGGCCGGGATGTCGATCCTCGAGCAGGTCTCGCTCTTCTCGCGGGCGAGCGCCGTCGTCGGCCCCCATGGCGCCGGGCTGACCAACCTCCTCTTCTCGCATCCCGGCACCCGGGTGGTCGAGCTCTTCGCCGCCCCCGCCGCGCAGGGGGTCTCCAACTACCGCGTCCTCTCCTCCCACCTCGGCCTCCCCTACGCCCGCCTGCTGGCGAAGCCGGTCTCGAACGAAAGCCGCTACGGCCCGCACTCCTACGACATGGAGGTCGACCCGCGGCTGCTGGCGCGGGCGCTAGGCGCGGTCGCTTAGGAAGCGGCTGCGGCCCTCGTCGGTCTGATTCGCGGCGCGGTTGAGCGCGGCCTGGGCGCGTTTGGCGACCGCCGCCGGGGAGGGGTTCGCGCCCGGCGGGGCGATCAGGACGAAGCGCCGCCTGCTCGACAGCAGCGCCTCCTTCAGCCCCTCCCGGCCCTCGACCCGGACGACTTCGTGGCCCTCGCCCTCGAGCGCCGAGAGGTCTTCGTCGCCGAGCGCGAGGACGCTGACCCCTTCGGCGCCCTCCTCGCCGCCGAGCACGAGGCTGTCTTCGATCGAGTCGACCAGGGGCCACTCGACCCGGCCGCGGCCGCTCCCCGCCTGCAGGATCATCAGCCCGTTCCAGAGCGTCGGGTGGCGCATCGCCGCGGTTTTGCGGTCGAACACCACCTCCCACTCGAGGCGGCTGTCGGCGGCGAACTGGAGCGTCGCCTCGTGGGCACGGTCGAGGTTGGTGTCGTCGACGACGATCACCGCGTCCTCGGCATAGAAGGGATCGGCGATCATCAGGCCGCGGTACTGGTTCTCGTAGCTGTGCTCGCCGTCGTAGAGGTAGACGCCGAGCGGCCGGTCGAGACCGGCGGCGAAGAAGTCGACGTAGTCCTGGTCGAAGAAGCGGTGGCTGGGGGTGCGGCGGCCGACGAAGCGCTCGAGGAAGGCCTCCTTGGGGCCGCCGAACTCGGAGAAGTTGTCGACCCCGAGGCAGGCCCGCTCCCCGTTGCCCGCCATCGCCGCGAGGAAGGTGAACCCGTTCCAGACGCCGACGTTGACGAAGGCGCGGGCGGGGTCCATCTCCCGGACCGCGGTGTTGAGCACCGCCGCGTTGGCGAGCCGCGACATCCGCCGGATCGGCAGCAGCGGGTTCAGCGTCTCCCGCAGGCGGGCGTCGTCGGCGCCGAAGTCGACGATCGCGGACTCGATCCGGCTGGAGGCGGTCTGGATCAGCGTCGCCACCGAGCCGTCGGGGCGGCGGACGTGGAAGTGGCCGTCGGGGCCGGGCTGCGCGTCGGGGCCGAGCAGGCGGAAGGACCAGCCCGCGAGGGCCTCAGCGATCACGCGTGCCTCCAGGCGGAGAGGTCGCGCCCCAGCATCGCTTCGAGCCGGTCGACGTCCTCGGCGAAGAACTCGTACAGCGCCGCCTTCTCCTCCGCGCTCAGCGGCCGCCGCCCGCTGCCCTCCTGCCAGTAGCGGCTGCCCTTCGGCAGGCTGCGACTGAAGACGACCTCGTCGAGTTCTTCGGGGGCGAAGGAGTCGTCGACGCCGATCTTGCGCAGGGCGTCGGCGTAGACGCCGGCGGGGTCGCTGCGAGCGTCCTCGTTGAGGAAGACCGTGAGCCGGTCGCCGAAGCGCTCCACGTAGGGGGCGAGGCTGCGCGCGTACCAGCCGCCGGCGACCAGCTGCATCTGCTCCTCCTCCGGCGGCGTCCGCCGCGCCAGCTCGACGAGGTCCTCGTCGGGGTCGATGCGGCCGCGCTTGACGTGGTGGACGAAGGCCGAGTAGAGGCGGTCGACCGGGTCGCGGAGGACGGCGAAGAGCTGCACGCCGGGCAGGTCGCGGTGGATCCGCTCGGCCACCTGCGCGGGCTCGTGGCGCCAGATCATGTAGCCGGGGGTCGCCTCGCCGACGACGCGCTCGCCGCTCCAGCCGGTGAAGCGGCCGCGGTAGTGGTCGAGCCCGCGCCGGTACTCCTTGGTGTTGAAGAACGAGAGCTCCTCGTCGGGGGTGTAGACGTCGGGGTGGCGGCCGAGGTTGAGCCGGAACCAGCGGGTCGCCCCCTTCTGGGCGCCGATGACGAGGAAAGCCGGGAGGGGCGGGAGCGCTTCTGCCACGAGGTCGGAATCTATCCTGCCCCGATGGCCGAGTCGGAGGGGCGAGGGGTGACGAACGACAGAAGTCGGGCGATGACCCTCTACGGGCAGACGATGACCCGGACCGGGGCGATCTTCGCCCTCGGGCTGGTCTCGGTGGTGCCGTTCGGCATCCTCAGCCTCGCCGTCACCACCCGCTTCCTCGATCCGACCGAGTTCGGGCAGCTGGCGATCCTCTTCGCGGTCGCCTCGGTGGTGACGATGTTCTGCGGCGTCGGCTTCCTGCAGGGGACGATGATCGCCGTCTACGGGATCTCCGACGACGGGGACGACGGGGGCGGCGCCGACGGCCTCGAGATGACCGCCGAGGAGGTCGAGGCCTCCGACGTCGAGGCGCGCAGCGACGAGCAGAAGCGGCTGCTCGGCTCGGGGCTGTTGATCGTCGCGGCGACCAGCACCGCGCTGTGCGTGGCGGTGGCGGCGGTCGGGGTGGTCGTCGCGGAGGCGGCCTTCGGCGGCGGGTGGTGGATCTCGGTCCTGCTGATGGCGTCCTCGGCCTGGGCCGGCGGGCTCTGGCGGATGATGCACCAGGTGCCGCGGATGGAGCGGATGGCGGTGCGCTGGGCCTGGCTGCAGTGGGCGCGGCCGGGGCTCGTCGTCGTCGGCAGCATCGCGGCGCTGGTGGCGGGCTTTGGGATCAACGGGATCCTGGGGGCGACCGCGGTGGCGACGCTGATGGCGACCGCCGTCGCCTACTTCGTCTCCCGCCGCTCGTTCCGGTTCGGGTTCCGGCGCGAGGACACGAGGGTGATCTGGGAGGCGGGGAAGGCCTGGGTGCCGCTGATCTTCGCCGTCGCCATCCAGACCAACGTCAGTATCCTGCTGCTGGGGCTGCTGGCGACCCCGGCCAGCGTCGGCCTCTTCCAGGTCGCAACCCGGATCGCCCAGTTCCCGATCTACTTCGCCGACGGCTTCGTCACCGCCTGGCCGGCGATGGAGCGCAGCCCGATCAGCTTCGCGGCCAAGGAGCGCAAAGGCGTGCGCGAGTACTCGGCCTCCGTCTTCACCCTGCTGGCGCTCTCGACCCTGGGCCTGCTCGTCTTCATCTGCTTCGCCGCCGACTCGCTGATCCACATCGCCGCCCCCGCCTACCGCGAGGCCGCCTCGCTGATCCCGATCGTCGCCGCCGCCGGAGCGGCCCACGTCGTCTTCCGCGGCGTCTTCCGGGCGACCGGCTTCCCCCGGCGGCGCTACTGGTACACGTTCCTCCACCTCGTCTGGATCGCGCCGTACGCGGCGGTGTCGGTGCTGCTGATCCCGTGGGACGCGAGCTACGGGGTGGCGATCGCCCAGGTCGTGGCGGGCGTCTTCATCTCGATCTGCTTCGTCCTCGTGGATCGGAGGAGCAACAACCCCACGCCGTTCGAATGGCGGCGGCTGGGCCTGGCGCTCCTGGTCGCGACGCTCTGCGTGGGTGTGGTGCAGCTCTCGCCCCTGCACGGCGCCGGCCGCGCCGTCGCCTCGATCGCGGCGTTCGCCGTCTTCCCGCTGCGGCTGCTGGCGGTGCGAGCGGTGCCGCGCGAGGAGGTCCCCCTCGTGCGCGCGATTGTCGCCTCCCTGCTGCCGAACCGGAGGGCGAAGGAGATAGCCCGCGAGCGCCTGGCTGAGATGCCCGAGCACGAACGCCAAGCGTTGACGCTCCTAGCCATCGAGCGCCGCGACCCCGAAGAGGCGGCCGCCGAGCTCCACGTCTCCCCCCCGGTCGCCCTGGCCCGCACCACCCGCGCCCTCCGCACCCTCGCCGGCGAAGAAGACCGAGCCACCCCCTACGACCACGAGATCGGCGCCTACGTCCTCAACCGCGGCCCCACCATCGAGCGCGACGTCCTCGCCACCCGCCTCCGCTCCGTCGGCATCGACCCGCTGGAGCTGCACGTGCTCGACGAGGCGGCGGGGCTGGCACGGAAGTTGGGATACGGTCAAGCGAGCGGACGATTGCCGCTTACTAGCTCCACCCGATCCTGACCAGGCGCTTACTACGCTAACGATCCCCCCAGCTACAACCTCGAAGTATCCGCTTGGGTACAAGGTGGCCTGTCCGTCGTCAGGCTCCTCTAGCTCAACCTCGAAGCGCACCCGATACCTACCGGGGGTCCAGTTCGTCGACGCTGGTACTTCGATGCACGAACCCGCCGACCATCGGGGCACCACACGCCCCGCGAGGTCAAACAAGATAGGCCGCCCATTGGCTTCAAACCCGCGGGTCTTCCACTCACCTTTGATCATTTGATCGACCAAAGGTTCGCTCCCGTGCAGCAACTCGTAGCGATCATGATTCTCGATCCTTACGAAGAGGGCAGAACCAGCCCGTACTTCATCGCCCTGTAGCAACAGCCTCGTACTCGGACCCCTCTGATCCTCTTTGACGGTGATGGGCGTACTACAGAATGCGTCTCTCTTTCCCGTCCAATAGGAGGCCGGCCTGCTCCGTGCAGCAGCTCCGTCGTCACCTCTCAGACCACAGCCACTTATTGCCAGTCCACCGATTATCAGCGCTGCTACGGCCGGAAGGATTCTCATGCTCACTGAGCCGACCTGGTCAGGTGAGAGATTCTTTCGATGGGTGGCCACACAACCCCGTCGTAGATAGCAGTTTCACCACCAAGCTCTTCAACGGGAATAGCCTCCTCGAGCATCAAATCGAGGCCTCCACATAACTCCGCCCTACCAGGCCTAGAAGGCCATGGATACGCAACATAGGCGGTTAGGATCACCCTTTCACCTTGATCGATGCGATGGATCCGGTCGATCCAGGGCATCCGATACCCAGTGCACCAATCTACGCCAGTTCGCACGTACAACTGAGAGTTGAAGATGACGCCGTGCCACGGACTCGGGTGGATTACAACACCACGAAACCCCAGGCTCTTTACTGCATAGTTCGCGCCGATAGATCCCTTGCTCCGGCTCGGTGCTCTTCGCCACGAGCCACTGTCAGTATGCCTCTTGGCCTCTCCCTGATCCCTGGGTAGCGCATCTGCCCTACGTTCGGACGCGCTCCACGCACTCGCGCCTGCGACTCCGCAAAGCAACACCAGCGCAATCCATATAAACATGGACACCTTGCGTTTCTGTCTTTGACCGCGGTTGCTCTTGTTCATTAGTTACCTTCCCAGAGCCGCAGATCATTCATTGCTGCTGAGTCGAGCGCTCCGTGCAGCATTCTGGACCCACCGCGATACGACGTATTGAGCAGCGGGGTTACGAGGCGCACACCGTTGATTGCCCTCCCCTGATGGAGACCAATTGACTTCATCGTCCAAGGATTCCAAGTTGGCCCCACTAACAACAAGCACCCAACGCAGTCGCAGGACGGGGATCACGTAATACTCAACGTCTACGGGGAGAACTACTTATGTTGGAAACTCTCTTGATGGGTGGCCAGATGACTCCGTCATAAACGGATACTCCCTTCCCCAGCATCTCCAGAGGTATCGCCTCATCGAGCATCATCACGACACCTAAGCATTCCTCGGCTTTCCCAGGTCGAGAAGGCCATGGATAGGCGACGTAGGCAGTGAGGACAACGGCTGCATCCCGCTTGACAATGGCAACTCTGTCTACCCATGGGGTACGGAACCCGGTGCACCAGTCAACACCCATGTTCACATGCAAGTGTGAATCAGACATAGTAGGCCGCCATGAACTGGGGTGAACGACCACGCCGCGAGCGTTGGTTGCCACAGGAGCATAGTTCGCGCTTATAGCTTCGGATCGCCGTCTTGATGGCTGAGGAAGTTCACCAGAGTGCTGTCCTAACGCTGGGTTACCGCGCGCTAGAGCAGGATCGCCGGCTTTTCCCCCAGTGGATCCCCATCCCCTTAGGATCGCAACTAAGCTGATCGCAACCAGTACAACGATCACCGAGAGCACTGCGCGCCTGTTCCTATAAGGATGGTCCATCAATCAGAACCCCTCCACAGTTTCAGGTCATTCATTGCGGAGGAGTCGAGGGCACCGTGAAGCATCTCCCGTCCTCCTCGATAGGGCGTATTGAGCAGCGGCGTAGCGAAACGGGTTCCGTTGTTTGCACGCCCCTCATGGAGCCCTATTGACTCCATCGTGCGCGGATGCCATACCGGACCTCCGCTGTCGCCGGGCCGTGACGACATTCCCTGAATTGCTATCACCCCGACAGGCTTTGGCAACTGTTTGTGTTTGTAATATCGAAACCCCACCACCTTGCCGCATCGGACGCCGCCCACTGAGGCTCCCGAAACACAAGCCAGCCAGTCAAGTTTCGCCCTGGCAGCTGGACCCACTTGAGGCCGCCGGCTGCCTCTCCCCCAAATATGGGTCGGGATAAGTCCCCCTGACCTGAGGTCCACTGCAAGAGCATCGATGGTCCCACTTCCTGCATGCAGGGGGTCTCGACCTACATGGCCGATCTTTTCCGCGGCTTTCCTGAATCCGGCCTTCCCAACTCTCTGATAGTTCTCGATGCGATACATCGGCAACGACAGGTTCGCATTGTGTCCTGCCGTTAGAAGCCAAGGCTCTTTCACCGTCTCCCATCGTAGGTCCAGCTGCTTATAGGCGCCAAATCCGGCCGTTCCGCAGGTAGGGAGCGGGGTCCCCGCCGTTGGCGTCCAATCCGTCCAAATCGCCTCGCCGGCAAGCATCCTCCCACCTTGTCGCTGACGTAGCGCGCGGTCGTCGCAGCGCTTTTCCTCATCGAGTTCACCGCCAGAGTGATACGTGATGCTCACACCGACCAGTGAATCAAGAAGCTCCTCCAATCGCCTTTCGGCTATACCAACATCAGATGCTCCAACCAGAATAGAAGTCCCCGAGTCACTCACACCCACTTCCACGATCACGTCGCTTGCTATTGGGTCTTGTGCCATAGCGGTGACTATGTCCGCTTCGGTCTCCGCGAGGTCGTGCTGTGACCTTGCCGGCATAAATGAGAAGGGAGATATGCGATCCTCGGCTGCAAGTTGTAGCTCCCCCACTAGCTCACCCACGCGGGTGGATTGATCTTCAGTGAAGCCAATGCGGATTAAGCCACCTGCTGCATGGTCGATATCGAATCCCGCGTAAGACTCTGGATAGTGGCTGTAGCCCCAATCATCGATCTGAGGGCCGTTGTGTTCCATGTACCATTCTCGATACTCCATCTCCGCCACATCAACCGGCCGCAGCGGCACGCCCCACTTCTCCGCTGAACTCCTTGCGACCTGACCTTCCGGCGTATTCGGATTGCTCCATGCACTCAGAAGGTCGTAAACGCGATCGTTGAGCGCCTGCTCTTGAGTCACGGGGTTTAGGTCGAGATCGAGCCCGAAGGTAACGCGAAAGCGCTTGATATCGCTAAAGGTCGGCTGAAGCGGAGCTTCTGGGTCAGGAGGCGGGGTGTAGGGGATGTTGACCCAGAATCGCCTGCTGACCGCCTGATCCAAGTGGTCGCTAGCTCGTACCTCAAGCATGTGGATTCCTGGTTCCAGCGAGCCCGTTTCGACAGCCCACTCATCGGATTCGCTGGTGCACTCGACACCGGGCTCTTCAGGGTCCTGACGGCATCGTTTATCCGAGACGATCACATCACCATCTATGACTTCGATCGCGGCGATTCCATGAGCAGAATCGGCCTGAACTTCCAGATTGTGTAGCCCGGTGTTAATCGGACCTGAGGTTTCCTTCTCGACCCAGAGGGTGCCGGAGAGGATGACTTCGGGCGGTTCGGCGGCGTGCCACATCTTGAAGACAGCGCCGAGCTCGTCGAAGTAGTAGTCGACTTTGGGGGCTCCTTCCCGCTCGACCGTCGTCTTCAGGCTCTGATCGTCGTAGCTGAAGGAGGTCGTCTTGGCCGGCTCCGGTCCAGCCGGATCGAGCGTCACCGTCTTGACGCGACTCGAAAGAGAGTCGTAAGCCATCGTCGCCGTAGTTCCGTTCGGCAGTTCAACCCTGGTCATCAGACCGGCCCCGTTGTACTCGTATTTCGTCTCGCCTTCGGGCCCTGCGTAAGCGACCAGATCATCGCCGGCGTGCTCGTAGCTGTGGGTCCCCGCCTCGACCCCCTCGACCGAGGCGATCAGATCTTCGGAGGACTCCACCTCGACCGCCGGGTCGTTGGGGAGGTCTGGTTCCGCTTCGACGAGTTCGGAGGCTTCGTAGGCCGGGGTGACCCACTTCTGGACGCGAACGTTGCCGGGGTCGACTACCCAGATGCGGCCCAAGCCGTCGCTCGTCAGCCCAGAGGGCGGAGTCAGCTCGAACTCGCTCGGTCCGAACCCTTTGCTGCCGAACTTCCTGATGTATTCGCCGTTTTCTCCGAACATGAGGATTCGGTCGTTCCCGCTGTCGCTCACCCAGGCGAAGCCCTGATCGTCGACCTCGACGTACCCAGGTCTCTGGAACTGACCGCTTGCCGATCCGAGCGAGCCGAATTCAGCGACGAAGTTGCCGCCGGCGTCCAAGACCTGCACCCGATGGTTCCCCGTGTCCGCAACATAGACGTTGCCGTTCGGCCCGAAGTCCAGGCCCATCGGTTCGGCGAACTGACCCGGACCGACCCCCGGGCCTCCGATCGTCTTCTCGAAGACCCCGCTCGCGGAGAAGATCTGCAGGCGAGAGTTTTTCGTATCGCTGACCCAGACTTTTCCTTCAGGGCCGACCGCGATGCCTTCAGGTGCCGAGAGCTGTCCGGCGCCGGTTCCAGAAGAGCCCGCCTGCACCTGGAATTCACCTTGTTCGTTGAACTTCTGGATCCGGTTGTTGCTCGAATCCGTGACCCAGAAGCCCCCTCCAGACGCGAAGGCGATCGCGGTCGGCCGACTAAGTTGCCCCGGTTCCGACCCCGGCACCCCCGTGCTGCTGACGTGCTGGCCGTCGGCGCTGAACCGCTGCACGCGGTTCTTGCCCGGGTCCACCACCCACAGATCTCCGTCCGGACCCATGGCGATATCCCGGGGGCGGCTCAAGCTGCCGGGCGCCGAGCCCTCCGCGCCGAAGGAAGACGCGAGCGCCGGGGTGTAGTCCGGGATGTAGTTGGGGGTCTCCCACTTCTGGATCCGCGAGTTGCCCGGGTCCGGGACCCAGAACCTTCCCGAGGCGTCGGCGACGAGTCCGACCGGTCCGACGAAGCCGAAGCTGAACTGCCCTTGCCCGTTCCCTTTAACTCCGAACTGCGAGTAGTAGGAGCCGGTCGGGGAGAAGCCCTGGATACGCCCGTCGAAGCTCGCCACCCAGCCGTACCCCCGGCTGTCGAAGTCGACCGCGAGCGGCCATACGAACTGGCCGTCGGCTTCGCCATGGCTGCCGAAGTTGCGGACGAACGCGCCGGATTCATCGAAGACGGCGATCCGATGGTTGCCTCGATCCGCAACCCAGATCTCACCGTTCGGAGCGACATCCAGCCCCTTGGGGCCGCTCAGCCGACCCGCTTCCGAGCCTTTGCCGGCGTAGGCGCCGACGAAGGTTCCCGAGTGCGTGAACTTCTGCAGCCGCGAGCTGGAGTCCGTGACCCAGATGTTCCCCTTGCGATCAACCGCGATCCCGACAGGATCGACGAACTGGCCGGGCCCGGTCCCCGGCGTCCCGATCGTGCGTCTGATCCCGCTGTCGCCGATGACGAAGACCTGGTCGCTCGCGAGGTCGGCGACCAAGCGATTGCCCTTGCCGTCGATCGCGACAGCGCTGGCAGCGTTGAATCCGTCGGAGAAGGAGTAGGAGCCCTCGACAGTGCCATCGGACCCGAGCTTCCACAGGTGCTGCGTCCTGTCAACGATCCAAAGCTTCCCTTCCGCATCTCGAGCAACATCGGCCACGGTCGTCGACACCGGCAAGGAGGTCGCGAAAGTCGGCTTTCCCTGCACCGGAACCGGCGGCGGCTCGGGAGGCGGAGTGCTTGAGCTCGTCGGGTCTTCGACCGCGATCTCCGAGAGCTCGCCTTCTTCATAGGAGTAGTCGACTTCGGCCACGTCCCCCGTCCCCTCGGCCAAGAACTTCTGGGTCCTGCCGGTGGAGTCGAAGACGATCGAGCCTCCTGCCTCCGCCGATTCCTCATCGAACTCGTAGTCGCCATCCGCCTCCTTGGTGATCATGGTTTGGAGGGCGGGGTCGAACCGCTCTTGCCCTGCTTCGGCCGGAAGCGGAACTTCGTCTTCGATGCTTCCACTGGCATCGACCACATCCGCCTGGTCCGGGGTTTCGGTCGCGGGTTCGAGCGACGGCGTCTGGGCCATCGTCCAGCCGTCGCCCCATTCCGAATCCTGATTCTTCGGCAGCAGCGAGTTGTAAACGCGTTCGACTTCGAGGTCGACCGCCGGGCCTTCGACGTCGACGTCCCGCTGCTCGAAGAGCACGTTCCCGGTGGCGACGTTGACCGAAAGTTCCGGCCAGGGCCTGGCCCCCGGCGCTTCGGCATCGGTGCCGTCGGGGAGCGGGAATCGCTCCATCGCGTACTCGTCTTTGTCGCCGGTGGCGGGAAAGTATTCGAACTCGATCGTCCGCTCCCGCCGTTGCTCCAGCCAGTCGAAGGCGACGACCTTCAGTTCATGCTTGCCCTTCTCGAGCGACGCCAGCTGCAGATCATAGGTCCCGTTGATCTGACAACTGCTGACACAGGAGCTCAGGCTCCACGGAGGTTGAGCGAGCTCGCCATCGAGGTAGATCTCGACCCGCTTGGCCCCTGAGCGCTTGGCCTCAGGCGAAGCATTGCTCCCGTCCGTCGCCGTGACTCCCAGCGAGTAGAACGGGCGACCGAGCTCGTCCCATTTCTCGGGGTCCTCGGACTCCGGTTTGTTCTCGTCAGTCGCTTTGGCCAGAGAGCCCGCCAAGGTGATCGTCGGGGCCGTCCGATCCACTCGGACCTCACGCGTGATCGTGTTCGAGAAGCCCTCAGACTCTTTTTCTCCCCAGGTGGGGTCGTATCCGGAAACGTCAACCAACTTTTCTCCCTCATCGAAATAGCCCTCGTGGAGGGTGAACCGAGCACTGCGCGAATACGGACAAGGGTTGACCTTGGTGCCGGCGCACTGGCTGACGTGGAAGATTGCGGGACGTCCTCGGGGATACACCCCTACGTTCTGGACGCCGAGACCAGGGTCGTAAATGTCGGCGGTGATCGTGAAGGACTGGCCGGCTTTGACCCAGCCGTCTGGGAACCCGTCCACCGTCAGCGTCGGATTCTCGGGGTCGTCGAGCTGGATCGCCACCCCCCCGACCATGATGTCTCGGTTGCAGGGCAGGTTGATCCCCTGTCCTCGCGTGCTCAGGCCGATGGCCACGCCCTTTGCTTTGTCATAGATCGTCGCATTGCCATAGAACTGGGCCCGGTTCTCGTGTAGCGACGTGTACTGCTGATTTGCGTTGAAGGTTCCCGCGTAGTCATGGGGCTCGGGCACCTGCTCGTAGAAACAACCGTTGTTGCGACGGTGGAACTGGTTGACGACCACGCTGGGCGTCGGGTAGATCGAAGGGATGAACGTCGTCCCGCCTGGAACGGTGTAGTACCACTGCAGATAGGTATTGGCTGGGATCCAGCCGTCGAGTGCCTGCACGAACAGGCCGCGCCCCGAGGGAGAGCAGAGGAGCCCGTTCAAGCAATCAGTGCTCGCCAGGTAGTACCTCATTTCGGTGTCGCCCGACAGGCGCCAGGCTCCGAGTCCCTCCAGGAATCCTCCGGAGTGCCAAGAGCCGATCCAGCCTTCGGAAATCGCCGGGTCGACCAGGATGGGATAGGAGAATTCTTTGCCGCGGTGCGGCACGGCGAGGGTGAGCGTCTCCCCACTGACCTCGAGCTCCACGGGAACCACGCTCCCTCTCGAGTCGACAGCGCTTGGCGGAGCGACAGAGGCCATGATCTCGCCGTTCCTGAGGATGTCCGCTCCCCCTGCCCCATCGAGCTGAAGGTGCGCCCCCACTGGAAGGAAAAGGCGGTAGCTCAGCCTCTCGGGGCTGGCGCTGGAGCGCAACTGATCGAAAAGCTCAACTCCGGAAGCGATCGGCGCCACAAGCAGGTCCGTGTCCTCGCGCACCTCCGGATAGAAGACGTTCTTCTCGCTCAGCTTCCCGCCGCTGTGATCGGCGCCCAGCGGCAATATGGCCAAGCCCTCGTCGCCGATGGCGATGGGTTCGCCTGAGCTCTCGGGAATCTCGAGGTCGACGATCGGGTTTTCCGGCTCGAAGCCGAGGGTCTCCCGTTCGAGATCGAGGTCGACTTTTTTCAGCGCCCCGTCCTCGTTCTCGACGCGAACAGGAATGTTGGCTTCCAGCAGCGACCCGTCCCCGTCGTCGCTGATGGTTGCGACCCCGTCGCCATAGGCCCGCACGAGCTTGACGTCGCTCAGGAAACGAGCGGGATCGGAGTTCAACTCGATCAAGTTCTCCGAGAAAGAGCTCAGCAGGAGCTGGCGAGCTTCTCCAGGCGAAATGTCGGCGTAAGCCTGCAGCGATGCCTGCTGTTCCTGCTGAGCCGCCGGCGTTTCCAGTTCGCGCTCTCGGGTCTCTTCTTCCTGCTGGGCCGCTGCCATCGCTTCCGCCAGCTGAGTCGGGCCAGGCGGCTGGATCGAAACTTCCGGGGGAGGCGGAATCTCCTCGGTATCGGCGGCAAGGACTGGAAGCGCCGATACGACGATGAACAACGCCGCGAACACCGAAACCAGCCATGCACGGCTCCGCACGCTTCCCCTGGCCCTCATAGATCTCCCCCTTAGAACTTCCCCACCTTTGGTATGACCACGATACCTATGAGAGACGTGCTGGTACCTGAATACCGGCGCGTTTGCCGCAACTTGTCACCGGGAGAAGGGCTAGATCCTGTCGCGCAGCGATCCCAACCACGGCGGCTCAACGCCGATCAGCCCTTCCAGCACCTCGGCGTCGGCCAGGTACCGCTCGGCCAACCGCCGGCGCAGGTCGTCTGACATCTCCATCCCCTGCTCGTCGGGTTCGGTGTTCCAGAGGTGGCGGAGCCACCAGGCGAAGCCGCGGCGGGCGTTCTCGTCCTCGGGGAAGAGGTTGCGGCGGTCCATCTCGGCGAGGAGCTCGTCCATGGCCTCTTGGCTGACGCGCTGGCCGAGGCCGCCGCGGTGCTCGTGGGGGGTGCCGGGGTCGTGGTCGGGGTCGACGCCGATGAACTCGAAGACCTGGCGGTAGAGGGTCGCCGGGTCGCGGTCGAGGTCGGCGGTGAAGAAGACGCGGATCTGCTCCTCGGGGAAGGTGTCGAAGTAGAAGCGGAGGATGCGGCCGTAGTCGCTGGCGCGGACGAGGGGGATCTTGTCGATGCCGCCGCGCTTGGCCGCCACGCGCTCGATGAACTCGTCGAAGCTCTCCTCTTTGCCGCGGCTGATCTTCTTCATCCGCCGGAACTGGGAGACGCAGCGCTCGATCGGATCACGCAGCAGCGCCATCAGCTTCACGTCGGGGCAGGTGGCCTGGATCCGCTCGACGATCGTCTTCGTCGCCCGCGGGTCCGGCGCCATCGACTGCGGCGTCAGCGCCCCCATCGTCTCCTCGTCGCGGAGGCCGGGGAAGGTCTTGCGCACGTACTGCTCGAGGCCGCGCTCGTAGCGCTCGTCGGAGCTGAAGAACTCGCGCTCCTTGTCGGAGGGGACGCGGACCTGGGGGTGCGAGTCGAGCGCCCGCCAGAGGCTGGTCGTGCCGCAGCGGTTGGCGCCGACGACGAGGAAATCGAAAGGGCGGACGTCGGCCAAAGCGAAGCGAGTGTAGGCATAATCGCCGGGTCGCCGGTCGGCGACGCCACCGATGAGCTACCTCGAGGCAACCAAAGCGAAGCTATGCGGGGCTGCCCTCCTGGGCCTGCTCGCCCTCGCCGGCTGCGGCTCCTCCGAGGACTCCTCCACCTCCACCGCTGGCGGCGACACCGCCGCCGCGAAGGAGAAGCGCAAGCAGGGCAAGCAGAGCGCCAACGAGCCCTGCACGCCGCGACGCTTGTCGGGCAAGGTCGAGGACCCGCCCCGGCGCAGCGCCCAGGGCAAGCCGGTCCCGATCGAGGTCGGCAAGACGAAGCTGACGATGGAGGTGGAGCGGACCGCCTTCCCGCGCGCGATCCCGGTCCGCTTCAGCGAACGGCCGCCGTTCAAGGCGCCGCAGGGCTCGATGCTCGTCGCCCTCACCTACAGCCTCGACAACGACGGCCCCGGCAGCGTCAAGCCGTCGGAGAACCTCAACGCCCACCTGACCCTGCGCGCCGCCGGCGCACAGTACCCCTACGCGGCCGAGCTCCCCTGCGGCATCCCGATCACCGCCTCCTGGTCGCTCGATCAGGGGGGCGAGAACCCGGCGCAACCGCTCGCCGCCGGTGAGGAGGCGACGGTCGCGGTGGTCTTCATCGTCCCCAAGCAAGAGGCGGGGACGCGGCTGTCGCTGGTGGTTCCGAATCAGGTCGGGATCGCCTTGCGCCCGCCCGCCTGATGGCGGCCGCCTCCCCCTGCCCGATCTGCGGCTCCGACGAGCGGCGCGACGCGCTGGGGCGCGAGGGCGCGCTCTGCGAGGGCTGCGGC
>Ga0196960_10000293_pt1 | contig 19301 bp, 16 predicted proteins | sample S3v_5metaG_FD_183187 | JGI IMG/M metagenome (GOLD analysis project Ga0196960, IMG submission 183187) | Soil microbial communities from Anza Borrego desert, Southern California, United States - S3+v_5 | ecosystem: Environmental > Terrestrial > Soil > Desert | place: USA: California | collected...
TCGCCGGCGCGGCGCAGCGCACGGAACCCGGCTCCGCGTCGGCGGGCGCGGGCGGCCTCGGCTCGGGGCGCAACCCCGGCGCGCTGCTCGGCGACCTCCTGGCCGTCGCCGCTCCGCACCTGCCGGTCCGTGACCGCGACCGGCTGCGGCACGCCCATCCGGGCGCCTCGGACGAGGAGATCGCCGAGGCGCTCGTCGAGCGCGCCGCCCGGGCGACCTCCGGCATCGGTGCGGCGACCGGGGGACTGTCGGCGGCGCACTGGCTCGCGCCACCGTCCCTCCTCGCCGTGCCCCTCGAGCTCGGTGCCGAGACGGTCCTGGTCGCCGGCGTGGAGATCGTGCTGATCGCCGAGCTCCACGAACTGCACGGCCGCCGCCCGCCCGGGGACGCCACCCAGCGGGCCCAGGCCTACCTCGGCAGCTGGTCGGCGCAGCGGGCGGTCGGCGCCTCAGCGGGCCTCGGCTCGCTGCTCGGGTCCGCCGGCATGCGCGCGCTGAGCCGCCGCATGACCCGCCGGCTGGCCGGCGCGGTCCCCGGTGCGGCGCCGCTGCTGATCGGTGCCGCCCTCTCCGGGGGCCTGAACCGGCGGGGCACCGAGACCCTGGCGCGCCGGGTGCTGGCCGACCTGCGCCGCCCGCCGGCCTGACCGGACCCCGTCGTCCGCGCACCGGGGGTCCACGACCGCGGCCTCGAGGCGGGGGCCCGCCGCCGGCACCGTCCAGAGGCTCGTCCCCAGCTCGCGAGGGATGGGGAGGACGATGTCCTTCTCCTTATAGGGTCGCCGTCGTGCCCGAGCCTTCCGCCGAGCTGGACGTCCCCGTCCGGCTGACCGCGCCCGACGGGGCCGTGCCGCGCTACGCACTGCCCGGTGACGCCGGCGCCGACCTCACCGCCGCGGAGGACGTCGTGCTCGCCCCGTTCGAGCGGCGGCTGGTGGGTACCGGGGTCGCCGTGGCGATCCCCGACGGTTACGCCGGCTTCGTCCACCCGCGGTCGGGCCTCGCGCACCGGCTGGGGCTGAGCCTGGTGAACGCGCCGGGGACGATCGACGCCGGCTACCGGGGCGAGATCAAGGTCAACGTGATCAACCTCGACCCGGTCACCCCGCTGCGGCTGGCGCGGGGCGACCGCATCGCGCAGCTCGTCGTCCAGCCGGTGACGCGGGCCCGCTTCGTTCCCGTCGTCGAGCTGCCGGCCAGCGACCGGGGCGACGCGGGGCACGGATCGACCGGCGGGCACGGGGACGCACCCGGCTCCACCGACACACCAGCACGCGAGGGGCGGAACTGACATGCCGTTCGGACGGCGGCGCAACCGCATCGACCGCAGCCTGCGCGAGCGCGGGGTTCCTCCCGAGCCGCAGCACCGGATCCGCGACGTCGAGGCCACCACGGGACCCTGGGACGAGGCCGACGCGCCCGACGACGGCCTGGTCCGCATCGACCTGGGCGCGATCCGGCTCCCGGGACTGCCGGGCACGGACCTGCGGGTGGAGCTCGACCAGCAGCAGCGGATCATCGCCGCGACCCTCCGGCACGGGGAGGAGCTCCTCCAGGTCTCCGCGTTCGCGGCGCCCCGGGCCGCGGGCATCTGGGACGACGTCCGCGCCGAGCTCGCGCGCAGCGCCTCGGGGCAGGGTGCGTCGCTGCGCGAGGTGGAGGGTCCGTTCGGCGTCGAGCTGGTCGGGACGGTCCTGGCCTCCGCTCCCGTGCAGCCCGGGCAGCCGGCTCCCCGGCCGGTGCGGCGCTCGGCCCGCTTCCTGGGCGTCGACGGTCCCCGCTGGTTCCTGCGGGGACTTCTCACCGGCCCGGTGACCGAGCAGGAGCCATCGGTGGAGCCGCTGCTGGAGACGGCGTTCCGCGGCATCGTGGTCGTGCGGGGTGCCGATCCCATGCCGGTTCGCGAGCCCCTGCCGCTGACGCTGCCGGCGGAGGCCGCCGCCCGACTCGCCGCCCAGCAGCAGGCCGCCGCCCAGCAGCAGGCCGCTGCTCGGCAGCAGGCCGCCGCCCAGCGGGAGGCCGCCGCCCGGCCGGGCGACCTGCCGGGCACCGGCCCCGCCTGAGCGGCGCGCGGATCACACCTGGGCGGGATCCCGGACGTACGCGGCCGCACTACGCTGGAGCCGTGACGGAGACCCGACCGGCGAGCTGGTTGTCGCGCACGCTGCAGCGCCTCACTGCCGACGACCAGACCATCGATGCCGCGGAGCTGCGGGCGGAGTCGGTCAGCGCCGGCTGCGAACCGGTCAGCTCCTGCCGCAAGGGTGCCGTCGTCACGGTCACCGGCCGCCTCAAGTCGGTCGTCTACACCCCGCGCGAGACGGTGCCCACCCTGGAGGCGGAGCTGTTCGACGGCTCCGGCTCGGTGACGCTGGTCTGGCTCGGGCGGCGACGGATCCCGGGGATCGAGCCCGGCCGCTCCCTGACCGCGCGGGGCCGCTTCGCCGCCTTCGAGGGTCGTCAGGTCATCTACAACCCCTGGTACGAGCTCACCCCCGGCTGAGCTGCCCGACGGTAGTGACCCACCGGGTGTGCGGCCGGACCTCAGGACAGGGGAGTGCAGCGTGACCGCAGCAGGCCCGGACGACGGCGTGGGCGAGCGCCCGGCCGGCACCGACGAGCGAGGTCGCACCGCTCCGGTGTTCGACCGCGACGTGCTGCTCGAGCAGCTCGGCGGCTGGCGCGGGATGGTCGACGCCTCCCTGCCGACGATCGCCTTCGTGGTCGCCAACGGCATCGGCGGGCTGCGCACCGGCATCTGGGCCGCGGTGGGAGCTGCGCTCCTGGTCTTCCTGCTCCGGCTGCTCCGCAAGGAGAGCATCCAGCAGGCGGTGAGCGGGCTGTTCGCCGTCGGCATCGCCGTGGCCATCGCGTCGGCGTCCGGTCAGGCCCGTGACTTCTTCGTGCTCGGCATCGTCCGCAGCATGGTGGTCGGCGTGGCGCTGCTCGCCTCCATCCCCTTCCGCTGGCCCCTGGTCGGCGTGGCCGCGGAGTTCCTGGCCCCGAGCCACGTGGGCTCGATGGCCGGGCACGCCCTTCCGTGGAACCGTGCACGAACCCGAGGCGGCCAGGCACCGGCACCTCCGGCCGGTGCGCGGGAGCGGACCGTGCCGGAGCGGCACTGGCGGGACGACCCCCGGCTGGTGCGCACCTACGCGTGGCTGACGGTGCTCTGGGCGGCGACCTTCCTGCTGCGCGGCGGCGTCCAGTGGGTGCTCTACCTCGCCGACGAGGTGGAGCTGCTGGCCACGTCGTCCGTGGTCCTCGGCCTGCCCCTCACGGCCGTCGTGCTCGCCGTCACCCTGTGGGCCGTCGCCCGGCTGCACCGCCACCGCACGGCCGGCTGACGCCCGAGGCTCGCGGCCCGTCTCGAGGCCCACCCACCCCCGGTCTCGTCCCGGGTCCCGCCCTGAGCGCGAAGGGTGGGGAGGACGAGGTCCTTCGAGGGGCCGTGTTCAGCCGGCGGCTGCGGCGCCGCCGGGACCGTCCGGGGCGAACACGTGCTTGAGCTGCTCCTCGGTGTCGCCGTGGGAGACGAACAGCAGCTCGTCGCCGGACTCCAGCGGCTCGTCCGGCGACGGGGTGATGACGCGGTCGCCGCGCAGGATGGTCGTGAGCACCGTCTCGCGGGGGAGCGGGACCTCGCGCAGCGGCCGGCCGACCCAGGGGGTGTCGTCGCCCAGGGTGATCTCGACCAGGTTGGCCGCGCCCTTGCGGAAGCTCATGAGCCGGACGACGTCGCCCACGCTCACCGCCTCCTCCACCAGTGCGGCCAGCACCCGGGGGGTGGAGACGGCGACGTCGACGCCCCACGCCTCGGTGTAGAGCCACTCGTTGCGCGGGTCCTTGACCCGGGCCACGACGCGGTTGACCGCGAACTCCGTCTTGGCGAGCAGCGAGACGACGAGGTTGGCCTTGTCGTCCCCGGTCGCGGCCACGACGACGTCGCAGGTCGCCAGCTGCGCCTCCTCGAGGGAGGAGACCTCGCAGGCGTCGGCCTGCACCCACTCCGCGCCGGGCACCGCGCGGGTGCGCACCTTGCGGACGTCCTTCTCGATGAGCATCACGGTGTGCCCGTTCTCCAGCAGCTCACCGGCGATGGAGCGGCCGACGGCACCGGCTCCCACGATGGCGACGCGCATCAGTGCTCACCTCCCTGCGGACCGTGGTCGACGACGTCGTGCACCCGGGCGGTCAGCTCGTCGGTGGTCGCGACGACCAGCTGGTCGCCGTCCTGCAGGATCGTGGTCGTCGTCGGCAGCTGGGCCTCGCCGAACCGGATCAGCCAGGCCGCGCGGGCCCCCGACGCCGTTTCGAGCTCGACCAGCCGGCGGCCGACCCACCCCTCGGTGACGTTGACCCGGACCAGCACCACCGTGCCGGTGGGCTCCCGCCACAGCTCGCTGACCTTGACCGACAGCAGCTCGCGCAGCAGCCGGTTCACCGTCCACGGCACCGTCGCGACGCTGGGGATCCCCATGCGCTCGAACACCTCGGCACGCTTCGAGTCGTAGATGCGGGCGACCACGTGCTGGACGCCGAAGGTCTCGCGGGCCACGCGGGCGCTGATGATGTTGGAGTTGTCGCCGCTGCTCACCGCGGCGAACGCGCCGGCGCTGTCGATCCCGGCGTCGAGCAGGGTCTGCCGGTCGAAGCCCAGGCCGGTGACCTGCCGGCCGGCGAAGTCCGGCCCCAGCCGGCGGAACGCCTCGGGGTCCTGGTCGATCACGGCCACGCTGTGCCCGATCTGCTCGAGCCGGCGGGCGATGGCCGAGCCGACGCGGCCGCAACCCATCACGACCACGTGCACGTGTCACTCCCTGCGCCCTCGGGCCGCGCGGGCGCCGGCCGCTCGCGCATCACCGGCCGCGAAGCTACACCCGGAAACGGGCCGTGGCCCCGCGCGAGGGGCGTTTCCCCCGACGGGGCGGCGTGGTCCGAGTCACCCCCGGCGGAGCCGCCCAGGTCCGTACGATCGCCGCCGTGCCGACGCTGTCCGACCTCGGACACCTCCCGAAACGGCTCGTCCTCGGACGGGCCGTCCGCAGCGACCGTCTGGGTGAGTCGCTGCTGCCCAAGCGGTACGCGCTGCCGATCTTCGCCAGCGACCCGTTGTCCTCGGTGGCCTACGCCACCCAGGAGATCCTCCTCGTCCTGACCCTCGCCGGAACCGCCTTCCTCTACCTCGCGCCGTGGCTGGCCGTGGGCGTGGTCCTGCTGCTGGTGACGGTGGTGCTCAGCTACCGGCAGGTGGTGCACGCGTACCCGTCCGGGGGCGGTGACTACGAGGTCGCGATGAAGAACCACGGTCAGTTCGCCGCCCTCGTCGTGGCGAGCGCGCTGCTGGTCGACTACGTCCTCACGGTGGCGGTGTCGGTGTCGGCCGGCACGGACAACATCATCTCGGCGTTCCCGGGGCTGGACGAGCACCGCGTGACCATCGCCCTCGTGCTGGTGGGTCTGCTGGCGGCGGTCAACCTGCGCGGCGTCCGGGAGTCGGGGAAGGCCTTCGCCGTCCCGACCTACCTGTTCGTCAGCAGCATCGCGGTGATGATCGTCACGGGGCTGGTCCGCTGGTTCCTCACCGACGACGGCCTGGTGGCCGAGACGGCCCGGTACTCGGTCGTGCCGGAGCCGGAGTACACGCAGCTGGGCGGCCTGGCGCTGATCTTCTTCGCCCTCCGCGCCTTCGCCTCCGGGTGCACCGCGCTGACCGGCGTGGAGGCGATCGCCAACGGGGTGCCCGCCTTCAAGCCGCCGAAGAGCCGCAACGCGGCCACCACCCTCGCCCTGATGGGCGGGATCGCGGCCGCGATGTTCGCCGGGGTGACGGCGCTGGCGCTGCTCTCGGGCGTGAAGTACGTCGAGCATCCCTGCGACCTGCAGGGGTTCGCCGACTGCGAGACCGAGCCGCAGCGCACGGTGATCGCGCAGATCGCCGCGGCCACCTTCGGCGGCGACGGCTCGATCGGCTTCTTCGTCGTCCAGGCGGCCACCGCGCTGGTCCTCGTCCTGGCGGCCAACACGGCCTTCAACGGCTTCCCGCTGCTGGGCTCGGTGCTGGCGCAGGACCGCTTCATGCCCCGCCAGCTGCACACGCGAGGGGACAAGCTGGTCTACAGCAACGGCATCCTGCTGCTCGCCGGCTTCGCGGGGCTGCTGATCGTCGTCTTCGACGCCGACGTCACCCGGCTCATCCAGCTGTACATCATCGGCGTCTTCACCAGCTTCAGCATCGGCCAGTGGGGCATGGTGCGGCACTGGAACCGGGAGATCGGCCGGGCCACCGACACCGCCACCCGCAGCCGGATGCGTCGCTCGCAGGTCATCAACACCGTCGGCGGCACGCTCACCACCGCTGTGCTGGTCATCATCGTGCTCACCAAGTTCACGCACGGGGCGTGGCTGGTGCTGGTGGCCATGCCGATCCTGTTCGTGCTGATGCGGGGCATCAACCGGCACTACTCCAACGTCTCGCAGCAGTTGGTGCCCGACTCCGATGCCCGCACGCTGCCCAGCAAGGTGCACGCGGTGGTGCTCGTCTCCAAGGTGCACAAGCCGACCCTGCGGGCGCTGGCCTTCGCCCGGGCCACCCGGCCGGACGCCCTCACGGCGCTCACGGTGAACGTCGACGAGGAGGACACCCGCACCCTCCAGGCCGACTGGGACCGCTACGACATCCCGGTGCCCCTGGCCGTGGTCGAGTCGCCGTACCGGGAGATCACCCGGCCGGTGATCAACTACGTGAAGGGCATCCGCCGGGCCAGCCCGCGTGAGCTCGTCGTGGTGTTCGTGCCGCAGTACGTCGTCGGCCACTGGTGGGAGAACCTGCTGCACAACCAGAGCGCGCTGCGGCTGCAGGCACGGCTGCAGTTCCTGCCCGGCGTCATGATCACCTCGGTGCCGTGGCAGCTGGAGAGCTCCGTCGGCCACGACGACGGCGACCGGCGCCCGGGCCACCCCGATGACCGGGCCGAGGACCAGGCGGACGTGACGCCCTATGGCTGAAGGACCCCCTGCCCCCCACGCCTCGCGCGCTCGGCGCGGGCCCCTGCAGGGGGCCGGACGCGGTGAGCCCAGCCGCCATCGGCGCCCTGGCGAGGACCGGGGGCTGGGGTGGGAGGGGCGGGAGTTCGAGGTCCTCGTCGGGGCGGTCGCCCATGGCGGCCATTGCGTGGCGCGGCACGAGGGCCGCGTCGTGTTCGTCCGCCACACGCTGCCGGGTGAGCGGGTGCTCGTCCGGGTGACCGAGGACCGGCACCCCGGGTTCTGCCGGGCGGACGCCGTCGAGGTGCTGGAGGCCGCGCCTGCGCGCGTCGAGCGGCCCTGCCCGTACAGCGGTCCGGGGCGGTGCGGCGGGTGCGACTGGCAGCACGTCGATCCCGCTGAGCAGCACCGCCTCAAGGCGGCGGTGGTCCGCGAGCAGCTCGTGCGACTGGGCCGGCTCGACGCCGCCGACCCGGTGGTGGCCGGTCTGGCCGTCGAGGGGCTGCCCGGCGGGCCGCTGCGCTGGCGCTCGCGGGCCCGCTTCGCCGTCGACCGGACCGGGGCGCCGGGATTGCGCCGGCACCGCTCCCACGACGTCGTCGTCCTCGACGACTGCCCGATCACCGTCGAGCCGGCCGCGCGGGCGGTGCTCGCGCGGCGATGGCCCGGGGCCGGCGCGGTCGACGTGTCGATCGACTCGACCGGGGCGGTGACCACCTCCCGCCTGGACCGCCGCGGCCGCGTGCAGGCGGTCAGGGTGCACCGGGCAGGGGAGGTGCACCGGGCGGGGGAGGAAGCGCCCGCGGAGCCGGGAGGGCGCGCGGAGCGGCGGGCCGGTGGCCGCGACTGGGAGGTCGAGGGCACGGGCTTCTGGCAGGTGCACCAGGCCGCGGCCGACGCGCTGGTCGCCGCCGTCGCCGACTTCGCCCGAGCTCGTGCCGGGGAGACGGTGCTCGACCTCTACGCCGGGGCGGGGCTCTTCGGCGGCGCGCTCGCCCCGGCCGTGGGGGAGCAGGGGCGGGTCGTCTGCGTCGAGGCCGACCCGGGCGCCTGCGCCGCGGCCGACACCAACCTCGCCGCCCTGCCTCAGGCCGAGGTGTGGCAGGGCGAGGTCGACGCCGCGGGGCTGGCCGAGCTGCTCGCCGAGCTCCCGACCGCGCCGGACGTCGTCGTCCTCGACCCACCGCGGGCCGGCGCCGGCGCGGCGGTCAGCCGGCTGGTGGCCGGCACCGGCGCGCGCGCCGTCGTCTACGTCGCCTGCGATCCGGCGGCGCTGGGCCGCGACGTCGCCGCCTTCGCCGGAGCGGGCTACCGGCTGGCCGCCCTGCGCGGGTTCGACGCCTTTCCGATGACCGCGCACGTGGAGTGCGTCGCGCTGCTGGTACCCGCCTGATCCGCATCCGGCACGCGCCGGGGGCGCTGCCCCGCCGGCCGTGTCCGGCGGTTGGTTACGGTCTGAGGGTGCCCACGTGGGAATACGCCTCGGTCATCACCGCCAACGACGCCGAGTCTCAGCGCGCCGGGGTGAGCGTCAAGCTCCCCGGCGGCCAGTCGGAACGGCAGCAGGGCGACACCAGCTCGGTGCTCAACCGCCTCGGCGAGGACGGATGGGAGCTGGTCAGCTACCACTCCAGCGGAGCCGGCACCTGGGGCTTCGAGCAGTTCTGGCTCAAGCGGCAACGCCCCGCCTGACGACACACCCATGCGTCGAACGTGTGTTCGACGCATGGGGCAGGATGGTGCGGTGGACGCGACCGTACCGCCCGGCTGGCCGGAGGAGGTGCGTCCGCCGGGAGCGCCCGACTGGGAGCGCACCGCCGTCGCCTGGCTGTTCGACCTCGTGCCCGCCGACTACCGGGCGCACGAGGTGCTGCGGCGGTACCCGGTCGTGCTGGCCCGCTTCGCCGCCGACCACGTCGCCGCCGGACTGGAGGCGGCCCGCAGGGGCTGGCGCACCGTGCGGGTGGAGCTGGCCGACCAGTTGCCCGCCGAGGCGATCGAGGCCGCCATCGCCGCCTACGAGCGCGAAGGCACCCGGCTGGCCGCGGCGGCCCGTGGCGTCGAGGTCGTGGGCGGGGCCCTGCGGGGAGAGCGATGGGTGCCCCGGCTCTGACCCGGGGAGATCGCGCTCACCCGGACCCGGCCGGTTTCCGCGACTACAGTGGGCCGGGCGGCCTGCGTCCGGGTCGCGCTGCCGAGCGAGAGAGGACACCGCCGAGCGTGCCGCTCCTTCGATCGCTCCGGGGCCCCGAGGACCTGCGCGCCCTGCCCCCCGAGCAGCTGCCCGCCCTCGCGGCGGAGATCCGCGACGCACTGGTCACCAGCGTGGCCAGGACCGGCGGTCACCTGGGCCCCAACCTCGGCTGCGTCGAGCTGACCATCGCCCTGCACCGGGTCTTCGACTCCCCGCGCGAGCCCATCGTCTTCGACACCGGTCACCAGTCCTACGTGCACAAGATGCTCACCGGCCGGGTCGAGGGCTTCCAGCGGCTGCGCCAGCGCGGAGGGCTCTCCGGCTACCCCAGCCGGACCGAGAGCGAGCACGACTGGGTGGAGAACAGCCACGCCTCCACGTCGCTGTCCTACGCCGACGGCCTGGCCAAGGCCTTCGCCGTCCGCGGTGACCAGCGTCCGGTCGTCGCCGTCGTGGGTGACGGCGCGCTGACCGGCGGCATGGCCTGGGAGGCGCTGAACAACATCGCCGCCGCCGAGGACCGGCCCGTGATCATCGTGGTCAACGACAACGGCCGCTCCTACTCGCCGACCATCGGCGGTGTCGCCGACGCGCTGGCCAGCCTCCGGCTGCGGCCGGGTTACGAGCAGGCGCTGCTCCAGGTGCGCCAGTCGCTGCAGAAGGCGCCCGTCGTCGGCTCCGCCCTCTACGACGCGCTGCACGCCATCAAGAAGGGCCTCAAGGACGTCCTCTCGCCGCAGGGGATGTTCGAGGACCTCGGCCTGAAGTACGTCGGCCCGGTCGACGGGCACGACGTGGAGGTCATGGAGTCGGCGCTGCGCCGGGCCCGCTCCTTCGGTGGGCCGGTCATCGTGCACGCCGTCACCACCAAGGGCTTCGGGTACCCGCCGGCCGAGACCGACCAGATCGACGCCTGGCACGCCACCGGCGTCTTCGACCCGGACAGCGGAACGAGCGCCGTGGCCGCCCGCGACTGGACGACGGCGTTCTCCGACGAGCTGGTGCGGATCGGCGCCGAGCGCTCCGACGTCGTCGCCGTCACCGCCGCGATGCTGCACCCGACCGGGCTGGCCGCGTTCGCCGAGCGGTTCCCCGAGCGCACCTTCGACGTCGGCATCGCCGAGCAGCACGCCCTCACCTCGGCCGCGGGCATGGCGATGGGCGGGCTGCACCCCGTCGTCGCCGTCTACTCGACGTTCCTCAACCGCGCGTTCGACCAGCTCCTCATGGACGTCGCGCTGCACCGGCAGCCGGTCACCGTCGTGCTCGACCGCGCCGGTGTCACCGGCACCGACGGGGCCTCGCACAACGGCATGTGGGACATGTCGATCCTCTCGGTCGTGCCGGGACTGCGGCTCGCCGCGCCCCGGGACGAGCCGACCTTGCGCGAGGCGCTTCGCGAGTCGGTGGCGGTGACCGACGGGCCGACCGTCGTCCGCTTCCCGAAGGGCGCACCGCCGGTGGACATCCCGGCGCTCGAGCGGCGGGGCCCGGTCGACGTGCTGCGGCGGGGCGAGCGGATGGGCGGGGACGGTGGGCGGGAGGACAGCACCGTGCTGCTGGTGGCCGTCGGATCCATGGTCCCGATGTGCCTGGCGGCCGCCGAGCGCGCTGCCGACCACGGCATCGGCGTCACCGTCGTCGACCCGCGCTGGGTGCTCCCGGTCGCGGCCGAGCTGGTCGACCTGGCCGGTGACCACCGGCTCGTGGTCACCGTCGAGGACGGCGGGCGGGCCGGGGGAGTGGGCACCACGCTCACCCAGGCGCTGCAGGACCGCGGGATCGACGTGCCGGTCCGCGCCATCGGCCTGCCGCAGCAGTTCTTCGACCACGGCAGCCGCGGGCAGGTGCTGGCCGATGCGGGCCTCACCGAGCAGGACGTCGCCCGCCGGATCACCGAGTGGACGGCCGTGCTCAGCGAGCGGAGCGAGACCGTCGTCGTCGAGCCGGTCGACGGGGCCCAGCAGTGACCGGGATCGCGGAGATCCGGTAGAGGGAGCCCGTTTCCCCACCGCTCGCTGCCGGTCGGATCGGGTCGGGCGCCGGTCCCCGGCCGGCGAGGGCCGGGGACCGGGATCCGTCCTCAGGCCGGGAGCGAGGCGACCCCCTCCGGCAGGAACCGGGAGCCGGTGACCTTCTCCGAGGCGCCGGTGCGGTCCAGGTAGGCGGAGATGCCGCCCAGCCAGAACGGCCATCCGGCGCCGAGGATCATGCACAGGTCGATGTCCTGCACCGCCTGCACGACGCCCTCGTCCAGCATCAGCCGGATCTCCTGCGCCAGCGCCTCGACCGCCCGGTCGTGCACCTGCTCCTCGGAGAGCGGGTCCTCGCCGGTGAAGGCGTCCGCGAGCTCGGGGTCGACGACGCCGGGCTCGACGAACACGCTGGACCTGCCCAGCTCGACGATCTTCCGCAGTCCCTCGCCGACGGCGAACCGGTCCGGGAACGCCTCGTGCATGCGCTCGGCCACGTGCAGCGCGACCGCGGGGCCGACGAGCGAGAGCAGCTCGAACGGCGTCATCGGCAGGCCGAGCGGGTCGAGCGCCTTCTCGGCGACGGCCACCGGGGTGCCCTGCTCGACGGCGGCGGTGACCTCCCCCAGGAAGCGGGTGAGCAGCCGGTTGACCACGAACGCCGGGGCGTCGGCGACCAGCACGCAGCTCTTCTTCAGCGTCCTGCCGACGGCGAACGCGGTGGCCAGCGTGGCGTCGTCGGTCTGCTCGGCGCGCACGACCTCCAGCAGCGGGAGGACGGCGACCGGGTTGAAGAAGTGCAGCCCGACCACGCGCTCGGGATGCTCCAGCTTCGACGCCATCTCGGTCACCGACAGCGCCGAGGTGTTGGTCGCCAGCACGCACGTGTCGGACACGACCGCTTCGACTTCCGAGAACACCTGCTGCTTGACCGACATCTCCTCGAAGACGGCCTCGATGACGAGGTCGGCGTCGGCGAAGACGTCCTTGGACAGCGAGCCGGTGACCAGGCCCTTGAGCCGGTTGAGCTTGTCCTGGTCCAGCCGCCCGCGCTGCGCGAGCTTCTCCAGCTCGCCGTGCACGTAGGCCACGCCCTTGTCGACCCGGGCCTGGTCGATGTCGGTCAGCACGACCGGCACCGTGAGCTGCCGGACGAACAGCATCGCGAGCTGCGAGGCCATGAGCCCGGCCCCGACGACGCCGACCTTGGTGACCGGGCGGGCCAGCTTCCGGTCCGGCGCGCCGGCCGGCCGCTTGGCCCGCTTGTTCACCAGGTCGAAGGAGTAGAGCGAGGCCCGCAGCGGGTCGCTCATCAGCAGCTCGGTCAGGGCGTCGTCCTCGGCGGCGGTGCCGGCCGTGAACGCCTCGCCGTCGACGCCGTTGCGCGCGAGGTCGAGCAGCTCGACGGTGCGCACCGCGCCGGGAGAGGCGTTGCGCGTCCGGGCGGCGACGATGCCCCGGGCGCGGGCGATCGCGTCGTCCCAGGCCGACCGGTCGATTCCCGGGCGGGAGACCTGCACCGAGCCGTCGAGCACGCCGACGGCCCACTCGAGCGAGCGCTCGAGGAAGTCGGCCGGCTCGAACAGCGCGTCGGCGATGCCGAGGTCCGCCGCCTTCGGCGCGGCTGTCATCTTGTTCTGCGCCAGGGCGTTCTCGACGATGACCGTGACGGCCGGGTCGATGCCGATCAGGTTCGGCAGCAGCTGCGTGCCGCCCCAGCCGGGAACCAGCCCGAGGAAGGCCTCGGGGAAGGCGACGGCGGCGGTGCCGCTGATCGTGCGGTAGTGGCAGTGCAGCGCCAGCTCCAGCCCGCCGCCCAGGGCGACGCCGTTGACGAACGCGAAGGTCGGGACCGACGAGTCCTTGAGCCGCCGGAACACCCGGTGGCCGGTCTCCGCGATCGTCCGCGCCGTCGCCGCGTCGGCGATGGACGGGACGCCGGAGAGGTCGGCGCCCACGGCGAAGACGAACGGCTTGCCGGTGACGGCGATGGCGGCCGGCGCCGGCGTGTGCGCCGCGATCTCGTCCAGGGCGGCGTCCAGCGAGGCCAGGCCGCCCGGGCCGAAGGTCGACGGCCGGGTGTGGTCGTGCCCGTTGTCCAGGGTGATCAGTGCGATCTCCCCGGCCAGACCGGGGTGCTGGAGGAAGCGCACCTTGGCGGAGGTGACGACCTCGTTCTCGAGGACTGCGGTGGTCACTTGGCTGCCTCCTCGGCGGCGTCGCCCGACCAGTTCGGGTTCTCCCAGATCACGGTGGCGCCCATGCCCAGGCCGACGCACATGGCGGTCAGGCCGTACCGGACGCCGGGGCGCTCGGCGAACTGGCGGGACAGCTGGGTCATCAGGCGTACGCCCGAGGAGGCCAGCGGGTGGCCGACGGCGATGGCGCCGCCCCACGGGTTGACGCGGTCGTCGTCGTCGGCGATGCCGAAGTGGTCGAGGAAGGCCAGCACCTGGATGGCGAAGGCCTCGTTGAGCTCGAACAGGCCGATGTCCTCGATGGAGAGCCCGGTCCGGGCCAGCGCCTTCTCGGTCGAGGGCACCGGGCCGATGCCCATCACCTCGGGCTCGACGCCGGCGAAGCCGTAGCCCACCAGCCGCATGCCGACGGCCAGCCCGAGCTCCTCGGCGACCTCCTCGGCGGCCAGCAGGCAGGTGGTCGCGCCGTCGTTGAGCCCGGCCGCGTTGCCGGCCGTCACGTGCCCGTGCGGGCGGAACGGCGTCTTCAGCGAGGCCAGCCCGTCCAGGGTGGTCTGCGGCCGCGGTGGCTCGTCGACGGTGGCCACGCCCCAGCCGTTCTCGGCCGAGCGGGTCGCCATGGTCACCAGCTCCGGGCCGATCTGCCCGTTGGCGACGGCCTTGGCGTACCGCTGCTGGCTGGCCAGCGCGAACGCGTCGGCGCGCTCCCTGGTCAGGTGCGGGAACCGGTCGTGCAGGTTCTCCGCGGTGGAGCCCATGACCAGCGCCGACGGGTCGACGAGCTTCTCGCTGACGATCCGCGGGTTCGGGTCGACGCCCTCGCCCATGGGATGCCTGCCCATGTGCTCGACGCCGCCGGCGATGGCGACGTCGTAGGCGCCGAAGGCGATGCCGGAGGCGGTGGTCGTCACCGCGGTCATCGCACCGGCGCACATGCGGTCGATCGAGTAGCCGGGAACGGTCTTCGGCAGCCCCGCGAGCAGCGCGGCGGTGCGGCCCAGGGTCAGACCCTGGTCGCCGGTCTGCGTGGTCGCCGCGATGGCCACCTCGTCGATCCGCTCGGCCGGCAGCGCCGGGTTCCGGCGGAGCAGCTCGCGGATGCAGCGCACGACGAGGTCGTCGGCGCGCGTCTCGGCGTAGACCCCCTTCGGGCCGGCCTTGCCGAAGGGAGTGCGCACGCCGTCGACGAAGACGACCTCGCGCAGGGAGCGCGGCCGTCGCTCTGGTGAAGACACAGGACCTCCGCAGGTGTCGTTCCGGGCCGGCGGGCCCGGGGCCCCCAAGTTACCCGCCGGTAACCCTGCAGCCAAGCCTCGCGTTCCCCCCGTTCGAGGGGAACCGCGGTCACGGTCCGGCAACGGGGAAGGAGTGTGCTTGCGGCCACACCGGGGTGGCGCGCAATATGTGCCGGAATTTCTCTGTAACCCCAACGAAATGGCAGGACAAGTCATGGCGCGACGGCGCACCCTGATGACGGCTCTCTCGGCCTCGCTGGTCTTCGGCCTGGCCGCCTGCGGCAGCGACGACGGTGGGAGCACCGGGGGCGGAGGGGGAGGCGGCGGGGAGGCGGCCGGCAAGATCGGCGTCATCCTCCCCGACACCGAGTCCTCGCCCCGCTGGGAGTCCTTCGACCGGCCGCTGCTGGAGGCCGCCTTCGACGAGGCCGGCATCGAGTACGAGATCGACAACGCCCAGGGCGACGCGCAGCGGATGGCCACGATCGCCGACCAGATGATCACCTCGGGCGTGACCGTCCTCGCCATCGTCAACCTCGACAACGCCTCCGGCGCCCAGATCCAGGAGCGCGCCGCCGAGCAGGGCGTCGCGACCATCGACTACGACCGGCTGACCCTGGGCGGCTCCGCCGAGTACTACGTCTCCTTCGACAACGCGCAGGTCGGCCGGCTGCAGGGCCAGGGTCTGGCCGACTGCCTCGGCGACGTCACTGCGAACATCGCGTTCCTCAACGGCTCGCCCGACGACAGCAACGCCACCCTGTTCTCCGAGGGCGCCCACGAGGTCCTCGACGAGATCGACACCTACACGAACGTCGCCGAGCAGGCCGTTCCCGGCTGGGACCCCGTCGAGGCCACGACCATCTTCGAGCAGATGTACACCCAGACCGGCGGGGACATCCAGGGCGTCTACGCCGCCAACGACACGCTGGCCAACGCCGCCATCCAGACGCTGGCGCGCAACAACCAGACCATCCCGGTGACCGGCCAGGACGCCTCCCTCGAGGGCCTGCAGAACATCCTCGCCGGACGTCAGTGCATGACGGTCTTCAAGCCGGCCTCGCAGGAGGCCAACGCCCTGGCCGAGCTGGCCATCGCGCTGAGCAACGGCGAGGAGGACCCGGGCATCCTCAACGGCGAGGTCGAGGACACCGAGGGCGACCGCACGGTGCAGTCGGTCCTGCTGGACCCGATCTCGATCACCCGGGAGAACGTCAGCGAGGTGACCGAGGACGGTCAGGTCGAGGCCGCCGACCTCTGCACCGGTGAGTACGCCGCCGCCTGCACCGAGCTGGGTATCCAGTAGGTCCCGCTCCCCGGGGTGCCCTCCCCAGCCGGGGAGGGCACCCCGGGCCTTGTCCGAGAGAAGGAACGATCATGAGCGTTCCGCAGCCGCAGGACGGAACTCCCATCCTCCAGCTCCGTGGCGTGAACAAGAGCTTCGGCGCCATCCAGGTCCTCCACGGGGTGGACCTGAAGGTCTACCCCGGCCAGGTCACCGCGCTCGTCGGTGACAACGGCGCAGGCAAGAGCACGCTGATCAAGTCCATCGCCGGCATCCACCCGATCGACGGTGGAGAGGTCCTCTTCGAGGGCGCGCCGGTCACCATCGCCGGGCCCCGGGACTCCGCGGCCCTCGGCATCGAGGTCGTGTACCAGGACCTCGCGCTGGCCGACAACCTCGACGTCGTCCAGAACATGTTCCTCGGCCGCGAGCGCAAGCGCGGCTTCCTCCTCGACGAGGCGTCGATGGAGCAGGCCGCGCGCGACACGCTCGCCAAGCTGTCCGTCCGCACCCTCAAGTCGGTGCGGCAGCTGGTCTCCAGCCTGTCCGGCGGCCAGCGGCAGACCGTGGCCATCGCCAAGGCCGTGCTGTGGGAGTCCAAGGTCGTCATCCTCGACGAGCCGACGGCCGCCCTCGGTGTCGCGCAGACCCGCCAGGTCCTCGACCTGGTCCGGCGGCTGGCCGACACCGGCCACGCCGTCGTCTTCATCTCCCACAACATGGTGGACGTCTTCGAGGTCTCCGACCGCATCGCGGCGCTGTACCTCGGGCGGATGGCGGCCGACGTGCCCATCTCCTCGTTGGACCGCACGCGGGTCGTCGAGCTCATCACCACCGGTCGCTCGGGAGACCTGGGCATCGAGCCGGCCGCAGTCGCCGAGGTGGGGATCTGATGACGAGCAACACCGTGCCCGCCAGCACCGTCGAGCCCGGTGGCGCCGCGCCGTCCGGGTTCGAGGGCGACAAGGGTGCCGACAGCGTGGGTGCCGCGATCCGCGGCTACGTCGACAAGATCCGCGGCGGCGACCTCGGTGCGCTGCCCGCGGTCCTCGGCATCGTCGTCCTGACGGTGCTGTTCTACGCGCTGCGTCCCGACACGTTCCTGACGCCGCTGAACCTCACCAACCTGCTGGTGCAGTCCGCGCCCATCATCCTGCTGGCGATGGGCCTGGTCTTCGTGCTGCTGCTCGGTGACATCGACCTCTCCGCCGGTGTCGCCAGCGGCGTGTGCGCCGCGGTCAGCGCCCAGTTGCTGGCGGAGGCCGGTGCGTCGTGGTGGGTGGCGATCCTCGGGGCGCTGCTCACCGGTCTGGTGATCGGCCTGGCCACCGGCACCCTCGTGGGCCTGATCGGCATCCCGTCGTTCGTCGTGACCCTGGCGCTGTTCCTCGGCCTCCAGGGCGTGACGCTGCGGATCATCGGGCAGGGCGGCACCGTGCCGATCCGGGAGCCGGTCATCCGCGGGCTCACCAACGAGTACGTGCCGGTCACCGTGGGCTGGATCCTGGCGGCTGCCGTCGTGCTGGTCTACGCGGCCCTGCAGCTCAACCGCTGGCGCGTGCAGCGTGCCCGCGGGCTGGCCAGCCAGCCGCTGGGCATCGTGGCCGCCCGGATCGCGCTCATCGCCGTCGTCACCGTGGTGGTCACCGCGATCCTCAACGCCGACCGCGCGCTGTCGGCGGCGGTGGAGCTCAAGGGCATCCCGTACGCCATCCCGGTGGTGGTCGTGCTGCTCCTGCTGCTCACCTTCCTGGCCGGGCGGACGACGTTCGGCCGGCACGTGTACGCGGTCGGAGGCAACGCCGAGGCGGCCCGCCGGGCGGGCATCAACGTCACCCGGATCCGCATCCTGGTGTTCGGCCTGTCCTCGACCATGGCGGCGGTCAGCGGCCTGGTCGCGGCGGCGCGGCTCAGCTCGGTCACCCCGGGCTCCGGTGGCGGCAACACCCTGCTCTACGCGGTGGGTGCGGCGGTCATCGGCGGCACCAGCCTCTTCGGTGGCCGGGGCCGGGTGCGCGACGCCGTCCTCGGTGGGCTGGTGATCGCGATCATCGCCAACGGCCTGGGCCTCCTGCAGGTGGCGGCCTACCTGAACTTCATCATCACCGGTGGGGTGCTCCTGCTGGCGGCCACGGTGGACGCCCTGGCACGGCGGAGGGCGGCGGCCGCGCCGCGATGACGCCCGCCGCCCGCCGCGTCGACGTCGGCGGGCGGCGTGGACGACGACGGGGCGCCGTCCGCGACCAGCGGGCGGCGCCCCGTCGTCGTGGAACAGCCCGGTGGTCATCCCCGGCTCCGCTGCAGGGGCCCGCCGCGAGCTTGCGAGCGGTGGGGGGCAGCGGGGTCCTTCTGCTAGGCGCGGTTGGCGGCCTCGGTGAGCAGGTCCGCGATCAGCTCGACCTGCCACTGCCGGGCACCGCCGGCCCGGAGCGCGTCGGCCACGGCGGCTCGCTCCCGAGGCTCCGGCGGGCTCCACATGATCCGCCGCACCAGGTCGGGGGAGACGATGTTCTCCACCGGCACCGAGTGCTTCTCCGAGAGCTCGGCGAGCCCGGCGCGCGCCACCTGCAGGCGGGTGGCTGCGGCGGGGTCGCGGTCGGCCCAGCGGTTGACCGGCGGCGGCCCGTCACCGGTCTTGCTGTGCAGCGGCAGCTCGTCCTCCGCCAGGGCCTTGCCGCGTGCCAGAGCGGTGAACCAGTGGGCCACCAGCCGCCGGTTGGCCCGGCCGCGGAACACCGGCAGCTCGAGGAGTGCACCCTCGTTCCGCGGGTCGGCCTGGACGGCGGCGACCATGGCGGAGTCGGGCAGCACCCGTCCCGGTGCGATGTCGCGGCGGCGGGCCAGGTCGTCCCGGGCCTCCCAGAGGGCGCGGAGCATGCCCAGCTGACGCCGGCTGCGCAGGCCGTGGACGCCGGACGTGCGCCGCCACGGGTCCTGCCGCGGAGCCGGCGGGCCGGCCGTGAGGATCGCCTCGAACTCCTGCCGCGCCCACTCGGTCTTGCCCTGCTCCTCGAGGATCGCGGCCAGCGCGTCGCGCAGGTCCACGAGCACCTCGACGTCGAGCGCGGCGTAGACCAGCCACTCCTCGGGCAGCGGCCGGGTGCTCCAGTCGGCCGCGGAGTGCCCCTTCACCAGCGAGTACCCGAGCAGCGACTCGACGACGGCTCCCAGGCCCACGCGGGGCAGGCCGGCGAGGCGGGCGGCCAGCTCGGTGTCGAAGACGCGGGCGGGCACCAGGCCGATCTCGGCCAGGCAGGGGAGGTCCTGGTTCGCCGCGTGCAGGACCCACTCGGCGTCGGCGATGGCGTCCTGGATGACCGACAGGTCCGGCAGGGGCACCGGATCGACCAGGCCGGTGCCGGACCCGTTGCGGCGCAGCTGGACCAGGTAGGCCTTCTGGCCGTACCGGTACCCCGACGCCCGCTCGGC
>Ga0196960_10000294_pt1 | contig 19276 bp, 15 predicted proteins | sample S3v_5metaG_FD_183187 | JGI IMG/M metagenome (GOLD analysis project Ga0196960, IMG submission 183187) | Soil microbial communities from Anza Borrego desert, Southern California, United States - S3+v_5 | ecosystem: Environmental > Terrestrial > Soil > Desert | place: USA: California | collected...
CGCCGGGCGCGGCCGGGAGTTCGGCGTAGGACACCGGTGCGCCGCTCCAGCGGCGCGGCAGGGTGCGGCCGTTGAGCGGGTCGTGCCGGGGCCGGCTGCGCAGCCACTGCCAGTAGCCGGCGGTACCGGGCCCGGGGCCGCCGCCCTCGTCCACGTAGAAGTCGTACGTTCCGCGCCAGTCGTGGCGCAGCCGCAGCGACCAGTGCCACACGTCGGTGCCGGGTACCCGCTCCATCAGGTTGCCCTCGGGCGCGCGCGGGTCGCCGAGCTTGTTGGGCAGTACCTGCACGGCACGGGTGGCGGGGGTGCCGCGCCACAGGAACGTCACCGCCCGGTGGTCGGGGCTGCCCTGCGGGTCCGGAGAGACGAGGGGGGTGCCGCTGCTGCGTACGGCCGCCCAGAATTCCTCGGTCTCCCCCGGGGCGGGGAGCCGGCAGCCCGGTTCCCGGAGCCGCGGCACTCCGTCCGGGCGCGCGGTCCGAGGCGGCCGGCGCGGGGCGTCTTGCGGCGGCACTGACGTGATCACGAGAGGGACTCCGAACAACGGGGAACAGCGACTTAGGGTCACCTTATCTCCCGTGGGACAACGCGAGCCCCAGCGGTAGCCTTGTTGCGCAGGTCACACACCCAAGGGTACTTTACTTAGGCAAGCCTAAGCTAAGTTACAACTGTTGCGTTTCCCGCTGAACCCTGCCAGGGAGTTGACCCCCGCATGACCTCGTCCAACAGAAGCCGTCGCACCGTCACCCGCGCCGCCGTCGCTCTCGTGATCGCCGTAGGCAGCACCGCCGCGCTGTCGGGCACCGCTTCCGCGCACACCTCCGCCGGCGCCGTCACGGTCGCGCCGCTCGTGAAGGGCCTTTACCAGTCCTCGTACTCCGAGCGGAACAACGTCCTGTGGACCACCGCCGCCGTGGGCCGTCCGCCGGTCGTGGCCTCCAGTCTGCTCAAGGTCGACCCGAAGACCCTCAAGGTGAAGCAGACCATCACCCCGCCCGTCACCGACGCCGCCACGGGTGCGCTGGAAGCCGTCTACGGCGTAGCCGCGGACGACGAGCACAACACGGTCTGGACGACGAACACCCGCAACAACACCGTCGCCGTGTACAGCCAGCGCACCGGAGAGCACCTCGCCACCCTCCCTGACGTGAACCACGCCCGTGAGATCGTCGTGGACGAACGCCACAACACCGTGTGGGCGAGTGCCTTCGAGGACGGCTCCCTCGTCGCCTTCGACTCCAGGACGTTCAAGGAGAAGCAGCGGATCACCGTCACAGGGGCCGGGCCGACCGGCCTGGTCGTGAACGAGCGGACCGGCACCGCGTACGCCGCGGACCTCAACGGCGACCAGGTCATCGAGGCCACCGCCAAGTCCGCCACGCCGCGGCTCATCCCCGCCGGTGACGGCCCGATCTCGATCGCACTGTCCAAGAACGGCAGGACCGCCTACACCGCCAACCAGACCGGCGGCGACCTCTCGGTGATCGACCTCAAGAAGGGGCTCGTCACCAGGTCCGTCGCGACGGGTGCGGGCGCCCTGTCCGTCGCCGACGACGACCGCACGGGCAACGTCGTGGTCGTCAACCGCACCGCCGCCACGGCGACGGTCGTCGACCCGCGCAAGGGCACCGTCGTCCGGACCGTGACCACGGGCACGAACCCCAACCACGTCACCGTCGTCGACGGCACCGCCTACGTGGTCGACAAGTCCGGAGCCGGCCTCGGCGGCGCCGACCAGATCCACAGCTTCCGCGTCACCCGCTGACACCGGCAGCTCCGCTGCCCTCCCCCGCTCCGCGCAGCCCGTGATGCTGCGGTCCCCGCACGCGCCGGAGGCGGCGCCCGTACTCCGGGCGCCGCCTCCGGCCTGTTCCCTGGCGTCGTGCCGGACAGCCGGCAGCTGTGTCAGACCGTGGAGGGGAAGCGGTCCCAGACCCGGTGCTTGCCCAGGAGCTGCTGGACCTCTTCCAGCACCTCGCTGCCCGTGCCCGCGCTCACCACGCCCGGTGCGTCCTGGGGTACGCCCGCGGAAGCCAGGACACGGTCACCGCCCGCCCACGTGCCGATCGCCTTGGCATGCCGGTACGCCTCGTTCAGCAGCAGGAGCACCCGGGGGTCGGTGGCGGCGGTGCCGGCCGCGCCCGCCTTGGCGTCCCGCGCACCGATCGCGTCGGCGCCCGCACCGGGCGCACCGGCGAGCAGGACGGCGTCGAACTCGACGGAACGGGCGGTGGCGTAGGTCCGCTGGACGGTGACCGGGTCGCCGTCCGCGTCGAGGACACCGCCGGCGGGGGCGATGACCAGCGGCACCATGCCGCCGGCCTGCACCGCGTCGCGTACCGCCCGGACACCGTCGAGGTCGGCGTCCTTGTCGGCGATGATGCCGATGATCCGTCCGTCCACCGGCCAGACCCCGCCGACCTGGGACAGGGCGGGGCTCGGTTCCGGGGTCGCGAGGGGTCCGTCCGGCTCGGGGGCCGGCAGCCCCAGGCCGGCGGCGACCTGCTCGCACAGCTGGGCGTCGATCCGGGCGAGCACCTTGAGGGCACGCTCCTTGATCGCCTGCTCGTAGCACTTGCCCAGCTCGAAGGTGTAGGCGGCGATGATGTGTTCGCGCTCCACGGGAGTCATGCTGAGCCAGAAGAGGCGGGGCTGGCTGAAGTGGTCGTCGAAGGACTCGGGGGCCTCGCGTACCTTGAGGCTCGCGGCGACCTCGGCGGGCACCTCGACGAACGCCCCGTTGTCCGCTCCCGCCAGGAACGGGCAGCCTCCGTCGAGGGAGTTGGGCCGGTACGGCGCGACTCCCCGGTGGACCGCCGTCTGGTGCATGCCGTCCCGCAGCATGTCGTTGACCGGGGCGTGCGTCCGGTTGATGGGCAGCTGCGGGAAGTTGGGGCCGCCGAGCCGGGTGAGCTGGGTGTCGAGGTAACTGAACAGCCGGCCCTGGAGCAGCGGGTCGTTGGTGACGTCGATGCCCGGCACCATGTTGCCGACGTGGAAGGCGACCTGCTCCGTCTCGGCGAAGAAGTTCGACGGGTTGGCGTCAAGTGTCATCAGGCCGATCGGCTGTACCGGCGCGAGCTCCTCCGGGACGATCTTCGTCGGGTCGAGCAGGTCGATGCCCTGGAACATCTGGTCAGGGGTGTCGGGAAACGTCTGGACGCCCAGCTCCCACTGGGGATAGGCGCCGGCCTCGATGGCGTCGGCGAGGTCCCGGCGGTGGAAGTCCGGGTCGACGCCTCCCGCGATCTGGGCCTCCTCCCAGACCTGCGAGTGGACCCCCAGCTTGGGCTTCCAGTGGAATTTGACCAGGGTGGTGGCGCCTTCGGCGTTGACGAGCCGGAAGGTGTGGACGCCGAAGCCCTCCATCGTGCGGTACGAGCGCGGGATACCGCGGTCGGACATGTTCCACAGCGTGTGGTGGGTCGCCTCGGAGTGCAGGGTGACGAAGTCCCAGAACGTGTCGTGGGCGCTCTGTGCCTGCGGGATCTCCCGGTCGGGGTGCGGTTTGCCCGCGTGGATGATGTCGGGGAACTTGATGGCGTCCTGGATGAAGAAGACCGGGATGTTGTTCCCGACGAGGTCGAAGACGCCTTCCTCGGTGTAGAACTTCGTGGCGAAGCCGCGGGTGTCGCGCACGGTGTCGGCCGATCCGCGGGAGCCGAGCACGGTGGAGAACCGGACGAAGACCGGTGTCTCCACGTCCTTCGCCAGGAAGGCGGCCTTCGAGATCTTCGCCGCGCTCCCGTAGCCGCGGAACACCCCGTGCGCAGCGGCGCCCCGGGCGTGCACCACGCGCTCCGGGATGCGCTCGTGGTCGAAGTGGGTGATCTTCTCCCGGAGGTGGTGGTCCTGGAGCAGGACCGGGCCGCGTGGGCCGGCCTTCAGGGAGTGGTCGGTGTCGTACAGTCGGGCGCCCTGTGCGGTGGTCAGGTAGGCACCGCTCTGAGCGTTGCGTGCCTGGTCGGCTCCGGTGGGCTGGCCGGTCGGGCTCACCGTCTCGGGGCCGGTCTGGTCGTCCTTGGGGGGCAGCGGCTCGCGAGGGGCGGTCGGCTCCTCCACCGACGGCGGCATGCTGCCGGGCGCGCCCGGAATCGGCTCGTTTCCCTGCTTCTTCTTCACTTCTCGTCCTCCTGAGATGTAGCCCGTCACCGGACCGGCGTACCGGTGGATGCGGCGCGGTGAGCCGTCCGGTCACACGTATGCATTCCTGCCGTAGCAGGGCCTGGCTGCCACGGCGGACACCGCGCCGTCACTCTTTCGGCAGCGGCCCGCCGACGGGCAGGTCAGACGTTCTTTCTGGGGATCTGTTCGTTCCAGGTACGGGAGAAGACCCGGCGGCCGTCCTCGTACCCGTCGAGCGTGGCGTCCACGTGGAAGGTCTCCTCGTCCGAGGTCAGCACGGTTCGTGTCTCGACCCGGATGTCCCAGCCGGGGCGTCCGAAACGCATCTCCCAGGCCGATTCACCGCGTACGGACCCGAAGTCCTCACCCACCCAGCTGTACTTCTCGCAGGCCCTCAGCCCGGTTTCGATCCCGGTGTCCTCGTGCCGCTGGAGTCCGCGGTCCTTCACGATGTCGAGCACCGACCGGTAGTTCACGAGGTCCCTGGACACGGTCCACGCCTGCTCCGGCTCGCTCAGCCGGGTGACGGCGGGGGGCGCGCAGCCCTCGGGTTCGCCGAAGGGCGGCAGCGCCTTGTCCTCCGGCACGTCACCCGGGCGGACCGGCAGGGTGAGGGTGCTGCCCTTCTCGTACACGCTGAGCAGCGCCGGCCGGGGCGCCGGCCACACGAGGGGCCAGTACGAGGTGGACAGCGACAGCCGGATGCGGTGCCCGGGCGGGAACGCCTGCGCGACGCCGTGGAGCGGCACGCGCACCCGGTAGCGCCTGCCCGGCTCCAGGGCCTCGGGGGCTTCCTCGCTGTCGCGGTGGGTGAGGTTGAGCACCCCGTAGGTGACCCGGGTCGAGCGCCCGTCCGGTGCCACGTCGGACAGCCTGACGTTGACCTGCGCGACCGGGGCGTCCGCGGCCACCTCCAGGACGACGGCGGGTGCCCCGAGGATCTCGATCCGCTCGGTCAGCGGCTCGGTCTGGAAGACGAGGGAGCCGCCGTCCTCCTCGCGCTGGTCGTAGGGCAGGTCCGGCGGAGCGTTGTACGAGGCCCATTTGCCGGCGAACTGTCCGACGGACAGCGGCGACTGCACCGTCCGGACCCGGTCCTCCTGCTCGCTGCCGCCGTCCGGCATCCCGAGGGCCGCGTCGCACAGCGGGAAGACGGCTTCCCCGATGTTCGGGGAGGGCCAGGAGGGCTCGCCGACCCAGCGGCCCGGCCGTTCCTCGTACGAGGTCGAGGGCGGGACGCTCTCCTGCATCCACGCCTTGAGCATGGGACCGTCCATGACGCCGTTGTCGACGCCCTTGAGCCAGTGGTCCCACCAGCGGACGACCTCCTGGAGGTATCCGATGGCCGGTCCCGGTTCGCCGAGGTGCGGGAGCTTGTGCGACCAGGGGCCGATCAGTCCCTTGCGCGGGACGTCGACGTTGCTGAGCAGCCGGGTCACGGCGTTGGAGTAACCGTCCGCCCAGCCGCTGGAGGCGAGTACCGGGCATTGCAGGGCCGAGTAGTCCTCGCTCAGGCTGGCGTGGCGCCAGTAGCCGTCCCGCTGCTGGTGGCGCAGCCACTCCAGGACCCAGGGGCGTGCGGCGTCGAGCCGCTCCCGCCACATCTCCCGCCAGCGCTCGCCGACCACGGCCCGGTCGGGCGGGCAGGTGGCGTACGCGAACATGGTCCCGGCCTCGGCCAGGTTGTCGGACAGCATCGCGCCGCCGAGGTAGTGCATGTCGTCCGCGTACCTGTCGTCGGTGAACGACGCGATGCAGATGGCGCGCAGGCTCGGCGGCCTGCGTGCGGCCGTCTGCAGGGCGGCGAAGGCTCCCCAGGAGATGCCCATCATCCCGGTGTTCCCGTCGCACCAGGGCTGCTCGGCGAGCCAGGCCAGCACCGCCTCGGCGTCGCTCTGCTCCTGTTCGAGGTACTCGTCCAGCAGCACGCCCTCCGACTCGCCGGTCCCCCGCAGGTCGACGCGTACGCAGGCGTAGCCGTGTCCGGCGATGTAGGGGTGGTGGATGGCGTCACGCTCGGAGGTGAGGTCGTTCTTCCGGTACGGGATGTACTCCAGAACGGCCGGCACGGGATCCGTGTCGGAGGCGGTGGGGCGCCAGATCCGTGCGGAGAGCTTCACCCCGTCCTCCATGGGGATCGTGACGTGCTTCTCTTCCTGGATCGCGCAGGGCAGCTGGTCGACGTAGCGCATGCCTGGGCGACCTCCTTTCGTCGTGCTGGACCTGACGGATCACCGGGTCTTCGTACCGCGGCCTCCCGGCTCCGTCTCGTCGAAGGTGAGTCCGAGGGCGGCCACGCACCGGTCGAACTTGCGGCGCAGGTCCTTCTCGTCGTCGCCCCCGGTGAAGATGTGGGCGACCTCGTAGCTGTAGCTGTCCTGCTGGGAGACCGTGGAGAGCTTCTGTCCCTCCTCGGGTACGACGTCGATGCGCACACCGGGTATCTCGCGCTCGATGGCGGCGATCCGCTCCGGGGTGGGCACCTCGTGCACCTTGCCGTCGCCGAACCAGCGGTAGTACCACTTGGCGGCCATGGCGTAGGGCCCCTTGCCGCCGGGCAGTGCGGGGTCGCGGTCCAGCGCGAGGCTGATCATGCGGTGGTGGTTGGGTGCGCCGTCGACGTAGTCGAAGAGTTCGGCGTGGGACTGCGAGTGCCGCGGGTTGATCTCCAGGAGGCTGATGTCCTGCGTCTTCGGATCGTAGAAGTACTCGATGCTGAAGGTGGCCGACTCCATGCCGATCTGCTGCATGGTCCGTTCGCTGACCTCGTGCAGCTTGCGGATGACCGGGGCGGGGAGGCTGCTCGGGTACTGATGGCGCAGGAAGCACGGGGAGGCCGGGTAGTTGATCGAGTCCAGTACGCCGTACACGGTCGCCCTGCCCTGGTACACGTACCCCTCGACAGCCACCTGGATGCCGGTCATCGCCTCCTCGGCCAGACAGACCTCTCCTCCCACGCCCTCCATCTCCGGGGGGAGGTCCAGCAGGCCGAGCACGGTGTCGAAGGGCCTGCCGACCCGGCTTATGCCCGCCCGGATCTCCTCGACGGCCTTCCGGAACTCCGTCATGTCCGAGACGCCGAAGGCCAGCTCGGACGAGTAGGCGAGAGCCGGCTTGAGCCACATGGGGAAGTCGACCCCTTCGGGGGGCTTCGGGTCGTCCGCCTCCAGGTCCACCCGGCCGAATCGGGGGTGCTCGTCGATGACCTTCTGCTGTTCCAGCCTGCTCCAGTACTTGTGCTCGCACTTGACGACGGATTCGAGGCTGGTCGTGCGCACTCCGTACTCCTTGCCGAGCATCGGGACGAGGGTGCTCACCGGGAAGTCCCAGTACCCGACGATCGCGTCGATGCTGCCCTCGTGCGCGTCGAGAACGGCCCGGGCACGGTCCATCAGGTCCGGCACGGACACCTCGCCCTCCTGCAGTTCCCCTATGGTCAGCAGACGGTGGAACCGGTAGGCACCGGCGTCCGGGACCGCTTCCAGCATCGGCAGGTTGGAGTCGTCCAGGCCGACGACGAAGATGTTCTTGCGCTGCTCGTGCGGCATGCGGGTGCCCCTCGGTAGGAAGTTTTCGTGCACTCCGCAGCGCCTGCCCTGAGGGGCGGCCGGCATGCGGGGGCATCTTCCGGGAGAGTCGTGCGGCTCTTCCCCGTCGCGTCAGCGCACTCCGCGGGGGCGGTACTGGACGCTGATCCGCGGCCCCTGGGCATGCGCGGTCCTGGGAACGGCGTGCTGCCAGGTGCGCTGGCAGGAGCCGCCCATGACGATCAGGTCACCGTGGCCCAGCGGCCGGCGCACCGTGCCGCCTCCGCGGCAGGGGCGCAGGAGCAGATCACGCGGAGCGCCGAGGGAGAGGATCGCCACCATCGTGTCCTCGTGCGCGCTGCGTCCGGTCAGGTCGCCGTGCCAGGCGACGCTGTCGCGCCCGTCCCGGTAGTAGCAGAGCCCGGCCGTGGTGAAGGGCTCGCCCAGCTCGTCGCCGTAGTGGCGGGACAGCGCGTCCCGGGCCTCGTCGAGGACGGGGCTCGGCAGGGCGTCCTGGGCGCGGTAGAAGGCGAGCAGTCTGGGCACGTCGACCGTCCGGCCGTACATCCGCCGGCGCTCGGCCCGCCAGGGCACCCCGTCCGCGAGCTCGGCGAAGAGCTCGTCGGCGCCGCTCAGCCAGCCCGGCAGCAGGTCGATCCACGCGCCGTCACCCAGGACCGTCCTGCGCAGCCCGGCGAGAGGGCCGAGGCGCGGACGGTCGGCCTGGTCGAAGAGCGAGCCCTGGAGGTGGACGGACATGGCGGCAACCCTACTCCCGTACTAGAACAAGCGTTCCCTTCAGTGAGCGGAACCGTCTCCCTCGGGATCGTCACCGCTCAGTTCCGGCTCCAGCCCCTCGGACACCTCGGTCCGGCCTAGGCCCGCCTCGGCGCGCCACGCCTCGAAGGACCAGCCCGTCAGTGCCACCACCGCCAGCCCGAGCGTCCAGCCGCCGAGCACGTCGCTGAACCAGTGGACGCCGAGTGCGACGCGGGTGAATCCGACGCCCAGGACGGAGACCACCGCCACGGCCAGGAACAGGGGACGGGCTCCGCGGCGCACCATGGGCAGGAGGACGAGCAGCAGGATCGCGAACGAGGTCATGGCCGTCATCGCGTGGCCCGAGGGGAAGGAGAAGCCGGGGGCGTGGGCCACCGGATCCGGCAGCTCAGGCCTCGCACGCTCGACCACCACCTTCACCAGCAGACCCGTCAGCCCTCCGCCCACCGCGGTGACGGCCGCCCATGCGGCCAGACGCCAGGCCCGGCGGTGCACCAGCCACAGGGTGAGCACCGCGACCGCCGCACGCAGGGTCACGGGATCCCACACCACGTCGGAGAAGAAACGCAGGGTGCCCGTCCACGCCGGGTGGTCGAGGGCGGTCCGGTTCAGCCACCGTGCCGCGCCCGCGTCCAGGCGCCGCAGCGGATGCCATCCGCTCTCCACGAGGACGAGCAGGAGCCCGAAGAGGACGGCGGCGGCTGCGGCGACGGCTGCGGACCCGAACAGCCGGATCCCGAATCTGCGGTCGGCGTCCCGACGGCTCCGTCGTGGGGCCCGGGCGGTGGTGCGGACAGTCATTCAGACTCCTGGGTCGGGCTGTACGGGTCCGGGCTGCCTGGCCCGCACCGCCTCCAGCTGGGCGGCGAAGGAGAGGCCGAGGAAGAGGGCGATGGAGGTGAGGTAGGCCCAGAGCAGGAGGGACATGAATGCCGTGAGCGGGCCGTACACGGTGTCGAACGAGCCGCTGATCTCCAGGTAGAGGCTGAACAGCCAGGTCAGAGCCGTCCAGAGCACCAGGTAGACGGCGGCGCCGAACGCCAGCCAGGTGTACCCCGGCTGCCGGCGCCTCGGGGAGCGGCGGAAGATGGCGCTCGCCGAGAGGATCACGAGGACCACCCCCGCGGGCCAGCGCAGCAGGTCCCACGCGGACCGGGCACCGGCGCCGAGGTCGTACACGTCGACCACGGCCGCCACCAGGTCGCCGCCGGCCACCATCGCGATGAAGCCGACGCCGAGAGGGATGCCGGCGGTCATCGACATCACCAGCCCGCGCAGGTACTTCAGATGGAACACCCGGTCGCGCTCGACCCCGTAGATGCGGTTGGCGCCGCGCTCTATCTGGCACATCGCGGTCGTGGTGTTGGCCAGGGAGAACAGCAGCCCGAACCACAGGGCGATCTGGGTCCCGTCGCCTGCTCCGTGCCGGCTGCGGTCCAGCGCGTCCTGGACCACCTCGGCGCTGGGCCCCGCCGTGATGCGTTGGATCGTCAGTTCCGCGACCCTGCCCAGGTTTTCCGTGTGCAGGGTGGTGGAGAGCCCGACGAATACGATGACCAGGGGAACGACGGCCAGCACGGTCTGCAGGGCGAGCGCCCGGGAGTTGCTGAAGCCGTCGGCGTACCGGAAGCGGACGAAGGAGTCACGCAGCAGTGGCCAGCGGCCGTAACGCCGCAGGGTGGTCAGTGCCTCGTCGCCGGACAGCTCGCTGCCGACCATGTCGCGGGTCTGCGGGACCCTGGTGGCGGTGCCCATCTCACTCTCCTCCGTCAGGCATGAGTACGGTCAGCGCGCCAGGTCTGACCTGCGCGGTGAGACGTCGGCCCGGGGGCACGGGATCGCCGTCCAGCTCACGCGGCTGCGCCTCCTCGAAGCGGATGTCCGCGTGGCGGAAGGTGAAGTACTCCACGGGAGGGGACCCGTCCGCGCGGCCGGTCCGCCCCTCGGGCCAGCGGCGTGCCAGCGACGCCACGGCGCTCAGCCAGCCCGCCGGTCCGCGCGGATCGAGGATCATGAGGTCGAGCAGTCCGTCGTCCGGTTCCGCGGCCGGTACCAGGGCCGCGCCGCCCTGCACCTTCCCGGTGTTGGCTATGAGCACCATCCTCCCGGTGCGCCGCAGGGGCCGCGCTCCGTCGATCCCCACCGTCAGGCGCATCCGGGGCGCGCGCAGCTCCCGCAGGCCCGCCATCACATAGGCGGGCCACCCGAGGAGGGCCTTGGCGCGGTCACTGGTGCTCTCCAGCATCGCGGCGTCGAGTCCTGCCCCGGCCATCACCGTGAAGTGTGCGGGTGGCATGCCGTCCCCCTCGATCCGCCCGAGGTCGAGACGGTGCGGGACACCGCGCAGTGCGACGGCCAGCGCCTGGGCCGGCTTCACCGGCAGGCCCAGGTTGCGGGCGAGGAGGTTGCCCGTGCCGCAGGGCACCACCGCGAGCGGTATGCCGGTGCCGGCCAGCGCCTCCGCGGCGGCGCGGACCGTCCCGTCACCGCCGCAGACCACGACGAGTGCCGCCCCTTCGCGCACCGCGCGTTCCGTCTGCCCCTTCCCCGGGTCCCCGGCCGTGGTCGGCACGAAGTCCGCTCCGTGGTGGCCGTGGTCCTCCAGGACCCGCCGGAGCGCGGCGCAGGCCGCCTCGTCGGTGACGGTGGGGTTGAAGACCACCGTGGTGCGTCCGGTGGCCTGCCCGTCCGGCGTCCCGGTGGCGGGCTCCTGGCGCGCCGCCGTACCGGCGGGTGCGGTGGCGGGCACATGCGGTCCGGTCAGCAGGGCGCGGCCGACGATCAGCAAGGAGAGTCCGCCGTTGAGCAGACCTCCCGCGATGTCCGTCGGATGGTGCATCCCCCGGTAGGCCCTGGCGAGGCCCACCAGCAGGGGCACGAGCAGCAGCAGCATCGCGACCGCCCTGCGCCAGGGAGCCTTCGTCCGGTGCAGGATCAGGACCGCGAGGCCGGCGTAGAGGGCGGTCGCCGCCCCGGTGTGTCCGGAGGTGTAGCTGGAGGTGGGGGGCGAGGCGTCGAGCCGTTCGGCATCCGGCCGGGTGCGGTCCACCGCTGCGGTGATGACCAGGAAGACCAGGGACTGCAGCGAGACGGCGACAGCCAGGTAGAGCGCGTCCCGCCACCGCGGAAGCTGCGGGACCAGGAGCAGCCCGAGACAGGCCAGGAGGGTGCCGGCCACGACGGTGGCCGTGTTGCCGGCCTCGGACACCACGAGGGACACCGTGTTCAGCGTGCCGGTGCGTGCCCGCTCCAGCGCCTCGCTGACCTCGTCCTCGTACGTCAGCGGCCACAGGCGTGCCGCCGGCCCGGTGAGCAGGAGCCCGAGCCCCACCATCAGGGCCGTCTGGCAGACCGCCGCCGAGGTGATGATTCCTGCGGCCCGGCCCATGCCCCCGGCAGGAAGCGGCATGGCGGACAGCTGCCCGCCGAGGAGGGCTGTGCGTCTTTCCGGTGTGTCGGTCGGCATCGCTTTCCCGTCGGTTCGGTGCCCCTCGGGCTACGAGTGGGCCGGGCCTCGCCCCGGCGTTCGCCGTCTGCCCCCTCCTGGCCCCTCCAGACCTGTCCCGGGGCACCGTGCCTCTCCCTTTCCGGCACGGCCCCGCGGCCCTTCCCGGTCGCAGCGGCTGGGGATCGGCCATAAGCTGCCGGGGCCGACGGGGTCCGGCCGCGAGGGCTCCGGCCAGGACTTCCGCCCCGCGCGGCAGTCGAACCGGGCCTCCCGCAGGACGAGTGGCGACCGGGGAGAACCGCATCACTGAGATGCGCGTCCGTGGGCAGGAGAGCGACGACGCCGTGCGGTCCCGGAACGGGCGACGGCGGATACGGCAACCTCAAGGGAAGGAGCGTCCCGATGTCGGAAACAGGACGCGGTGACGACGTCTACCAGCCGGACGGGTCGGACTCGGACAACAGGCCGACGGACGATCTCGACCCGCAGAACGTGATCGACGAGCCCGATCTCGACGACATGCTGGACACGGGTTACTCCCCGCCGGAGAAGCCCCTGGGCGTGTCGAAGTACGGGACCACCGGCGAGGAGCAGAGGCAGGGCGAGTCCCTCGACCAGCGTCTCGCTCAGGAGCGGCCCGAGGAGGATCCTCTCGGGGCGGACCGGGCCGACGACGAGCCGGAGGACAACGGCCCGGAGGAGGACGAGGCCGGGCAGGAACGTGCCGGCCGCGTCGCCGTCGCCGACGAGCAGCCCGGGGCCGTACGCAACAACAGGGTGCTGGGCCGCGACGTCGGCATCGACGGAGGCGCGGCCTCCGCAGAGGAGGCGGCGGTTCACATCCAGCAGGACGACGAGAGGGCCTGAACCGCGCGGCACAGGCCGGTGGCCCCGCACGGCACCGTCGCCGTAAGCCAGGGGTACTCGGTCGGGTGCCGTGAGCCAGGGGCACTCGGTCGGGTGCCGCGAGGCGGAGGGGCACTCGGCCCGGCCGCCTTCTCCCCCATGTCCTGCCCTGCCCGCCCCGGACACCGGAGGCATATGCTCCGCATATCGGGGGAACGTCACGATTGCGGGCCACGATCCGGTGTTCCGCCCCGAGGAAAGGTGGCAGCCGATGACCGACAACGACGTGGAGCAGCAGAAGGTACTGGCCGTGGTCACCAACTACGGCGTGGAACAGGACGAACTCCTGGTGCCCCTCGACCACCTCCGTGGTGCGGGGGCCCGGGTCGATGTCGCGGCCGTCTCGATGGATGACATCGTGACGCTGGTCGGTGACAAGGATCCGGGGAAGACCGTCCGGCCCGACCTCACCCTGGCCGACGCCGACCCCGCGGACTACGACCTGCTGCTCATCCCGGGCGGCACTCTCAACGCCGACACCCTCCGCCTCCAGAGCGCCGCCACCGGGATCGTCCGTGCCTTCACGGACTCCGGACGCCCTGTCGCGGCCATCTGCCACGGCCCCTGGGCGCTGGTCGAAGCGGGCGTCCTCACCGACAAGCGGCTGACCTCCTACGCCTCGCTGCGGACCGACATCCGCAACGCGGGAGGCGAATGGACCGACGAACCGGTCGTGACCGACGGTTCCGGTGGCTGGACGCTGATCACCTCACGCAACCCCGGCGACCTGGAACCGTTCGTACGGGAGATCGACACGGCCCTCTCGGCACGGTCCTGACGCAGCGCGTCGGGGCCCGGCCGCCCTCGCCCGCCCCGGCGTACTGCTCCTCATGCCCCTCACCGGCCTCATGGCCCCGAGGGGAGAAGGCGGCGAAGGCCGCACAGGACGGGACGCACGAGCCGGGGCCGGCCGGGAAGGCGGGTGTCCGGGGCTGAGCCTCCTGCCGCACGAGCCGGGCCGCCCTCATCGATCGCTCCGGGGGCGGTCGGGCCCTGTGCCTGAGAGAGGCGGTCCGTGCTACCAGCCGGCCTTCACGGCGGTGTAGGTCCGCTGGCAGTCGGCGTTGGTGGCCTGGTCCGCGAGCTTCTGCATGGAGGTGCCCCAGACCTTCTTGGCGACCTTCTCCAGCTCCCGCGTCCCGGCCGGGATGTCGGGTGCGTACTTCTTGATGGTCGCGAGGGCGGACCTGGCGAACTTGTTGCACACCGGCCCGGCGGCGCTCCGGTAGCGGGTGTCCAGGTCACCGGCCACTGCCTGGCCGTTCGCGGTGGCCCAGCTGTTCCAGGCCGCGCACGCCGGCTCCGTGAACGCGGCCTGATCGGCCTCGCTCAGGTTGAGGACCTCGACCAGCACGGTGTTCTGGACCTTCTCGGGGACCGTGAAATCCACGACCGGGAACTTGTCGAGCGTTTCGAGCAGGGCCGTCTGACAGGCGGGCGGCAGCTCCGCCGCCTGCGCGGAGGCGGGCACGGTCAGTGCGGAGGCGGACACGATCACCGCGGTGAGAGCGGCACGCTGGACGGTACGCGAAAGGAACATGGCGGGCGGTACTCCTTGGGAGAGGTCGGTTCTTGTCCGGGCCCGAATGACGGCCCGGCTGCAGAACGATCACGGGGCCCCGAGGTCACGGCTGACGCCCCTGGACGAGCGGGCCCGTGATTCAAGGACGCGGCGATCGGACGCGCGGCGCGGGGGCGTCCTCCTGCGGGGGGACGTGCGGTGCCGCCGCGCCCGGCGCCGCCGCCCCGGGGTCCGTGCCGGGCACGGGCCGGCTTGTCCTCCGTACCGGCGGGAGTGCGTCGCGGGTGCGCCGGCGGAAGACCAGGAACCCCGCGAAGGACGCTCCGAACAGCCAGAGGAGCTGGATGGTGATGCCCTGTGACGCCGATGCGGTCGAGAATCCCGCCGACATGCTGGCCTGCACGGCGCCGTACGAGGGCAGGTACCGCACGACGGCACTGTCGGAACCCGAGCTCGACAGGGGATTCTGCAGGGCGAGATCAAGGATGCTGATCATGAGAATCGCGAACATCCCCTCCACCTCCCGGCCCAGCACCGATCCGAAGACCACCCCGAGCGCTCCGTACGTCATGGCTGCGCAGAACAGTGCCGCGGCGAGCACCAGCGGCTGGCGCGGAGACCAGCCGACGCAGGTGGCGGCCGTCGCGTAGGCAGCGACGGCCGCGCACGCCAGGGTGAGCGCGGCGAGTTTGGCGAGCACCAGGTGGGGCCGGGGGTAACCCGCCATCGCGAGGCGCCGGTCGAAGGCTCCGCCGGTGAAGGTGGCGGCAAACATCATGAAGCCGGCGATCAGGGTCACGGCGTTCAACGCACCTGTGATCTGGGTGAGCTGGTTGCCCGCCGGAGAGAGGACCTCGCCTGTGGCCCGTAACCGGAAGGGCGCCGGCCTGTCCGGGATGGTGACGTAGGCCAGGGCGATCCAGACGGGCACGTACAGCACGACCAGCAGCATGGCGAACCGGTTGCGGGCGTGCCCGATCAGTGCGTACCGGGAGGCTGTGGCGAACAGGGACCAGTGCCTCCTCATGCTCATGCTGGTCCTCATGTCACCGCCCCCTTCTCCGGCCGGGCTTCCTGGCGGTGCAGCCGTCCGTCCTCCAGGCGCCACAGCTCGTCCAGCCGGCCGACGTCGTACGCCAGGTGGGAGACGACCAGGACCGAGCGTCCCGTGTCGCGCAGCTTCGTCGCCAGGTCCCAGAAGCGCAGATACGTCTCCCAGTCGAACCCCTGGTAGGGCTCGTCCAGGAGCAGCACGTCGGGGTCGTGCATGAGCGCGAGGGTGAGGTTGAGCTTCTGCCGTGTACCGCCGCTGAGCAGACCCGCACGCCGGTCGAGGTACGCGGTGCAGTCCAGGGTCTCCAGTACTTCCTCGGCTCTCCGCAGGTCGGTGAGGCCGAAGGCGCATCTGAAGAAGTCGAGGTGCTGGCGGACGGTGAAGGAGTCGTCGAGGACCACGGACTGGGGGCAGTAGCCGAATCTGCCGCTGTGGTGCACCGAGCCCAGGTCCGGTCCGATCTCGCCCGAAAGGATCTTCAGGAGCGTCGACTTGCCCGCACCGTTCTCGCCCACGATCCCGGCGAGTACCCCCGGACGCAGATCGAGGTCGACTCCGCGCAGGACGGCGTGCCGGCGGTAGGAATGGTGCACATCTCTGACTTCCAACGCTCTGCTCCGTCGTGCCGGCTTCTACGGGGACGTGGACTGCGCCCGCCAGTACCCAACGAGCGGGTGGTGCGACGGAAACGGAGCCGGGGCCGGCCCCGGAACCCTTCGTCAACCCGCGGTGGCCCCCGTCATGCGTGCGAGGGGTTTGCCCGCCGACGCCGCTCCGCGGCCTCCGGGGAGCCGTTGAGGTGACCGGGACCGCGGCGGGAGCAGGCTCCCCGGTCACGAGTACGGGAGGTCAGCCATGCGGAGAACATGCGTGATCGGAGCCGGCCCGTCGGGGCTGGCGGCGAGCCGGGTCCTGGCGGCGCGGAACATACCGTTCGACTGCTACGAAGCCGGCTCGGGCATCGGCGGGCTGTGGCGGTATCCCCACGACAACGGAATGTCCGGGGTCTACGCCTCGCTGCACGCCAACATCTCGAAGGAGAGCATGTCCTTCGCCTCCCTGGCCATGCCGGAGCACTACCCGCTCTTCCCCCACCACAGCCAGGTTCTGGCCTACCTGGAGGACTACGCCGCGTCCTTCGGCCTCCACCGCCATACCGTGCTCGGCACGGAGGTGACCGCGGTACGTCCCCTGCCCGGCGGCGGCTGGGAGGTCGCCTGCCGGCGCCGGGGTGAGGGCACCTCGGGCACGGTGCGGCGCTACAGCGAGGTGGTGGTGGCCAACGGGCACCACTGGGACCCCCGGCTCCCGGACCCGCCCGTGCCCGGGGCGGAGCGGTTCGGAGGCACCGCCGTCCACTCGCACGCCTACCGGACCCCGTTGCCGTACACGGGCCGGCGGGTCCTGGTGGTCGGGATGGGCAACTCCGCGTGCGAGATCGCGGCGGAGATCTCCCGTACGGCGTCGCGCACCTTTCTCTCCACCCGTGACGGAGCGCACGTGTTCCCCAAGATGCTCCTCGGCCGCCCCGCCGACCATCTGGTGTCGAACCCCGTCTCGGATCTTCCGGTCCTCATCAAGCGCCCGGCGCTGCGGCTCCTCCTCCGGCTGACCCGCGGCAGCCTCTCCCGCTACGGGCTTCCCGAGCCGTCCCGCCCGCTGCTCACCACACACCCCTCCACCTCGGACGAACTCCTCGTCCAACTGGCCCGGGGTGCGATCGGGGTGAAGCCCGGGGTCAGCAGTTTCGGAAGTGACTCGGCGGACTTCACCGACGGGACACGTGAGCGGATCGACGACGTCGTGTACACCACCGGGTACCGGATCTCCTTCCCCTTCCTGGAACCGGACGTGTTCTCCTCCCCCGACGGCCGTACGGAGCTGTATCTGCGCACGGTTCCGCCGGAGCTCCCGGGGCTCTTCTTCATGGGCCTCGCGCAGCCGTCCGGCGCGGCCTTCCCGCTGCTGGAGGCGCAGGCGGAGTGGATCGCCGAGCTGATCGAGGGGACGGCAGCCCTGCCGCCGCCGTCCCGCATGAAGCGGTCCGTCCGACGCGAGTGGCAGCGCCACCGCAGGACCTACGCCTCCTCCTACCGCCACGGGATCGAGATCGACTTCCGCACCTACCGCAGGGCACTGCGCCGTGAACGTCGAGCAGGCCGCCGCCGGGCGCGCGGCACGGCCCCCGGCCCCCCTGCCGAATCCGGCCTCGCGCCTCGGGCCGACGCGGTGCGAGCCGCTCAGCCAGGTCTCCCAGGGCACCGGCCTCCTCCTTGACCGCGGCCGTCGCCGGTGGGGCCGGAGGCGCAGGTGTGAGCCCGCCGGAGCGGGCCCGCTCCCCGTCAGCCGCCGGACACGGGGGGAGCCACAGCGCGCTCCAGCTCCTCCACCGCCTGCTCCCACAGGCCCGGCAGGGACTCCCCCTGGGGGAACGCACGGTCGGTCACGAAGGACACCTCGGCATGGCTGCCGAAGAACGACAGCCCCACCCCGCAGAGGTGTCCGGGCAGGAGCGGAGGCAGCAACGCGGTGCCCGTCACGGTGGCGGCACCGAGGCTGCCCTTCCCCGCCAACGGCATGGAGGTGGCGATCAGGTCGGTGACGCGCGGGGAGAGTACGAGCCTCATGTACCACTCGGTCGGCCGGTCCGGCATGAACCTCACCAGGTCCTGGACTGCCTGACGCCACCGTCCGGCCCGGAGCTTCCGGGTCACCTCCATGACACGGTCCAGTCGCCACCGGGCCGCTTCGTCGTCCGGTGCGCCGTCCCTGCTCTGCGCCGCGGAGCCCTCCGGCGGCTTCACCGGCGAGTTCACCGGCAGGTTCACCGGCAGGGCGAAGAAGCGGTTGCCCCAGCTCTGTTCCTCGTCGGGGCGGCGGACGTCGACGGGAAGAAGGGCCGCCATCCGCGGCACGGGTACACCTGCCCGCGCCGACCAGGCCGACAGCGCGCCGGCGAGCGCGGCGAGATGCGCGTCGTGCGCCGATCCGCCCCTCGCCGTGCCGATCCGGCGCAGGGTGTCCACCGCCACCCTGCCCCGCCACAGCGCCCTCTCGCCCGAGCGCTCGAAGGGCACGGCGGGCCCCCGGCCCCGGGAGAGGAGGATGCCGCACACGGCGCGTACGGCCAGGCCGAGCGCGGCTGCCGCCCTGCGCGGGAACTCGAAGCGGCCGTAAGGACTCGGCACGGGCCTGGCCGAGGGCTCTCCGCCGCCCAGCATGGCCCGGAAGGTGAGTGCCGCGGCCGATCCGTCCTGGCAGGCGTGGTGGAACCGGTAGCACACCGCGTAGGCGTCGGGTGCGTGGCCGTGCACGAGCCAGACTCCCCAGTAAGTGCCGGGGGCGAACGGCGCGTTGCGGGCGGTGTCCATGGCCCGGTCCCACTCCGCGGGCCCGTCCGCCACCACCTCGTGGACGTGCTGGTCGACGTCGAAGTCCGCGTCCGGCCGCCACCAGGAGCGTCCCGGCGTTCCCTCCACGCGGCACGTCAGCATGGGCAGCCGGCCCAGGCCGAAGCCGACGTAGGCACGGAGGTCCGCGAGGCTCGGCGGCGGGCCGCTCAGATAGGCGATGCCCCCTCCGTCCCACTGGGTGCCGGGGTGACGGCTCTGCAGGCGGAGGAAGGCGCGGTCGACCGAGTGGGTGCGCCGACGCGCGCCGGGAACGGACTGGACTGACGGATCAGAGACGGTCATCGAGGACTCCGGTTCGGGCCTGCGCCCTGCCGGAGGCCCGGCCGGGCGAGGAAACGGTGCACCGGCCCGGCCGAGGCGGACGCCCGCCGGACGGATCAGCCCTTCACCGCCCCCGGCCCGGTCCGCCCGGTATATACCGGGCGGACGCATGACGCCGGCCACGGGACGCGCGCCCGCGGCGGCAGCCGCCCCCGCCCGGCAGCCCCTCCCCCGGGGCCG
>Ga0196960_10000295_pt1 | contig 19275 bp, 20 predicted proteins | sample S3v_5metaG_FD_183187 | JGI IMG/M metagenome (GOLD analysis project Ga0196960, IMG submission 183187) | Soil microbial communities from Anza Borrego desert, Southern California, United States - S3+v_5 | ecosystem: Environmental > Terrestrial > Soil > Desert | place: USA: California | collected...
GCGGGGCGGGGCGCGGAAGGCGCGGCCGTACCTGGACGGGCAGCTGCGGCGGCTCGGGCTGAGCTAGGCGGCTTCGGGCGCGTACGTCGTCGGCTCGCGCGGGAGCTGTGCCGGATCGAAGACGCGCGCCAGCTCGTCCAGCGGGAGCGGCGGGAGCCCGGCGCTCGCCAGCAGCTCCTCGCGCACGCGCGCGGGTGGCTGACCGGCCGCGGCCCGGTCGGCGAGCGTGACCGACCCGTGGCGCTTGGCCAGCCGCGCCCCGTCCGGGCCGAGCATCAGCGGCACGTGCGCGTAGGACGGGGTGGGGAGGCCGAGGACGCGCTGGAGGTGGATCTGGCGCGGCGTGCCCTCCAGCAGATCCGCGCCGCGGACGACCTCCTCGACGCCCTGCGCCGCGTCGTCCACCACGACCGCGAGGTTGTACGCGGGGGCGCCGTCGTTGCGGCGGATCACGAGGTCGTCGACGATCCCCTCCGCGTCGCCGAGCACGCGGTCGTGGAAGGTCACCGCTGCTGCTTGCGCGTCCAGCCGCAGCGCGGGCGCGCGGCCCGCCGCCTCGCGCGCCGCCCGCTCGGCCGTGGTGAGGGTGCGGCACGTGCCGGGGTACGCGCCCTCGGGGAGCGGTCCGTGCGGCGCGGACGCCGCCTCGCGGATCTCGCGCCGCGTGCAGAAGCAGGGGTAGAGGAGCCCTTGCGCGTCCAGCCGCGCGATCGCCTCCCCGTACAGCGCCAGGCGCTCCGACTGGCGGACGACCTCGCCGTCCCAGTCCAGCCCGATCGCGCGCAGGTCGTCGAGCTGCTGCGTGACGAACTCCTCCCGCACCCGGCCGGTGTCCAGGTCCTCCACGCGCACGAGGAAGCGCGAGCCGGCCGACCGCGCGAACAGCCACGCCAGCAGCGCCGTGCGCAGGTTCCCGACGTGGAGCGTGCCGGTGGGGGAGGGCGCGTAACGGCCGACCATGCCCGATGACGGTAGCCTCGCGCCCCGGATGAGCACGGACACGCCGAACCCAGACCCGGACCGCCTGGAGTGCCGCGCGTGCCGCGGCACGGGCAAGGTCACCTCCAACCTCGGCGGCACCCCGCACGAGGTCGACTGCCCCTGGTGCGAGGGGACGGGCCGCTTCATACCGGGCCACACCGCGCAGCCGGCCGAAGACCGAACAGACGTCCAGACGAACTAAGCCTCCTCAACCATCCGGCCGCGCGGACGATCTAGTGGTCAGCCAGGGACCCTCGGGGCCTCGGCGACATGTCATCCGCCACCCCCGAGGAGGGGCACGCACCCATGCTGCACAAGATCCGGACCCGTCTGCAGGACGAGAACGGCTTCACGCTCATCGAGCTGCTGGTCGTCATCCTGATCATCGGCATCCTCGCCGCGATCGCCCTCCCGGCGTTCCTCAACCAGCGCCAGAAGGGCCAGGACTCCGAGGCGAAGTCCAACGCCCGCAACGCGGTCACGCACCTCGAGTCCTGCGCCGTCGACAAGGCCGGCCTCTACACGGGCTGCACGCTCGCCGAGAGCGGCCTGCCGACGACCGGCACGAACGCGGTCTCCGCGACGGTCACGTCCGGCACGACCGACGCCGGCAAGGGCTTCACCGTCTCCGCCAAGTCCGTCTCCGGCAAGACCTTCCTCATCACCCGCGACGCGACCGACGGCAAGGTCTACCGCTGCTCGGGCTCGGGCTCCACGGTCCCGACCTCGTGCGGCAGCACCGGCCCGGACGCCTGGTAGGCAGCTCCACCACACCTCCTGACCGCGAAGGGCGGGCCGAAAGGTCCGCCTTTCGTCCGTTCTGGGCGCGTTCGGGTTCAAGCTCCGCCCACGCGCGCCGATGACGTGGTACGCCAGGGCCCTCGGGGCCGCAGCCACCACACCGTTCCGCCACCCCGAGGAGGGGCCAGCACCCATGCTTCACAAGATCCGCACCCGCATGCAGGACGAGAAGGGCTTCACGCTCATCGAGCTCCTCGTCGTCATCCTGATCATCGGCATCCTCGCCGCGATCGCCCTTCCCGCGTTCCTCAACCAGCGCCAGAAGGGCCAGGATGCGGACGCGAAGGCCAACGCCCGCAACGCGGTCACGCAGCTCGAGACCTGCGCGGTCGACAAGGGCGGCGTCTACACCGGCTGCACGAACACCGTCGCGCTGGACAAGTCGGGCCTGAAGACGGTTGCCGACGGCGCCGATGCGACCAACGCCGGCGAGGTCACCATCAAGACCGTCGGCGACAACACGTTCACCGTGATCGCCAAGTCGGCCTCCGGCAAGTCGTTCTACATCGTCAAGGTCGCCGGCGGCACCGTCGAGCGGCACATCGACAGCGCCACCAGCACCGCCACCTGGTAGCCCCGGCTCCCAGCCCCACCGTCTGACCGAAGGGCGGGCCGCGAGGCCCGCCCTTCGTCGTTCCGTCCAGCCGACGCCCACGAACTCAAGCGTGCGTGCTACGTGCCGACGACCTGACCGTGGCACTTCGGTTCTTCAGACGGCTCGCGCGTGAGGAGCAGGGCGCCTTCCTCGTCGAGGTCATGGTCTCCGCGCTGCTGCTGGCGATGCTCACCGGCGGCGTGATGCTCTCCTTCGACCTCGCCTCCAAGCAGAGCGGCCACCAGCGCACGCAGGCCGTCGCCGCGAACTTCGCCGAGTCCAAGCTCGAGGAGCTGCGCTCCTGGAAGTTCGCGCAGCTGTCGGGCCTCAACCTGGTCGACAAGCCCGCGCAGGTGGGTGACACGAAGCTCACCTGGGACGCGAAGGGCGAGAGCGCGCTCGCGCCCAAGGCCGCCGCCGCAGGCTGCGACGACTCCGCGCGCAGCCCCGAGGCGATCAAGCTCACCGTCAGCGTCCGCTGGCCGCAGATGAACGGCCGGGCGCCGGTGACGCTGTCGAGCGTCGTCTCCGCGCCGGTCGGGGGCGACTCCTCGCGCGGCTCGTTCACGGTGCAGATCGTCGACCGTGAGGGCTACGGCGTCGAGGACATCCTCGTCAAGCTCGCCGGCCCCTCGACCGCCAGCGCCAACACCGACTCGAACGGCTGCGTGCGCTTCACCGACATGCTCCCGTCGCTCAGCTACGCGCTCACCTTCCAGCGCGACAACTGGTTCACGACGCCGGACTCGCGCAACGCGGTGGCCGACGTCGTCGCGATCACGGCGGGCCAGGCCGGGACGAAGTCCTATCAGTACGACCCGGGCGGACCGCTCGTCGTCGACTTCTTCTCCAAGCGCACCGCGGCCGGTCCCGAGATCGCCTCCAAGCAGCGCGCGGTCACGTGGGAGAGCAGCACGTTCTCCGGCCCGAAGGTGCAGAACGCCGACGCCGACAAGCCGCTCGGCCAGTCGACCTTCACGACCGCCCCGCAGGCGTACCCGAACCAGGCGTCGCCCTACGGCGTCTACGCCGACAAGTGCACGGGGGCGAAGCCCACGAACGCGCCGGCGCCGCAGACGCTCAACCCGCCGGACGTCCCGAAGGCCAAGGTGCAGCTGCCCGCGCTGGACTTCCGCGCCCGCAACGTCGGGGCCGACGCGAAGGTCTACGTCATCAGCGGCTGCCTCGGCCTGAACTTCGACAGCACCGGCAGCCCGAGCAACGGCGCGCAGCTCATGGCCGGCGTGTTCATGCGCGACGTGGAGCCGATCCCGGACGCCGAGAACCCCGCGCCGAACGGCCAGAAGACGAACTGGTTCCGCCTGAAGGACCCCGGCTTCCCGTGGGGCTCGAACTTCTACGTCTGCGTCCAGCGCCAGGGCACGCCCAAGCGCTGGCGGCGCACCACGGCGGGCCGCGACAACAAGACGTACCCGAGCACCGATCTCAACTTCGGCGACCTCAACTCGCCCAACGCTCCCGCGGGCTTCGAGGACGGCGACGAGGCCGCGAACACGCTCTGCGGGGTCAAGGTCTCGTGACCAGGCGCCTCGCCCGCGACGAGTCCGGCTTCAGCCTCGTCGAGCTGCTCACCGCCGTGTCGATCGGCCTGGTCATCATGTTCGCCGCGATGACGCTGCTCGACCTGTCCGCCAAGGGGCAGCGGCGCACCGCCGACCGCGTCGAGGCCGTCCAGAGCGGCCGGATCCTGATGGACCAGATCGTCGCGCGGCTGCGCTCGCAGCTGTGCCCCGGCACCGCGACCAGCGGCGTCGAGGACCCGGCGGTCCAGATCGCCGAGAAGGACCGGATCGCGTTCTACGGCTCGTTCGCGGGCGCACCGACCGTGTCGGGGCGGGTGCAGCTCCAGCGCCGCGAGATCAGCTTCGTCCCGACGTCGAGCGACCGCGGGAACGTCGTCGAGCGCGTGTGGAACGCGCCCTACACCTCGACCAACCCGAAGCCTGTCCCCCCGCCGATCACGGCGACCCCCGACTCGGTGCGCACGCTGGCCACGAACATCGCCCGCGAGAAGAGCGGCATCGCGTTCTTCCGCTACCGCAAGTACAACGCGCCGAACTCGCCGGACATGACCGAGCTCACCGCGCCGGTCACCGACCCGGACGCCCGCGCGCTGATCGTGCAGGTCGACGTCGCGTTCGACGCGTTCCCGGCCGTCGGCGCCGACAGCAGGCTGCGCACCTCCTACGTCGACCAGGCGTTCGTCCGCACCGCCGACCCGACCGACCCCACCCACAGCCCGAGATGCCTCTGATGCCACGCCGAATGGCCGCCCGCCTGTCCGGTGAGGACGGCTTCACGCTCGTCACCGTGATGGGCGTCATCATGATCGTGATGCTGCTCTCCGCCGCCGCCTTCGCGTCGGTCAACGGCGATCAGCGTCCCGGCCTCGCCGACAAGGATCGCAAGACCGCGTACGCGGCGGCCGAGGCGGGCGTCAACGACTACCTGGCGAACCTCACGGCCAACCCCGAGTTCTGGCGCCGCTGCGACGCGCAGGACGCGGACAAGGGACCGACCCACGACGGGCTCAACCTCGCGAGCCCGGGCGCCGCGCGCCGCTGGCGCGCCGTGCAGGGGACGACCGCGCAGTACTCCATCGAGGTGCTGCCGGCCAACGGTGCCGCGCAGTGCGACACGAACGACCCGATCGCCACGTTCATCGACAAGGACACGGGCACGTTCCGCGTCCGCTCGACGGGCCGGGCACGCGCGCGCAGCACGAAGACGCGCTCGCTGATCGCGACGTTCCGCCGCCGTGGCTTCCTCGACTACATCTACTTCACCGAGTACGAGACCGGCGACCCGGCGATGTTCCGCCTCCAGAACGGCGGTCGCGAGACCCGCTGGGACGAGGGCACGAACGCCGACCCCAACACGCTGACCAAGACGATGGTCGACTGGGGCAACGCGAAGTGCAAGAACTGGGTCCGCGAGACCCCCGGCAACGGGACCGCCGAGGGCAAGCCGTCCCGGCTCACCCAGCGCTTCACGGGCTGGTTCAAGAAGACCGACGGCAGCTGGGAACGCATCACGACGAGCGACAACGTCCGGTGCACCGAGATCCGCTTCGTCGGGACCGCCGCCGGCAAGGACCTCGTCGCCGGGCCGTTCCACACGAACGACGAGGTCCTCGTCTGCGGCACCCCGCGGTTCGGGCGCAGCCCGAGCGACCAGATCGAGATCTCCGGCCCGCCCGCGGACGCGGCCGACACGCTGTGGGGCTTCCGGCAGGACTCGGGCTGCTCCGGCCGGCCCGAGGCGAACTTCCCCGACGTCTCGACGGTCGAGACCGACCGCGGCACGTGGCGCAAGCAGTCGCCGCTCGTCAACCTCCCGTCGACGAACGCGACGCTCAAGGACGACGCGCTGCCCGCCTACCGGTTCATGGGCAAGACGACGATCGAGCTCAACGGCGACACGATGACCGTCACGGGCAAGCGCGTGAACGGAACGCCCGCCCCGACGTCGCCGATCCCCGTGCCCAAGCAGGGCGTCATCTACGTCAACCACGACACCGCCGCCGGCGCGTGCGCGCCGTACGACCCGCAAAACCCAGAGAACTACTCCAACGCGTGCGGCAACGTCATCGTGAAGGGCACGTACGCACGCAGCCTGACGATCCTGGCCGAGAACGACGTCATCGTGAACGGCGACCTCAAGGCCTCCGGGACGGCCAAGCCACTCCTGGGCCTGATCGCCAACAGCTTCGTCCGCGTCGACTCGCCGGTGAACTCGAGCTGCACCAACACCGGCGGGCCCAAGCCGTCGATCACGATCGAGGCCGCGATCCTCGCGCTCTGGCACTCCTTCACCGTCGACCGCTACTGGTGCGGCGGCGAGCTGGGCAACCTGAACGTCCACGGCGCGATCGGGCAGATGTTCCGCGGGCCCGTCGGGCAGAGCAACGGCTCCTCGCGCGACGGCTACATCAAGAACTACACGTACAACGACGAGCTGCGGTTCCGCTCGCCGCCGCGTTTCCTCGACCCGGTCCAGACGACCTGGAAGCTGAAGTCGCAGGTCGAGCAGTCGCCGGCCGAGACCGTCTCCGCGCTGCCATGATCGCGGCCGCAGCCGGGGCCTTCGGGCTCCTCCTCGGATCCTTCCTGAACGTGGTCGCGCACCGGCTGCCGCGCAAGGCGTCGGTCGTCACCGGCCGCTCCGCGTGCCCCGCGTGCGGCGCGCAGGTGCGCGCGTACGACAACGTCCCGGTCGTCTCGTGGCTGCTGCTGCGCGGGCGGTGCCGCTCGTGCGCGGCGCCGATCTCGGCGAAGTACCCCGTCGTCGAGGCGGGGACCGCCGTGCTCATGGCCGCGGTGGCGCTCGTCCACGCCGACGACACGACGAAGCTCGTCCTCGGGCTGGTGCTCGTGGCGTTTCTCGTGCCGCTGACGCTGATCGACATCGAGCACCAGATCCTCCCGAACGTGCTGACCGGCGCGGCCGCCGTGACGGCGCTCGTGCTCGGCCTCGCGCTCGACCCGGGCGGCGAGCCCGAGCGGCTGATCGCCGGCGTCGCCGCAGGCGGGTTCCTGCTCGTCGCCGCGCTGATCCGGCCCGGCGGGATGGGGATGGGGGACGTGAAGCTCGCCGGCGTGCTCGGCCTGTTCCTGGGCGCCCCTGTCGCGATCGCGATGCTCGTGGCGTTCCTCTCCGGCTCGCTCGTCGGCGCGGCGATCATGGCCCGCAAGGGCGTGACCGCGGGACGCAAGACGAAGGTGCCCTTCGGGCCGTTCCTCGCGCTCGGGGGCGTCGTCGCGATCCTCGTGGGCGCCGAGCTCATCGACGCGTACACGTCGACGTTCGCCTAAGTGCCCTGAGCCGGAAGTTCGCGGCCATCTGGCGGCGCCGGCATCGTGTCTGCCGGCACCCGGCATCCACAGCCGTACCACCAGTACGACAGCGGATGCCGTGCACCGGCAGACCCGCGCCGGCATCCACCAGCTGAGCACGAACGTCCGGCCCACGACACTTGGGCCATCCGGCGTGCAGGCGCTCAAGTCCTGCACGTGACGGCCGACGATCTGGAGCGACATGGCACGTCGCTCCCGCACCAAGCCCGTCGTCGGCGTCGAGATCGAGCCCGGCGCCATCACCGTCGCCCGCGTCGCGGTCAACGGGCAGATCGCTGTCGAGCAGGCGGCCACCGTCGCGCTCGAGCCCAACGTCGTCCGTGACGGCGAAGTCGTCGACGCGGAAGCCGTCGCCGAGGCGCTCCGCTCCATCTGGCGCGAGCACAAGGGGCTCACGAAGTCCGTGCGGCTCGGCCTGGCGAACGCCCGCATCGTCGTCCGCATCATGGACCTCCCCGAGGTCGCCGACCCCAAGGAGCTCGACGCGATCGTCCGGTTCCAGGCCGAGCAGGAGCTTCCGATGCCGCTCGAGTCGGCGGTGCTCGACCACACGGTCCTCGGCACGATCGTGACGCCCGAGGGCCCGCGCCTGCGCGTCCTGGTCGTCGCCGCGCGCCGCGAGATGATCGAGCGCTTCGTCGCGCCCATCCGCGCCGCCGGCCTCAAGCTCGAGGGCATCGACCTCTCCGCGTTCGCCATGATCCGCGCCCTCAAGCGCGACGACGAGCCGACGCTCTACCTCCACGTCGGAGGGAGCACGAACCTCGCGGTCGCCGACGACCGCGGCTGCCTCTTCACCCGCGTCACCGGCGGCGGCGTCGAGGCGATGGTCACCGCGCTCGCCGAGCGCCTCAGCCTCTCCGTCCCGACCGCACGCGAGTTCGTCCTGCGCTCGGGCTTCAGCGGCGCCGGCCTCGATCCCGCCGAGGACGGCGAGAGCATCGCCGTCACGCGCACCGTCCTGGCGGCGGGCGTCCGGCAGATCGCCGGCGAGGTCCGCTCCTCGCTCGACTTCCACCAGGCCCAGTCGGACGGCGAGCCCGGCCCGACGAAGGTCGTCCTCACCGGTCCGGCCGTCGAGATCCCCGGCTTCGCCGAGACGCTCTGCACCGAGCTCGGCCTCCCCGTGGAGACCCGCGGCGTCGCGGCCGTCTCCGCGTCCGTCCAGGACATCGACCCGGCGCGGCTCACCGTCGCCGCCGGCCTCGCCGTCTCCGAGGTGCCGGCATGAACGCGATCAACCTCCTTCCGCCCGACCTGCGCCGCGGCAGCGCCGCGCCGGCCCGCTCGGGCATCGGCGTCTACGCGCTCCTGGCAGCCCTGGCGCTCGCCGTCGTCCTCGTCGGCGTGACCGCCGTGCTCAAGGGCCGCGTCAGCGACCGCGAGGCGCAGCTCGTCCAGGCCGAGGCCGCCGCGACGGAGGCCGAACGCCAGGCCGCCGCGGTCGCCCAGTACAAGGCGCTGGCCGCCCAGACCGGCACGCGCGTCCAGGGCGTGCGCGCCGTGGCCGAGGGCCGGATCCAGTGGGGCCGCCCGCTCACGCAGCTCGCCGAGGCGGTCGGCACGAAGGTCAGCTTCAGCACGCTCAACGCGTCGAGCGGCGCGGGCGCCGGGTCGGGCGGCAGCAACCCGCTGCGCGGCTCCGAGACCCTGCCCGCGCTGGAGATCGTCGGCTGCGCCGAGGACCACCCGGCCGTCGCGCGCCTCATGACCCGCTTCCGCGCGATGGACGACGTCAAGCGCGTGAGCCTCGCCTCGAGCACCCGCGAGGCCGCCGCCGGCGGCGGCTCGGACTCGGCCGGCGGGTCCAGCGGCGGCTGCTCCGGCGGGCTCGCCGCGGAGTTCTCGATCGTCATCTTCTTCGACCAGGGGCAGAGCAGCGGCACGGACGCCGCCGCGGGCGCCGCCAGCGGCACCGCCGCCGGCAACGCCAGCGGGACGACCGCCGCCGCCGACACCAGCTCCACGACCACCTCCGGGGGCCAGTGATGACCACGCGTGATCGCTCCGTGCTCGGCGTCCTGGCCGTCGTCGCGGTCATCGCCGGCTTCTACCTGCTGATCGTCAAGCCGACGTCGGCCGACGTGGCCGACCTCGACACGCAGATCACGGCGGCCGAGTCGCGTCGCGACGTCGCCCTGGCCGATCTGCAGACCGCCGCCGCCGCGCGTGAGCAGTACAAGCGCGACCAGGCGACGCTCGCCGTGCTCGGCAAGGCCGTCCCGGCCGACGAGGGCGTGCCGTCGCTGCTCTACCAGCTGCACAAGGCGGCGCGGAAGTCCGGCGTCGACTTCGACTCGGTCACGGTCTCCGAGAACGCGGACGCCGCGTCCTCCACGGCCGACGGCGGCCTGACCAAGCTGCCCCTGACCATCAAGTTCGACGGCACGTTCTTCAAGCTCGACCGCTTCCTGCGCTCGCTCCACGGCTTCGCGGAGATCGGCGAGGAGAAGGTCGACGTGCGCGGCCGCCTCCTGACGATCGACGCCGTGAACCTCGCGCCCCAGGACGAGAACGGCTCCACGCTCACGGCGGAGATCACCGCGACCGCCTACGTCGCGCCGACGGAGGCCGGCAAGGCCGCCGCCACGACCGCCGCGGGCGCCTCCACGGCGTCCGGCACCGACACGGCCGGCACGACCGGCACCACCTCCGCCAACGCCACGCCGACCCCGTCCACCGGAGCAGCCGAATGAGCTTCCTGCGCAACATCGTCACCGACCTGGTCGAGAAGCGGCTGTGGCCGGTCGCGGTCGCGCTGCTCGTCGCCCTGCTCGCCGTCCCGTTCCTCCTCGGCGGCTCGAGCGACGAAGAGCCGGTCGCCGCGCTCCCGGGCGCGAGCGTGCCGGTCGACGAGAGCGTCGACGCGGGCGTGACCGCCACGGAGATCGCCGGCGCGGCGGGCGCCTCGGCCAAGCACGACCCCTTCCGCTCGCGGGCGACCGCGAAGGCGGGCACGTCGACGACGCCGGGCGCCGGCGCGGCGACCGGCTCGGGCGCGACCGGCGGCACCGCCGCCGGCTCGGACACCGGCTCCGGCTCGGACACGGGCTCCGGCTCGGGTTCGACGGGCTCGGGGTCGACCGGCTCCGGCCTGGGCGACGTGGGCGTCGTGCCGGTCGGCGGGGACGACACGGGCTCGGGCAGCGGCTCGGGCTCGGGCTCCGGCTCGGGCACGAAGAGCTCCGGCAAGGACACGTGGCGCGTCGACCTGCGCTTCGGCAAGGACGGGCAGCTGAGCGCGAAGACGAACGTCGCGCGGCTGAGCCCGCTGCCGAGCCAGGAGGACCCGTTCTTCATCTTCCTCGGCGTCCAGGCGGACGGGAAGACTGCGCTCTTCCTCGTCTCCTCCGACGCCACCGCGACCGGCGACGGCACCTGCACGCCGACGCCCCAGAACTGCGACCGCGTCGGCCTGAAGGCGGGCCAGAGCGAGTTCTTCGACGTCGTCACGCCCGACGGCAAGACCGTCCAGTACGAGCTGAACCTCGTCAACGTCGAGCGCGAGACCAAGGCCGACGCCGCGGTCGCGAGCGCCGCCCGCGCCCGCGAGTCCAAGGCCGGCCGTGCCGCGCTGCGGACGGCGGTCGACACCGGCCAGGTGAAGGTCGCCGACCTCGCGTACTCCAAGGACCTCGGCCTCGTCGTCCCGTCCGGGGACGCGGCGCAGGCGTCCGGCGCGCTCTTCGGCGGCTACCGCGTCGACCTGCAGTTCGGGTCGCCCGGTGCGCTGGTCAAGCGCTACAACCTCGCGCGGCTCACCCCGCTCCCGTCCGTCGACGACCCCTCCTTCGTCTACCTCGGCGTGCTGGGTGACGGCGCCACGGCGCTCTTCCTCAACCCGTCCCGGGCGGTCGCCGCCGGCGACGCGGTGTGCGAGCCGACCCCGGAGCAGTGCGACCGGGTCAAGCTCGCCGAGGGGCAGCGCGCGACGTTCGCCGCCACGACCCCGGGCGCGACCGCGTCCAGCGAGTACGAGCTGCAGATCGACGGCATCGAGCCGGTCGAGTCGAGCACGGAGGAGGACGCCGAGGCGTCCCGCACCCGCGAGTCGCCGGCCGGCCGCCTGATCCTCCGCAAGCTGATCAACGAGGCGGGCGCGCTCGTCCAGGGCCTGACGTTCTCGGGCGAGCACGGCACGCTCCAGCAGGACCCGGCGGACACGTCCGCGGCCGCCACCCCGGCTCCGGCCGAGGCGCCCGCGCCGGTCGCCACGCCCGCCGGCTGACGGCCCGCGGCGCGGCCAAATATCCTCAGCGCCACATGGCGCTGAGGATGACCACCGCCGGCGAGTCGCACGGGCCGGGCCTGACCTGCATCGTCGAGGGCCTCCCCGCAGGCCTCGAGCTGGATCGCGAGGCGATCGCGAGGGACATGGCCCGGCGTCAGCTGGGCCACGGCCGCGGTGGCCGGATGAAGATCGAGAAGGACTCCGCGGAGGTCAAGAGCGGCGTCCGCCACGGCAAGACGCTCGGCGGCCCGATCTCCCTGTGGGTGGTGAACCGCGACTACCAGAACTGGGAGGAGCGGATGAACCCGTGGCCGGTGGAGGCGGAGGTCAAGGAAGTCCACCTCCCGCGTCCGGGCCACGCCGACCTCGTCGGCACGTGGAAGTACCGCCAGACCGACGTGCGGAACATCCTCGAGCGCGCTTCGGCGCGTGAGACCGCCGCGCGGGTGGCGGGCGGGACGCTGGCGAAGGCGTTCCTGCGGGCGCTGGGCGTCGAGGTGGTCTCGCACGTGGTGCAGATCGGCTCCGTCCACGCTTCCGTGCCCCATGACGTGGCGCTGGAGTCGTTCGAGGGCGTGGACGAGGACCCGGTGCGGTGCCTCGACAGCGCCGCGTCGGCCGAGATGGTCGCCCACATCACCGCCCAGCGGAAGAAGAACGAGTCGATCGGCGGCGTCTTCGAGGTCCGCGCGTACGGCGTGACGCCGGGGCTCGGCTCGCACGTGTCGTGGGAGGAGCGCCTGGACGGCCGGCTCGCGGGCGCCCTGGCGTCGATCCAGTCGTGCAAGGGCGTGGGAATCGGCGAGGGCTTCGACCTGGCCGGGACGCCGGGCTCGCAGGCCCACGACGAGATCTTCTTCGACGAGGAGCGGGGCTACTTCCGCGAGACGAACCACTCCGGTGGCCTCGAGGGCGGCATGACGACGGGCGAGCCGCTGGTCGTGCGGGCGGCTTTGAAGCCGATCCCGACGCTGACCAAGCCGCTGCGCTCGGTCGACATCGAGACGCACGAGCCGTCGCAGGCGTTGCGTGAGCGGACCGACTCCTGCGTCGTCCCCGCCGGCGCGGTCGTCGGCGAGGCGATGCTCGCCGTCGTGCTCGCGGGCGCGTACCGGGACAAGTTCGGCGGCGACCACATCGAGGACGTGCGCGAGGCGCTGGACCGGTACGAGGAGCGCATCGGCTGGGCGCGGCGTCGCGCCCGCGCGTGACCGCGGCCCCGATGCGGCCGCTCTCGTTCATCGGCTTCATGGGGGCGGGGAAGTCGACCGCCGCCAAGCAGGCCGCGACCGCGCTCGGCGTCGACGTGATCGACACCGACGCGGTCTTCGAGGAGCGCCACGGGCCGATCGACGAGTTCTTCCGCGCGCGCGGCGAGGCGGCGTTCCGCGAGCGGGAGGCGGCGGTCGTGCAGGAGAGCGTGGACCGCGCGGCGTCGTCCGGCGCGGTCGTCTCGCTCGGTGGCGGCGCGATCGAGACGCCGTCGGTGCGGTCCGCGCTGGGGCGCACGACGGTGGTGTGGATCGACGCGGACGCGGAGACGTGCTGGAAGCGGTGCCGCGGCTCGGGCCGCCCGCTCGCCGCCGACCGCGAGGCGTTCGTCGCGCGGTTCGCCGGGCGCCGTCCGCTGTACGAGACGCTCGCGCAGGTCGTCCTGCCGGTCGCCGGCGCCGTGGTTCCCGCGCTGCCGACGATCGGCGCGCTGCCGGACGGCGCGCGCGTCGCGTGGGCGCACACGGCCGGCGGCTCCTACCCGGTCGTCGCCGGGCACGGGGTGCGGACGTTCGACGCGGGCGCGCCGGGCCGCGCGTTCACCATCGCCGACGCGTCGGTCCGCGACCGCTGGGCGCCGGACGCCGACCACGTCGTCCCGTCCGGCGAGGAGCACAAGACGATCGCGACGGCCACGGAGCTGTGGACCGCGCTCCTCGGCGCCGAGGTCACGCGCGGCGACCACGTGCGCGCGGTCGGCGGCGGCGTCCTGACCGACCTCGCCGGCTTCGCCGCCGCGACCTACCAGCGCGGCGTGCCGGTCGTGCAGGTCCCGACGACGGTCGTCTCGCAGGTGGACGCGGCCATCGGCGGCAAGACCGGCGTCGACATCCCGATGGGCAAGAACTACGTTGGCGCCTACCACCAGCCGCGCGCGGTCCTCTGCGATCTCGACACGCTCGAGACGCTGCCCGAGCGCGAGCACGCGGCGGGGTACGCGGAGGTCGTCAAGACCGCGCTGATCGCCGGCGGCTCGCTGTGGGACGCGGTGAAGGACGGCGGGCCGGTCGACGCGGACGTGATCTTCGCGTGCGCGCGCACGAAGGTGCAGGTCGTCGGTGCGGACGAGCGCGATGGCGGGCGCCGGCAGGTGCTCAACCTCGGCCACACCGTCGCGCACGCGTTCGAGGCGCTGTCGGGCTTCTCGATGTCGCATGGGGAGGCGGTCGGGCTCGGGCTGCTCGCGGCGCTCCGGCTCTCCGGTCAGGACGCGCTGCGCACGCAGGTCCGCGAGCTGCTCGCGTCGCGCGGGCTCCCGACGACGATCACCGGGTTCGACGCGCGCGAGGTCGTCGCGACGACGCGCCGGGACAAGAAGCGCGTGGGGGACACCGTCCCGTTCGTGCTCGTGGCGGCGCCGGGCGACGTCTCCCACGGCCACCACGTCGACGACGCGTCGGTCGTCGCCGCCGTCGAGGAGCTCGGGAGGGCGTCGTGAGGAACCGGATCGAGGTCATGCACGGGGTCAACCTCGACCAGCTCGGGCGGCGCGACCCCGGCCACTACGGCGGCCTGGACTTCGACGAGCTCGAGCGGCGGATCGCGGAGTCGGCGCGGTCGCTCGGCCTGGAAGCGCGGTTCTTCCAGACCAACCACGAGGGCGAGTTCGTCGAGCACCTGCACCGGCTGGACGGCCTGGCGGACGGGATCGTCATGAACCCGGGCGCGTGGACGCACTACGCGTGGGCGATCCGCGACGCGCTGGAGCTGACCGGGCTGCCGTGCGTGGAGGTCCACCTGAGCGACGTCATGGCGCGCGAGGAGTTCCGCCGCGTGTCCGTGATCCGCGACATCTGCATCTCGACCGTCTCCGGGCAGGGGCCCGACGGGTACAAGGAGGCGCTTTCGCGCCTGAAGGGGGAGCTGGGGCTATGAGCGCGCGTGTCGCGAAGGTGCTGGAGTCGCTGGCCGAGCGGGAGCTCGACGCGCTGCTGGTCACGGGGCTGGTCAACGTCCGGTGGCTGACGGGGTTCACCGGGTCGTCGGGGCTGGCCGTGCTGGGGCACGACGTGTGCCGGTTCGTGACGGACTTCCGCTACCTGACGCAGGCTGACGACGAGGTGTCCGACGCGTTCACGCACGAGATCGCGACGGACCTGCTGGAGCGGGGCGCCTCCGGTCTGCCGGCGGGGCGCGTCGGGTTCGACTCGGACGACCTGTCGGTGCGGCAGTTCGAGCGGCTGCAGGAGCTCGTGGGGGAGGGCGTCGAGCTCGTGCCGGCCGGCGGGCTGCTGGAGGAGCTGCGGCTCGTGAAGGACGCTTCCGAGATCGCCGCCGTGCGCGCCGCGGCGCAGCTCGCCGACGACGCGCTGACCGAGGTGCTGTCCATCGGCATCGTGGGGCGGACGGAGAAGGACGTCGCGCTGGAGCTGGAGTTCGCGATGCGCCGGCGTGGGGCGGAGGGTGTGTCGTTCCCGCCGATCGTCGCCGCGGGCGCGCACGGCGCCCTCCCGCACGCCTCGCCGCGCGACGTCGAGATCCCGGCCGGGACGCTGGTCGTCATCGACTGGGGCTGCATGCTCGACGGCTACGCGAGCGACTGCACCCGCACCTACGCCACCGGCGACCTCGACCCCCGCGACCGCGCCGTCTACGACACGGTGCTCGAAGCCCAGCTCGCCGCCCTGGAGGCCGTTCGACCCGGGCCTTTGGGCCGCGAGGTCGACGCCGTCGCCCGCGACATCATCACCGCCGCCGGTCACGGCGAGCACTTCGGCCACGGCCTCGGCCACGGCGTCGGCCTCGAGGTCCACGAAGGCCCCCGGCTGAGCGTCAAGGGCGAGACGGCGTTGGCGGCCGGCCAGATCGTCACTGTCGAGCCCGGCATCTACCTCCCCGACCAGGTCGGCGTCCGCATCGAGGACCTCGTCGTCGTCACCGAAGACGGCTACGACGTCCTCTCCTCCCTCCCCAAGACCCTCACCACCGTCTCCTAGCCCGCGCCCGCCCTGGGGGGGCGAACTTCCGCCTCCGTCGCCCTACCGAAGGGCAATGGAACTCTGGGATCTCCTGGCGGTCACGAACGGCGCGGCGTTCGTGCTCGGCGGCTTCGGCGGGGCTCTCGCCGGGGCGCAGCTCAACGCGACGCACCGCGCGATCATCGACGACGGGGAGCGCGGCGTCTTCGTCGGGCTGTGGATGGCGACGTTCCTCACCCTGCTGCTGTGGATCTGCTACAAGGGCTCTTAGATGCAGAAGTGGGATCCGTCGGTGAAGCGAGCAGCGCGGCAGCTGCTCGGGATGCTCGCAACGAGCTGCGTCGTGCTCGCAGGTGCCACGTTCGCGGGAGCCTCCGACGGGCTGCTTCTCGCGCTCGCGCCGGCGACCGCGGGGGTGTGCACGCTGTTCGCCGTCCTGCGGGTGCTGCCGATGATGGACGCGGCCGACCGTCGTCGTGCGCAGGAGGCCGCCGATGGCGCACCGATGGGGCGGCACGGCTCGGCCGCGCCGGGTTCCGCGCCCGCCGCCACCGCGCGCCCGCTCGGTGACGGCGGAGCGTCGCGCGCGCTGCGCTGAAGGGGCACGCGCGCGGCGGCGCGTGGAGGTCACAAACGGGTGACGTGCAGGCCGATACTCTGGGATGACGCGGTTCTTCCGTGCGCTTTCGCGCGCGCGTGTCCATCCGGGCCGCTCCCTCCGCCTCCTCACGAAGACGCTCCGAATGACCCAGAACCGCTCCGACCTGCGCAACGTGGCGATCATCGCCCACGTCGACCACGGCAAGACCACCCTCGTCGACGCGATGCTCCGTCAGACCGGCGCCTTCCGCGAGGGCGCCGACGTCGACGACCGCGTCATGGACTCCATGGATCAGGAGCGCGAGCGCGGCATCACGATCCAGGCCAAGAACGCCGCGATCCGGTACGGCGACGTCAAGATCAACATCGTCGACACCCCGGGCCACGCCGACTTCGGCGGCGAGGTCGAGCGCGGGATGACGATGGTCGACGGCGTGCTGCTGCTCGTCGACGCGTCCGAGGGCCCGCTCCCGCAGACCCGCTTCGTGCTGCGCAAGGCGCTCGAGGCCAACCTGCGGATCGTGCTGGTCATCAACAAGGTCGACCGCCCCGACGCGCGGATCGACGAGGTCATCACCGAGGTGGAGGAGCTCTTCCTCGACCTCGACGCCGACGAGGACCAGATCGACTTCCCGGTCGTCTACTGCAACGCGAAGGCCGGCCGCGCGTCGACCGAGTCCGCGGACGACCTGGCCGAGGACCTCAAGCCGCTGCTCGACCTGCTCGTCGAGACGATCCCCGCGCCCGAGTTCGACCCCGAGATGCCGCTGCAGGCGCACGTCACCAACCTCGGCGCCTCGCCGTACGTCGGCCGCCTCGCGATCTGCCGCATCCACAACGGCACGATGAAGAAGGGCCAGACCGTCGCCTGGTGCAAGGCCGACGGGACGGTCGAGAACGCCAAGCTCACCGAGCTCTTCGTCACCGAGGCGCTCGGCCGCGTCCCCGCCGACGAGGCAGGTCCGGGCGAGCTCGTCCAGATCGCCGGCCTGGCCGACGTGACGATCGGCGAGACGCTCGCCGACCCCGCCGACGCGCGCCCGCTGCCGGTCATCACCGTCGACCTGCCGTCGCTGTCCGTCGTCATCGGCATCAACACCTCGCCGTTCGCCGGCCGCGACGGCACCAAGCTGACCGCGCGCCTGCTGAAGAACCGCCTGGATCAGGAGCTGATCGGCAACGTGTCGCTGCGCGTCAACGACACCGAGCGCCCGGACTCCTGGGAGGTCCAGGGCCGTGGCGAGCTGCAGCTCGGCGTGCTCGTCGAGACGCTCCGCCGCGAGGGCTTCGAGCTGACCGTCGGCCAGCCGCAGGTGCTCGTCCGCGAGATCGACGGCAAGCGCCACGAGCCGTTCGAGCACGCGACGATCGACGTCCCGGAGGAGCACGTCGGCGTCGTCACGCAGCTGCTCGCCGAGCGCAAGGGCCGCATGACCGAGATGGTCAACCACGGCACCGGCTGGGTCCGGATGGAGTACCGCCTGCCGGCCCGCGGCCTGATCGGCTTCCGTACCGAGTTCCTCTCCGAGACGCGCGGCACCGGCGTGCTGCACCACGTCTCCGACGGCTACGAGCCGTGGGCAGGCGAGCTGCGCACCCGCACGACGGGCTCGCTGATCTCCGACCGCCAGGGCGCGGTCACCGGCTACGCGTGCACCCAGCTGCAGGACCGCGGCTCGCTCTTCGTCGAGCCCGGCGACGAGGTCTACCAGGGCATGATCGTCGGCGAGCACGTCCGTCCCGAGGACCTCGACGTCAACGCCGTCCGCCCGCGCAAGCTGACCAACCACCGCTCGGCCGGCGCGGAGGAGCTCGACCGGCTCGTCCCCAAGCGGACGCTCTCGCTCGACCAGGCGCTGGAGTTCCTGCGCGAGGACGAGTGCGTCGAGGTCACGCCGGAGGCCGTCCGGCTGCGCAAGGTCCAGCTCGACCCGGTGCAGCGCCAGAAGGCGGCGCGCCAGGCCAAGCAGGCCGCGGGCGTCTGAGACGACGCCGCTAGGCGAAGCGAGGCGCCTGCCGCACCACGCGGCGGGCGCCCGAGCGCGCCAGCGCGGGCGCTAGCGCTTCATCCACACGCGCAGCCGCTCGGCCGGCTCGAAGCCGACGGTGCGGTAGAGCGGCGCGCCCTGCTCGGTCGCGATCACGCAGGCCGTCTCCAGGCCCTCGAGCGCGTAGTGGCCGAGGACCGCGCGGAGCAGCCGCTGGCCGTGCCCGCGGCGCTGGGCGGCGGGCGGCGTGGCGATCGACCACAGGCCGAGCAGGTCCGGATCGGCGGTGGCGACGAGCGACGAGACCGCGTGGCCCTCCTCGTCGCGCAGCAGCCAGCCGTCGGCGCCCTCGGCGTCGTACAGGTCGCCGTTGAGGATCTCGCTGCCGTCGAGGCCGAACGCCGCGGCGACCAGCTCGGAGACCTCCTCGAGGCCCGCCGCGTCGACGACCCGCTCCACCCGCCCGCTCGGCGCCTCCGCGTGCGCGTAGTCCAGCGCGCACGACATCAGCGTCGCCTCGCCGGCGGGGATCAGGCCCAGCTCGGCCGCGACGGGCGCGACCTCGTCCGCGACGTCCACGGCGACCGTGATGCGCGCGGGCCGGCGGCCGAGGGCGGCGACGGCGGCCCGCAGCTCGGCGGGCGCGTCGGAGCCGGTGGCGAGCACCGTCGCCAGGCCGGTGGGCCGGAGGGCGTGCTGGCGCGCGCGATCGCGCAGCGGGGCCGGCGACATGAGCATGGAGGCGACGGTAGAGGGCGGCCGCCCCGGCTTGTGTGACGCGCCGCAAAGTTCCGGTTCCCGGTCGCGAAGCCTTCACCGAACCGGTTCCACCTTGCGAGCCGCCGCGCGCAGGCGTAGGTTCGTGCGCCTCCGATGCGCCGCAGGGGTGCAGCGCGCCGGCGGGTGCCCGCGACCGTCGAGGTCACGGGCACGACGGCGCGGATCGTCGCCTCGGAGCGCCCGTCGCGTCGTCGTACCGCACCTCCGCGCGCGCGACGTCCGCGCGGCTCCC
>Ga0196960_10000296_pt1 | contig 19256 bp, 19 predicted proteins | sample S3v_5metaG_FD_183187 | JGI IMG/M metagenome (GOLD analysis project Ga0196960, IMG submission 183187) | Soil microbial communities from Anza Borrego desert, Southern California, United States - S3+v_5 | ecosystem: Environmental > Terrestrial > Soil > Desert | place: USA: California | collected...
CCGGTCGCGCCGTGCGCCCTGGGCGCGCTCGGTCCCTCCCACGACCTCTGCCCGGTCGGCTGCTGCCCCGCCAGAGCCCTCAAACCCGCCGCCGCGGGCGCCGACAGCCCGTTCTGACCGCCGCTTTCCCCGCCGCGCGGGCACCGACCGCCCGCCCGGCCCGCGACCACGTCTGGAGCGCCGTGACCGACCCCCTGCTGTCCGACCTGCTCGACCTCGCCCTGGAGGCGGCCCGCCGGGCCGGCGCGCTGCTGCGCGACGGCCGTCCCGCCGACCTCGGGGTGGCCGCGACGAAGTCCAGCCCGATCGACGTCGTCACCGAGATGGACATCCGGGCGGAGAAGCTGATCACCGGCTACCTCTCCGAGCACCGTCCCGCCGACGGTTTCCTCGGCGAGGAGGGCGCCAGTGCCGAGGGCACCAGCGGCATCCGGTGGGTCATCGACCCGCTCGACGGCACGGTGAACTACCTCTACGGCCTTCCGACGTGGGCCGTCTCCATCGCTGCCGAGCGCGACGGCGAACGGGTCGTCGGCGTGGTGGAGGCCCCGATGCGGCGTGAGACGTTCCACGCGGTGCTCGGCGGCGGCGCGTACGGCAACGGGGACACGCTGAAGTGCCGTCCCACGGCCCCTCTCGACCAGGCCCTCGTGTCGACCGGCTTCAACTACGTCACCGGGGTCCGCACCCACCAGGCGGCCGTGGCCCAGCAGCTGATTCCGCAGCTGCGTGACATCCGGCGCGGGGGATCGGCGGCCGTCGACCTCTGCGACGTGGCGGCCGGCCGGCTCGACGGCTACTACGAGCGCGGACTGCACGCGTGGGACGTCGCGGCGGGTGATCTCATCGCCCGGGAGGCCGGCGCGCTCACCGGTGGCCGGCCCGGACGCCCTGCGGACGGTGACCTGACGGTCGCGGCGACACCCGGGGTCTTCGAACCGCTGCAGGCCCTCCTCGAGGAACTGGGAGCCTGGCACGACTGACGTACGCCCTCCCGAGCCGGCTGCGGCGCCCAGGAAGGGGCGGGCGGCACACGGGAGGGCCCCGGGGAGCCATGGCTCCCCGGGGCCCTCCCGCGACGGCTCAGACGCTCGTGGCGCCGATTTCCACGCCGTGCTCGGCGGCGAGGCGGTGCAGGTCGTCCAGCTCTCCCTGCTCGACATCCGCGAGGAAGTCGTCGCCCGTCTCGCGAGCCCTCGTGAGGTCGGACTCGGTGGTCTTGATTCGTTGCAGCAGACCTGCGGTGAAAGCGTCCATGAAGCGCCCCCTCGTCGTGGGTCGGTGGCACGGGGGTGTGCCCGGTGGTCCTCCGGCACGTCGGCCGGAGTGCGGGTGATCACGCAGTCCCTCTGGATGCAGGACGGGCTGTGGTACGCCATGTGCAGGCGTGATCGCGGGTGTGAGAGCGTCCTCCCCACCGCCGGTCCGCGAGAAACCTCAACTGACCCGGAGATCCGGCCGATTCCCTGGAGCGGCGGCCGTGCCGTGCCGTCTTACCGCCGGTTTATGCGTGTTACGGGCAGGATGGACGCGCACAGTCGGTGCCGCTGACGTGCAGCGAGCGGCCGGAACGAGGCCGCTCACCGTTTTTTCGAAGATCTAGGGAAGGACTGCGCCGTGCGCGTACTCGTCGTCGAGGACGAGCAGCTGCTCGCCGATGCGGTGGCCACCGGGCTGCGCCGGGAGGCCATGGCCGTCGACGTCGTCTACGACGGAGCGGCGGCTCTGGAGCGTGTCGGGGTCAACGACTACGACGTCGTCGTGCTGGACCGGGACCTGCCGGTCGTGCACGGGGACGACGTCTGCCGCAAGATCGTCGAACTCGGCATGCCCACCAGGGTGCTCATGCTCACCGCCTCCGGTGATGTCAGCGACCGGGTCGAAGGCCTGGAACTCGGCGCGGACGACTACCTGCCCAAACCTTTCGCCTTCAGCGAGCTGACGGCACGGGTCCGCGCCCTGGGGCGCCGCACCACGGTCGCGCTGCCGCCCGTGCTGGAGCGGGCCGGCATCAAGCTCGACCCCAACCGCCGCGAGGTCTTCCGGGGCGAGCAGGAGATCCAGCTCGCCCCGAAGGAGTTCGCCGTCCTGGAGGTCCTGATGCGCAGCGAGGGCGCGGTCGTCTCGGCCGAGCAGCTGCTGGAGAAGGCATGGGACGAGAACACCGACCCGTTCACCAACGTGGTGCGTGTCACCGTCATGACCCTGCGCCGCAAGCTCGGCGAGCCGCCCGTCATCGTCACCGTCCCCGGCTCCGGATACCGGATCTGAGGGCGTGATGGCAGCCTCCCCCGCCCCCGTCAAGGCGCCTCCGAAACCGACCTGGGAACCCAAGGCGCAGGAGTCCCCGTACCCGTGGCTGCGCCCGACCATCCGGATACGGCTCACGCTGCTGTACGGCGGCATGTTCCTGATCGCGGGCATCCTCCTGCTGTCGATCATCTACATGCTGGCGGCCCAGGCCCTGAACGACGCGGGCGGCCTGGAATTCCAGGTCAAGGGCACCAACGTGCAGATCTCCAGCGACATGTGCCCGCAGCTCGGCTCCGCGCTGAACAACAGCCAGCTCAACGAGGCGATCAAGGACTGCACCGCGGCGCAGCGGCAGCACGCCCTCGACAGCCTGCTGAACAGGGCGCTGCTGGCTCTCGTGGGCCTCAGCATCATCGCCTTCGCCTTCGGCTACGCCATGGCCGGCCGGGTCCTGTCCCCGCTGGGCCGGATCACCCGTACCGCCCGCAGGGTCGCCGGTACGGACCTGACCCGGCGGATCGAGCTGGACGGGCCGGACGACGAGTTGAAGGAGCTCGCCGACACCTTCGACGAGATGCTGGACCGCCTGGAGCGGGCCTTCACCGCTCAGCAGCGGTTCGTGGGCAACGCCTCGCACGAGCTGCGCACCCCGCTGGCGATCAACCGCACCCTGCTGGAGGTGCACCTCTCCGACCCCGACGCCCCCACGGAGCTCCAGCAGCTCGGCAAGACGCTCCTGGCGACCAACGAGCGCAGCGAGCAGCTGGTCGAAGGGCTGCTGCTGCTCGCCCGCAGCGACAACCAGATCGTCGAGCGCAAACCCGTGGACCTGGCCGAGGTCGCCGGCCGTGCGATCGACCAGGCCAGGGCGGAGGCGGCGGCGAAAGGCGTCGAGGTGCGCGGCGAGCGTGCCCAGGCCGTCGTCCAGGGCAACGGGGTGCTCCTGGAGCGCATCGCGCTGAACCTCGTGCAGAACGCCGTGCGCTACAACGTGGCGGAGGCCGGCTGGGTGGAGGTCGTCACCGAGCTCCAGCACGGGCAGGCGCTCCTGGTGGTCACGAACACCGGGCCCGTGGTTCCCGCCTACGAGATCGACAACCTCTTCGAACCGTTCAGGCGGCTGCGCACGGAGCGCACGGGCAGCGACAAGGGGGTCGGGCTCGGCCTGTCGATCGCGCGATCCGTCGCGCGGGCCCATGGAGGCCGTATCATCGCGGAGCCCCGCGAGGGCGGTGGTCTCGTGATGCGTGTCACCCTGCCGGCCTGAGAGGCCTCACGGTGTGAAACCGCACGGGAGCGCCTTGTTCGCGGTGGGCGGAATTTTTGCACACCGCTTGCGTTCCGCCCTTGTGTGATCGATCACAGAAGCAAATCTCGCTCCCTCCACTCTCCGTGACCGCATCTCTGCCCGAAAGCCTGGAAACGTCCGGGTTTCCGGGGGGCGGTATCACGGGAAGTACACGGGGTGGCGCCCGTGAACCGCAGTGATCGGACCGTGTACGGTCCCCATCGCCACCCAAGCTGATCGCTCACGAGGGATCCGGTTGGGTGTCGATTGAGTAACAGACCTTGATGTGAGGCAAAATCTCCGCCTCAGGTCGGGCACAAGTCCGGCCTCTCACGCGTTACGTGCGCTGAGACACCGCAGACACCCATGAGGGGGAGAGCGACATGGCAACGGATTACGACACCCCACGCAAGACCGACGACGACGTGGACCAGGACAGCCTCGAAGAGCTCAAGGCTCGTCGGAGCGACAAGACGGCATCCGCCGTCGACGTGGACGAGTTCGACGCGGCAGAAGGACTGGAGCTGCCCGGCGCGGACCTGTCCAACGAAGAGCTGGCCGTGCGGGTTCTGCCCAAGCAGGCCGATGAGTTCACCTGCATGAGCTGCTTCCTCGTGCACCACCGGAGCCAGCTGGCGCGGGAGAAGAACGGCCAGCCCATCTGCCGCGACTGCGACTGAGGCAGGCCGGCCGTGGCAGGCGACAAACCGTTCCGGAAGCGGCGCTTGCGGCGCACGAAGTCGTCGGAGGCGCATCAGGGCGGCGCAGGCCCGGCAGAGGGCGAAAACCCCGCTGCCGAACACCGGGCCGCCCTGCCGGCCTCTCCCGGCAGCACACCTGACGACGAGCGGGGCCTCCAGGCCTCGCTCGAAGCGGTGACGGCGGACGGTTCCCCGCCCGAGCCCGGACCGGCCGGGCCCTCCAAGGGCTCCGCCCGCCTGCACACACTGAAACGAGGCGTACACAAGAGCCGGAAGAGCGCCACCGCCGCGGTCGCCATGGTGGCCGACCGCATCATCGACACGGCTCCCCGCATCCCCGTGCGGGATCTCGCCACCCTGCGCGGACAGTTCCCGGGGCTCGGCCCCGAAGAGCTCGCCGACAAGCTCGTCGCGGGCGCGTGCAAGGCCACCGCGACCGTCGGCGCCGGCATCGGGGCGGCGGCGATGATGCCCGTGCCCCCCGCCATGCTCGCCGAGCTGGCAGCCGAGATCACCGGGGTGGCCGCCGTCGAGATGAAGCTCGTCGCCGAGCTTCACGAGGTCTACGGCCGGCGCCCGCCGGGGAACCTCGGCCAGCGCAGCACCGCGTATCTGACGTCCTGGACCGAGGAACGCGGCATCGACGTCTCGCGCCCCACCACGCTCAACGCGGCGCTGGGCGGGCAGATGAAGCGCGAACTGCGTCAGCAGATCATGAAGCGCACCGTGCGCGACCTGCCGAACCTCTTCCCGTTCATGGTCGGTGCCGTCGTCGGCGCACTGATGAACCGACGGGACACCAGAAAGCTCGCCGACCGGGTCAGGAACGACCTGCGGCGCCAGCAGGTCCCCTGGGACCGCCTCCCGGAGCTCCCCCCGCTGGAACAGCCCGCGAAGCCCGCCGAGGAGCTCCCCGAGGGCCTGGACGACCCCGGCCGCTGACCGCTGCTCAGGCGGGCACGGGCGCGAGGGCCGCCACCAGGGCCTGCGGCTCCCGGGTCGACAGATAGACGTACGGCGTCGGGTCGGCCGGATCCGTGACCTTCACCCGCACCGCCGTCGGGACGTAGCTGCGCAGCAGCATGAACGCGCGGGGATCCGCCTTGTACGAACGCCAGGCGCGTGCCTCCTCCCCGTCCAGCACCTCGGCGTCGCCGAGCGCTTCCAGCGGGATCCGGGCATCGCCCGCGACGAGGGCGCCCGCCACGACCCGGATGCGCGCGGAGCCGTAGGAACTCACGCCCGCGCAGGCCGCGGCCGTGCCGGCGACCAGACCGCCGAGCATGGGCAGGGCGCCGAGCGGCAGGAGCATCAGCGCACAGGCGACGCCGATCCCGAAAGCGATGAGCCACCACGAACGGGGTGCGGTGAGACGTTCGTCGAAGGGGGGTGCGGAAGGCTGCATGAAAACAAGCTTGGCACGGCGCGCCCCGCGGCAGGCGGCGCGGGTAAGGTCTGCGCCTGTGAGTGGAACATCTGCACGTCTGACACCCCCGGCCGGAGCGGTGAAGCCGGTCCGGCATCCCGACGCCCCCGCGCCCGGAGAGATCCTCGGCTCCCACTACGAACACTGTTTCGGCTGTGGTGGCGGACAGCCGCACGGACTGCACCTGCGGGCGACGGCCGGAGAGGGCGTGGACGTCACCGCCGAATTCACCGTGAAGCCCGCCCACCAGGGCGCTCCGGGGCTGGCTCACGGAGGTGTCCTGGCCACGGCGATGGACGAGACGCTCGGCGCGCTGAGCTGGCTGCTGCGGGTCATCGCGGTGACCGGACGGCTGGAGACCGACTACGTCCTGCCGGTGCCGGTGGGCACGGTGCTCTTCATGGAGGCCGAGGTCACCGCCGTCCACGGCCGGAAGATCTACTGCCGGGCCACGGGCAGGACCGGGGGCCCCGAGGGGCCCGTCGCGGTCCGTGCGGAAGCCCTCTTCATCGAGGTCAAGGTGGACCACTTCATCGACAACGGACGGCCGGAGGAGATCCAGGCGGCCATGTCCGACCCGGACCAGGTGCGGCGTGCCCGCGCCTTCGAGGTGAACCCCTGATGCGGCACCCCGTCGACGTGCTCATCCGCCGGATCGACCCGGACGTGCCGGTCCCCGGCTACGGGCACCCGGGCGATGCGGGCGCCGATCTGGTCACCACCGAGGCCGCCGAACTCGGGCCGGGCGAACGGGCGGTGCTCCCCACCGGGGTGGCGATCGCGCTGCCCGACGGCTACGCAGCCTTCGTGCACCCCCGTTCGGGCCTCGCGGCCCGCTGCGGAGTGGCCCTCGTGAACGCCCCAGGGACGGTCGATGCCGGGTACCGTGGAGAGATCAAGGTCATCGTGGTCAATCTCGACCCACGCGAGACCGTGAGGTTCGAACGGTTCGACCGGATTGCCCAACTGGTCGTCCAGCAGGTCGAGAAGGTGCGCTTCCACGAGGTGACGGAGCTCCCCGGTTCGGCGCGGGCCGAGGGGGGCTTCGGATCCACCGGCGGTCACGCCGCCGTGGACGGCGTCACGGGCGGTAACACCCAGGGTGGGAACAGCTACGCTTCGGTCGTATCCGACCGGGAAGGACGTTGACGTGTTCGGACGTCGCAAGAACAGTGGTTCCGCCGAGGACACGGCGGACGAAGCGCGCGAGGCCGAGCAGGTCGCCGACGAGCTCGACGACACCGCGGCCGGGAACGGCTCGCGCCGCACGAACCTTCCGCCGGTCCCCCGCCCCGACGGGCCGTGGGACATCTCCGAGGTCTCCCGGCCCGGCGAGGGCCGGGTGGACCTGGGCGGCATCTTCGTGCCCGGGGTCGAGGGCATGGAGCTCCGGGTGGAGGTCGCCGGTGACGCGATCGTCGCGGCCACCGTCGTGCTGCGCGACAGCGCGGTCCAGCTGCAGGCCTTCGCAGCCCCCAAGAAGGAGGGCATCTGGGGCGAGGTGCGCGAGGAGATCGCCTCCGGCATCACCCAGCAGGGCGGGGTCATCGACGAGGTCGAGGGGCCGCTGGGCTGGGAACTGCGCGCCCAGGTCCCCGTACAGCTCCCGGACGGCAAGACCGGCGTACAGCTGGTGCGTTTCGTCGGCGTCGACGGGCCGCGCTGGTTCCTGCGCGGAGTGATCTCCGGCCAGGGCGCGGTGCAGCCGGAGGCCGCCGGGCTGCTGGAGACCATCTTCCGGGACACGGTCGTCGTCCGTGGTGAGGGCCCGATGGCCCCGCGTGACCCGATCGTCCTCAAGCTCCCCAACGACGCCCAGATGGTGCCCGAGGGCGTGCAGCAGGAGGACCAGGAGGGCTCGAAGTTCTCCGGAGGCATGGGCCAGCTCCAGCGCGGACCCGAGATCACCGAGGTGCGCTGACCGCACCCCGGATCTTCCAGGCCGGCGGGCCGCACCCCGGGGAGGGGGTGCGGCCCGCCGGCCTTTCCATTGCCTCACCGGGTGCCTCATGCACATACTGGCGGCTGCCGAAGGAGCGGTACGCACGGGGGAGAGCGATGACACGGAGCACCGGCGGACGGAACGGCACCGCCCCGGCCGGGAGCCCCGCCGGGGGCCCCATGGTGCGGATCGAGGATCTGCACCGCTCGTACGGGGCCGGCACGGCGGCCGTGCACGCCCTGCGGGGGGTCTCCTTCGAGATCGCGCGCGGAGAGCTCGTCGCCCTCAAGGGCCGCTCCGGTTCGGGCAAGACCACCCTGCTCAACCTCGTCGGCGGCCTCGACGCACCGGACAGGGGCCGGATCACGGTGGGCGGCACCGACCTCTCCGGGCTCGGCGAGGACGGGCTGCTGGAGCTGCGCAGGGACCGGATCGGCTTCATCTTCCAGTCGTTCGGTCTGATCCCGATCCTGACCGCGGCGGAGAACGTCGGCATACCCATGCGCCTGCGCAGGACCGGCCCTCACGAGCGCGAGGAGCGGGTGGCACTGCTGCTCTCCCTGGTGGGCCTCGGCGACCACGCCGGGCAGCGCCCCGGGGAGCTCTCCGGCGGCCAGCAGCAGCGTGTCGCCATCGCCCGCGCGCTCGCCAACCGGCCCGCCCTCCTGATCGCCGACGAGCCCACGGGGCAGCTCGACGCGGAGACCGGGCTCGCGGTCATGCAGCTGCTGCGGGCCGTGGTGCGCAGCGAGGGCGTCACCGTCCTCGTCGCCACCCACGACCCCCAGCTGCTCGGCTTCGCCGACCGGGTCCTGGAGCTCAGCGACGGGCACATCGTCGAGCAGGCGTAGGGCCTGGCGGCCGTGGGCACCGGCCCCGCGTCAGAATCCCGTCAATACGGACCCGGCGCCCGGCCCCGGCACCGTATGCCGGAAATTCTCGGGGTAGCTTCGAGACCGGCTCCCGCATCTGCGGCGGCCGGTTCAGAGAAGACAATGGGGCCATGGCACGCGGCAAGCTTCGGATCTACCTGGGCGCGGCACCCGGCGTCGGCAAGACGTACGCGATGCTGTCCGAGGCCCACCGCCGGGTGGAGCGGGGCACGGACTGCGTCGTGGCGTTCGTGGAGCACCACGACCGGCCGCGCACCGAGGTGCTGCTGCACGGCCTGGAGCAGATCCGCCGGCGCGACATCGAACACCGCTCGGCCGTCTTCGCCGAGATGGACGTCGACGCCGTCCTGGAACGGGCGCCGGCCGTCGCCCTCGTCGACGAACTCGCCCACACCAACGTGCCGGGCTCCCGCAACGCCAAGCGCTGGCAGGACGTCGAGGAGCTGCTCAAGGCCGGGATCGACGTGGTCTCCACCGTCAACATCCAGCACCTGGAGTCCCTCGGCGACGTCGTGGAGTCGATAACCGGCGTGCGCCAGCAGGAGACCATCCCCGACGAGGTCGCCCGCCGGGCCGACCAGATCGAACTCGTCGACATGTCGCCCCAGGCACTGCGCCGCCGCATGGCCCACGGCAACATCTACCAGTCCGACAAGGTCGACGCGGCCCTGTCCAACTACTTCCGCCCCGGCAACCTCACCGCCCTGCGCGAGCTGGCCCTCCTCTGGGTCGCCGACCGGGTCGACGAATACCTCCAGCAGTACCGCGGCGAACACGACATCAGCGCCCCGTGGCAGGCCCGCGAGCGCATCGTCGTCGGGCTGACCGGCGGGCCCGAGGGCCGCACCCTCATCCGCCGCGCCTCACGGATGGCCGCCAAGGGCTCCGGCAGCGAGATCCTCGCGGTGTACGTCGCCCGCAGCGACGGACTGACCTCCGCCTCGCCCAAGGAACTCGCGGTCCAGCGCACCCTCGTCGAGGACCTCGGGGGCACCTTCCACCACGTCATCGGCGACGACATCCCCTTCGCTCTCCTCGCCTTCGCCCGGGGTGTGAACGCCACCCAGATCGTCCTGGGCTCCAGCCGCCGCAAGACCTGGCAGTACGTCTACGGCCCCGGGGTCGGCGCCACCGTCGCCCGCGAGTCGGGCCCCGACCTCGACGTGCACATCGTCACGCACGAAGAGGTCGCCAAGGGGCGCGGGCTGCCCATCGCGCGCGGCGCCCGGCTCAGCCGCACCCGGATCATGTCCGGCTGGGTGGCGGGGGTCGGCGGACCGGCCCTCCTGACCCTCCTCCTGCACAGCCTGGAGAACGGGCCCGGCCTGGCCAACGACGTCCTGCTCTTCCTCTTCCTGACCGTCGCCGCGGCCCTGCTCGGCGGCCTGGCGCCCGCGCTCGCCTCGGCCGCCGCCGGTTCGCTGCTCCTGAACTACTGGTTCACACCGCCGACCCACACCCTGACCGTCCAGGACCCGGAGAACTTCGTCGCCATCGTGATCTTCTTCGCGGTGGCGGTCGCGGTCGCCTCCGTGGTCGACCTCGCGGCCCGGCGCACCCATCAGGCGGCGCGGCTGCGCGCGGAGTCGGAGATCCTCTCGACGCTCGCCGGGAGCGTCCTGCGGGGCGAGACGGCCCTGGACGCCCTGCTGAGCCGGGTCCGTGAGACCTTCGGTATGGAATCCGTCGCCCTCCTGGAGCGGCAGAGCGACGTCGACCCCTGGACGTGTGCCGGCTCCGTCGGGCCCGCGCCGGTGGCCCGGCCCGACGACGCGGACGTGGACATGCCCGTCGGCGACCACATGGCGCTGGCGCTCTCCGGCCGTGTGCTGCCCGCGGAGGACCGCAGGGTCCTCGGCGCCTTCGCCGCGCAGGCCGCCGTCGTGCTCGACCGGCAGCGCCTGGTGGGAGAGGCGGAGGCCGCCAGGCGGCTGGCCGAGGGCAACCGCATCAGGACCGCGCTGCTCGCCGCCGTCAGCCACGACCTGCGCACCCCGCTGGCCGCCATCAAGGCCGCGGTGAGCTCCCTGCGCTCCGACGACGTCTCCTGGTCCGAGGCGGACGAGGCGGAGCTCCTCGCGGCCATCGAGGACGGCGCGGACCGCCTGGACCACCTGGTCGGCAACCTGCTCGACATGTCGCGCCTGCAGACCGGCACGGTCACCCCGCTGATCCGCGAGCTCGACCTCGACGAGGTCGTCCCGATGGCCCTCGGCGGTGTACCGGAGGGCAGTGTCGACCTGGACATCCCCGAGACGCTGCCCATGGTCGCCGTCGACCCGGGGCTGCTGGAGCGGGCCGTCGCCAACATCGTCGAGAACGCCGTCAAGTACAGCCCCGGCCGGGAACGCGTCACCGTCGCCGCCAGCGCCCTGGGCGAACGCGTCGAGCTCCGCGTCGCCGACCGGGGCCGCGGAGTCCCCGACGAGGCCAAGGAACGCATATTCGAGCCGTTCCAGCGGTACGGCGACGCCCCGCGCGGTGCCGGGGTCGGCCTCGGGCTCGCCGTCGCCCGCGGCTTCGTGGAGTCCATGGGCGGCACCCTGGACGCCGAGGACACCCCCGGCGGCGGGCTCACCATGGTCCTCACCCTCACCGCCGCTCCGGGACAGGTGCGGGCCGGCCCCGTGCCGTCCGTACGCCTCACCTCATGAGATCCCCGGGGCCCGCCCCGTACACGTATTCCGGAAAGGCAGGTCCGCGATGACCCGGGTGCTCGTGGTCGACGACGAGCCGCAGATCGTACGCGCGCTCGTGATCAACCTGAAGGCGCGCAGGTACGAGGTGGACGCGGCGCCCGACGGGGCGACCGCCCTGCAGCTCGCGGCGGCGCGCCATCCCGACGTCGTCGTCCTCGACCTGGGGCTGCCGGACATGGACGGCGTCGAGGTGATCAGGGGGCTGCGAGGGTGGACCCGGGTGCCGGTCCTCGTGCTCTCCGCCCGTCACACCTCCGACGAGAAGGTCGAGGCGCTGGACGCCGGCGCCGACGACTACGTCACCAAGCCGTTCGGCATGGACGAGCTGCTGGCCCGGCTGCGCGCGGCCGTGCGCCGTGCGGAACCGGTCGGTCAGGACGGCGGCGACGGCCTGGTGATCGTCGAGACCGAGGGGTTCACCGTCGACCTGGCGGCGAAGAAGGTCCACCGGGAGGGCCGCGACGTGCGGCTCACGCCTACCGAGTGGCACCTCCTGGAGGTCCTCGTCCGCAACGCGGGGCGGCTCGTCAGCCAGAAACAGCTCCTCCAGGAGGTCTGGGGGCCCTCGTACGGCACCGAGACCAACTATCTGCGGGTCTACATGGCGCAGCTGCGCCGCAAGCTGGAGGCGGACCCCTCGCACCCCAGGCACTTCGTGACCGAGCCGGGCATGGGCTACCGCTTCGAGCGGGGACGGCCCGTCCCGGACTGATCCGGGTCACTCGTCCGGGTGGCATGTGAGCGGGCCCGCCCCCACCGCGGGAGACCGGTACCCTTCGGATATGAGCGCTGTTCCCCGACCGGAGAAGCCAGGCAGGGCGGAGAGGCCGTCCGGCCGCTTCCGCCGCATGCTCGGCCGGCTGTCCAGCTCCCAGGAGGACCTCGAGTCCGAGGAGCTGCGGGAGGACGCGCACGCATCGGGCTGCACGCGGATCTCCGAGTGCACGGACCGCCAGATCGTCAAGGTCACTGGTACCTTGCGGACGGTCACCCTGCGTCCGCGGGCCGGAGTGCCCGCCCTGGAGGCGGAGCTCTTCGACGGCACCGCGCCGCTCGACGTGGTCTGGCTGGGCCGGCGTTCCATCGTCGGCATCGAACCGGGCCGCAAGCTCATCGCGTCGGGCCGCGTGGCCATGAGCCACGGGCGCCGGGTGCTGTTCAACCCCAAATACGAACTCCGACCGCTCGGCAAGGAGTAGCCGGTGACGTCTCTCGACAAGCCGACGTCCGACACGGACCAGCCCCACCGCACCGACCAGCAGGACACCGACGCGAAGGCGGTCACGGAAGCCGCCCTCTTCGAGGCCTTCGGCGGCGTGCGCGGCATGGTGGAGACAGTCCTGCCCGGACTGCTCTTCGTCACGATCTTCACCGTCAACAAGGATCTGAAGGCCTCGGCCGTCGCCGCCCTGGTGGTCTCCCTCGCCCTCGTCGCCGTACGGCTGATCCGCAAGGACACCGTCAAGCACGCCTTCAGCGGCGTCTTCGGCGTGGGCTTCGGTGTCGTCTTCGCGATGATGACCGGCAACGCCAAGGACTTCTACCTGCCGGGCATGGTCTACACGCTCGGACTGGCCCTCGCCTACCTCATCACGACACTCGCCGGGGTGCCGCTGATCGGACTGGTCCTCGGCCCGGTCTTCAAGGAGAACCTCTCCTGGCGGACCAGGAACCCCGGCCGCAAGAAGGCGTACGCCAAGGCCAGTTACGCCTGGGGGCTGATCCTGCTCGCCAAGTGCGCGATCCTCTTCCCGCTGTACTGGTGGGCCGACACCACCCAGCTCGGCTGGGTGCTGGTCGCGCTCAAGATCCCGCCGTTCCTGCTCGCGGTGTATCTGACCTGGGTCTTCCTCGCCAAGGCGCCGCCGCCCATCGACGTCTTCGCCGAGATGGAGGCGCAGGAACAGGCCGAGAAGGACCGCAAGGCGGAGCAGAGCGCCCGGGCCGCGGAGGCCCGCACCTACGACCTCTGACCCACCCGCGGTACGTACGCGAGGGGCCCCGGACCGAGTCACAGGTCCGGGGCCCCTCGCGCAGGTGTGCCCGCTCAGTCCCCGGCGGGCTCGCGGCGGACCGACAGCAGGTCCTCCAGCTGCTCCTCGCGCGCCTGGGCGGCCACGAACAGCAGCTCGTCCCCGGCCTCCAGGGTCTCCTCGGGGCTCGGCGTCAGCACGCGCGTGCCACGGATGATCGTGACGAGCGAGGTGTCCTCGGGCCACGCCACATCGCTCACCCGGGTGCCGGCCAGCGCCGACTCCGGGGGCAGCGTCAGCTCGACCAGGTTGGCGTCGCCGTGGCTGAAGCGCAGCAGCCGGACCAGATCGCCGACGCTCACCGCCTCCTCGACCAGGGCGGACATCAGACGCGGAGTGGAGACCGCCACATCGACGCCCCAGGACTCGTTGAACAGCCACTCGTTCTTCGGGTTGTTCACCCGGGCGACGACCCTCGGGACGCCGTACTCGGTCTTGGCGAGCAGCGAGACGACCAGGTTGACCTTGTCGTCACCCGTCGCGGCGATCACGACGTTGCACCGCTGGAGCGCCGCCTCGTCGAGGGACGTGATCTCGCAGGCGTCCGCGAGGAGCCACTCGGCCATCGGGACCCGCTCCACCGAGATGGCGGTCGGCGCCTTGTCGATCAGCAGCACCTCGTGCCCGTTCTCCAGGAGCTCGGCCGCGATGGAACGGCCCACCGCACCGGCCCCGGCAATCGCGACGCGCATCAGTGACCGCCCTCCTCGGGACCTTCGGCAAAGGCCTCCTCGACCTTCGCGATCTCGTCCGTACGCATCATCACGTGGACCAGGTCGCCCTCCTGCAGAACCGTCTGCGACGTGGGCAGTATGGCCTCACCCAACCGGGTGAGGAAGGCGACGCGGACGCCCGTCTCCTCCTGCAGTGTGCTGATCTTGTGCCCGATCCAGGACGGCGTGGTGTGCACCTCGGCGAGCTGCACACCACCGCTCGGGTCGCGCCACAGCGGCTCCGCGCCCGACGGCAGCAGCCGCCGGAGCATCTGGTCCGCCGTCCAGCGGACCGTGGCGACCGTGGGGATGCCCAGACGCTGGTAGACCTCGGCACGGCGCGGGTCGTAGATGCGCGCCGCGACGTTCTCGATGCCGAACATCTCGCGGGCCACCCGGGCGGCGATGATGTTGGAGTTGTCCCCGCTGCTGACGGCCGCGAACGCTCCGGCCTCCTCGATCCCCGCCTCGCGCAGGGTGTCCTGGTCGAAGCCGACCCCGCTGACCCGCCTGCCGCCGAACCCGGAACCGAGCCGGCGGAACGCCGTGGGGTCCTGGTCGATCACGGCGACCGTGTGCCCCTGCTGCTCCAGGGTCTGCGCGAGAGCGGCTCCGACGCGCCCGCAGCCCATGATGACGATGTGCACCTTGCGCCTACCCCGCCGTCCTGGTCGTCCGGATGACCTGCGAAAACACCCTGCTCACACTTCTCTCTCCGCTTGCGGCGCACACAATGGGGCAACCACCTTCGGGGCCGCCCGTGGATGAGCTTATGCGGCCACGTGCACGCCGCCTCATCCGAGTGTGCGTACCCCACAGGCCGATGAGCAAAAGGGGAGCGGCGGGCCGGGGGAGCGGTCGCCACGCGGAGGTGGGGGCGGCTGCGGGGACGGAAGGGGGCGGGCCCAGGCTCCGGCCCGTCCGTGCCGCAAGGATTTCGTTAAGGATTCCATGGACTTTTCCGGTGAGGGCGGGTAATTATGAAGGTTTTCCGGGCGCCGAGGGGGTGGTGCTTCGGCGGCGTGTCCCGGCAGCGCTTACGATCCTCACCGTGTCCAAACTGACCGACGTGCCCAAACGGATCCTGATCGGCCGGGCGCTGCGCAGCGACAAGCTGGGGGAAACGCTCCTCCCCAAGCGCATCGCGCTCCCCGTCTTCGCATCCGACCCACTGTCCTCCGTTGCGTACGCACCCGGAGAAGTCCTCCTCGTGCTGTCCATCGCGGGCGTGTCGGCGTACCACTTCAGTCCGTGGATCGCGCTGGCGGTCGTGGTCCTGATGTTCACCGTCGTCGCCTCGTACCGGCAGAACGTCCGCGCGTATCCGAGCGGGGGCGGTGACTACGAGGTCGCCAACACCAACCTCGGCCCCAAGGCCGGTCTGACCGTCGCCAGCGCCCTCCTCGTCGACTACGTCCTCACCGTCGCCGTGTCGATCTCCTCGGGCGTGGAGAACCTCGGCTCCGCCATCCCCTTCGTCATCGAGCACAAGACGTTCTGCGCCATAGGGGCCATCGTGCTGCTGACGCTGATGAACCTGCGCGGCGTCAAGGAGTCCGGCAAGCTCTTCGCCATCCCGACGTACCTCTTCGTGGCCGGCGTCTTCGCGATGATCGCCTGGGGCGCGTTCCGGGGACTGGTCCTCGGCGACACCATGCACGCGCCGACCTCCGACTACGAGATCAAGCCCGAGCACCAGGGGCTGGCCGGCTTCGCACTCGTCTTCCTGCTCCTGCGCGCCTTCTCCTCCGGCTGCGCCGCGCTCACCGGTGTCGAGGCGATCAGCAACGGCGTCCCCGCCTTCCGCAAGCCGAAGAGCAAGAACGCCGCGACCACCCTCGCCGCGATGGGCCTGCTGGCCGTGACCATGTTCTGCGGCATCATCGGCCTCGCCATGGCCACCGACGTGAAGATGGCCGAGAACCCCGCGAAGGACCTCATCCACAACGGCGTCGCGGTCGGCGCGAGCTTCGTCCAGGACCCGGTGATCTCCCAGGTCGCCGCAGCGGTCTTCGGCGAAGGCACGTTCCTCTTCGTCTTCCTCGCGGCGGCCACCGCCCTCGTGCTCTTCCTCGCCGCGAACACCGCGTACAACGGCTTCCCGCTGCTCGGCTCGATCCTCGCCCAGGACCGCTACCTGCCCCGCCAGCTCCACACCCGCGGAGACCGGCTGGCCTTCTCCAACGGCATCGTGCTGCTCGCCGGGGCCGCGATCCTGCTCGTCTGGATCTACGGGGCCGACTCGACCCGGCTCATCCAGCTCTACATCGTCGGCGTCTTCGTCTCCTTCACGCTCAGCCAGACCGGCATGGTGCGGCACTGGAACCGGCACCTGCGCACCGAGAAGGACCCGGCGCAGCGACGGCACATGATCCGCTCCCGGGCGATCAACACCTTCGGCGCGTTCTTCACCGGCCTGGTCCTGGTCGTCGTCCTGGCCACCAAGTTCACCCACGGCGCCTGGGTCGCGCTGCTCGGCATGGTGATCTTCTTCGGCACGATGACCGCGATCCGCAGGCACTACGACCGGGTCGCCGAGGAGATCGCCGCGTCCGACACCCCGTCCGACGACACCGTCCGGCCCTCGCGGGTCCACTCCATCGTCCTGGTCTCCCGGATCCACCGCCCCACGCTGCGTGCGCTCGCCTACGCCAAGCTGGTGCGTTCGGACCAGCTGGAGGCGCTCTCCATCAGCGTCGACCCGGCCGAGACCAAGGCGCTCAAGGAGGACTGGGAGCGGCGGGGCATCGACATCCCGCTGAAGATCCTCGACTCGCCCTACCGCGAGGTGACCCGGCCGGTCATCGAGTACGTCAAGAGCCTGCGCAAGGACCGCCCGCGCGATGTGATCAGCGTCTACATCCCCGAGTACGTGGTCGGCCACTGGTACGAGCACCTGCTGCACAACCAGAGCGCGCTGCGGCTCAAGGGCCGGCTCCTGTTCACACCGGGCGTGATGGTGACCTCGGTGCCCTACCAGCTGGAATCCTCCGAGGCGGCGAAGGTCCGGGCCAGGAAGCGTGCGGACTGGAACGCCCCGGGATCGGTCCGCCGCGGCCCCGTCGAACGGCGGCAGCACAAGGAGCCCAGCCACAAGGGCTGACGCGGCGGTCCGTCTGTGGTAAGCGGCCGGCTCAGGCCCACGTAGACTGGTGGGCTGTTGTCCGGCCGCTCGCCGTTTCCTTCTTCCTGACCTCTGGAGCCACCCCCTCATGCAGAACGAATCCACCTCGTCGCAGACCGGGGAGACGCAGGCCGGGGAGTCCCTGATCGGCCGGGAGTACGAGGTCGAGGTCGGCCCCGTCGCCCACGGCGGCCACTGCATCGCCCGCACCGACGAGGGCCAGGTCCTCTTCGTGCGCCACACCCTGCCCGGCGAGAAGGTCGTCGCCCGGGTCACCGAGGGCGGGAGCGGCTCACGCTTCCTGCGCGCCGACGCGGTCACGGTCGTCGAGGCCTCCAAGGACCGGGTCGAGGCCCCCTGTCCGTACGCCGGCCCCGGCAAGTGCGGCGGCTGCGACTGGCAGCACGCCAAGCCCGGCGCCCAGCGCCGCCTCAAGGGCGAAGTGATCACCGAACAGCTCCAGCGCCTGGCGGGCCTGACGCCCGAGGAGGCCGGCTGGGACGGCACGGTCATGCCGGCCGAGGGTGACAAGCTCCCGCCGGGCGAGGTCCCGGCGTGGCGCACGCGCGTCCAGTACGCGATCGGCGAGGACGGCCTGGCCGGACTGCGCAAGCACCGCTCGCACGAGGTCCAGCCGATCGACCGCTGCCTGATCGCCGCCCCCGGGGTCTCCGAACTCGGCATCGAGAAGCAGGACTGGCCGCAGATGGCCGCGGTGGAGGCCATCGCCGCGACCGGCTCGCACGACCGCCAGGTCATCCTGACGCCCCGGGAGGGCGGCCGGCTGCCGCTCGTGGAGCTGGACAAGCCGGTCTCCGTCCTCCGGGTCGAGGAGAAGGACGGCGGCGTCCACCGTGTCCACGGCCGCGCCTTCGTCCGCGAGCGCGCCGACGACCGCACGTACCGCGTCGGCTCGGGCGGCTTCTGGCAGGTGCACCCGCAGGCGGCCGACACCCTGGTCCGCGCGGTCATGCAGGGCCTGCTGCCCCGCAAGAACGACACGGCGCTGGACCTCTACTGCGGCGTCGGCCTGTTCGCGGGAGCCATCGGCCAGCGCATCGGCGAGAAGGGCGCGGTGCTGGGCATCGAGTCCGGCAAGCGCGCGGTCGAGGACGCCCGGCACAACCTGAAGGACCTGGACCGGGTCCGCATCGAACACGGCAAGGTCGACCAGGTGCTGCCGCGCACGGGCATCACGGAGTGCGACCTGATCGTCCTGGACCCGCCCCGCGCGGGCGCGGGCAAGGCGACGGTCAAGCAGCTGGCCGCGCTGGGGGCCCGGCGCATCGCGTACGTGGCGTGCGACCCGGCGGCGCTGGCGCGGGACCTGGCGTACTTCCGGGACGGGGGGTACAAGGTGCGGACGCTGCGGGCGTTCGACCTGTTCCCGATGACCCACCATGTGGAGTGCGTGGCGATCCTTGAACCGGCCGCGAAGGGCTCCTGACCTGCGGTTTCTCCCGTGCGCATTATGTGCGGTGTGGGCGTTACGGGCGATATCTTGACGTTGAAATGACGCTCATTTGACGCTCGTTCTGATGGGTGTCAGGCGCCTTGTCGGCAGGTCAAACCCTGTCGAGATGGCGAGCATCGATGGGGCGCCGAGGGCAGGCGACGCTGAGCGCAGACCTACTGAGTCGTGCTGATCAGATGTCCTGGAAGAGACCAGCCAGCGCGCTGAGCTGCAATGGTGAGGGGGGCTCGGGCTCTGACCTGCGCGAATGATCTTTCACTTGTTTCCTGATCGTGCCGATTGATGAAGCCGGAAGTCCCAGAAAAGTCCCAGAGGACTCCCACGGCTGACAGACGCCCTTTCGGTTCTACTCGACGTAGGGCAGCGGGGCGGGGCTGTGCGCTGGAGGTCGGCTTTGCTCCTCCGTGGCAATAGGTGGCTCGCCTCCGCTCGCGCGGGGGAGGACGCCTGCCATGGCCCGCACGTAGATCGTCGCTCCCGTGGCTCGCAGCTCGTGACTGCAACTGCTCACGGACCTGACCGCCTCTCCCGCCTTGCAGGGAAGAAGCCGGCACGGTCGCCTTCTTGCAGACCGAACCGGTGGGTGCGGGCTTGGGCGATGACGTCTAGGTGCAATACCGGTGATTTAGGTGGTTTTCTGGCGTCTACTGGTTGCTTTGGTGGGTGGGACGAGTGTGATTGCCCTGGTGGGTGGTTGGGGTGGGTTGCGG
>Ga0196960_10000297_pt1 | contig 19250 bp, 14 predicted proteins | sample S3v_5metaG_FD_183187 | JGI IMG/M metagenome (GOLD analysis project Ga0196960, IMG submission 183187) | Soil microbial communities from Anza Borrego desert, Southern California, United States - S3+v_5 | ecosystem: Environmental > Terrestrial > Soil > Desert | place: USA: California | collected...
CCAGCGACCGCCAGCCCCTCGCCGTCGGCGCCGCCGCTCTCGCCGTCGAGCGCCTCGGCCGCGCCCAGCGCGGCCGCCCGCAGCGCCTCGACGTGCCGCAGCCGCCCGCGCTCGGCGAGCAGCTCCGCCTCCTCGGCCTCGGACGGGTCGGCGGACTCGATCTCGGCGATCTCGAACTCCAGGAGGTCCAGCTCGCGGTCGCGCGCGCCGGCCCGCTCGCGCAGCTCCACCAGCCGCCCCTCCAGCCGCCGGACCTCGGCGTGCACGCGCGCGACGTGCGCGCGCGCGGCCAGGTGCTTCGCGCCGACGAACCCGTCGAGCAGGTCGAGCTGCGCCGACGCGACCACGAGCTTGCGCGACTCGTGCTGGCCGTAGAAGGCGATCAGCACGCGCGCGACGTCGCGCAGGTCGTCGACCGTCACGGTCCGCCCGTTCAGCAGCGCGCGCGTCCGGCCGGACGTGCTCACGCGCCGCGCGAGCACGATCTCCTCGGCGTCCTCGGGGAGCCGCTCCCCCAGCTCGCCCCGGAGCCCGTCGGGCAGCTCGAAGACGCCCTCGACGTACGCCTCGCTCGCGCCCGGCCGCACGATCCCCTGCCGCGCTTTGCCGCCCAGCAGCAGGTCGAGGGCGTGCGCCAGCATCGTCTTGCCGGCACCGGTCTCGCCCGTGAGGACGTTCAGGCCCTCGGTCAGACGCAGCTCGGCCCGCTCGATCAGCAGGAGGTTCTCGACGCGCAGCTCGCTCAGCACGCGCCGGACCATGCCACGGCGCCAAGACGGATCCGCCCCCGAACAACTGTTCTGTCACGAAGTTGGCGCACTCGAACGTGTGTTCGGCCCTGTCTCGGCGCAAGTTGCCGGAGCCAGCCGGCCTCAGGGCAGGCTGTGGCGCCTCCGATGGAGCAGCGCAACCTCGAGAACTCGGGGCAGTGGCTGCGAGGCGAGGTCCCCGAGATCCGCACCGGTCCGCTCCAGCGCCGAGACAAGCGCGGCGCGGAGATCCTCGGCGTGCGTCGGGACCAGTTCGTCGGGACGGATCGCCGCGGAGAACGGCATGCCTGGCGCCTGCTCGATCACGAGTGCCAGGCCGCGCGAGTCGAACGCCTGGTACTCGTTGTCGAGGACGTCGTCGAGGTCCAGGTTCACCTCAGCCTCGTCCAAGGAGTCGAAGACGTAGACGACCCCGTCACGATCGATCAAGACGACAGGCTCCGCGATCATCAGAAGCCTCCTTCCCACGGGCGATGCTTGGCGATTCCCGGGCGACGGTGATAATGCGGAAGGTTCCGCCCCCAGTGTGGCGTTCTCCTCGCGCCAGGGTTGGGCTTGAGCCGATGTCCGGTGGGCGAGATCCTCCACTTCTTGCCTCCCGTCGGAACGTTCTTCCGGGAGACGATGAGATCCTTCCCGTTGCGTCCATCGGCCCAGGCGCCGCGCCCGATCCGGACCGCCCGGGCGGCGCCCATCCCTCCGAGAGCACTCGCCACGCCCGTTCCAGCGACTTCCCCGCCCGTGTAAGCGGTCGAGCAGAAGTCGACCGCGTCGTTCACGCCGAGCCCTTCGCGGATGTCGTACGTCGTCGGGAGGTCGACGACGCCAACGGTCGCGAGCCCAACCGTGTCGCTGATCAGCCCGCTCGCAGCGTCGCCGAAGCCGGCCGCCGCGTCTGAGACGTCCTGCAACGCCGGGAGGCCGATGCGGATCGAGATGAGCCCGGTCGGGTCGATCGCGTTGACCGGGTCGCCGCTCGCGTAGAGGTACGGCTCGAGCGTCAGGTCCTCGAGCGGGTCGCGCGTGAGGAACTGGCCGGTGGCCGGGTCGTACACGCGCACGCCCATGACCACGAGGCCCGTCTCCTCGTCCGTGTACCGCCCGGCGAACCCGAACGGGATGCGCTCGGTGCCCGTCTTCTCGACCACGTTGCCGTAGGCGTCGAACGTCTGGGCCGCGAGCCGGGCGCCGGACGCGTCGGTCATGGACCGCGTGCTGCCGAGCCGGTCGTGGTGGAAGTACCGAACCTCCCCGTCACCGTCGATCGACGCCAGCGGCAGGCCGTCCGGCGCGTGCACGTAGCTCGTCTCGCCCTCGGCCAGGAGCATCGGGACGCCGGCCGTGCGATCCCACACGAACGTCGTCGGGTCCGCGGCGCCGGCGACCGTCTTCGACTCGCGCAGGCCGTCCAGGTCGTACGCGTACGTGGCGTCCGTGGTCCCGTCGGTCGCGACCGACGTCAGGTTCCCGGTGCTGTCGTAGCCGAACGTCCGCGTCGCACCGCCCGCGACGGCCTGGGAGCGGCGCTGGCCGGCGGCGTCGAAGCCGTACGTGGCCTCGCCGTCACCGGTCGTCGCGCTCGTCAGCTGCCCCGCGGCGTCGTAGCGGAGCGGGTCGGCGCCCGCGAGCTTCGTGGCGTTGCCCGCCAGGTCGTAGGCCAGCGTCGCCAGGCCGTCCTTGCCCAGCCGCGCGGCGGCGTCGTAGGCGTAGCTCTCCGCCGCCGGGCCGGGCAGCCCGGCCGACGCGATCGAGGTCAGCTCGCCCGCGGCGCTGTAGCCGTAGTCGAGCGTCGCGCCGTCGAACGCGGCGCCGGTCAGGTCGCCGGCGGCGTTGTACGCGTAGGTGTCCTGCGCGCTGCCGGGCAGGTCCTTCGTGGTGAGGTTCGCGTCGGCGTCGTACCCCAGCGCGGTCGTGTTGCCGAGCCAGTCGGTGACGCTCGTCGGCCGGCCCGCGTCGTCGTACGCCGTCGTGACGTCCTGGCCGTTCGGGTACCGGACGACCGTGCGGCGGTCGGCCAGGTCGTAGCCGTAGGCGACCTGCGCCCCGCTCGCCGCCCGCGTCCCGATGACGCGGCCGAGGTCGTCGTACGTGGTCGTGCTGTGGTGCGTGCCGTCGTCGGCGCGGACCTGCCGTCCCTCGGCGTCGTAGCCGTACGTCACCTCGCGGGCGCCCGGCGCCGGGTAGGTGGTGCGCGTCGGCCGGTCGGCGTCGTCGTAGCCGAACGTCGTCGAGCGCGAAAGCGCGTCGATCTGCTCGGTCACGTTGCCGGCCCGGTCGTGGCGCAGGACGGTCCGCCGGTCGAGCGGGTCGGCGATCTCGGTCACGTTGCCCGCGGCGTCACGGTGGTAGGTCGTCGTGTGGCCGGCCCCGTCCGTCCGGGACGCGACCGCGCCCATCGCGTCGTACGCGACGTGCCGCACCGAGCCGTCGCCGAGCGTCTCGGTGAGGAGCTGGTTCTCCGCGTCGTAGGAGGCGAGCGTCTTGCGGCCCGCCGGGTCGGTGACCTCGACCACGTTGCCGTTGTCGTCGTACGTCGTCAGCGTCTCGCGACCGAGCGGATCGGTCGTCTTCGTGGGCCGCCCGAACCGGTCTCGCGTGATCGTCGTGGTGTGGCTGCCCGGCGTCGTGACCGACGTCATGCGCGACACCGCGTCGAACGTCGCCGTCGTGCGGCGGCCCGTCGCGTCCTGCTTGGCGGTCTGGTTGCCGGCCGCGTCGTACTCGTAGGTCGTGACCTTGCCGAGCGCGTCCGTGAGCGACGTGAGCTGGCCGTGCTGGTCGTTGCCCATCTCGACCCGTTGCACGCGCTGCTGGCCGTTCTCGGTGAACGTGCGCGAGATCGCCGTCGGGTTGCCCTGCGCGTCACGGGTGATCGCCGTGACCTTCCCGCCCGGCGACTCGGCGCTCGTCACGTCGCGCCGCGCGTCGTAGGTCCAGCGCGTCGTGCGCCCGGTCGGGTCGGTCGCGCTCGTGCGGTTGCCGGCGCCGTCGTAGGTGAACCGCGTGGTGTGCCCGTTGCCGTCGACGACCTCCGTGTTGCGGCGGTCGGCGTCGTACACGTACCGGGTCGACGTCTGCGCGGGCGTTCCCTCTGCCCGTACGATCCGCGTCGGCTGACCCTGGTCGAACCACGTGTGGGTGGTCGATCCGTTCGGCTCGGCGATCCGCGTCTCGTCGGTGAGGTACTCCCATCGGCGCGTGCGGTTCAGCGCGTCGGTCTGCCGCGTGGCGCGGTGCTGCGCGTCGTACTCGGTGACCGTCGTGCCACCCCGCGCGTCGGTCATGTGCGTGAGCTGGTGCGCGCCGTCGTAGTCGAACGCCCACGTCGGGCTCTCGTCGTCCTCGTACCGGACCTCGACGAGCTCACCGGCGTCGTACTCATACTCGACCGTCAGCCCGGACGGGTCGGTGACGCTCGAGACCTGATCGCCGTCGTAGGCGTAGGTGAGCGTGCGGCCGGCGGGGTCCGTGACCGTCGTCAGCCGCCCGGCGCCGTCGTGGCCGATGGTCGTGGCGTTGCCGTTGCGGTCGACCTGCGAGCTCAGCCGGCCGTCCGCGTCGAAGACGTACCGCACCTGGTTCGGAAGCGTGTAGACGAACGTCGTCCCGTCGCGGACGAGCTTCGCCTGCACCCAGGCGGGCGCGCCGAACGTGCCACCGGACTCGATGACGAACGGCACCGTGCTGCCGTCGGCCTGGTGCACCGTCGCTCGCCTCTGGGCGGCCTCGACGACGAGCCGGTCGGTGTACGCGCCGGTCCACCCGAAGCCGTACGGGCTCGGTGCCGTCTGGGTGGTCGCCGCCTGCGAGTTGTAGGTCCGCGTCTGCGTCAGGCCGAGTCCGCGTCCGCCCACGGCGAGATCGGTGTGGACCTCGAACTGGTTGCCGGTGGCGCAGTCGACCGGCTTGCCGGCGCAGCTGCGGCGCACGTTGGGCGTCGCCGGGTTCCCGGGGCCGTACGACTCCTCGGCCTGCGGGGTGGTGAGGACGTTCGGCCCGCGGAGGTCGAGCGTGCCGGTGTCGGCGCGGACGGTGCCGAGGTTCTCGACCGCCCAGGTGACAACGCTCGTCCCCGACCCCTCGGTCTTGCGCAGTGTCCCGGCGTTCCGGAAGACCGAGGCGGTGGCGATGCCGCTCTCGATGATCCCCGCCTCGTACGAGCAGCCCCAGCAGCGCTCGGCGTTCAGCGTGTAGAACCCGCGGTTGTCGATCAGCCCGCCGTTGCGCCCCGAGAGGGTGCCGCTGCCGGTCTGCGTCAGGGAGCCCTCGTTGCGGACCGTCGCCGCGTCGACCACGCCGCTCGTGACGGTCCCGGTCGCGCCGCTCTCGACGGTGAGCCGCCCAGCGAGGCCGACGGCACCGCCGCCCCAGGTCAGCTCGTGGCCGACGCGCAGATGGCCCGGGCCGTCGAGCCGCCCGGTGAACGACAGGTCGTTGACCCGCGAGACCGCCGCGGCCTGCGTGAGCGCGAGGCCTCCGTTCAGCGAGAGCGCCACGGACGAGCCGTGGAGCACGTTCGCGGCGACAGCGCCGGACCAGCCGATCGTGACCGCGCCGGACAGCGTGGCGCCGTCCAGGACGAACGGCCCGTCGAGCGATGGCTGCCCGTTCGTCGTGCCGCTCCAGCTGCCGCTCGACGTCTCGCCCAGGATGCCCCGGCGGAAGAAGACGTTGCCCTGCGTGACCTCGACCGTTCCGTCGTTGTCGGTCGCGAAGTCGACGGCCGCGTACGACGACTCGGTCTTGCGCAGCGTGCCGGTGTTGACGAGCCGCGGGGCGGCGTCGCCGTTCGGCTGCCACACGAGCCCGGGCGAGTACGAGCAGCCCCAGCAGCCCGTCGTCGCGAGGGTGTACGTGCCGGAGTTCTCGAGCAGGGCGCCGTTGCGGCCGGTGACGGTGACGTACCCCTGCTGGGTGAGGTCGCCGGCGTTGCGGAAGGTCGCGTCGTCGAGCACGCCGCTCGTGACGGTGCCGGTCGCGCTCCCGGCGACGTCGAGGACCGCGCCGTCGCGGAGCGTGCCGCTCCACGTCAGCCCCTGGGCGACGCGCAGGGTGCCGGCGCCGCGGAGGGTGCCGCTCTGCTCCAGCGTGGTCACGCGCGACTGGCTCCCGCTCGCCATGGCCAGCGTCCCGTTGACGGTGAGCGTCGCGCCCGAGCCCTGCAGCCCACCGGCGGTGACGGTGCCCGGCCAGCCCACCGTGAGGCGGCCGTCCACGACGGTGCCGTCGGCGAGCGTGAACGCCCCGTCCAGGGACGGGGTGCCCGCGCCGCCCCACGAGCCGGTCGACACCGCGCCGGGCACGCCGCGGCCGAAGGACACCGTCGCCTCATCGACCCGCACGACGCCGTCGTTGTCCAGCCCGAACCCGATCGTCGCGCTGCTCGGTCCCGTCTTGCGCAGCGTGCCGGTGTTGAGGAACCGCGGCGCGACGTCGCCCGTGTCGTTCCACACAAGGCCCGCCTGGTACGAGCAGCCCCAGCAGTTCGTCGTCGCCAGCGTGAACGTGCCCGAGTTCTCGATCAGCGCGCCGTTGCGGCCGGTGATCGTGACGTACCCCTGCTGGGTCACGACGCCGGCGTTGCGGAGCGCGGCGCCGTCGATGACGCCGCTCGTGAGCGTCCCGGTGGCGTTCGGCCCGAGCACGAGCTCGGCGTCCTCACGGAGCTGCCCGCTCCAGGTGACGGCGTCGCGGACCGTGAGCCGGCCGTCGCCGCTGATCGTGCCGCTCTGCTCGAGCGCCCCGATCTGGGAGGGATCGCCGCCGTCGACCAGATCGAGGGTGCCGTTGACGACCAGGGTGCCGCCCGGTCCGGCGATCCCCTGCGCGGACACGTTCCCCGGCCATCCGACGGCGAGCCGGCCGTCGACGACGGTGCCCGCGCCCAGGCTGAACGGGCCGTCGAGGGACGCCGTGCCCGCGCCGCTCCAGGAACCGGTCGACACCGCGCCGGGCGCGCCGCGGCCGAAGGACACCGTCGCCTCGTTGACGCGCACGACGCCGTCGTTGTCGAGCGCGAACCCGACCGTCGCGCTGCTCGCCTCGGTCTTGCGCAGCGTGCCCGTGTTCAGGAAGCGCGGCGCGAGGTCACCCGTGTCGTTCCACACCAGCCCGGCCTGGTAGGAGCAGCCCCAGCAGCTCGTCGTCGCGAGCGTGAACGTGCCGCCGTTGTCGATGACCGCGCCGTTCCTGCCGTACACCGTCGTGTAGCCCTGGAGCGTCAGCGCGCCGTCGTTGCGCAGCGTGGCACCGTCGAGGGTGCCGTTGGTCAGCGTGCCCGTCGCGTCCGGGCCGACGACCAGCTCGGCGTGGTCGCGCAGCTGGCCGCTCCACGTCACGCCGGTGCTCACGCTGAGGCGCGCGTCTCCGCTGATGGTCCCGGTGTGCTCGAGGGTGCCGACCGCGGACGGCGCGCCGCCGTCGACGAGGTCGAGCGTCCCGTTGACGACGAGCGTGCTGCCGCCTGGGCCGCTGATCCCCTCCGCCGCGACGTTGCCCGACCAGCCGACGGCGAGCCGGCCGTCGAGCTCGGTGTCCGCGCCCAGCGTGAAGGCGCCGTCGAGCGTCGGCGTGCCCGCGCCGCCCCAGGAGCCGGTCGACACCGCGCCCGGCACGCCACGGCCGAAGGACAGCGTCGCCTCGTTGACACGGACGGCCCCGTCGTTGTCGAACGCGAACGCGATCGTCGCGCTGCTCGACTCGGTCTTGCGCAGCGTGCCCGAGTTGAGGAACCGCGGCGCGGCATCGCCGGTGTCGTTCACACCAGCCCGGCCTGGTACGAGCAGCCCCAGCAGCTCGTCGTCGCCAGCGTGAAGGTCCCGCGGTTGTCGATCACCGCGCCGTTGCGGCCGGCGACCGTGGTGTAGCCCTGCAGCGTCAGCGTGCCGTCGTTGCGGAGCGTCGCGCCGTCGAACGCGCCACTGGTGAGCGTGCCGGCCGCCGTGTCCTCGACGTGCACCGCCGCGGCGGCCGTGAGCTGGCCGCCGCCGAGGTCGTACCGCTGTGCCGCGCGCAGCGTCCCGGCGCCGGTGATGGTGCCGGTGTGCGTCACGGTCCCGACGCGCGAGGCGTCGCCCGGGTCGAGACGGAGGGTGCCGTGGACGGTCAGCGAGGCGTTCGCGCCGTGGATGTCGCCGATCCGGACGTCGCCGCTCCACCCGATCCGCAGGTTGCCGGCGACCTGCACGCCCGAGCCGAGCCGGAGCGGCCCGTCGAGGATCGCCGTGCCGGTCGCGGCGCCCGTCCAGTCGCCCTGCGAGACGCTGCCGTCCGCGCCGCGCGTGAAGGCGAGCTCGCCCTGATCCACGGCCACCGTGCCGTCGTTGTCGAGCCCGAGGCTGATCGTCGCCGAGCCGCTCGTGGTCTTCCTGATCGTCCCGGTGTTCACGAGCCGCGGCTGCGCGTCGCCGTTCGGGCTCCACTGGACGCCGGGATCCCAGGAGCAGCCCCAGCACCGCGACGCGTTGAGCACGAAGGTGCCGGTGTTATGGAAGAGCGCACCGTTCCGGGCCGTGAGCGTCCCGTTGGACTGCACGATGTCGCCGTCGTTGCGGAAGGTCGTGCCGTCGAGCAGGCCGCCGTCGAGGGTTCCGTTGACCGTCGACTCGGCGTGCAGCACGACGCCGCCGCCGAGCGTGCCCCCGCTCCAGGCCAGGCCGTCGACGGCGCGCAGCTCGCCCACGCCGCGCACGGTGCCGTGAAGGCGGACGTTCCCGACCCGCGAGACGGCCGCCGTATCGGCCAGCTCCAACGTGCCGGAGACGGTCAGCGTCGCCCCGAGGCCGTGGATCTGCCGGGCGGTGGAGGGCGAGCCGCTCACGGTGACCTCCGTCCCCGCGGGCAGGCAGACCTCGTCGGTCGCGGTCGGCGTCGCGCCCGTCGACCAGCTCGCGGCGGTCTCCCAGCTGCCGCCCGTGACCGGTCCGTTCCACGTCGTGGTGCAGGCCGCCGAGGCGGCTGCCGGCACGGCGACGATGAGGCCGAGCGCGCACAGCGCCGCGACGACGAAGGTCCTCCAAGACACAGCGAGCTCCCGATCCGCAGGTCATCTCGGCGCCCCTGACGCCGATTGCGCAGCAGACCCTAGGAGGCTCGGCGGTGTCGGTCAACCACCTGGACGGATGCCCGATGTCGCGGCCCGCGTCCAGAGCGGACGCGGTCAGCTGGAGAGGCGGCCGAACTTCTCCTGCAGGCGGCGGTAGAAGGTCGAGCCCGGGACCTGAGCGAGGGCGGCGACCTCGCGGTGGAAGGTGGCCGCGAGGGAGTCGCCGGCGGCGAGCTCCCAGACCGGGCGGCCGTCGATGATGACGTCGACCGGGTCGGTGGAGCGGTTCTCGATGGTGAGCGTGTCGTTCGGAGCGACGACGAGCGCGCGGGCGGTGAGCGAGTGCGGGGCGATGAACGAGACGACGAACCCCTCGACGCCCCACGCCAGGACCGGGCCGCCGTTGGCGAGGTTGTAGCCGGTGGAGCCCGCGGGGGTCGCGACGACGACGCCGTCGCAGCGCACGCTCCCCACCTCCTCGCCCTCGATGACGTACGCGAGGACCGCGACGCGCTCGCCGACCTTGCGGTGGATCGAGACGTCGTTGATCGCCTGGAGCCGCCCGCTGGGGCCGGTGACGGCCACGGAGGGGAGCATGAGCACCTCGAACTCGCCGCCGAACGCGCGCTCGAAGTCCTGCTCCATCTCGGAGGGCTCGATCGTCGCGAGGAAGCCGACCGCGCCGAAGTTGACCGCGAAGACGGGAACGCCCGTGCCGGCGTAGCGGCGCAGCGCGCTGAGGATCGTGCCGTCGCCGCCGAGCACGACGCAGACGTCGACCTCACCGTCCGGATCCGCGTTGATGACGACGCCGTCGCGCGGCTGGAGCTCGTGGCGGCGCGTCTCCTCCTCGTCGAACCACAGCTCCCACCCCGCCTTCTTCGCGGCGGCGTAGAGCGGCGCGAACGCCGAGCGCGTCTCCTCGGCGCGCCGGTGGGTCAGCACCAGCGCGCGCTTCGGGCGGGCGGCGCTCACAGCGGCTCGACCTCCGTTGCGGCGGCGAGCAGGTCCTCGACCGCGCCCGGGCGGCCGGGCTCGGCGAGGCGGACGAACGTCTCCTCGTTCCCCTTCGGGCCCGGCAGGCCGGAGGAGGCGAAGCCGAGGACCGTGGCGCCGAGGTCGCGCGCGCACGACGCGACGGTGACGAGCGCCTCGCGGCGGTCGGCCGGGTCGCGGACGACGCCCTTGCCGACCCGCTCGCGCCCCAGCTCGAACTGCGGCTTGACCATCACGAGCCCGTCCCACGACGTCGGGTCCATGCACGCGATCACGGCCGGGAGGATCTTCGTGAGCGAGATGAACGAGACGTCCGCGACGACGAGGTCGGGCGCGTACGGGAGCTGGGCGGGCTCGAGCGCGCGGGCGTTCGTGTTGTCGAGGACGGCGACCCGCTCGTTGGCGCGGATGCCGGGCGCGAGCTCGTTCTCCGCCACGTCCACCGCGACCACGTGCGCGGCGCCGCGCTGGAGGAGGACGTCGGTGAACCCGCCGGTCGAGGCGCCCACGTCGAGCGCGCGGCGGCCGGTGACGTCGAGGCCGAACGCGTCGAGCGCGTTGGCGAGCTTCGTGCCGCCGCGCGAGACGTACCGGTCGGCGGCGACGAGATCGAGCACGACGTCGTCCTCGACCATCTGGCTCCCACGACGGGCGGGCCGGCGGGCCTCGCCGAGGAGCACCTCGCCGGCGGCGGCCGCCGCGGCGGCGCGCGTACGTGAGGCGAAGAGCCCGCGCTCGGCGAGCAGCGTGTCGAGCCGGACCCGGGCCATCTGCGCCCGGAAGGCTACGCGACGGCGTCATCCGGGACCACTGTGTCTCACCGCACAGTGAACTGGAGCCCTGCGGTGCATTCTTCTTCTTGCAGCGACCGACACCCCAGCGGACACGGTCCTCACAGAACTTACCTCAGTGATCCATAACCAAGACCCACAGCAGTATCTCTCCTCCCCGAAGCGGCCCGCACCTTGTGCGGGCCGTTTCTCTTTGTCGTCCCGTTTCGCGGACGGCTCGCGGCGCCACGCTCCACGCGTGACGACTTGACGTGCGGGCGCACGCCTGCGCCGTACGCGCGGACCGTGGCATCCACGATCCGGGCGCGAAACGAGACGCCAAGACCTAGCTAGCGAGAGCGGTTCGGAGCCAGGCAGCGGCTTCGTCGAGCGCCGTGTGGGCGGCGTCGACGCACGCGCGCCAGCGGAGGAAGCCGTGGACGGTGCCCGGCCAGACCTTGACCGTGACGTCGTTGCCCGCGGCCACCAAGCGGTCGGCGTAGTCGGTCGCCTCGTCGGTGAGCGCGTCGGCCTCGGCGAGGAGGAGGTACGCCGGTGGCATCCGGGAGAGGTCGGCGGCGCGCAAAGGTGAGACGTCGGCCGAGCGCAAAGCGGAACCTGGCGCATACGCCGCCCAGCAGAACGCCATCTCGTCGCGGCTGAGCCCGTACGTGCCGTCGCGGCCGAAGTCGAGGTGCGAGCCGGTGGCGCAGGCGGCGTCCGTGGCGGGGTAGGCGAGGAGCTGGGCGCGGAGCGCAGGCGACCCGAAGTCCCGCGCCCGCCGCGCCACCACCGTCGCGAGGTTCCCGCCCGCGCTGTCCCCCGCGACCGCCAGCGGCTCGTCGGGGAACGCGTCCGCCAGCCACCGCAGCGCGCCCTCGCAGTCCTCCACCGCCCCCGGGAACCGCGTCTCCGGCGCCAGCCGGTAGTCCACCGCGGCGACCACGGCACCGCAGCGGTTCGCCAAAGCCCGGCAGAGCGGGTCGTACGACGTGAGGTTCCCCATGATCCACCCGCCCCCGTGGATCCACAGCACGGCGCCGCGCGGCTCGGCCACCGCCGGCCGGTACACGCGCAGGCACGCATGGCCCACGCGCTCGTCCGACACCGACGCGACCTCCTCCGCCTCCCCCACCCACAGCAGCGACGTGCGGTCGTAGCCGGCGCGCGCCTCCTCGACCGACTGCGGCACGGGCCCGCCGCTCATCTGGTCGAGGATGCGTTGGATCTGCGGGTCGAGCGAGCCCAAGGAGGGCGGGAGACTACGCGCGCGTCAAGGACGCCGCGCCGGAGCCGACCGCCGCGAGGATCCGCTCGGCGATCTGCGTGCCCGTGTAGCCGACCTCGCGGTGCAGCAGCGCGGGCTTGCCGTGCGTGACGAACCGGTCCGGCAGACCGACCCGCAGCACGCGGCACGAGCCCAGCGTCCCGGAGTCGTTCAGATGCTCCAGCACGCCACTCCCGAAGCCGCCCGGCAGCACGCCCTCCTCCACCGTCACGAGCAGCTCGTGCTCGGCGGCGAGGCGCTCGATCAGCGCGGTGTCCAGCGGCTTGGCGAACCGGGCGTCGGCCACCGTCGCGTCGATCCCGTGCTCGCGCAGCTCCTCCGCCGCCTCGAGCGACAGCTGCACGCCGGTGCCGTAGCCGAGGAACGCCACCTTCGACGACGAGCCCTCGCGGAGCACCTCGCCGCGCCCGATCTCGAGCGGCCGGATCTCGTCGGCCGTCGGCAGCGGCACGCCGATGGCGGCGCCACGCGGGTAGCGGATCGCGGTCGGCCCGCCCTCCCACATCAGCGACGTGCGGAGCATGTGCAGCAGCTGCGCCTCGTCGCGCGGCGCCATGAGGACGATGTTCGGCAGCGGCCGCAGGTAGGCGATGTCGAAGACGCCGTGGTGCGTCGGGCCATCGTCGCCGACCAGGCCGGCGCGGTCCATCACGAACGTCACGCCGAGCTGCTGGAGGCAGACGTCGTGGACGATCTGGTCGAACGCGCGCTGCAGGAAGGTCGAGTAGATCGCCGCGACCGGCTTCACGCCCTCCAAAGCAAGCCCGCTCGCGAACAGGATCGCCTGCTGCTCGGCGATGCCGACGTCGAAGTACCGCTCCGGCATCGCCTTCTGGAGGTGGTCCAGGCCCGTGCCGGTGTTCATCGCCGCGGTGATCCCGACGACGCGCGAGTCGCGCTTCGCCTCCGCCACCAGGCCCTCGCCGAAGACCTTCGTCCACTGCGCCGGAGCCGGGTTCGGATCGCCGGCGGCGACGACCTTCGGCGTCGGCGCCCGGTCGGCGATCGACTTCGGCTTGGCGGCATGCCACTTCTCCATGCCCTCCAGGCCGCCGTCCTCGGCCGGCGAGAAGCCCTTGCCCTTCACCGTCGCGACGTGGACGACGACCGGCCGGCCCGCGTCCAGCGCCTCGGTCAGCGCGGCGCGCAGCGAGCGGGTGTCGTGGCCGTCGATGACGCCCATGTACGCCCAGTCGAGCTCCTCCCACATCAGGCCGGGAGCCCAGAACGACTTGATCGACTCCTTCAGCTGCGGCCCGAGACGCTCGAACGCCGCGCCGATCCCCGCCGGGAGGTCGGTCAGCTTGGCCTCGACGCCCTCGCGGGCGTGCCACAGCTTCGGGTTGAGGCGGATCCGGTTGAAGTACCGCGACAACGCGCCGACGTTCGGCGAGATCGACATGCCGTTGTCGTTGAGCACCACGACCAGCGGCGTGCCGAGCCCGCCCGCCTGGTGGATCGCCTCGAACGCCACGCCGCCCGTCATCGCGCCGTCGCCGATGACGGCGACCACGCGGCCCTGCTCGGCCTCGGGCAGCTGCTTGACCCGCATGGCCTCCTTGATCCCGACGCCGTAGCCGATCGACGTGGACGCGTGACCCGCGCCCATGATGTCGTGCTCGGACTCATGGATCGCGCAGAACGGCGCGAGGCCGTCGTACTGGCGGATCGTCGGCAGCTGGTCGCGCCGGCCGGTGAGGATCTTGTGCGGGTACGCCTGGTGGCCGACGTCCCACAGGATCTTGTCCTTCGGGGAGTCGAGCACGGAGTGCAGCGCGACGGCCAGCTCGCAGGTGCCGAGGTTGGCGCCGAAGTGGCCGCCGATCTCACCGACGGTGTCGATGATGTGCTCGCGCACCTCCTGCGCCACCTGGGCGAGCTCCTCCTCGGACAGCTGATGCAGGTCCTGGGGGCGGTCGATGCGGTCGAGGAGTCGGCTCATGAAGTCCTGGTGTGGATGAAGTCCGTGATCTGCTCGAGCTCGGGCGCGCCGTCCGGTGCGGCGACGGCCAGCGCCTCACGGGCACGAGCGTGGGACTGACCAGCGAGTGTACGCGCCCCATCGAGGCCGAACTCGGACACGTACGTGCGCTTGCCCTGCCGTTCGTCGCTGCCCTGGGGCTTACCCAGATCCGCGTCGGTGCCGGTCACGTCGAGGATGTCGTCGACGATCTGGAAGAGCACGCCGAGCTCGTCGGCGAAGGTGCGGTAGGCGGCGGAGGGCATCCCTGACACCAGGAGTACGCACTCGACGGACGCTCCGATCAGCCGACCGGTCTTGAGCGCATGGAGCCGGCGCAGGTCGTCCGTCCGCTCCGTCACGTCCATCCACTGGCCACCGACCATGCCGTTGACGCCGGTCGCCGCGGCCAGCTCGGTGACGGCGCGCAGCAGGTCCGCCGGCTCGGCCTCCTGGTACCGCAGGACGTGACGGAACGCCTCCGCGTACAGGGCGTCCCCCGCGAGAATCGCCACAGGTTCTCCATAGACCTTGTGGTTCGTGGGACGTCCGCGGCGCAGATCGTCGTCGTCCATCGCCGGCAGGTCGTCGTGGATGAGCGAGTAGGTGTGGATGAGCTCGATCGCCGCCGCGAGCGGGAGGACGTCCTCCGCGGCGCGCCCGGTGGCGCGGGCGGTCGCGAGCGCCAGGACGGGCCGGATGCGCTTGCCGCCCGCCAGCAGCGAGTAGCGCATGGCGTCCTCCAGGCCGGCGGTGACGGCGTCGTCGGAGAAGCGGACCTGCTCGAGGTACGCCTCGACGGTGGTGCGCAGGTGGTCGGGGTATCCGGGGCTCGGCACGGGCGGATGAAGATACGCTGCGGCCTGTGAGGCGTCCCGGGAGCGCGACCTCGTTGGCGGTGGGGTTCTTCGTCCTCGTGGTCGTCGGCCTCGGCGTGGCCGCGTACTTCCTCGCCGACACGCAGGCCGAGCAGCGCGACACGCTCCGCACCCGGTACGCGGACCGCACGCGGATCGCGTCGAACCTCCTCGACTCGCTCTTCCTCGTCGCCGAACGGGAGCAGAGCGGCGAGCTGACCGACCGGCTGGGCGGCGACCGCGTCACCCGCGCCCAGCTCGACGCGCACCTGCGCGAGCAGGGCGCGCGCTGGGGCGTCGTGCTCGACGGCGGCGGCACCGTGCTGGCGCGGTCGGGCGGCGCGCCGCGGATCGACCGGCCCGCGCTCGGCGACCAGCCGTACGTGCGCGCGGCGCTGTCGGCGCTCGGCTACGGCCTGGGCGACGTGCAGCGCGGGCTGCTGACGACCGCGGTGAGCTTCCCGGTGCTGACCGGCGGCGACCGGCGCGTGCTCGTCCTGGCGGCGCCGGCCGAGCAGGTCACGCAGGTGCTGGCCGGGCTCCTCGCGCCGCTGCGCGGTGTGCGCACCTCGCGCTCCTACGTGCTCGACGGGACCGGGAACCGGATCGCGGCGTTCGCGCCCGACAGCCCGCTCCCGCCGCAGACGCCGACGCTGGAGCGCGCGCTCCGGTCGGCCAACTCCGGTTCGATCACCACGACGGCGGGCGAGAAGCGGTTCTTCGCCTCCCAGCCCGTCGCGGGCAGCCGGTGGCGGCTCGTGCTCACCGTCTCCGAGGACGCGCTGTACGAGTCGGTGAACGGCTGGAACCGCTGGGGCCCGTGGATGATCTACGGGCTGTGCGCGCTCGCCGTGGCCGGGATCGCGGTGCTCCTGCGGCGGCTGGCGGTGACGGCCCGCGCGCTGGGCCGGTCGAACCGCGAGCTCGAGCGCTCGAACGCCGACCTCGAGCAGTTCGCCTACGTCGCCTCGCACGACCTCTCCGAGCCGCTGCGGACGGTCGCCGGCTTCTCGTCGCTGCTCTCCAAGCGGTACGCGGGCAAGCTCGACGCCAACGCCGACCTCTACATCTCGCACATGGCCGCGGGCGTCGACCGGATGCAGCAGCTGATCGACGACCTGCTGGCGTACTCGCGCGTGGGACGCACGCCCCTGACGCCCGAGCCGGTCGACCTCGACGCGCTGCTCGGCGAGGTGCTGCAGTCGATCGACGTCGCGGTCCGCGAGCAGGGCGCACAGGTGACGAGCGAGGACCTGCCGGTGGTGCTCGGCGAGCCCGGGCAGCTGCGCCAGGTGCTCCAGAACCTGCTGGCGAACGCGGTGAAGTTCACGCGGCCGGACGACACGCCGGTGGTGCACGTGTCGGCCGCGCGCGACGGGGGGCTGTGGCGGATCGACGTGCGCGACAACGGCATCGGCGTGCCCGAGGAGCAGCGGGAGGAGATCTTCAAGATGTTCGGCCGCCTGCACCGCACCGCCGAGTACCAGGGAACCGGCATCGGGCTGGCGCTGGTGCGCCGGATCGTCGAACGTCACGGCGGAAGGGTGTGGGTTCGTCCCGCTTCTGCCGATACGGGTGGGAGCGTGTTCTCGTTCACCCTCCCTGGCGGCGCCCCCGTCGCCGACGCCGCACCACCTGAGAAGATCCCCGCGTGACCCGCATCCTGCTCGTCGAGGACAACGACGCCGACGCCCTCCTGATCCAGGAGGCGCTGCGCGAGGCCGGGGTGGATGAGCCCGTGCACGTGTCGCCGGACGGCGAGGCGGCGATGGCCCACCTGCACGGGAGCGCGCCCTCGGCGCGGCCGGAGCTCGTGCTGCTCGACCTCAACCTGCCCCGGATGGACGGCCGCGAGGTGCTGCGCCGCGTCAAGGGCGACCCGGCGCTGCGCGAGATCCCCGTGATCGTGCTGACCACGTCCGCCGCGCCCGAGGACATCTCGATGGCCTACGGGCGCGGGGCGAACGCGTTCGTGCGCAAGCCGCTGGGGATGGACCGGCTCATCGACGCGGCGTCGGCGATCCGCGACTTCTGGCTGCAGACGGCCGTGCTGCCGTCGCAGACGCAGAACTAGAGCAGCGGCTCCTGGCCCGGGCGCGGCTCGACGGCGGCCGCGCGGGCGCGCCGCTCGAGCTCCGCGCCGGCCTGGCCGGCCAGCGCGGCGGTGTCCTCCACGAGCGACGCCGCGGCGTCCTGGGAGAGGTCGCCGGAGCGCAGCTGCTCGGCCGCGCGCTCGAGCCGGTCGATCAGGGCGTCGAGGTCGTCGGTCATCGTGGCGTAGGTCGGGACGAGGGTGAGCACGACTGTCGGTTCGACATAACTCCGCTCGTCCCTTCCGTTGCCGGGTCAGCCCTGCGCGGGCGGCTGGCCCTGGGCGCGCAGCTCCTGCAGCACCGCGTTGAGGATGCCGTTGACGAACTTCGGCGCGTCGGCGCCGCAGAACGTCTTGGAGGTCTCGACCGCCTCGCTGATCGCGCCCTCGGCCGGGATGGGCGACTCCCCCGGCACCGCGTCCGGGTGGATCATCTCGGTGAGCGCGACCCGCATGATCGCCTTCTCCAGCGGCGCGATCCGGTCGATCGACCAGCCGCGCGCGTGCTTGGCGATCAGCTGGTCGGCCTCGTCCGTGTAGTCCTCCGCCGCGTGCGCGAGCGCGCGGGTGAAGTTCGAGGCCTCACGCGGCAGCACGTCGCTGAGCGGGCGGCTCGTGACGTCGTGCTGGTAGAGCGCGAACGCGGCCTCCCGGCGCTGATCGCTCCGTCGCGACAAGGGGCGGCCTACGCCCGGCTGATGTAGGCGCCGGTCTCGGTCTGCACCTTGACGCGGTCGCCGATGTTCACGAAGAGCGGCACCTGGACCGTCGCGCCCGTCTCCAGCGTCGCCGGCTTGTTGCCGCCGCCGGACGCCGTGTCGCCGCGCAGCCCCGGCTCCGTCTCGGTGACCTCGAGCTCGACCGATGCGGGCAGCTGGAGGTCCGCCGGCTCGTCGTCGACGAACAGCACGTCGACCGAGTCGTTCGGCTTCGTCCACTTGAGCTTCTCGGCGAGCTTCTGCTCCGGGATCGCCATCTGCTCGAACGACTCGGAGTCCATGAAGTGCGCGTCGGTGCCGTCCCCGTAGAGGAACTGCATCTTGCGCGCCTCGGTCCGCACGGCGCGGAACTTCTCGCCGGCGCGGAACGTCCGGTCGATCACGTTGCCGTCCGACGCGCGGCGCAGCTTCGTCCGCACGAACGCCCCGCCCTTGCCGGGCTTGACGTGCTGAGACTCGAGGACCTTGAAGATCGTGCCTTCGACCTCGATGTGGTTGCCGTTCTTGAGCTGGTTCGTGCTGATCATGACCGCTGCGGAGGGTACTTCGACCGCGCGGTGCACGGAGATGTGAGGAAATCGAGAAAGGGCCGCCACCTTCTTCGCGGACCGGAGTTGTGGGGACATGACGGTCCGGTTCTGCAGATCGTTCCGCGCCGGAGCGACGGCGCTCCCCTCCTCCCTGCGACCTGGCGGGTCAGTGGCGTGAGGCGTAGAGGATTCCCTGACCCCAGTCGAAAGCGGTCTCCCGGTCGACCGTCAGTCGAGCGCTTCGAAGAAGAGCACGACAGCGATCCGCGCTGCCCGGGTAGATGTCGTCGTGATACTCCACGATCGCGCATCGGACGGCCGCGAGGGTGTCGGAAGAGGCGCCCGCGAGGATGTCCGCCTCCGCCCCCTCCGTGTCGATCTTGAGCAGCCAGACCGGCCCGCGGCCGAGCCGCTCCCACGCCTCGTCGAGCCCGACGACCGGGACGGGGATGCGCCGCGACGCCCCGGCCGGCGGCTCGTCGCGGTAGCCGGTCGCCTCGTAGGACGGGCCGTCGATCCACAGGTCCAGCTCGCCCCGGCCGGCGCCGAGCGCCTCCTCGTGGACGGTGAGCTCGCCCCCGCCCGCGGCCGCCGCGTTCGCGCGCGCGTTGCGGTGCAGCGCGGTGAGCGCGCACGGGTTCGGCTCGTACGCGTGGACGCGCAGGGTGGGCTCGCGCGCGAGCCAGTAGAGCGCGACCGCCCCGATGTTCGCGCCCGCGTCGATCATCGTCGCGCCGGGCGGCGGCGGCACCGCGGGCCGGTACAGCTCCTCGACCCACACCTCGTGCAGCATCAGCAGCGGGTCGTCGAGGTCGCCATGGTGCAGCACGGTCCCGTCGCGCAGGCGGATCGGCCGCTCGGGCGTCGTGTGGGTGAGCTTGCCACGCGCGATCGCGGGCCAGTCGGGCGAGAGCCGGCCGACGCGCGCGAGGTAGGCGAGCGTCCCGGCCCGCCGCCTGACCACCTCCGACACCCCCTGACCGAGCGTCATGGAGCGACACTACGCCAGCCGGCCCGTGCGATGGAAGAGGCGCGGGGCAAGCGGGACGTGGGTGCGCATGAACCGGCCACCGGTGGCGAGCGGGCGGCGGCGTGTCGAGGCTCCGCGCCATGCGGAGAGCGATGGTGGGAGCGCTGGGGACCGCGGCTGCCGTGCTGGGCAGCGCGGCGCCCGCGGGCGCCGTGGTGCAGGGCGGGCAGGCGACGGACCCGGCCGAGGGGAGC
>Ga0196960_10000298_pt1 | contig 19141 bp, 15 predicted proteins | sample S3v_5metaG_FD_183187 | JGI IMG/M metagenome (GOLD analysis project Ga0196960, IMG submission 183187) | Soil microbial communities from Anza Borrego desert, Southern California, United States - S3+v_5 | ecosystem: Environmental > Terrestrial > Soil > Desert | place: USA: California | collected...
TTCGGCAAGCTGCCCGCCGTCGCCGCGGATGTGGTCGAGCAGGAGCTCGGAGCCGTCGTCCGGGCCCTGTCGGCGCCGGTGGTGGTGCACTGCTGCGCCCGCCGCATGCCGCTCGCGCTGTTCCGGGCCGCCGGGGCCGCCGGGCTGTCGTTCGACCTCGGGCTGGTGCAGGACCTCGACGCCGTGGGTGAGGCGGTCGACGCCGGCGTGCACCTGCTGATCGGCGTGGTCCAGGGCACCGACGCTCCGCTGGGTGCGCCGAAGGGCACCGCGTCACGGGTGCAGGCCTGGTGGCGGGAGCTCGGCTTCTCCGCGCTCGACCTGCCCGACGCGGTGACCCTGACCCCGGCGTGCGGGCTGGCCGGCGCGACGCCCGCGTACGCCCGGGCGGCCATGACGCACGTCCGGGAGGCGGCGAAGTACCTGCTGCCCGACTAGCCGCCGCGCCACGTCCGGGTGAGCGCCGGTTGACCGTCGTACCCGCCGGATACCGTTCGGTCGTGACCAGCGAGGCCGGAGTCGAGAACCCGGGCGTCGACGAGCCGGGCGTCGAGGCCGGCGTGGAGCAGCTGCCGGTCGGGGCGCCCACCGACCGCGAGGACCTCACCGAGGTCCCCGACGACGCCCGTACCCGGCACCGCGACCTCGCCGAGGAGCTCGACAGGTACGCCTTCGCCTACTACGTGCGGGACGAGCCGCTGGTCAGCGACGGTCAGTACGACGAGCTCATGGGCGAGCTCACGGCGCTCGAGGCAGCCCACCCGGCCCTGGTCACCCCCGACTCGCCGAGCCAGAAGGTCAACGGCGGGTTCACCGCCACGTTCGCCCCGGTGCAGCACCTGGAGCGGATGCAGAGCCTGGACAACGCCTTCAGCAGCGACGAGCTCTCCGCGTGGGCAGCCCGTGTCGAGCGCGAGGGCGCCGCCGGGGCCGGCTACCTGTGCGAGCTGAAGGTCGACGGCGTCGCCGTCGACCTGGTCTACGACGCCGGCCGCCTGGTCCGGGCCGCCACCCGCGGCGACGGCGTCACCGGGGAGGACGTGACCGCCAACGTCCGCACGATGCGCGACGTGCCGCAGCACCTGACCGGGCCCGACGTGCCGCAGCTGCTCGAGGTGCGCGGCGAGATCTACTTCCCGGTGGCCGCCTTCGCCGACGTCAACGCGGCCATGGTGGAGCAGGGGAAGGCGCCCTTCGCCAACCCGCGCAACGCGGCGGCCGGATCGCTGCGGCAGAAGGACGCCAAGGTCACCGCGTCCCGCCCGCTGCGCCTCGTGGTGCACGGCCTCGGCGCGCGGACCGGCTTCGATCCCGAGCGGCAGTCGGCCGCGTACGAGAGGCTGCGGGCCCTCGGACTGCCGGTCAGCGACCGGGTCGAGGTCGTCGGCGACCTCGAGGCCGTGTGGGCCTACATCGAGCGGTACCGCGAGCAGCGGCACTCCGTCGAGCACGAGATCGACGGCGTGGTCGTCAAGGTCGACCAGGTGGCGCTGCAGCGGCGCCTCGGCTCCACCTCGCGCGCGCCCCGGTGGGCGATCGCCTTCAAGTACCCCCCGGAGGAGGCGACGACCACCCTGCACGACATCCGGGTGAACGTCGGCCGCACCGGCCGGGTCACCCCGTTCGCGTACATGGAGCCGGTGAAGGTGGCCGGCTCCACCGTCCAGCTGGCCACGCTGCACAACGCCGGCGAGGTCAGGCGCAAGGGCGTCCTGATCGGCGACACCGTCGTCATCCGCAAGGCCGGCGACGTCATCCCCGAGGTGCTCGGCCCGGTGGTGGCGGCGCGTACCGGCGACGAGCGCGAGTTCGTGTTCCCCACCCACTGCCCCGAGTGCGGCACGGAGCTCCGCCCCGAGAAGGAGGGCGACGCCGACATCCGCTGCCCCAACGCCCGGTCCTGCCCGGCGCAGCTGCGGGAGCGGGTCTTCCACGTGGCCGGCCGCGGTGCCTTCGACATCGAGAACCTCGGGTACGAGGCAGCCGTCGCCCTGCTGCAGAGCTCTCTGCTGCAGGACGAGGGCGACCTGTTCTTCCTCGACGAGGAGTGCCTGCAGCGCGCGCCGTTCTTCACCAGGAAGAACGGCGCGCTGTCGGCCAACGGCGCCAAGCTGCTGGCGAACCTGCAGACCCGCAAGGACGTCCCGCTGTGGCGGGTGCTCGTCGCGCTGTCGATCCGGCACGTGGGCCCCACGGCGGCCCAGGCGCTGGCCCGCGACTTCCGCTCGATGGACCGCATCATGGCCGCGACCGAGGAGGAGCTGGCCGCCGCCGACGGGGTGGGTCCCACGATCGCCCGCTCGGTCCTCGACTGGTTCGCCGTCGACTGGCACCGCGACGTGGTCGAGAAGTGGCGGCAGGCCGGCGTGCGCATGGCCGACGCCGCCGAGGACGCCCCGCCGGGACCGCTGACGGGGGTCACCGTCGTCGTCACCGGATCGCTGCGCGACCACAGCCGCGACCAGGCCATCGCGGCGATCCAGGAGCGCGGCGGCAAGGTCACCGGCTCGGTGTCGAAGAAGACCGGGTTCGTCGTGGTCGGCGCCGACCCGGGCAGCAAGTACGACAAGGCCGTGCAGGTCAAGGCCCCGATCCTCGACGACGACGGTTTCGCCGTCCTGCTGGCCGACGGCCCCGAAGCCGCCCGCGCGGTGGCCACGATCGGCGACGGCAGCACCGACGGTTGAGCTCGTCGGCCCCCTCGCAGGGCCCCACCGCGAGCTGGCGAGTGGTGGGGGGCGAGGGGGTCCTTTTTCAGGCGGGCGGCAGGTGCGAGACGGTCGAGGCGATGCCGGTCAGGTGCGCCAGCCGGAGCAGCTCCGAGCGGCGGAACGCCGGACCGCCCGAACGGCCGAGCACCACCGCGGCGGCGCCCGGGCCGTAGGGAGCGGTCATCATCTCGATGGCCATCTCCTGCCAGCGCTCCGGCAGCCAGGCCTCGTCGCTGGGCAGCAGCCGGGGACCGGTCAGCGGCAGCCACGGCAGGGTGAGCCCGGCGAACCCGGGAGCGGCGTCCGAGGCCGCCATCACCGACGACGCCGGCAGCGCGCCCTGCGGCGGCGAGCCGTCCAGGATCACCGCCCAGCCGCTGTGGAAGACCCGGGGCAGCTCGGCGGCCAGCAGCGCTGCCGGGTTGGCGCCCTCGTGGGCCAGCGCGTCGAGGAGGTACAGCTCCCGGTGGGTGTCCAACGGGCCGGCGAAGGGCCGCAGCGACTCGACCTGCACCCCCGGGACGGTCTGCGCGACGGTGATCAGGCTGTCGGGCACCCGGTCGGCCGGCAGCTCGACCACGACGTCGTCGACGGCGATGCCGTTGCCACGCTCCAGCACGTCCAGGGAGACGATGTCGATACCGGCCGCACCGAAGGCGGTGGCCACCGCGCCCAGGAGGCCGGGACGGTCGGGCAGCACGAGCCGCAGGAGATAGGACACGATTCCTCCGATTCGACGGCCCCTGCAGGGCCCGGCGCGAGTTCGCGCGTGCTGGGGGCAGGGGGTCTGTCTTCGATCTCCGTCGATCGCGATCGCGGGCAGCCTCTCACGCCGGCCGCCGGCCCGGAGGCCCCACGTACAGTGTCCCGGTCACGTCCCGGCCCGAAGGCGGGCCGCCGGGCACTGCCGAAGTGGAGTTCCACCGCAGCATGAGCACCCCCTCCCCGAAGGGCCAGCTGACCCGCGACGAGGTGGCGCACCTGGCCCACCTGTCCCGGCTGGCCGTGAGCGACGAGGAGCTCGACCTGTTCGCCGGTCAGCTCGCCGCCGTGCTCGACGCCGTCGCCCAGGTGGGCAAGGCCGACGTCGCCGATGTGCCCCCCACCACGCACGCGGTGCCGATGACCAACGTCATGCGGCCCGACGTCGCCCGCCCCAGCCTTCCGCGCGACGCGGTCCTGGCCGGCGCCCCCGCCGCGGAGGACGACCGCTTCCGCGTGCCGCGCATCCTGGGGGAGGAGGCGTGAGCGGCATGAGCACCGACATCACGGCCAGCAGCGCCACGGCGCTCAGCCAGGCCCTTCAGGCCGGCGACCTCAGCTCGGCCGAGGTGACCCGCGCGTACCTGGACCGCATCGCGGCCCGGGACGGCGAGCTGGGCGCCTACCTGCACGTCGAGGGCGATGCCGCGATCGAGGCCGCCGAGGCCGTGGACGCCGCCCGTGCCGCCGGTTCCGACCTCGGCCCGCTGGCCGGTGTCCCGCTGGCGCTCAAGGACGTGTTCGTCACCGAGGGCGTGCCCACCACCAGCGGATCGAAGATCCTCGAGGGGTGGCGGCCTCCGTACGACGCCACCGTCGCGGCCAGGTTGAAGGCCGCGGGCACCGTGCTGCTCGGCAAGACCAACATGGACGAGTTCGCCATGGGCTCGTCCACGGAGAACTCCGCCTACCAGGTCACCCGCAACCCGTGGGATCCCGACCGGATCCCCGGTGGCTCCTCCGGGGGCTCCTCCGCGGCGGTCGCCGGCGGGCTGGCTCCCTGGGCGCTGGGCACCGACACCGGCGGGTCCATCCGCCAGCCGGCGGCGGTCACCGGCCTGGTCGGGCACAAGCCCACGTACGGCTCGGTCTCCCGCTACGGCATGATCGCGTTCTCCTCCAGCCTCGACCAGGCCGGCCCGATGACCCGCACGGTCCTGGACGCGGCGCTGCTGCACGAGGCCATCGCCGGTCACGACCCCTACGACTCCACGAGCATCGACTCCCCGGTCCCGGTGCTGACCGAGGCCGCCCGCCGGGGGGCCGGGGGCGAGCTCGCCGGCCTGCGGGTGGGTGTCGTCCGGGAACTCGGCGGCGAGGGGCACACCGAGGGCTACGAGTCCGGGGTGCTCGACCGCTTCCGCGAGGCCGTGACGCTGCTGGAGGGGATGGGGGCCGAGGTGCGCGAGGTCTCGTGCCCGGCCTTCGACCTGGCCCTGCCGGCGTACTACCTCATCGCGCCGAGCGAGGCGTCGTCCAACCTGGCGCGCTTCGACGGCGTCCGGTACGGCCTGCGGATCGGCGACGACGGCAGCCGCGACCTGGACGAGGTCATGGCGCTCACCCGCGAGCAGGGCTTCGGCCCCGAGGTCAAGCGCCGGATCATCCTGGGCACCTACGCGCTGTCCAGCGGCTACTACGACGCGTACTACGGGCAGGCGCAGCGGGTCCGCACGCTCATCACCCGCGACTTCACCACCGCCTGGAACGACGTGGACGTGCTGGTGAGCCCCACCACGCCGACCGTCGCCTTCCCGATCGGCGCCCGGGTGGACGACCCGGTCGCGATGTACGCCGCCGACCTGTGCACGCTTCCGGCGAGCCTGGCAGGGGTCCCCGCGATCTCGGTGCCGTGCGGCCTGTCCGAGGGCCTGCCCGTCGGGTTCCAGGTCATGGCCCCGGCGCTGGCCGACGACCGCTGCTACCGGGTGGCCGCCGCGCTGGAGGCAGCCCAGGACGCCGCCCGCGGTTCCGCGCTGCTCGCCGGCATCGGGAGCGCCGCGTGAACGGCGCGCTCAAGGCCGCCTGGGTCCTCACCGCGTTCGTCGTGGTCGCGGGCGTCGTGGGCTGGGCGGTCACCGGCCGTCCCGTCTTCGCGGTCTTCGTCGTCCTCGGCCTCCTGACCGCCGTCGGCGCCGTGATGACCGGCCGCCAGCCGAAGGCCCCGGGCGGCCCGGGCGCCCCGAAGGAGAACAACCCCTCATGAGCGACGCACTGGTCGACATCGACGAGGTCCTGACCCGCTACGAGCCGGTCATCGGCCTCGAGACCCACGTCGAGCTCGGCACCGAGTCGAAGATGTTCTGCGGTTGCGCGACCACCTTCGGGGCCGAGCCGAACACCCAGACCTGCCCGGTCTGCCTGGGGCTGCCCGGATCCCTGCCCGCGGCCAACGCCGTCGCGATCGAGTCGACCATCCGCATCGGGCTGGCTCTCGGGTGCCGGATCGCCGGCTGGTCGCGGTTCGCCCGGAAGAACTACTTCTACCCGGACATCCCCAAGGGCTTCCAGACCAGCCAGTACGACGAGCCGCTGTGCACCGCCGGGCACCTCGACGTCGAGGTCGACGGCGAGACGTACCGGGTGGAGATCGAGCGGGTGCACCTGGAGGAGGACACCGGCAAGAACCTCCACGTCGGTGGCTCCACGGGCCGCATCCACGGCGCCGATCACTCGCTGGTGGACTACAACCGCGCCGGCATCCCGCTGGTGGAGATCGTCACCCGCCCCGTCCCGGGCACCGGCGCCAAGGCGCCCGATGTGGCCCGGGCCTACGTCACCGAGCTGCGCGAGATCCTGCTGGCCCTCGGTGTCTCCGAGGTGCGGATGGAGCAGGGGAACCTGCGGTGCGACGTGAACACGTCCCTGGCTCCGATCGGCAGCCTGGAGTGGGGCACGCGCACGGAGACCAAGAACGTGAACTCGCTGCGCTCGGTGGAGCGGTCGGTGCGCTACGAGATGCGCCGCCAGGCCGCCGTGCTGGACGCCGGCGAGCGCGTGGTGCAGGAGACCCGGCACTTCCACGAGGACACCGGGAGCACCTCCTCCGGCCGGAGCAAGGAGGAGGCCACCGACTACCGGTACTTCCCCGAGCCCGACCTGGTGCCCATCGCCCCCGACGAGGAGTGGATCGAGAAGCTGCGGGCCGCCCTGCCCGAGCTGCCGGCCGCCCGCCGGACACGGCTGCAGGAGGAGTGGGGCCTGTCGTCGACCGAGATGGCGTGGCTCGTGAACGCCGGCGCCCTGGGGTTGGTCAGCGACACGGTCGCGGCGGGCGCCTCACCCGCCGACGCCCGCAAGTGGTGGCTCGGCGAGCTGGCCCGCCGCGCGAACGACAGCGGTGTGGAGCTGACCGAGCTGCCCGTGACGCCGCAGCAGGTCGCCGAGCTCGCCGGCCTGGTGGCGGCCGGGACCGTCAACGACCAGCTGGCCCGCCAGGCGCTCGACGGCGTGCTCGCCGGCGAGGGCGGCCCGGCGGCGGTCGTCGAGTCCCGCGGCCTGGCCGTCATGGGGGAGTCCGACGAGCTCGTCGCCGCCGTGGAGGCCGCCATCGAGGGCAACCCCGACGTCGCCGGGAAGGTGCGCGCCGGCAAGGTGCAGGCGATCGGCGCGCTCGTGGGCGCGGTCATGAAGACGACCCGCGGCAAGGCCGACGCCGCCACCGTCAGGCGCATGCTCGAGGAACGCCTGCTGTAACACTGCGGTCCTCCGGACCGCACCGCGGTCAGGAGCCGTCCCCCGGTGCGCTGAGCCGATCCGTCGTCCCCGGCGGGAACCCTCCGGGCCCCGCGCCAGGGCCGACAGCGCCTGACTGCGGCCTGTACAGCGGCCTCTACAACGGGCTGTCGGGCCGGCCGCCGGGGGGGCGGATGCGCAGCACCTTGTCGTCGCCCTCGCCGGGAGTGCCGATGCCGTCCGTGTTCGACGTCGTCACCCACAGGGCACCCTCGGCGTCCAGCACGACGGTGCGCAACCGGCCGTAGCGGCCGCCGAGCACCTCGGTGCCCGCGTCCGCCACCGGCCGGCCGGCCTCGTCCAGGGTCAGCACGTGCACCCGCTGGCCGTCGAGCGCGCCGAGGAACACCGTGCCGTTGGCCACGGCGCAACCGCCCAGGCCGCCCTCCTCGCCCGCAACGGCCGCCAGGGGAGGGGCGGTCGCGTCGCCGCCCTCGGTGACGACGTCGAACTCGTCGGCCCCCTGGAGGGCCTCGTCCGTGGCGTAGGTGCGCTCACCGTCCTGGCACAGGGCGGTGACGTCGCGGTGGCCGCGGCTGAACACCGGCCCGGCGTCGCCCACCGACCGGCCGAAGACGTCGATGCGCAGCACCTTTCCGGCCAGGGACGCGGGATCGGCGGCCAGCGCCGGGTTTCCCGCGTCGCCGGTGCCCACGTACAGGTTCCCGTCGAGGCCGGTCATCAGCGCTCCGCCGTTGCCCACGTCGCCGCGGGGGATCCCGGTGAGCACCGGGTTGGGGGTGCCGCCGATCGGAAAGCGGACGACGCGGTTGTCGGTGGCCGTGGAGATGTAGGCGAACAGCAGCCCGTCCTCGGGAAAGGTGGGCGAGAGCGCCAGCCCGAGCAGCCCGCCGTCGCCGGCGGTGTCGATGCCCGGGACGGTCATCAGCTCCTCGGCCGGTGACCGGTCGGGGAACACCTGCAGCAGCCGTCCGGTGTCCCGTTCGCCGACGACGGCCGACCCGTCGGGGAGGAGGGCCAGTCCGGTGGGCACGGCCAGCCCGGCCGCGACGACGTTCGGGTCGCCGCCCTCCTCGCCCGAGCCGGGCTGTGCCGGATCTCCGGGTGCGGTGGCCGACGGCGGGCCGACCCTCGGGGGCTGGCCCTCGGGCAGCGGCCGGAACGGACCCGCGGGCTCGTAGCCGTCGCTCCCGCACCCGGCCAGCAGGGCGGCGACGGCGAGCAGGGGGAGCAGCCGGCGGGCGCGCGCAGTGCTGCTCACCCGCATCACAGTACGTGCGGGACGGGGGCAGGATCGCGCACGCCAGAGGAGGTTCCTAGGTTGTACCGGTGACACTCCTGGACCGGCCTCTGCTGAACCTGGGCCCTGACGAGACGCTGCACGTGCTGGTTCCGTCCGGGGCCCTCGCGGCCGCCGTCGAGGCCGTCTCCCCGCGCGTCCGGGCCCACCGGGTCGACCCCGCGGACGGCCCGCCCAGCGGAGACGCCGCTCTGGCCCGGATCTGGGTGCCGCGGCCCGGTGGCGCGACGCTGCCGGACGAGGCGTTCTTCGCCGCGCTGCCCGGCCTGAGGCTCGTGCAGCTGCCCAGTGCGGGGGCCGAGCGCTTCGCCGGTCGGCTGCCCGAGGGCGTGGTGCTGTGCAACGCCCGCGGCGTGCACACCCCCTCGACCGCGGAGTGGGCGGTCACCGCCGTTCTCGCCGCCCAGCGCGGCATCCCCTTCTTCGTGCGCGAGCAGGATGCCGGCCGCTGGTCGCCGGCCACGCACCGGTCGCTGGTGGGCGCCCGGGTGCTGGTCGTCGGCGCGGGCGACATCGGCCGGGCCGTCGGCCGGATGCTGGCCGGGTTCGACGTCGAGCTGACCTACGTCGCCCGTACCGCGCGCGACGGGGTTCGCGGCACGGCGGACCTCCCGGAGCTCCTGCCGCATGCCGACGTCGTGATCCTCGTGGTTCCGTCGACGCCGGAGACGGCCGGGATGGTCGACGCCGCATTCCTGGCCGCGATGCCCGACGGTGCGCTGCTGGTCAACGCCGCCCGGGGTGTGCTGGTCGACACCGACGCCCTCGTGGCCGAGCTGTCCGCCGGCCGGCTGCGCGCGGCGCTGGACGTGACCGATCCCGAGCCCCTGCCCCCGGAGCACCCGCTGTGGTCGGCCCCCGGGCTCCTGCTCACCCCGCACGTCGGCGGCTCCGTGCCGGGAACCGACGCGCGGGTCGCCGCCGCGATCGCCGACCAGGTCCGGCGGGTCGTCGCCGGGCAACCACCGGTCAACGTGGTGGGGGACTACTGACGCCGGACCGGTCTACCGGGCCGGAGGAGCCGGCACCTCCAGCCGCCCGGCGGAGAGCTGCGCCAGCAGCGGCAGGTCCCGCACCCGCAGGGTGGGCAGGCGGACCTCCGTGCCGCCGGTCGTGACCACCCACAGCTCTCCGCGCCCGGCGATGCGGATGCCGGCCGCCTCCGACCAGGGCACCGGTCGCGAGCCGAGGAGCGAGCGGACCGTCAGCCCGTCGTCGGTGACGTCGACGCCCGTCCGGAGCACCCACGCCGCCACGGCGACCGGCACCAGCAGAGCCAGCAGGCCCCACGGCGACACCGCGGCCACGGACAGCAGGCACACGGCCAGCACGACGACGGGCACCAGTGCGGTGCGGCTCATCCGGAGACGGACGGGAGTGCTCACGGACGACGATGATCCCACCCCCCGCCCGGCCCCCCGGGGTGATCCCGGCGCCTACCATCCCCCCTCGTGACGATCGGCGAAGACCTCATCCCCGGTAACGAGCCCGCGAGCCAGACGCACAGCCCGCTCAAGCCCCGCAGCTACGAGGTGACCGACGGGCTGGCCAAGGCGCCGGCGCGGGCCATGCTGCGGGCGGTCGGGATGGGCGACGACGACTTCGCCAAGCCGCAGGTCGGCGTGGCCTCGTCGTGGAACGAGATCACCCCCTGCAACCTCTCCCTCGACCGGCTGGCCAAGCGGGCCAAGGACGGCGTGCGGGCCGCGGGCGGCTTCCCCCTGGAGTTCGGGACCATCTCCGTCTCCGACGGCATCTCCATGGGACACGAGGGGATGCGTGCCTCGCTGGTGTCGCGCGAGGTCATCGCCGACTCGGTCGAGACCGTCATGTTCGCCGAGCGCCTGGACGGGTCGGTGCTGCTCGCCGGCTGCGACAAGTCGCTGCCGGGCATGTTGATGGCCGCCGCCCGCCTCGACCTGGCCAGCGTGTTCCTGTACTCGGGCTCCACGATGCCGGGGAAGCTCGGCGACCGGGACCTGACCATCATCGACGTCTTCGAGGGCGTCGGTGCGTGCGCGCGCGGGCTGATCACCCGGGACGAGCTGGACGCGATCGAGCGGGCGGCGTGCCCGGGCCAGGGCTCCTGCGGCGGCATGTACACGGCCAACACGATGGCCAGCGTGGCCGAGGCGATGGGCATGAGCCTGCCCGGCAGTGCCGCGCCGCCGGCGCCGGACAGCCGCCGCGACGCCTACGCCGTCGCCTCGGGCGAGGCGGTGGTGAACCTGCTCCGCAAGGGCATCACGGCGCGGCAGATCATGACCCGCGAGGCGTTCGAGAACGCCATCACGGTGGTCATGGCCCTGGGCGGCTCGACCAACGCCGTCCTGCACCTCATGGCCATCGCCCACGAGGCGCAGGTGGAGCTGACGCTCGACGACTTCAACCGGATCGGCGACCGGACCCCCCACCTGGCCGACGTGAAGCCCTTCGGGCGGTTCGTCATGACCGACATCGACCGCGTCGGAGGCGTACCGGTGGTGCTGCGGGCGCTGCTCGACGCCGGCCTGCTGCACGGCGACGTCCTCACCGTGACCGGGAAGACGATGGCCGAGAACCTCGCCGAGATCGCCCCGCCCGACATCGACGGCGCGATCATCCACGCGATGAGCGACCCGATCCACCGCACCGGCGGGCTCGTGGTGCTCCGTGGCTCGCTCTCGCCGGAGGGCGCGGTCGTGAAGTCGGCCGGCTTCGACGCCGAGGTCTTCGAGGGCACCGCTCGGGTGTTCGACGGCGAGCAGGGCGCGATGGACGCCGTCACCGAGGGCACGCTGGAGCCCGGCGACGTGGTGGTCATCCGCTACGAGGGCCCCCGGGGCGGGCCGGGGATGCGGGAGATGCTCGCGGTGACCGGGGCCATCAAGGGCGCCGGCCTGGGCAAGGACGTGCTGCTCCTCACCGACGGCCGGTTCTCCGGCGGCACGACCGGGCTGTGCATCGGCCACGTCGCTCCCGAGGCGACCGACGGGGGACCCATCGCGTTCGTGCGCGACGGCGACCGCATCCGGCTGGACCTGAGCACCCGGACGCTCGACCTCCTCGTGGACGAGGCCGAGCTGGCCGAGCGCATGGTCGGCTGGCAGCCGTTGCCCCCGCGCTACACCACCGGTGTCCTCGGCAAGTACGCCAAGCTCGTCGGTTCGGCGGCGCAGGGCGCCATCTGCGGGTGACCCCATCGGGGGACAGGACCTGAGGGCAGGTGCACCGGGAGCGGTGCGCTGCCGATCTGAGGGTCGTGTCCCCCGCGTCGTCCGAGCCCGCCCCCGAGCGGTCCGCGGGGATGCGGCCGCGCCCGCCGTTCCGCCCCGCGCCCCGCCTGCCCTCGCCCGTCGGCCCCACCCCGGGCCGGTGTGATCCGCGGTCGCGGCGGGAGTCGGCGGTCGTGCTGACCGCGCTGGGGCTGCTCGCCGTGCTGGCCGTCGTGCTGCGCATCCCCCGTGCCCACGGCGCGTCGTGGCCGTCCCCCGTGCTCCTCTCGATCGCCTCGGCGCTCGTCGCCGCGCTCCTCGCGCGGCACGCGCGGCGGCTGGATGCCCGGTCACGACGTCCCTGGCAGGCGCTGGCGGTGGGCGCTGCCCTCCTGTCGGTCGCGGAGCTGGTCCACGTGCTCGACCCGGCGGCCGGGCAGGGCGCGTGGGCGCAGCTGCCGCACGTGGTGGCCGTTCCGTTCGCGATCGCCGCCGGCCTGGCGCTGCTGCCGCCCCGCAGCGACCGCCGGCCCGGGGTGCCCGAGCTGCTCGACGCCGTGATCGTGCTGCTCGGCGTGCTGCTGGTCGCCGGCCTGGTCCTCTCGGACGCCCTGGGCCGCAGCCGCGGGACGGGAGGCGCGCTGCTCGTCGTGGGTTACCCGGTCGTCGGTGCGCTGCTGTGCGGCCTCGCCCTGCTGGCGGTCTGCCGCGTCGACCGCTCCCGCAGGAGGGCCGCCGTCTGGCTGCTCGTCACGATGGTCGCCCTCGTGGTCGTCGCCGTCGCCGGGGCACTGGCCGACGTCCTGGGGGAGGGGGCCGCGGGCGTGCTCGGTTTCGTCGCCTGGACGGCGATGCTCGCTGCCGCCGTCCGGGCCGTGGACGAGGACCCCGGCGCTCCGGTGCTCTCGTCCGAGGAGCCCTCCGGTCCGGCGCTGGTCGGGGTCGTGGTCAGCCAGGCCACCGCCTACGGCGTGGTGGGCGTGGTGCTCGTGGTGCTCGGCCAGGGGCGCACCCTCTCGCCCGTCCAGCTGGCCCTCACCGGCCTCGTGGTCCTGCTGACCGCACTGCGCAGTTTCACCTGGGCCGCCGACGGCGGGCGGCTCACCCGACGTCTGGCGCAGACGGAGGCCTACTTCCGGGCTCTGGCCGCCAGCGCCGAGGACGTCACCGTCGTGCTGGACGAGTCCGGCACGGTGGTCTGGCTCTCCGGTGCGGTCCGGGGGCAGCTGGGCTGGACCGTCTCCGACCTCACCGGCCGGCGCCTGGCCGACCTCGTGGACACCGCCGACCGGGAGATCCTGGCCCGGGCCGTCGCCGAGGTCGGCGTCTCGTCGGGGCTCGCGCCGACCGTCCGCCTGCGCACCCGCGACGGTGACTGGCGCGACGTGGAGCTGGCGGGCGCGGCCCGCCGGGGCGGGGTGGCGGGAACGGTGCTGCGCGATGGGCTGGTGCTCCACCTGCGGGACGTCACCGCCCGCCGGGTCAACCAGCGCGAGCTGGAGCGGCTGGCCTACACCGACTACCTCACCGGCCTGCCCAACCGCGCGCGGTTCATGGCTGCTCTGGACGCGGCCCGGGTACGCGCCGGCCAGGGCGAGCCGAGCAGCGTGCTGCTGATCGACCTCGACGGGTTCAAGGCGGTCAACGACGTGGCCGGGCACGACGCAGGTGACCAGCTGCTCGTGCAGGTCGCCGACCAGCTGCGCCGGGGCGCGCGGGCGCAGGACCTGGTCGCCCGGCTGGGCGGCGACGAGTTCGCCCTGCTGGTGCCGGGCGGGCCCGACGAGGCGACCGGTCTGGCCGAGCGGCTCGTCGTGGCGCTGGACCGCTCCTACCGTGCCCCCTCCCCGGGCGACCACGGAGCCGGCCCGGTGTTCACCGTCTCGGGCAGCATCGGGGTGGCCGGGCTCGACGGCGCCGCGGACGTGTCCGACACCGTGCGCCAGGCGGACCTCGCGCTGCGGGCGGCGAAGGCAGCTGGAAAGGGCTGCGTGCGCTCCTCGGGGGAGGCGCTCGACGCCGCGATCGGCCGGCGCACGCGGCTGGCCCGCGACCTCCCGGCCGCGATCCGGGACGGGCACCTGCGGGTGCATTACCAGCCCGTCGTCGGCGTGCACGACCGGAGGGTGCTGGGCCTCGAGGCGCTCGTGCGCTGGGAGCACCCGCTCCTGGGCACCGTGCCGCCCGACGAGTTCATCCACCTCGCCGAGGAGGACGGGCTCATCGTGCCGCTGCAGCGCTGGGTGCTCCAGGTGGCCACCCGGCAGGCGGCGGTGCTGCTGGCCGACGGCTGGGACATCCAGATGGGCGTCAACGTCTCCGTGCGCCACCTCCAGGCCGGGTGCCTGGCCCCCGACGTGGCCGCGGCCCTGGCCGCCGCGCAGCTCCCGCCGGGCAAGCTGATCCTCGAGCTCACCGAGTCGGTGCTGCTGGACGCCTCCGAGCTGCTCACCGACCTGGAGGCGCTGCGCGGCATGGGCGTGTTCCTCTCGCTCGACGACTTCGGCCGGGGGTGGTCCTCGCTGGCCTACCTGGCCCGGCTGCCGGTGCGCATCCTCAAGATGGACCGGGAGTTCGTGGCAGGGATCGAGAACGGCCCACGCGGCCGGGCGCTGGTGGCCGGGGTCGTGGAACTCGGCCGGTCGCTCGGCATGGACGTGGTCGCGGAGGGCGTGGAGACCGAGGGGCAGGTCGCCCATCTGCGCGCGATGGACTGCCAGTACATGCAGGGCTACCTGTTCGGGCGCCCCATGCCGTTCGCGGACCTGCGCGCGCTGCTCGACTCGTTCGACCCGGCGGTCCTCGACGGCGATCAGGACGATCTGGACGCCGATGTCCACATGGTGAGACGGCTCGGTTGACGCCGAGGCGTCGGCAGGCGCACAGTGTCACCGTGCCTCGCACCAGCATGCCTGCCGACGCCCGCACCAGCGGCGTCCTCGTACTCGCCTAGCGCGTCCGGTCACCGACCGACGCGCTGACCCTTCGTGCCCCTGGCACGGGGGGTTTTTTGTTGGCCGTGACCTGCGCGCACCGCGAGCACGCTGTCCGTCGCACCAGCCCGTACCACGCCGCAAGGCACAGGAGATCCGCGCGATGACCACCACCCCGACCCAGGCCCCGGGTTCCGAGGCCGCCACCCGCGAGGCAGCCGCGTCCCTGACCGGGGTCGAGACGACCGCCCGGTCGATCGCCTCGAGCGCCGCCGAGCCGGCCACCGGCATCACCGGCGCGCAGAGCCTCGTCCGATCCCTCGAGGCCGTCGGCGTCGACGTGGTCTTCGGCATCCCGGGCGGGGCCATCCTCCCGCTCTACGACCCGCTGTTCGACTCGCACGTGCGGCACGTGCTGGTGCGCCACGAGCAGGGCGCCGGACACGCGGCCACCGGGTATGCCCAGGCCACCGGCCGGGTGGGCGTCTGCATGGCCACCTCCGGCCCCGGCGCCACCAACCTGGTCACGCCGCTGGCCGACGCCTACATGGACTCGGTGCCGATCGTGGCGATCACCGGCCAGGTCCCCAGCGCCGCCATCGGCACCGACGCCTTCCAGGAGGCGGACATCCGCGGCATCACCATGCCGGTCACCAAGCACAACTTCCTGGTCACCGACGCCGCGGAGATCCCGCAGCGGATCGCCGAGGCCTTCCACCTGGCGTCGACCGGCCGGCCGGGCCCGGTGCTCGTCGACGTCCCCAAGGACGTCCTGCAGGCGACCACCGACTTCTCGTGGCCGCCGCGACTGGACCTGCCCGGCTACAAGCCGACCACCCGGCCGCACGGCAAGCAGGTGCGCGAGGCCGCCGCACTGATCGCCGGCGCCTCCCGGCCGGTGCTCTACGTCGGCGGGGGCGTGCTCAAGGCGGGTGCCGCCGAGGAGCTCGCCGAGCTGGCGGAGCTGACCGGCGCGCCCGTCGTCACGACGTTGATGGCGCGCGGGGCGTTCCCCGACAGCAACCCCCAGCACCTGGGCATGCCCGGCATGCACGGCACGGTGGCCGCGGTGACGGCGCTGCAGAAGGCCGACGTCCTGGTCGCCCTGGGCGCCCGGTTCGACGACCGCGTGACCGGTCAGCTCTCGACCTTCGCGCCGGACGCGCTCGTCGTGCACGCGGACATCGACCCGGCCGAGATCGGCAAGAACCGCAAGGCCGACGTGCCGATCGTCGGTGACGCGAAGGAGACGATCGCCCAGCTGGTCGAGGCCCTGCGCGCCGAGCACGCCGCCGGGCGCACGCCCGACCTCGCCGCCTGGTGGCAGCAGCTGGACGACTGGCGCGAGCGCTACCCGCTCGGCTACGACTGGCCCGAGGACGGCGCGCTGTCGCCGCAGTACGTGATCGAGCGGCTCGGTGCCCTCGCCGGCCCCGACGCGATCTACACCTCGGGCGTCGGCCAGCACCAGATGTGGGCCGCGCAGTTCATCAAGTACGAGAAGCCGGGCACCTGGCTCAACAGCGGCGGTCTCGGGACCATGGGCTACGCCGTCCCGGCCGCGATGGGTGCCAAGTACGGCTGCCCGGAGACGACGGTCTGGGCGATCGACGGCGACGGCTGCTTCCAGATGACCAACCAGGAGCTGGCCACCTGCGCCATCGAGGGCATCCCGGTCAAGGTCGCCGTCATCAACAACGGCAACCTCGGCATGGTCCGGCAGTGGCAGACCCTGTTCTACGAGGGCCGGTACTCCAACACCAGGCTGCACGCGCGCAACCCCGACGGGACGCCCAAGCCGGTGCGCATCCCCGACTTCGTGGCTCTCGCCGAGGCGCTGGGCTGCGTCGGCCTGCGCTGCGAGTCGAAGGACGACGTGGACGCCGTCATCGAGAAGGCCATGGCGATCAACGACGCCCCGGTCGTCATCGACTTCGTGGTCGGCGCCGACGCCCAGGTGTGGCCGATGGTGGCCGCCGGTGCCAGCAACGACGACATCCTGGCCGCGCGCGGTCTGCGCCCGGTCTTCGGCGACGGACAGGTCTGAGGACCCCCGTTCCCCCCACCACTCGCTGCGCTCGCGGCGGGGCCCTGAACGGGCGCCGACCGCTGAGCACGTTGGCATCTGAAAGGAACGTCGGTATGTCTCGCCACACGCTGTCGGTGCTCGTCGAGAACAAGTCCGGTGTGCTGGCCCGCGTCTCGGCGCTGTTCAGCCGGCGGGGGTTCAACATCGAGTCCCTCGCCGTCGGGCCCACCGAGAACCCCGACCTCTCGCGCATGACGATCGTCGTCGACGCCGAGTCGCAGCCGCTGGAGCAGATCACCAAGCAGCTCAACAAGCTCATCGAGGTGATCAAGATCGTCGAGCTCGAGGGTGGGGCCGCGGTCCAGCGCGAGCTGCTGCTGGTGAAGGTCCGCGCGCCCATGGTGGAGCGCACCCAGGTGCTGCAGACCGCCGAGCTCTTCCGCGCGCGGGTGATCGACGTCAACACCGACACGGTGACCCTGGAGGCCACCGGCACCCCCGACAAGCTCCAGGGCCTCCTGGCGGTGCTCGCGCCGCTGGGCATCAAGGAGATGGCGCAGTCCGGGACGGTCGCGCTGGCCCGGGGCCCGCGCGCCATGTCCGGCGCCGGTACCTTGCGCCCCGTCGACAGAACTGCCTAGCACCACCGTCCAGCCCGCCTGCAGGGTCCCGCTACGAGCTTGCGAGCAGCGGGGGCAGGAGGGTCCTCACCAGAAGGAGCACCTACCGCATGGCCGCCGAGATCTTCTACGACGCCGACGCCGACCTCTCGATCGTCCAGGGGCGCACCGTCGCCGTCCTTGGCTACGGCAGCCAGGGACACGCGCACGCCCTCTCGCTACGCGACTCCGGTGTCGACGTGCGCGTCGGCCTGCCCGAGGGCTCGAAGAGCCGGGCCAAGGCCGAGGCGGAGGGCCTCCGGGTGGTCACGCCTGCCGAGGCGTCCGCCGAGGCCGACCTGATCATGATCCTTGCGCCGGACCACGTGCAGCGCACGCTGTACGCCGAGTCGGTCGAGCCGAACCTTCAGGACGGCGACGCCCTGTTCTTCGGCCACGGCTTCAACATCCGGTTCGGCTACATCAAGCCCCCGGCCGGCGTGGACGTCGCGATGGTCGCTCCCAAGGGCCCCGGTCACCTGGTGCGCCGCGAGTTCGAGAACGGCAAGGGCGTGCCCTGCCTCGTGGCCGTGGAGCAGGACGCCAGCGGGAACGCGCTGGCCCTGGCGCTCTCCTACGCCGCCGCCATCGGTGGCACCCGGGCCGGCGTCATCAGGACGACGTTCGCCGAGGAGACCGAGACCGACCTGTTCGGTGAGCAGGCGGTGCTCTGCGGCGGTGCGAGCGCGCTGATCACCGCCGGGTTCGAGACGCTGACCGAGGCCGGCTACCAGCCGGAGGTCGCCTACTTCGAGTGCCTGCACGAGCTCAAGCTCATCGTCGACCTCATGTACGAGGGCGGCATCGCCAAGCAGCGCTGGTCGGTGTCCGACACCGCCGAGTACGGCGACTACACCTCCGGCCCGAAGGTCATCGACGCGCGGGTCAAGGAGTCCATGAAGGACGTGCTGGCTGCGATCAAGGACGGCTCGTGGGCCGCGGCCTTCATCGCCGACCAGGACGCCGGCGCGCCGGACTTCAAGGCCAAGCGGGCCGCCGCCGAGGCGCACCCGATCGAGGAGACCGGGCGCAAGCTGCGCGGCCTCATGAGCTGGGTCTCGGCCTCCGACGACTACACCGGGACCGCTGCCCGGAGCTGAGGCAGGACCACCCCTGCACGTTCCCCGGCCCCCGCTGCTCGCGCAGCGGGGGCCGTTCCGTTCAGGCGCCGGTGCGGCCGGCGTACCAGTGCTGCGCAGCCTGGCCCCGCAGCAGGCCGACGATCACCGCGGCTCCCACGATCAGGAGCAGCCCCGCGCTGGCGAAACCGCCGCCCCGTGACAGGACGACGACGAGGTTGAGCAGCCAGACCCCCGCGGTGGCGTAGGCGGCGGAGAGCAGCAGGTCCGGACGACCGCCTCGGAGCACCCGGATGCCGCCGGCGACCAGCGCGATGCCCACGGCGACGGCCAGCAGCGACAGCAGGACGTCGACCGTGGTGATCTCGACGTCGACGCTCCCGGCGAGGACGATGCCGAGGAGGTTGATCAGCCCCACGAGGGCGCCGATGACGATGGCGACGACGGCCGCGCCGGTCACCGACCCGGGTCGCTTGCCGCCCGCCGCGGGAGCGCCGGTCCAGCCGGGACCCGCGCCGTAGCGGTGCCGCCCCTGCGGCGGAGGTGGCGCCCAGCCGGGCTGCGGCTGGTCGGGGTCGAATCCGGGCGGGGGGCTGGAGGGCGGGGGGATGGACGGCGGGGGGATGGACATCGTGTGGCGTCCTTCGGATCGACGGTCGCCGCCGTGGTGGCTACCGGAGGCGGATCCACGGATCGTCACACCGATCCCAGGGCGGCGCGGAACCGTGCCGCCCACCTCACCCGGTTCAGCGACCCGTGCGCCGGAACCGGTGCGCGG
>Ga0196960_10000299_pt1 | contig 19096 bp, 12 predicted proteins | sample S3v_5metaG_FD_183187 | JGI IMG/M metagenome (GOLD analysis project Ga0196960, IMG submission 183187) | Soil microbial communities from Anza Borrego desert, Southern California, United States - S3+v_5 | ecosystem: Environmental > Terrestrial > Soil > Desert | place: USA: California | collected...
CACAAAGGACACCCCGCTCACCCCCCTCACACAGGACCGCTGAGACACTCCGCACACACCCCCGCACCGCACCCCGACCCCACCGGTGCGGTCCGGCGAGGAAGGCCGCGACGCCCGGACCACCCACAACACCACAGAGCGCCGCCGACGACCCACCCCCGCCACCGGCAGGAGCCCTCCCGCCCCTGCCGGACCAGCGGGACACCCCATGAACCGCTCATAGCCGACAGGGACCGCAGCCGATGCTCCGTCGGAGAACACCCGTAAGCACCCCTGAACGCCCGGCCCAACCCACCGGCGTGGAACAAACCCCAGCGCGCCGCGATCACATGAACGGGCACGGCACACAGCCGCGACGGCGACAGCACGCGGAGCCGGACCAGAATTCGGCAACCCCCGCGCGATGGAACGGACGGCGGCCTCCTACGAGCTACGCCTCCACAGCCCCGGACCATGCCCAGCCCCACCACGGCAGACGCACAGCTCCCAAGGCGTGAGCCCACCCGTTCGACCGAGCCGCGCCCTGCGGCTCGACACCACAGGGCAGCACCTCCACCCCTCACACCCAAGAGGTGGACGCCAAGACAACAGACTGTGAACGCAGGGACAACACCCCCATGAGGCGAACGGTTAAGTTATCGACCCGTGGCGACGGGCCAAAGGCAGCGACCCTCACCGTTCGGCCGAACCCCTCAGGGACCCACACCCCACCCATGAGCGCCCCGGCGAATCGAGGAACCCCAGGACGGACCGGCCCCGGTCCCCGGAAACCGCCGGAGACTCCCCGCCGTACCGGTCGCCACAGCCCTCACCCCACGCGAACACGAAGTCACACAACAGGAGCGTCCGATGAAGAAATTCCAGATCGCGGGAACCACGATCGCCGCCGCGGCACTGGTCGCCCTCACCCAGTCACCCGCCTCCGCAGCGACCGACGTGACCGTCTACGGACCGAGCTTCAAGTCGGGATGCGCTCACGCCTCCACCGGGCACTTCGCCTCCTACGGCGAGGTCTTCACCCTGTACGACAGCTGCGCCGACGGCTGGGCGGCCGTCATGAAGGTGGACGTGGCGCCCTACAAGCCCAGCGGCGGCTACGACTTCCTCATCTGGAACACGAACAGCGCCTCCGGATCACCGATGACCGTCAACAAGGAATACGCAGAAGGCACAGGAGTCTGCATACAGGCGGGATCCGGTGAGCACTCCAGCGGCGAGACAGGAAGCAACAGCTGGGGCTACTGGTCCTGCGGCACAGCCTGACCCCCCCTCAGCACCCCACGCCCCGCCCCGGCGGAACCATGTAACCCGAAACACCTGGTGAGCGCCGGCATGCCCCGCGGGGAAAGCGCTCACCAGGAACTTCGCCTGCCCGCCTGCCCGTCGGCACCAGTCGGCCGTCAGCCGGCCGTCAGTCGGCCATCAGCCGCGCACGGCAGCGCCACCCTCACACCAGGACCAGCCGCAGCCGGACCGCAACCAGTAAGCCGTGGAGCCCGACACCCCTGCGACAGCACCACGCGACAGACCCGTCCCACGGCCTTCGCACTGAGCTCGCGCACCCCCGGACCGGATCACGAGCTCAGCCGAAGACCACCCCCGCGCGCGGCAGCCACAGACCCGAGCGCTCACCTACGACAGACCCGAGCGCTCACCTACCACGAACCGCACGGGCCCGAAACCAACAACCGGCGCTAGAACACCGGCACACCATCCCGCGTCAGACGCCAGTCCACCGAAGCGAACTCCGCCGGATCCACCGAACCCTTCGCCTTCACCCACCCGATGATCGTGTTCCGGATCTCATCCGAATTCGCCCACAACTGCTTCGCACCCGGAACATGCGGGAAATTACCGCCACCACTCGCCCGATAATTGTTCACCGCAAACACGAACTCCGCCGCCGGATCCACCGGTGCCCCCTCGAACGACAGCCCCACGATCCGCGAACCCACCGGCTTCGCGATATCCACCTCATACGTCACACCCGACACCACGTCATAGTTGTAATCCGGAATGTTCTCCGCATTCGTCAACTTCGACGTATCCACCGGAACCCCGGCCGCCGTCCGCACGTAATACCTCGCCGAGTGCTCCAGATAATCCTTCAGCTGCGCTCCCGTCAGAAGCCGCGCCTCCAACGTGTTCTCGAACGGATACAGCCCCGCAGCATCCCTGATCGTCACCTCACCCGCAGGGATCGACGCCGTACGCGAGAAACACGCCGCCTGCGACAGCACCGGCAACGCCGCGTACTCGCCGCCCGCCAACGCCTCCCTCACCGTCTCCGCCTGCACCACATTGATCAGATCGATGACCGGCTCGTCCCTCCACGGCGCCTCCGCCGTCGACATCGCCACCACCGACGTACCGATCACCTGGTTCACATACGCCACCACCTTCGTGTGCTCGTCCCCGAGCAACGACGTGATCCGCGGATCCTCCTCCACCGTGTTCGAATTCAGCACCGAAGCACCTACCTTCTCGACCACCCAACGACCCTTCTCCCACACCAGATCGAAATCGAACAGCGTCAACCGCTGCCCCCACTTCAACGGCTCCGAGAGAACAACCCGCTTCCCCGTCCCCTTGTTCGTCACGAAATACTCAGGAATCTCCGAGTGCGCGTGACCCACCAGAATCGCATCGATCCCCGGCACCTGCTCCGCCACCAGACCCGCCGCATTCTCGACGTACGGCAACTGATCCCCGTACGACGACGTCCCCGACGAACCCGAATGCGCCGAAACGACCACCACATCCGCACCCATCGAACGAAGCTTCGGCACCCACTTCGCCGCCTGCTCCTCAAGACCCGGGAACACCATCTTCCCGCCCACATTCGCCTTGTCCCAGATCGCAATACCAGGATTCGTCAACCCCAGCACCGCCACCCGCACATCACGACCGTACGGCGTACGCATCCGCTTGATCACATATGGAGCGAACGCCGGCCGCAGCGTCTTCGCATCCAACGCGTTCGCACCCAGCAGCGGGAAATCACACTGCTCCTCGAACTTCCGCAACACCGGAATGCCGTAATTGAACTCATGATTCCCCAGCGCCGCCGCGTCATAACCGATGCGATTCATCGCCTGCGCCATCGGATGCACCGGACCACGCTTCGCCGTGATCGGATCGACCTTCGCGTAGTAATACGACAACTGAGTGCCCTGGATCGTGTCACCCGCATCGATCAACAACGTGTTCCGACGGCCCCGGTCCTCCCGGATCTGCTCCACCAGCGTCGAGATCTTCGCCAGCCCGACGTCGTTGTGCGCCTTGTCGTCGAACTCCTGATCCGTGAAGTAGTCCCAGTTGAAGACATTGCCGTGCAGATCCGTCGTCCCCATCACCGTGAACGAGTACCGCTTCGACGGACGCCCATGACCACGCCCCCTCACCTCCGAGGCCGCCGCAGACCCCGCACCGACCCCTCCCGCCAGCGCCACACCCGCACCGGCGACAGCCGAACGGCCCAGAAACGTCCTACGGTTCAACGACATCCTTGACTCCTCGTTCGAGCGAACAACGCGCGTAGATTCTGACCCGGCCACCACCGCCCGCAACACCCCGAACAGGTTTCGATCTGGTGACCGGCACCACCACCCCGCACCCGCACCCACCCGCCAGGACGCACCCGAAGACGCTCATCGGAGCGCCCCGCCGCACAATTCAACAGTTGTCAATAACCCTTCATGCAAAGGCCGTTGGACAGTCACGCAGAGACAATTACCTACCCGCAGGTAAGGTCTAGGCTCGAACCATGCGCCGAGCAAAAATCGTTTGTACCCTGGGACCCGCAACCGACACATACGAGCAGATCAAGGCACTCGTCGAAGCGGGAATGGACATCGCCCGCCTCAACCTCAGCCACGGCACCTACGCCGAACACGAAGAGCGCTACCACCACGTACGCAAAGCATCCGAGGAAACCGGCCGCAGCGTAGGAATCCTCGCCGACCTTCAAGGCCCGAAGATCCGCCTCGGACGCTTCACCGAAGGCCCCGTACTCCTTGAACGCGGCGACGACTTCACCATCACCGTCGAACCCGTCGAAGGCGACCGCACCACCTGCGGCACCACCTACGACGGCCTCGCCGCCGACGTCACCACCGGCGAACGCATCCTCATCGACGACGGCCGCGTCACCCTCGAAGTCACCCAGGTCGACGGACCCCGCGTCCACACCACCGTCATCGAAGGCGGCATGATCTCCGACCACAAGGGACTCAACCTCCCCGGCGTCGCCGTCTCCGTCCCCGCACTCTCCGAAAAAGACATCGACGACCTCCGCTGGGCCCTGCGCACCGGCGCCGACATCATCGCCCTCTCCTTCGTACGCACCGGCCGCGACATCGACGACGTCCACCGCATCATGGACGAGGAGAACCGCCGCCTCCCCGTCATCGCCAAGGTCGAAAAACCCCAAGCCGTCGACAACATCGACGACATCGTCGCCGCCTTCGACGGCATCATGGTCGCCCGCGGCGACCTCGGCGTCGAAATGCCCCTGGAACAAGTCCCGATCGTCCAGAAACGCGCCATCAAACTCGCCAAACGCAACGCCAAACCGGTCATCGTCGCCACCCAGATGCTCGACTCGATGATCGACAACTCACGCCCCACCCGCGCCGAAGCCTCCGACGTCGCCAACGCCGTCATCGACGGCACGGACGCCGTGATGCTCTCCGGCGAGACCAGCGTCGGCAAATACCCCGTCGAAACCGTCCGCACCATGGCGCGCATCGTCGAGGCGGCCGAGGAGGACATCCTCGCCAAGGGCCTCCCACCCCTCACCGACCGCAGCAAGCCCCGCACCCAGGGCGGCGCGGTCGCCCGCGCGGCAGCCGAGATGGGCGACTTCCTCGGCGCCAAGTTCCTGGTGGCCTTCACCCAGAGCGGCGACACCGTCAAGCGCCTCTCCCGCTACCGCTCCCCGATCCCGCTCCTCGCCTTCACCCCTGACCCGGCCACCCGCGCGCAGCTGAACCTGACGTGGGGCGTGGAGACGTTCCTCGGGCCGCACGTGGACTCGACGGACGCGATGGTGGCGCAGGTGGACGAGGAGCTGCTGCGGATCGGCCGCTGCCGGAAGGGCGACACCGTGGTCATCACGGCCGGCTCCCCGCCCGGGGTCGCCGGCTCCACGAACCTGGTACGGGTGCACCACATCGGCGAGGACGACAGCCCGAAGTAACGGTCGTCAGTACTTCGGCCCGACGTGAGCGTCCATGAGGGCCACGGACGCCCGTCGGGCTACGGAGATGTTGTACTCCTTGCCGGCGCGGGTGCAGTGCGTCCATTCGATGCCGAGTTTGTCCAGGGTGTTGGTGTAGAGCTGCCGGATGTCGTCGGAGACATTCGTGAACCAGTACCGGGGGTACTCGTAACGCTTGCGGATGCCGCCGACCATCCGGGTCGTCCAATTCATGGTCCGACAGCCATCCGAATGGATGAGACCCCGAACGAACTCCCATGGGTGCGTGTCGATAATTTCCTGTTGCCAGGTTTCTAGGATGATCGGACGTTCGTGCTTCTTTCCTGGGCCGTGTTGTGGGAAGACGCATGTCCAGTGCTTCGTAAAGGACTTGACCTCGACGCAACCGTTTCGGTGGCGTCGCCCGGTACGGGGCATGGGCATCACCTTGCGCATGGCCGATTCGGCTTCGTCGATCAGTCCGGGCCAGGTGTCCCCGCAGAAGATCGACAAGTGGTGCTGCTTGGGCTTGGAGATGATGTGACCATCGCCCAGGTAGAGCCCTAGAAGATAGGCATAGGCGGCGCGATCAGGGTCTCGATTGGTGCAGACCGGGCAGTCGGTGGATCGCGCGTACTGGACCCCGCGTGCTTTGCGGTCCTCGTGCAGCCACCAGCCGATTGTTCCGCGAGGGACGTTGAGCAGCTCCGATGTGGCACGGTTGGTGATCCCGCTCCGCAAGAGGGCGAGCGCTTCCTCGCGTATCGATGGATTGTGCTGTTCCATGGGACGAAGTCTTGTGCTTCGTTCGCAGGTAGTTGCCAGGGGCGAAGGAGTGTTCACCGGCAAGGATGAAGATCGCAAACCGGCGATTCAACCTTGGAAAAGAAGGAGAAGTGCCCCGAGTCGGATTCGAACCGACGCTGTATGGGTTTTGAATCCATGGCCTCTACCGCTGGGCTACCGGGGCTCCTTCGAAACGAAGGGCGCGGAAGACCCTCCGTGCCTCAAACATACCGTAACTAGGTAGGCTCTTGGGAGCAGCACCCCTGTCTTGATCAAGGAGCCCCGTGACCACCCCCGAGTCGCCCCAGCCCGTAGACGCCGCCGACGACGACAAGTCGCACGTCCCGCCGCTGACGACCCGCGTCGTCATCGCCGAGGACGAGGCGCTGATCCGCCTCGACCTCAAAGAGATGCTGGAGGAAGAGGGCTACTCGGTCGTCGGCGAGGCCGGGGACGGGCAGCAGGCCGTCGAGCTGGCCCGGGAGCACCGGCCGGACCTGGTCATCCTGGATGTGAAGATGCCGGTCCTCGACGGGATCTCCGCCGCCGAGAAGATCACGGAGGAGTCCATCGCCCCCGTGCTGATGCTCACCGCGTTCTCGCAGCGTGACCTGGTCGAGCGGGCCCGGGACGCCGGGGCGATGGCGTACCTGGTGAAGCCGTTCAGCAAGAGCGACGTGGTCCCGGCCATCGAGATGGCGGTGTCCCGGTTCGCGGAGATGAAGGCGCTGGAGAGCGAGATCGCGGATCTGTCGCAGCGGCTGGAGACCCGGAAGCTGGTGGACCGGGCGAAGAGCATCCTGCAGACGGATTACGGGCTGTCCGAGCCGGCGGCGTTCCGCTGGATCCAGAAGACGTCGATGGACCGCCGGATGTCGATGCAGCAGTTGGCGGAGGCGTTGATCGAGGACGCCGAGGAGAAGAAGAAGGCGGCCGAGTAGCCGTCGGAGACGTAGGAGAAGGGCCCGCTCCCGGATGGATACCGGGGGCGGGCCCTTCTCGTTGTGCGGGGGTGTTCAGTCCTCGCCGAGGTAGGCCTTGCGGACCGATTCGTCGTGGAGGAGGTCGCCGCCGGTGCCGGAGAGGACGACCTTGCCGACCTCCATGACGTGGCCCTGGTCCGCGAGGGAGAGGGCGGCCTGGGCGTTCTGTTCGACGAGCAGGATCGTGGTGCCTGATGCCTTGAGCTCGACGATGGTTTCCATGATCTTCTGCATCATGATCGGGGAAAGGCCCATGGAGGGTTCGTCGAGCATGAGCAGTTTGGGCTGGGACATGAGGGCGCGTCCCATGGCGAGCATCTGCTGTTCGCCGCCGGAGAGGGTTCCGGCGGCTTGCTTCCGGCGTTCCCCGAGGATGGGGAAGAGGTCGTAGGCGCGTTGGATGTCCTTTTCGATGCCTGCTTTGTCGGTGCGGAGGAAGGCGCCGAGCTGGAGGTTCTCCGTGATGGAGAGGCGGGGGAAGATGTGGCGGCCCTCGGGTGAGTGGGCCAGGCCGAGGGAGACGATCTTGTGGGCGGGGATGCCGTTGAGGGGTTTCCCGTCGAAGAGGATGCGGCCGCCGGAGGGTTTGAGGAGGCCGGAGAGGGTGCGCAGGGTGGTGGTCTTGCCGGCGCCGTTGGTGCCGATGAGGGTGACGATCTGGCCGGCTTCGACGGTGAAGGAGATTCCCTTGACGGCTTCGATCTTGCCGTAGGCGACCCTGAGGTCTTCGACCTCGAGCAGTGCGGTCACTGGGCTTCCCCTTCTGTGCTGGTGGTGCGCTCGGCGGCGGTGGCCTTCTTGGGGGTGTCGGCCTCGAAGGGTGTGCCGAGGTAGGCGGCGACGACGCGTTCGTCGCTCTGGACGACGTCGGGTGTGCCTTCGACGAGTTTTTCGCCTTGGACGAGGCAGGCGACGCGGTCGCAGAGGTTGAAGATGAAGCGCATGTCGTGCTCGATGACGAGTACGGCGATGCCCATGTCGCGGATGGCGAAGATGAGTTGTTCGGTGACGCGGGTTTCCTGCGGGTTCATGCCGGCGGTGGGCTCGTCGAGGAGGAGGAGTCCGGGGTCGCTGGCGAGTGCGCGTGCGATTTCGAGTTTGCGCTGGTCTCCGTAGGGGAGGTTGCGCGCGAGGTGGTCGGCCTTGTCCTCGAGGCCGATGAATTCGAGGAGTTCCATGGCGCGGGTGTGGGATGCCGCTTCGGCCTTCTTGAAGCCGGGGCCGCGCAGGAGGGCGGACCAGAGGCCTTCCTTGGTCCTGGTGTGGCGTCCGACGAGGACGTTTTCCAGGACGGTCATGTTGGCGAAGAGCCGGATGTTCTGGAAGGTGCGGGCGATGCCTGCCTGGGTGACGAGGTGGGGCTTGGGGGGCAGGACGGTGCCTTTGTAGCGGACCGTTCCTTCGGTGGGGACGTAGAGGCCGGTGAGGCAGTTGAAGAAGGTGGTCTTGCCGGCGCCGTTGGGGCCGATGAGGCCGACGATCTCGCCGGCGTTGACGGTGAGGTTGACGTCGCGTACGGCGGTGAGGCCGCCGAAGCGCATGGTGACGCCGCCGGCGTCCAGGACCGGGGTGGTCTCGTTGGTGGTGGTCGTCATGTCTTTCACGCCCCCGCCTTCGTGGTGCCGACGCCGGAGTCGGGCAAGGTGGCCTCGGGTGTGTCGAGTTGGCCGGTCTCGTGGAATTCGAGCTGGGCGCGCCGGCTGGCGATGAGGCCTTCGGGGCGGAAGCGCATGAGCAGGATGAGGGCGAGACCGAATCCGAGGAGCTGGTAGTCCTGGAGGAACTGCAGCTTCGCGGGGATCATGTAGAGGAGTGCGGCGCCGATGAGGGGTCCGCTGATGGTGCCCATGCCGCCGAGGATGACGGCGGCGAGGAGGAACGCGGAGTTGGGCGGCACGGGTCCGGCGAAGACGTACATCTCGGGGACGACGGTGCTCTGGACGTGTGCCTGGACGGTGCCGGCGAGGCCGGCGAGGGTGGCGCCGAGGGCGAAGGCGATGAGTTTGACGCGGAAGCCGTTGATGCCCATGGCGGTGGCGGCGGTCTCGTCCTCGCGGATGGCGACCCAGGCGCGGCCGATGCGGGAGCTGCCGGCTCGGCTGAAGACGAGGATCACGAGGACCATCGCGAGCAGCATGAGCAGGTAGTAGTTGGCGTAGCTGCCGAGTTCGATGCCGAGGACGGTGTGGGATTCGCCGAAGTCGTATCCGAAGAAGACGAGGTCGGGGATGTTGGGTACGCCGTTGGGGCCGTTGGTGATCTGGGGTCCGGATACGCCGTCGAGGTTGCCGACGGTGATGCGGAAGATTTCGCCGAAGCCGAGGGTGACGATGGCGAGGTAGTCGCCGCGGAGGCGGAGGGTGGGTGCTCCGATGACGACGCCGAAGATGAGGGAGACGGCGGCGCCGGTGAGGACGGAGGCCCAGAAGGGGAATTGGATGTCGAAGGCGGATGCGGTGGTTCCTGAGACGAGTGCGGCGGTGTAGGCGCCGACGCCGAGGAAGGCGACGTATCCGAGGTCGAGGAGTCCGGCGAGGCCGACGACGATGTTCAGGCCGAGGGCGACGGTGGCGAAGATGAGGATGTTGACGGCGATGAGGGTGTACTGGTCGGTGCTCTGGGTGAAGGGGAAGGCGGCTGCGGCTACGAACGCGGCGGCCATGGTGATGGAGCGGTGTGTGGTGGTGAGGTGGGAGAGGCGGCCCATGAGGCCCGCTTTGAAGAGTGCGGCGACGGCGAAGCCGGTGGTGATCATGTAGCCGGTGAAGAGTTCGGCGTATTCGGTGTCGATGCCGTAGGTGACGACGAAGAGGCCGGTGCCGAAGGCGGCGACGATGATGAGGATTTCGGCCCAGGGGGGGAGGTTCTTGGGGCGGGGTGCCTTGTGGGTGTCGTCGGGGAGGAGGAAGGCGAGGAGCGGGATGGCTGAGGTGGCCGCTGCGACGAAGCCGCCGGGTTCGAGGTTGATGATGCCGCCGAGTTCGACGGCGATGGCGATGGTGGTGAACCAGGTGGTGCCGAAGGTGCCGAGGGCCAGGAGCTGGAGGGCTTTGGTGGTGCCGGTGGGTGCGAGCCAGCGGAGGCCGCGGGTGTCGAGGGCGGCGAGTGCGTAGAGGAGTACGAGGGCGCCTGCGACGAGGGTGAGGACCTGGAGGCCGCCGGGGTAGCCGTAGACGGTGAGGTCGCCGGGGAATTCGTCGGTGTAGGTCCAGGCGAGGAAGGTGCTGGCGAGGGTGGCGGTGCCGCCGAGGGCGGTGGCCCAGCGCAGGGTGGTGGTGCGGGTGCTGGTGTCGGCCGGGGTGGTTTTGGTGGTGTCGGTTGTCATGGCTCTCACGCCCGATCCGCGACGCGCTCGCCGAGCAGGCCTTGTGGCCTGACGAGGAGGACGACGATGAGAAGTACGAATGCCCAGACGTTGGCCCAGGCGCCGCCGCCGAGCTGCTGCATGCCGGGGATTTCTTCGATGTAGGCGATGGAGAGGGCTTCGGCGAGGCCGAGGACGATTCCGCCGACCATGGCTCCGTAGATGTTGCCGATGCCGCCGAGTACGGCGGCGGTGAAGGCTTTGAGGCCGAGGATGAAGCCCATCTCGAAGTTGATCTGGCCCTTGTCGAGTCCGTAGGCGACGGAGGCGACGGCGGCGAACGCGGCTCCGATGGCGAAGGCCATCACGATGATGCGGTCGGTGTTGATGCCCATGAGCTTGGCGGTGTCGGGGTCCTGTGCGGTGGCCTGCATGGCGCGGCCGCTGCGGCTCTTGGCGACGAAGAGGCCGAGGGCGAGCATGCACAGGGGGGCGAGGACGAGGATGAAGGCGTCTGCGCGCTGGAGGTAGAGGTTGTCGAGGATCTTGAAGGATTCGCCTTGGAATTCGGGGAAGCTGCGGGGTTTTTTCGCTTCGGGGTAGAAGCCCCAGACAAGCTGCTGGAGGACGATCGAGAGGCCGATCGCGGTGATGAGGGGTGCCAGTCGGGGGGCGCCTCGCAGGGGGCGGTAGGCGAAGCGTTCCGCGGCGGTGGCCACGGCGACGGAGGCGAGGGCGCCGCCGATGATCATGAGGGGTATGACCACCATGAGTGAGGTTCCGCTGGGGAGTACCAGGTAGGTGGTGAGGGCGCCGAAGCCCCCGATCATGAATATCTCGCCGTGGGCGAAATTGATGAGCTGGACGATGCCGTACACCATGGTGTACCCGATGGCTATGAGGCCATAGAGCGCGCCGAGTGCGAGACCGTTGGCCAGCTGTTGCGGCAGTTCGTTCACCGCAGTGCCTCCGATGAGCTTGTCGGATATGACACCGCGCGAGGGTGCTGTTTGCACCCTCGCGCGGTCAGGAGCGTGTGCTGTGGGTGTGCTGGGTGGTCAGTCTTCGAACGTGGCGCTCTCGACGTCCTTCCAGGCGCCCTTCTGGACCTGGTAGACGGTGAGCTGCTTGTTGGTGGTGTCGCCGAATTCGTCGAAGGAGACCTTGCCGGTCACGCCGTCGAAGGAGACCTTGGCCATGGCTTCGGTGACCTGGGCGCGGGCGTCTGCGGGGAGCTTGCCGTCGTTGTCGGCGACGACGGCCTTGACGGCCTGGATGATGGCCCATCCGGCGTCGTAGGAGTAGCCGCCGTAGGCTGCGAAGGGGTCCTTGTAGCCGGCTGCGTTGTAGTCCTTGATGAACTGCTTGGCGGTCGGGAGGGCTTCGACGGGGTAGCCGACGGAGGTGGCGAAGTCGCCGTCGTTGGCTTCGCCGGAGGCGCTGATGAAGGCGGGGTCGTAGATGCCGTCGCCGCCCATGGTGGGGATCTTGGCGCCGGTCTTCTTGATCTGGTCGGAGAGCAGGCCGCCTTCGGGGTACTGGCCGCCGTAGTAGACGGAGTCGGCGCCGGAGCTCTTGACCTTGTCGGCGGTGCTGGAGAAGTCGGTCTCCTTGACGGTGACGTGGTCGGTGCCGACGACCTTGCCGCCGAGGCGTTTGAATTCGGCGGAGAAGATGGCTGCGAGGCCGGCGCCGTAGGTCTGCTTGTCGTCGACGACGAAGACCTGCTTCTTCTTGGCCTTGTTGTAGAGGTACTGGGCGGCGAATTTGCCCTGGACGACGTCGGTGGCGCAGGTGCGGAAGTAGGTCTTGAAGACGCGCTTGGAGTCGCCCTTGCCCCAGTTGTCGCCCTGGCTGAGGGAGGGGTTGGTGTTGGCGGGGGAGACCTGGGTGAGGTCGGCCTTCTCGAAGACGCCCTGCATGGACTGGGCGACGCCGGAGTTCAGGGGGCCGACGGCTCCGAGGACTTCCTTGTTGCCGACGAGTTTGGTGGCGTTGGCCTGGCCGGAGGCGGGGACGGCCTGGTCGTCGAGGGCTTCGATCTTGAATTCGATGCCGGGGACTTCGTTGTTCTTGTTCGCGGTCCTGGCTGCGAGGTCCACGGAGTTCTTGATGCCCTGGCCGAGTGCGGAGAGGGATCCGGTCAGCGGGGCGTCGACGCCGATGACGACGGTGGTCTTGCTGTCGCTGTCGCTGTTGCCCTTGCTGTTGTCGTCGCGCGACCCGCAGGCGGTGAGTGTGAGTGCACCGGTGGTGAGCACTGTGGTGAGGATGATCAAAGAACGGTGTCGCACGAAAGGTCCTTTCCCTGGCGCGGCCTCCTCTGCATGAGGTGCCGTGACTACGCCGGGCTGTACTGGGTGGTACAGGGCCGTGCAGCAGACACGCCCGGCGGCGCGGTGACTGGCCGTGACTCTAAGGGCAGGTCGGGGGGTGCGGGATGGGTCCGGTGATGATGTGACTGTCTTGTTATGCCGTGGGGAAGGCTTGTTGGCCGCAGTGTGGAGGTGTACGGCTTTTGCCCGGGCGGTGAAGTGACCGCATGGTGAGAACGCGCAGCTCTGCTAAGGGGCTTGGGCTGATCTTGGTGCTGTCGCGCGAATCGGGGCGCAAGGGGCGCGGGGGAGGGCTGCCGGGTGTGCGGGGGCGGGGCGCGCGATGTTTTTCGTGTATTGCACACTTATTACGCAGTGTTACATGTGTGGGAAGTGTGCGCTGTGCCGCGAGGGTGGCTGGGCGGCTGAAGTGGTCCGGGGAACGGGCTTGAAGATAGAGGGAGTTGACCCTGAGTGTTCGTCAACTCTCCTTTGTTGCACCGGATATGGTTCTGCCCGGTCCGGAATGCGGTGTGCTTTCCGGGCCGGGCAGTGGGGTGCCGGAGCGGGAGCCGGGTCAGTCCGCGGCCGGGCTGGGCGCGTCACGGAGCAGGCAGGTGAGGCGGGCGGTGCAGACCCGCCTGTCGTGCTCGTCGGTGATGACGATCTCGTACGTGGCGGTGGAGCGGCCGCGGTGGACGGGGGTGGCGGTGCCTGTGACGAGGCCGCTGCGGACCCCGCGGTGGTGGGTGCAGTTCAGGTCGACGCCCACGGCGATCCTGGTGACGCCGCCGTGGAGCATGCTGCCGACGGAGCCGAGGGTCTCGGCGAGGACGGCCGAGGCGCCGCCGTGGAGCAGTCCGTAGGGCTGGGTGTTGCCTTCGACGGGCATGGTGCCCACGACGCGTTCGGCGGAGGCTTCGATGATCCTGACGCCCATGCGCTCACCGAGGTGGCCGGCGGAGAAGAGGGCGGGGAGGTCGACGCCGAGTGCCGCGTACTCGTCGATGATCTCCTGGGGGAACGTGGGTGCGGTGTGCTCGCCCATGGGGTCCGGCTCCGATCGTGTGCGGTCGTTGCTGTCCGTCCTGTTCTTATCAGACGGCTGAGCGCGCGCTTAGGGCTGTGGCCGGTCAGGCCGTCTCGAACCGGACCACGACCGATTTGCTGGCCGGGGTGTTGCTGGTGTCGGCGGTGGCGTCCAGGGGGACGAGCACGTTGGTCTCCGGGTAGTACGCGGCGGCGCAGCCGCGGGCGGTGGGGTAGTGCACGACGCGGAAGCCGGGGGCGCGGCGCTCCACGCCGTCCTTCCACTCGCTGACGAGGTCGGTGTAGGAGCCGTCGGCGAGGCCGAGGGCGTGGGCGTCCTCGGGGTTGACCATGACGATGCGGCGGCCGCCCCTGATGCCGCGGTAGCGGTCGTCGAGGCCGTAGATCGTGGTGTTGTACTGGTCGTGGGAGCGCAGGGTCTGGAGCAGCAGCCGGCCTTCGGGGAGTTCGGGGTGTTCGACGGGTGCGGCGGTGAAGTTGGCCTTTCCCGTGGCGGTGGGGAAGCGGCGTTCGTCGCGGGGGGCGTGGGGGAGTGCGAAGCCGTCGGGGTGGGCGACGCGGTCGTTGAAGTCCTCGAAGCCGGGGATGACGCGGGAGATGCGGTCGCGGATGGTGCCGTAGTCCTTCTCGAAGTCCTCCCAGGGGGTGGTGGAGGCGGGGCCGAGGGTGGCGCGGGCCAGGCGGGCGACGATCGCGGGTTCGGAGAGCAGGTGGGGGCTCGCGGGGGTGAGGTTGCCGCGTGAGGAGTGGACCTTGCCCATGGAGTCCTCGACGGTGACGAACTGCTTCCCACCGGCCTGGACGTCCTTGTCGGTGCGTCCGAGTGTGGGCAGGATCAGGGCGTGGGTGCCGGTGACGGCGTGCGAGCGGTTGAGTTTGGTCGAGACGTGGACGGTGAGCCGGGCGCGGCGCATGGCGGCTTCGGTGACGGCGGTGTCGGGGGTGGCGCCGACGAAGTTGCCGCCCATGGCGAAGAAGACCTTGGCGTCGCCGTCGCGGAGTGCCTGGATGGACCGTACGACGTCGTAGCCGTGGTGCCGGGGTGAGGTGATGCCGAATTCCTGGTCGAGGGCGTCGAGGAAGGCGGTGGAGGGCCGTTCGAAGATGCCCATGGTGCGGTCGCCCTGGACGTTGGAGTGACCGCGGACGGGGCACACGCCGGCGCCGGGGCGGCCGATGTTGCCGCGCAGGAGGAGGAGGTTGACCACTTCGCGGATGGTCGGCACGGAGTGTTTGTGCTGGGTGAGGCCCATGGCCCAGCAGACGATGGTGCGTTCCGACGCGAGGATCATGGCGAGCGCCTGTTCGATGGCGTCGCGTTCGAGGCCGGTGGCGGTGAGGGTCTCGTCCCAGTCGGCCGCGCGGGCGGCCTCGGCGAATTCCTCGTAGCCGTGGGTGTGCCCGGCGACGAAGCCGGTGTCGACGGCTCCGTCGGTCTCGATGATCATTTTGTTCAGGAGGCGGAAGAGCGCCTGGTCGCCGCCGATGCGGATCTGGAGGAAGAGGTCGGTGAGGGCGGTGCCCTTGAGCATGCCCCGGGCGGTCTGGGGGTTCTTGAAACGTTCGAGGCCGGCTTCGGGCAGCGGGTTCACCGAGATGATCTTCGCTCCGGCGGCCTTGGCCTGTTCGAGGGCGGAGAGCATCCGGGGGTGGTTGGTGCCGGGATTCTGTCCGGCGACGATGATCAGGTCGGCTTGGTGGAGGTCTTCGAGGCTGACGCTGCCCTTGCCGATCCCGATGGTCTCGGTGAGGGCCGATCCGTACGACTCGTGGCACATGTTGGAGCAGTCGGGCAGGTTGTTGGTGCCGAACTCGCGGGCGAAGAGCTGGAGGAGGAACGCCGCCTCGTTGCTGGTGCGGCCGGAGGTGTAGAAGAGCGCCTCGTCGGGGGAGGAGAGCGCGGTCAGCTCCCCGGCGACGATCTCGAAGGCGCGCTCCCAGGTCACGGCCTCGTACCGGTCGGCGCCCTCGGGCAGGTACACGGGCTGGGTGATGCGCCCCTGCTGGCCGAGCCAGTAGCCGCTGCGGGTGGCGAGGTCGGCGACGGGGTGGGCGGCGAAGAAGCCGGGGGTGACGCGGCGCAGGGTCGCCTCCTCGGCGACGGCTTTGGCGCCGTTCTCGCAGAATTCGGCCGCGTGGCGCCTGTCGCCCTCGGGCCAGGCGCAGCCGGGGCAGTCGAAGCCGTCCTTCTGGTTGACCTTGAGGAGGGTCTGCGCGGTGCGCCTCACACCCATCTGCTGCTGGGCGACGCGCAGGGTGTGGGCGACGGCGGGCAGTCCGGCGGCGGCGTGCCGGACCGCGTCGATCCGCGGTGCGTCCTGGACCGGGTCACCGGTCGGGGGCTTCGTGGCCATGGTGCTCCCCTTCGAGCCTTCGGCCGCCTCCGAGCGCGTGCGGGCGCGCGCCGCGTCCGTGCGTGTCGTGGCGTCCAGTCGCTGCTTCTTACGCCTTCACAGTCCGTCGATCCTGTCATGCACGCGTGCCGGGGTGCTCCGGGGAGGCGGGAGGACCGCCCCGGGGCGCGTGGTCCGGGGCGTCGGCCGGTCCGGATTGTCGGTGGTCCGTGGCAGGATCGGGGGCGTGGCTGAGACGGCATCGAAGAAGACGGCAGACAACCGACCGCGCCTGCTCCTGATGGACGGGCACTCCCTGGCGTACCGGGCGTTCTTCGCCCTGCCCGCGGAGAATTTCACGACGGCGACGGGGCAGCCGACGAATGCCGTGTACGGCTTCATGTCGATGCTGGCGAACACGCTGCGCGACGAGGCGCCCACGCACTTCGCGGTCGCGTTCGACGTGTCCCGCAAGACGTGGCGTGCGAAGGAGTTCCCGGAGTACAAGGCGAACCGTTCCAAGACCCCCGACGAGTTCAAGGGGCAGGTCGAGCTCATCGGTGAGCTTCTGGACGCGATGCACGCGGACCGGTTCGCGGTGGACGGTTTCGAGGCGGACGACGTCATCGCGACGCTGGCCACGCAGGCGGAGGCGGCGGGCTTCGAGGTGCTGATCGTCACGGGTGACCGGGATTCCTTCCAGCTGATCACGGACAACGTGACGGTGCTCTACCCGACGAAGGGCGTCTCGGAGCTGACGCGTTTCACCCCGGAGAAGGTCCAGGAGAAGTACGGGCTCACCCCGGGCCAGTATCCGGACTTCGCGGCGCTGCGCGGTGACCCGTCGGACAATCTTCCGGGCATTCCCGGCGTGGGGGAGAAGACGGCGGCGAAGTGGATCAACCAGTTCGGTTCGTTCACGGAGCTGGTCGAGCGGGCCGACGAGGTCAAGGGCAAGGCCGGGCAGAATTTCCGGGACCACCTGGACGCGGTGAAGATGAACCGTGTGCTGACCGAGATGGTCCGTGACGTGGAGCTGCCGAAGGGCCCGGCCGAGCTGGAGCGCGCTCCGTACGACCGCACGGCGGTCACCGGTGTGCTGGACGTCCTGGAGATCCGTAACCCGAGCCTGCGTGAGCGGCTGCTCGCCGTCGACCCGGGCGCGGAGGAGGACGGTGCGCCGGCGCCCGCGGCCGGTGTCGAGCTGGACGGCGTGGTGCTGGGACCGGGTGAGGTCGCCCCGTGGCTGGAGGCCCATGGCGGGCAGCCGCTCGGGATGATGACCGTCGACACCTGGTCGCTGGGCACCGGCACGGTCACCGAGATCGCGCTCGCCGCCGCCGGCGGGGCCGCGGCCTGGCTGGACCCGGCAGAGCTCGACGAGGCCGACGAGCAGGCCCTCGCCGCCTGGCTCGCGGACCCGGGCCGGCCCAAGGTCCTGCACAACGCCAAGAAAGCCCTGCGGGTCCTCCCCGAGCAGGGCTGGCGGCTGGAGGGCATCACGATGGACACCGCGCTCGCTGCGTATCTCGTCAAGCCGGGCCGCCGTTCCTTCGCCCTGGACGCACTGGCCGTGGAGTATCTCGGCCGTGAGCTGGCCCCGGCCCCCTCGGCCGACGGGCAGCTGGCCTTCGGCGCGGACGACCGGGCGGAGGCCGACGCCCTGATGGCGCAGGCCCGCGCGGTGCTGGACCTCGGAGACGCGTTCACGGCGCGTCTGAAGGAGGTCGGTGCCACCGGGCTGCTGCACGACATGGAGCTGCCCACGTCGATCATGCTGGCCCGGCTGGAGCGGCACGGCATCGCCGCCGACCAGGCGCATCTGGAAGGCATGGAGCAGCAGTTCGCCGGTGCGGTGCAGCAGGCGGTGAAGGAGGCGCACGCCGCGGTGGGCCGTGAGTTCAACCTCGGCTCGCCCAAGCAGCTCCAGGAAGTGCTCTTCGGTGAGCTGGCCCTGCCGAGGACGAAGAAGACGAAGACGGGTTACACGACCGACGCGGACGCACTGGCCTGGCTGGCCGCGCAGACCGAGCACGAGCTGCCGGTCATCATGCTGCGCCACCGCGAGCAGGCGAAGCTGCGGGTCACGGTCGAGGGGCTGATCAAGACGATCGGTGCGGACGGCCGTATCCACACCACGTTCAACCAGACGGTCGCGGCGACGGGCCGGCTCTCCTCGACCGACCCCAATCTGCAGAACATCCCCGTCCGCACGGACGAGGGGCGGGCGATCCGCCGGGGCTTCGTCGTCGGCGAGGGCTTCGAGACGCTGATGACGGCCGACTACAGCCAGATCGAGCTGCGGGTGATGGCCCACCTCTCCGAGGACGCCGGTCTGATCGAGGCGTTCACCTCCGGGGAGGACCTGCACACGACGGTCGCCTCGCAGGTGTTCGGCGTCGACAAGTCGGCCGTCGACGCGGAGATGCGCCGCAAGATCAAGGCGATGTCGTACGGGCTGGCCTACGGGCTCTCCGCGTTCGGCCTGTCCCAGCAGCTGAACATCGACGCCGGCGAGGCACGCGGGCTGATGGACACCTACTTCCTGCGGTTCGGCGGGGTGCGCGACTATCTGCACCGGGTCGTGGAGGAAGCCCGGACCTCGGGGTACACGGAGACGGTCTTCGGGCGCCGCCGCTACCTCCCGGACCTCAACAGCGACAACCGCCAGCGGCGCGAGACGGCCGAGCGGATGGCACTGAACGCCCCGATCCAGGGCACGGCCGCCGACATCGTGAAGGTCGCGATGCTGCATGTGGACCGGGCGCTGACGGAGGCGAAGCTGACGTCACGGATGCTGCTCCAGGTCCACGACGAAATCGTCCTGGAGATCGCGAAGGGCGAGCGGGAACAGGTCGAGGAGATCCTGCGCCGTGAGATGTCCACGGCGGTCGAGCTCCGTGCGCCGCTGGATGTCTCCGTCGGTGTCGGTACGGACTGGGAGACGGCCGCGCACTAGTACCGCACCGGCCGGGGCCCGCCCCGTCGCGACGTCCGGCGCGCCCTCTCTCCGCACCGGCCGGAAGCCCGGGTGCGGTCCCGCGCGAGGACTTCCGGCGGGCCCGCCGGGAGCACGCACCGGACGCCGCTCCGCCACGGGCGAGCCTCGGCCGGCGCGGCACTGC
>Ga0196960_10000300_pt1 | contig 18989 bp, 19 predicted proteins | sample S3v_5metaG_FD_183187 | JGI IMG/M metagenome (GOLD analysis project Ga0196960, IMG submission 183187) | Soil microbial communities from Anza Borrego desert, Southern California, United States - S3+v_5 | ecosystem: Environmental > Terrestrial > Soil > Desert | place: USA: California | collected...
TGAAGGAACTGCGGAAGGCGCGCCGCCGCGGCTGAGCAGCGGGGAGGACGAGCAGCGCAGAGGGCCCGGGAGCGATCGCTCCCGGGCCCTCTGCGACGTGCTGGAACGGCCCTCCTGCAGGGACCCGGCCCGAGCGTCAGCGAGGGTTGGGGGCAGGTGACGTGCTGGAACGGCCCTCCTGCAGGGACCCGGCCCGAGCGTCAGCGAGGGTTGGGGGGCAGGAGGGTCCTTATTCCCACTCGATGGTGCCCGGCGGCTTGCTGGTCACGTCCAGCACCACGCGGTTGACCTCCGCCACCTCGTTGGTGATGCGGGTGGAGATCCTCGCCAGCACGTCGTAGGGCAGCCGCGTCCAGTCGGCGGTCATCGCGTCCTCGCTCGACACCGGCCGCAGCACGATCGGGTGGCCGTAGGTGCGCCCGTCGCCCTGGACGCCCACCGAGCGGACGTCGGCCAGCAGCACCACCGGGCACTGCCAGATCTCGCCGTCCAGCTTCGCCGCGGTCAGCTCCTCGCGCGCGATGGCATCGGCCCGGCGGAGCACGTCCAGCCGCTCCCGGGTCACCTCGCCCACGATCCGGATCCCCAGCCCCGGGCCGGGGAACGGCTGGCGCTGCACGAGCCGGTCGGGCAGGCCGAGCTGCCGGCCCACCTCGCGCACCTCGTCCTTGAACAACGTCCGCAGTGGCTCGACGAGGGCGAAGGTGAGGTCCTCCGGCAGCCCGCCCACGTTGTGGTGGCTCTTGATGTTCGCCGTCCCGGCGCCCCCGCCGGACTCGACGACGTCGGGGTAGAGCGTGCCCTGGACGAGGAAGTCGACCGTCTCGCCGTGGGCCTTCGCGTCGGCCACGACGTCGGTGGCCGCCTGCTCGAAGACCCGGATGAACTCCCGGCCGATGATCTTCCGCTTCTGCTCCGGGTCGCTGACCCCGTCGAGCGCGGCGAGGAACTGCTCGCTGGCGTCGACCACCCGCAGGTCGGCGCCGGTGGTGGCGGCGAAGTCCCGCTCGATCTGCGCGGTCTCGCCCTCGCGCATCAACCCGTGGTCGACGTACACGCAGGTCAGCCTGTCCCCGATGGCGCGCTGCACCAGGGCAGCGGCGACGGCGGAGTCGACCCCTCCCGACAGCGCGCAGAGGGCCCGCCGGTCCCCGATCTGCGCGCGGATGCGCTCGACCTGCTCGTCGACGACGTTGCTCATCGTCCAGGTGGGCTCCAGCCCGGCGATGTCGAACAGGAAGTGCTCGAGCACCGTCTGCCCGTGCGCGGTGTGCCGCACCTCGGGGTGGAACTGGACGCCGGCCAGCCGCCGGTCGACGTCCTCGAAGGCCGCGACAGGCGCCCCGGTCGAGGTGGCGGTGACGGTGAATCCGGGCGGGGCGGCGCTGACGGCGTCCCCGTGGCTCATCCACACCGACTGCTCGACCGGCAGCGAGCCGAACATCCGCGACTGCGTCGTCACCGTGAGCGGCGTCCCGCCGTACTCGCGGTCGCCGGTGCGCGCGACGGTCCCACCGAGCGAGGCAGCCATGGCCTGGAAGCCGTAGCAGATCCCGAACGCCGGGACGCCCGACTCGAACAGCGCCGGGTCCAGCTGCGGAGCCTCGGGCGCGTACACGCTCGACGGGCCACCGGAGAGGATGATCGCGGCCGGCTTGCGGGCGACGATCTCCTCGGCCGGCACCTCCGAGGAGACGATCTCGGAGTACACGCCGGCCTCCCGGATGCGCCGGGCGATGAGCTGGGCGTACTGGGCGCCGAAGTCGACGACGAGGACGGTCGGGAAGTCCATCAGCTGCCCGACCCTCCGATCACCAGGTCCACGCGCTGGAACTCCTTGAGGTCCCGGTAGCCCGTCTTGGCCATCGTGCGGGCCAGCGCGCCGAAGAGGTTGGTGCGTCCCTCGGCGGACTCCGCCGCGCCCAGCAGCACGTCCTCGAGCGAGCCGGCGGGCTCCACCGGGGCGGAGGTGGCGCCGCGCGGCAGGCGGGGGTGCGCGGCCACGGAGTCCCACCAGACCCCGCCGGCCGGTGCCTCCGCGGCGATCCGCAGCGGCTCGCCCAGCTGGACGGCGTCGGCGCCGCAGGCCAGCGCGCGGGCGATGGCGCCGCTGGTCTCGATCCGGCCGTTGGCGATGACGTGCACGTACCGGCCGCCGGTCTCGTCGAGGTAGTCGCGGCGGGCCGCGGCGGCGTCGGCGATGGCACTGGCCAGCGGCACGCGGATGCCCATGACCGCGTCGGTCGTGGAGTAGGTGTCGGCACCGACGCCGACGATGACCCCGGCCGCGCCGGTGCGCATGAGGTGCAGCGCGGTCGTGTAGTTGGCCGCGCCGCCCACGATGACCGGGACGTCGAGGTCGGCGATGAACTCCTTGAGGTTGAGCGCGTCCCCCTGGCTGGTCACGTGCTCGGCGGACACGATCGTGCCCTGGATGACCAGCAGGTCGACCCCGGCGGAGAGCGCGGCGGGCGCGAGCCGCTGGGTGTGCTGCGGGGAGACCCGGATCGCCGTGGTCACCCCGGCGTCACCCATCTCCTTGATCCGGGCGGCGAGGAGATCGGTCTTCACCGGCTCGGCGTAGACCTCCTGCAGCAGCGCCACCGGGGGCGCGCCGGCCGCGGCCGCCTCCGCGATCCGGCGGTACACCTCGCTCGGGTCGTCGTACCGCGTCCACAGGCCCTCGCCGTTGAGCACTCCGAGCCCGCCGGCCCGGCCCACGGCGATCGCCGTCGCCGGGCTGACGACGGCGTCACTCGGGCTGGTCACCAGCGGGATGCCGAACCGGAAGGCGTCGATCTGCCAGGCGGTGGAGACGTCGTCGACGTCGCGCGTCCGACGGGACGGGACGATCGAGACCTCGTCCAGGTCGTAGCCCCGGCGGGCGAAGCGGTTGAGCCCGATCTCCACGGTGTCGCGCACGCTCATGACGTCAGCGGCCTCGGTAGTTCGGGGCTTCGACGGTCATCTGGATGTCATGGGGGTGGCTCTCGACCAGGCCCGCCGAGGTGATGCGGGTCAGCTGACCCCGCTCCTTGAGCTCGGGAACCGTGGCGGCGCCCGCATACCCCATCGAGGCGCGCAGGCCGCCGACGAGCTGGTGCGCGACGTTCGACAGCGCGCCGCGGTAGGGCACCTGCCCCTCGATGCCCTCGGGGACGAGCTTGTCGTCGGAGAGGACGTCGTCGGCGAAGTACCGGTCGCGGCTGAACGACTGGGTGCCACCACGCTTCTGCATGGCGCCCAGCGAGCCCATGCCGCGGTAGGTCTTGTACTGCTTGCCGTTCATGAAGACCAGATCGCCCGGCGCCTCCTCGACGCCCGCGAACAGCCCGCCGATCATCACCGTGTCCGCACCGGCGACCAGCGCCTTGGCGATGTCGCCGGAGTACTGGAGACCGCCGTCGGCGATGACCGGCACCCCGGCCGGGCCGGCGGCGAGCCACGCCTCGTAGATCGCGCTGACCTGCGGGACACCGACTCCGGCGACGACCCGTGTGGTGCAGATGGAGCCCGGGCCCACGCCGACCTTCACCGCGTCCGCCCCGGCGTCGACGAGGGCCTGGGCGCCGGCGCGGGTGGCGATGTTGCCGCCGACGACCTCGACGCCGTTCTCGCCGCCGAAGTCCTTCTTGACCCGGGCGACCATGTCGAGGACGGCGCGCTGGTGACCGTGGGCGGTGTCGACGACGAGCACGTCGACACCGGCCTCGACCAGCAGACCGGCCCGCTTGTAGGCGTCCTCGCCGACGCCCAGGGCGGCGCCGACCACCAGTCGCCCGTCGGCGTCCTTGGTGGACAGCGGGTACTGGTCGCGCTTGACGAAGTCCTTGACGGTGATGAGGCCGCGCAGCCGGCCCCCGTCGTCGACGATCGGCAGCTTCTCGATCTTGTGCTTGGACAGCAGGCCCAGCGCCGTGTCGGCGTCGACGCCCACCGGCGCGGTGACCAGCGGCATCGGTGTCATGACGTCGCGGACGAGGCGGCTGTGGTCGGTCTCGAACCGCATGTCGCGGTTGGTCACGATGCCCACCAGGACGCCCTCGGCGTCGACCACGGGGGCACCGGAGATCCGGTAGCGGGCCGAGAGCGCGTCGACCTCCGCGAGGGTGTTGTCCGGCGAGCAGGTGACCGGGTTGGTGACCATGCCGGCCTCGGACCGCTTCACGAGGTCCACGTGGCCGGCCTGCTCCTCGGCGGAGAGGTTGCGGTGCAGCACGCCCATGCCGCCGACCCGCGCCATGGCGATGGCCATGCGCGCCTCGGTGACGGTGTCCATGGCGCTGGACAGCAGCGGAACGGCCAGCGTGATCCGGCGGGTCACCCGGCTGCTCGTGTCCACCTCGGCCGGCACGACGTCGGACGCCCCGGGTACCAGGAGGACGTCGTCGTAGGTGAGTCCGAGGCTGGCGAACTTCGCCGGCAGCTCGGGCGCGGAGTCGGGCTGCATGTGCGCGGCCACCCTTCGGCAGATCGGTTGGGGCCGGTCACGACGCCGCGCTGCGCGCGGGAGGACCAGGTCTGATCGTAGGCGGCGGCACGGACGAGGCGGTGTTCCGCCTGCCGGGCGGCTACCGTGGACGTGTGTCCCCGTTCGACGACGCCCTCGGGCCCGACTTCGGCCCCGCCGACCGACAAGGGCCTCCGCCGCTCACCATGGAGGAGCGAGCGGGAGTCCTCGACGATCTCGCCGAGCTCGAGGTGTTCCGCACGTTGCTGGAGCCCACCGGCATCAAGGGCATCGTGGTCGACTGCCCCGACTGCGAAGAGGAGCACCACGTCGACTGGGCTCTGATGCAGGCCAACCTGCGCCAGCTCCTCGAGGAGGGGCAGACCGGCCGGCACGAGCCGCCGTTCGAGCCCGACCCCGACGACTACGTCAGCTGGGACTACGCGAGCGGATACGCCGACGGCGTCGCCGCGCTGGCCGAGGAGGACGAGCCCAGCGGGGGCCGCACCGGCCGGCACGCCCGCGAGGAGTAGCAGAAGGACCCCGCTGCCCCCCGTCCTTCGCACGCTCAGGCCGGGCCCCTGCAGCGTGGCCACCGCGGTAGGGGTACGACTCCTGGTCGCGGTGCGATCCGGAGGATCGCGGTGGATCCCGGAGGATCGCGGTGCGCTACGTCATGATGCCGCGGCGGAAGCCGGTGGCCACCGCCTCGGCGCGGTCCTTGGCCCCGAGCTTGCGGAACAGCCGCCGGGCATGGGTCTTGATGGTGTCCTCGGACAGGTAGAGCTCCCGGCCGATCTGGGCGTTGCTCTTGCCCTGGCTCATGCCGGTGAGCACCTGCATCTCGCGCATCGACAGCGCTGCTGCCGGGGCCGCGTCCCGCACGGTCGAGCGCACCGTGGTGGGTGCCGAGCCCGCGAGGGGTGCGGCGCCGCTCCACGCGGGCGCCGGAGCGGGGACGTGCTGCTGCACGATCCGGCCGTCGGCGCGCAGACCGACACGGGAGAGCCCGAGCCCCATCTCGATGGCGGTGGCGTCCCAGCGGAGGTAGCCGCGGGCACCGAAGGCGACGGCGGCGCGGACGCTCTCGGCGTCGTCCGGGGCGCCGAGGACCAGCACGGGCAGGCCGGGATGGGTGCGCAGGGCCTGGGTGGCTGCCGTCAGGCCCGTGTCGACGGCACGCTGGGTGCCGACCACGAGGACGTCGGGGGTGCGGGTGGCCAGCCGGGCGGCCAGGGAGTGGGCGTCGCCCACGACCTCCACGCGACCGACGAAGGGCAGGGCGACCAGCCGCGAGGCGACGTCGTCGCGCACCCGCCGGCGCTCGTCGTACACCCAGACCGTCGCGCCGTGCACCGGTGCACGCATCCTGTCGTCGACCACGCTGCTCCTCGCTCCTCCCGGCCACGGCCGGGACCCCCGCCGACCGGGATGAGCCCGGCCGGATGTCACTCGGGTGGAGGACCCCACCCGGGGACCCTCCACCTCTGCGCAGGTCGCGCGGCGTGTCCGGGTATCTCCCCCACCCGGCCGTCGACGCGATCTGCGGCCACCTTGATCGACTCGCGGGGCGATCGACAGACGCCCTCACCCCGGGGGGTGAGGGGGTCCGCAGGGCGGTGACGGAGCGCACGCCGGCGAAAAGTTGCGAATCGGGCGTGTTTGGCGCACGAGTGCCAGGGGCACCGGCCCACCTACAGCCGGACAGTCCCCCTCCGGCTCGATCGAGTCTTGGAGGAGACATGGCCGACATCCGCAGACTCCCGACGCCCGTCGCCGAGGTCTGGGACTGGCAGCTCCACGGCGCATGCCGTGGCGAGAACACGTCCCTCTTCTTCCACCCCGATGGTGAGCGCGGCCCCGCCCGGGCCCGGCGGCAGGCGGCGGCGAAGGCCGTCTGCGCGAAGTGCCCGGTCGTGGATGCCTGCCTCAAGCACGCGCTGGCCGTGCGCGAGCCCTATGGCGTGTGGGGCGGCATGAGCGAGGAGGAGCGGGCCCGGCTGATCGCGGCGGAGCCCGCGGCGATCGCCGCCGGGGTCTGACACTCCTCCACACACGCCGACGAGGGCCCGGTCCAGGAATCCTGGACCGGGCCCTCGTCGTGAGGTGCTGGAACGGCCTTCCTCAGGGCCCCGCCGCGAGCGTGCGAGCGGTGGGGGGAGGGAGGTCCTTCCTCAGTGGCTGTGGCCGTGCCCGCCGTGCGAGTGGCCGTGGGTGTGGTGCCCGGCTCCCGCGTGCTCGTGCTCCTCCTCCTCCGGCGCCTCCACGACGGCGGAGTCGGTGGTGAGCACCATCGCGGCGATGGAGACGGCGTTGCCGAGGGCGGCCTTGGTGACCTTCACCGGGTCGATGACGCCCTGGCCGGCCAGGTCGCCGTACTCGCCGGTCGCGGCGTTGAAGCCCTGACCGCCGCCGGCCTCCCGGATCTTGGCGACGACGACGCGGCCCTCGAAGCCCGCGTTCTCCGCGATCTGCACCGCCGGGGCGTCCAGCGCGGCCCGAACGGCGCGGGCGCCGGTCAGCTCGTCACCGGTGAGCTCCAGGGCGTCGACCGCCGCGGCGGCGTGCACCAGGGCCGAACCACCGCCGGGGATGACCCCCTCCTCGACCGCGGCGCGGGTGGCCGCGATCGCGTCCTCGATGCGGTGCTTGCGCTCCTTGAGCTCGACCTCGGTGGCCGCGCCGACCCGGATGACGCCGATGCCGCCGGCCAGCTTGGCCAGCCGCTCCTGCAGCTTCTCGCGGTCCCAGTCGGAGTCGGTGGCCTCGATCTCGCGGCGGATCTGCGCCACGCGGTCGCCGATGGTGTCGGTCGTGCCGCCGCCGTCGACGATCGTCGTCGTGTCCTTCGTGACGGTGACCCGCCGGGCGGTGCCGAGCACCTCGAGCCCGACCTGGTCGAGCTTGAGCCCGACGTCCTCGGTGACGACCTGCCCTCCGGTGACCACGGCGAGGTCGGTCATGAAGGCCTTGCGACGGTCGCCGAAGTAGGGCGACTTCACCGCGACGACCTTGATGGTCTTGCGGATCGAGTTCACGACCAGGGTCGAGAGCGCCTCGCCCTCGACGTCCTCGGCGACGATCAGCAGCGGCCGGCCGCCGCTGGACAGCACCTTCTCCAGCAGCGGGAGGAGATCGGGCAGCGCGCTGATCTTGCCGCTGACCAGCAGGACGAGGGCGTCGTCCAGGACGGCCTCCATGGCCTCCTGGTCGGTGACGAAGTACGGCGAGAGGTAGCCCTTGTCGAACTGGACGCCCTCGGTGACGTCGAGCTCGGTGTTCAGGGTGTTGCTCTCCTCGACGGTGATGACGCCGTCCTTGCCCACGCGCTCCATCGCCTCGCCGATCAGGTCGCCGACCTCGGCGTCCTGGGCGGAGATGGTGGCGACGCCGGCGATGGCGTCCCGCTTGTCCACGGGGATGGCGACCGAGTCGAGGGCGGCGTGCACGGCGTCGACGGCGGCGCGCATGCCCCGACCGAGCGCCATCGGGTTGGCGCCGGCGGCGACGTTGCGCATGCCCTCGTGCACCAGCGCCTGGGCGAGCACGGTGGCGGTGGTGGTGCCGTCGCCCGCGACGTCGTTGGTCTTGGTGGCGACGTTCTTGGCCAGCTGGGCGCCGAGGTTCTCGTACGGGTCGTCGAGCTCGACCTCGCGGGCGATGGTGACGCCGTCGTTGGTGATGGTCGGCGCGCCGAACTTCTTGTCCAGGACGACGTTGCGGCCGCGGGGGCCGATCGTCACGCGGACCGCGTCGGCGAGCTTGTCGACGCCGCGCTCGAGGGCGCGGCGAGCGTCCTCGTTGAACTTGATGATCTTGGCCATGACGGACCTTCCGATCAGGTGCTTCCGGGAAAGACGACCGCCCCGGGACCCGAGATCGGGTCGCCCGGGGCGGTCACGTGACGTGCTGGGTGGCCCCGTCGCAGGGCCCCGCCGCGAGCGTGCGAGCGGTGGGGAGCGACGGGGTCCTTTACTTGGAGACGACGGCGAGCAGGTCGCGGGCGGAGAGCACGAGGTACTCCTCGCCGGCGTACTTGACCTCGGTGCCGCCGTACTTCGAGTAGATGACCACGTCGCCGACGCTCACGTCGAGCGGAACGCGGTTGCCGTTGTCATCGATGCGGCCGGGGCCGACGGCGACGACGGTGCCCTCCTGGGGCTTCTCCTTGGCGGTGTCCGGGATGACCAGACCGGAGGCGGTGGTGGTCTCGGCCTCGTTGGCCTGGACCACGACGCGGTCCTCCAGCGGCTTGATGCTGACCTTGGTAGCGGTCGTCACGTCGGTGACGCCCCCTTCGGTGTCGGACGGCTGGTGGATGTGGTGCGGTGGTGCTGATGCTGTGGCACGGGATCCAGGCACCCGCCGTCGCGGGGGTCGGGCGCCAGCCCGTGTCGCTTTGGCACTCTACCTATGAGAGTGCCAGCCACTCAACCCGGTCCTCGGCGGAGGTGACGCTCCCGTGCCGACGCCGGTAGGCGAGGCTGGACCGGTGGCTCCCGACTCCTCCGGCACCGCCGTCCTCGAGCAGCTGGCCTGGTTGCGCGGCCCCGAGGGGGCGGCCGCGCTGGTGCTGGCCGCCCGCCTCTTGGCCGACGGTGTCGACCTGCTGCCCGGGCTGGACCGGCTGCGGGCGGAGGTCGGTGCCGAGCACGCCGGTGCCGCCTGGGAGCTGGCCCGTCTGCGAGCCCGCGCCCGGCCGGTCTTCGGCTCCGACGCCGACGTCCTGTTCCTGACCGCCGACACCCTGGAGCAGGCAGGGCGACCGGCGCTCGCCGCCCGTCGCGCCACCCGGCTGCTGGCCGGGGGTGCGGACTCCGTCGCCGACCTGGGCTGCGCCTCGGGGACCGACACGATCGCGCTCGCGCGGGCCGGCGCGCGGGTGCTCGCGGTCGACGTCGACCCCGTGGCCCGCGAGCTCACCGCGCTCAACGCCGCCGCGCTCGGGGTCGACGACGACGTGTGGGTGGTCGCCGGGGACGCCGTGGAGCTCGTGCAGTCCGCCCGCGGCGGCGAGGTGGCCGGCTGCGGAGCCGCCGTGCTCGACCCGGCCCGGCGGGCCGGCGGGCGACGCCAACTGGACCCGGACCGGTGGTCGCCCCCGTGGCCGACGGTGGCGCTGCTCCTGGACCGCGTGCCGACCTCGGTGGTGAAGGTGGCCCCGGGGCTCGACCACGACCGGGTGCCCGCGGGCGTCGAGGCGGAATGGGTCTCCGTTGGCGGCTCGATCGTGGAGGCGCTGCTGTGGGGGCCGGCGGTGACCAGCACGTGGCGGCGGGCCACCGTCGTCCGCGGTGGCGAGGTGCACGAGCTGACCGCCGACGCCGATCCCGGCCCGGCGCCCATGGGACCGGTGCGCGCCTGGCTGCACGAGCCGGACCCGGCCGTGATCCGTTCGGGCCTGGTGTCCCTCGTCGCGGCGCAGCTGGGCGGCACGCTGGTCGACCCGACGATCGCCTACCTGACCTCCGACGCCCGGGCCGAGAGCCCGTGGGTGAGCTCCTACCGGGTGGACGAGGTGCTGCCGTTCAACCTGAAGAAGCTCAAGGCTCTCCTGCGCGAGCGCGGGATCGGGCGGGTCACGGTCAAGAAGCGCGGATCGGCCATCGAGCCGGAGACCCTCGCCCGGCAGCTGCGCGGCGGCGGCAGCGGCACGGCGACCGTCGTCGTCACCCGTGTCGCCGGTCAGCCGACCGCACTGCTCTGCGACGTCAGCGGCTGAGAAAGGACCCCGTCTTCCTCACCCCTCGCGGGCTCGGGGCGAGCCTCTGGACGGGGCCACCCCCGACCGTCTCTCAGCGGCTCACCGTCTCGATGGGGAGCGAGCTGTCGGCGCCGAGGTCGGGAGCCGACGGCGCGACGCCCGCGGCGACCAGCCGCGAGCCGAGCGCGGCCACCATCGCGCCGTTGTCGGTGCACAGCCTGGGGCTGGGCACCCGCAGCACGATGCCGGCCGTCGCGCACCGCTCCTCGGCCAGCGCGCGCAACCGCGAGTTGGCCGCCACTCCACCGCCGAGCACCAGGTGGTCGACGCCGTGGTCGCGGCAGGCGCGCACCGCCTTGGCCGTGAGCACGTCGGCGACCGCCTCCTGGAACGACGCGGCGACGTCGGCCACGGGCACCGCCTCCCCCGCGCGCTGCCGGGCCTCGATCCAGCGGGCGACGGCCGTCTTCAGCCCGGAGAAGGAGAAGTCGTACTCCGGATCGCGGGGACCGGTGAGCCCGCGCGGGAAGGAGATGGCGCGCGGGTCGCCCGTCCGGGCCGCCCGGTCGATCGGCGGCCCGCCGGGGAAGGGCAGCCCGAGCACGCGTGCGACCTTGTCGAACGCCTCCCCCGCCGCGTCGTCGATCGTCCGGCCGAGCGGCCGCACCTCCTGCGCGAGGTCGGGCACCAGCAGCAGCGAGCTGTGCCCACCGGAGACGAGCATCGCGATGGAGGGCTCGGCGAGCGGACCGTGCTGCAGCTCGTCGACGGCGACGTGCGCGGCGAGGTGGTTGACCCCGTACAGCGGCTTGTCCAGGGCGAGGGCGTAGGCCTTCGCCGCCGCGACGCCCACCAGCAGCGCGCCGGTCAGCCCCGGCCCCGAGGTGACCGCCACGGCGTCGACGTCCGACGCGCTGATCCCGGCCTCGGCCAGCGCCCGGTGCACCGTGGGGACCATCGCCTCCAGGTGCGCCCGCGAGGCGATCTCGGGGACGACGCCGCCGAACCGCTCGTGCTCGGCCATCGAGGTGGCCAGGGCGTCGGCGAGCAGGGTGTGCCCGCGGACGATCCCGACCCCGGTCTCGTCGCACGAGGTCTCGAACCCGATCACCAGCGGCTCGCTCACGGTGTCCCCCTCACATCCGTCGCTCCCGCGGGGCGATCCGCTCCTCGCTCGTTCCTCGCTGCGATGCTCACGCCCCTGTCCGCTCCCCTGCATCCGTCGCTCCCGCGGGGCGATCCGCTCCTCGCTCGTTCCTCGCTGCGATGCTCACGCCCCTGTCCGCTCCCCTGCATCCGTCGCTCCCGCGGGGCGCTTCCGCTCCATGACCACCGCATCGGCTCCGCTCGGTTGGTAGTAGCCCCTCCGCCGGCCGATCTCGGCGAAGCCGCGACGCCGGTACAGCTCCTGCGCCAGCTGGTTGTCCGCCCGCACCTCGAGCAGCACCACGGGGCTGCGCCGCCGGTCGGCCTCGGCCAGCAGCGCGTCCAGCATCAGCGCCCCGACGCCCTGCCCCTGCCGGGCCCGCGTCACGCCGATCGTCGCCACGTGCGCCTCGTCGTCGTAGGCGATCAGACCGGCGTACCCGACCACCGCGCCGTCGTCGTCGGCCACGAGGTAGTGCCGCGTGGCCGTCCGCGCCAGCTCGTCGCGGTACATCGACGGGGTCCAGGTGTCGGGGGCGAAGAGCTCCTCCTCCAGCACCATCACCGCGGGCAGGTCCGCGAGCGTCATCGGCCGCAGCCGGATCACCGCGTCACGGCCTTGATCGACGTGGGCGGCACGGCGTCGGGCCGGCGCAGGTACAGCGGGACCAGCGGAGCGCGCGCGCCCGGGTCCGCGAGCTGCGGCGAGGCGGCGCGCAACAGTCCCTCGGTCGTCACGTCGGCGGGCACGACGTCGGCAGCCAGGCGTCCGGCGAAGGCGGGATCCCCGGTGAACGGGCCGGGAGCGCGCAGCTCCTCCGGCCGGACGACGGCGGGACCCTGCGTCCGGGTGCCGTCGGCGGCGTAGGTGGCCCAGTAGACCTCCTTGCGCCGGGCGTCGGTGACGACGGTGCGCGCCCCGGCACCGACGGCGTCCAGCGAGCAGACCCCCACGACCGGCAGCCCGCGGGCATCGGCGATCGCCGCAGCCGTGACCACACCGACCCGCAGGCCGGTGAACGGCCCCGGGCCCAGACCGGTCACGACCACCTCGACGTCGGCGAGGGTCGCCCCGGCGTCGGCCAGTGCTCCCTGGACGGCCGGGGTCAGGAGCTCCGCATGCCGGGTGCCGGAGGGAACGGCGCGCTCCGCGAGCACCTCGATCCGGCCGTCGGAGGTCCAGCGCGCCAGCCCGGCGACGAGCGTCGGGGTGGCGGTGTCGAGGGCGAGGACCAGCACGACCGATCAGCCTAGGCGAGCGCCGGCCGCCACCTCGGCGACGATCTCCGACCCGCCGTCGGCCGCCGCGGGAGGAAGGTGTCCACGGTCCCCTGCCGGCCGCCCGGGAAGCGGGCAGCGAGAATGCCCGTCGTCGCCGGCGACCGCCCGGGGGGATCGGGAGGAACGGCCGATGAGCGCACAGCGGGCCGGTGGGGAGCTGCTGGGCCAGCTGCTGCGGTTCGGAGCCGTCGGGGCGTTCAGCGCGCTGGTCGACCTCGGCGTGTACACCCTCGGCCTGCATCTCGGTCTGGTCACGTACGCGGCGCGGGCGCTGAGCTTCGCCGCCGGCACCACCACCGCCTACGCGCTCAACCGCCGCTGGACCTTCGGTGCTCCCGGCGGTGCGCGACGGGCCAGCGGCTTCGCCCTGCTCTACGGCACGACCTTCGGAGTGATCCTGGCGGTCAACGCCCTCGCCCTCGCCGTGCTGCCCGACAGCTCCTGGCGGGTGACGCTCGCGTGGGCGCTCTCCCAGGGCCTGGGCACGGTGGTGAACTTCGTGATGCTGCGCCTGGTCGTCTTCCGGACCTGACGCCGCTCACCCCAGCCGCTGCTCCCAGCCGGTTCCGTGCGGCACCAGCACGACCGTGCGGACGTCGTCCTCGCCCCGGTCCAGCCGGACCTCCAGGTGCTCGTCGGCGAGCTGCTCGACCATGCCCTGCCCCCACTCGACCACGGTGACGGAGGACGCGACCGTCACATCGAGGTCCAGGTCGTCGACGTCGGCGTGCCCGCCCAGCCGGTAGGCGTCGACGTGCACCAGCGGGATGCGGCCGTCCCGGTGCACGCGGGCGATCACGAACGTCGGTGAGGTGACCGGCTCGCGCACCCCGAGACCGGCGCCGATCCCCTGCGTCAGAGCGGTCTTGCCGGCACCCAGCGGGCCGACCAGCACGAGGAGGTCCCCGGGCCGGGCGAGGGCGGCCAGCTCGCGACCCAGGGCGTGGGTGTCGGCGAGCGTGGGCAGCACGTGCTCGCGCTTCACGGCGAGCTCCGCAGGAACTGCGCGACGGCGGTGAGGTCGGCGAGCAGCCCGGCGCGCGGAGCGCCACGGGGGCCGAACCGGATCGCCGCCGACGGGTGGTAGGTGGCCCACACCGCCCGGCCGTCCACGTCGTGCGGCCGGCCGCGGACGGTGGCCAGGACCGTTCGGGGACCGAGGAACCACTTCGCCGAGGAGAGGCCGAGCGCCACGACGACGGGCACCTCCAGGAGCTCCAGCTGGCGGCGCAGCCACCCGCTGCAGCGGGCCACCTCGGCGGCCTTGGGCGTGCGGTTGCCCGGCGGGCGGCACTTCACCACGTTGAGGACGGCGGCCCGACCGCGGTCCAGTCCCGCCTCGCCGAGGAGCAGGTCCAGCAGCTCCCCGGACCGGCCGACGAACGGCCGGCCGGTCTGGTCCTCCGTCGCCCCGGGAGCCTCACCGACCAGTGCGAACAGGGGTCGCCTCCCGGACGGCTGGTCACCCACCACCACGGTGCGGCGCGTGGCCGCCAGCTCGGGGCAGGCCAGGCACCCGCTCGCGGACCGGGCCAGGGCCTCCCAGTCCGGGGCCGCCGCAGCCGTCCGCGCCACCTCTGCGGCGGCGGCGTCGAGCCGGGGCGGTCGGGGAGCGGCCACCCGGGCACCCTAACCGCGCGGTCGCCGGCCTTCCCGCGGCAGCCTCTCCGGAGGACCGTGCGCACGGCACCACACCAGGCCGCACGGCGGCCCCTCGGCGTCCGGAGGGCAGGCGACCACTCCCGCACCGGCCGGCCGCCGTACCCGGCCGTCGACCACAGCCACCCTCGCCGGCGGTACCGGACCGGTGCCGTGGCCTCCACCGCCGGTGGCTCCGCCCTGCTCGACCTCGGCGGGTTCGAGGGGGTTCCGACCGGCCGTCAGCCCCCGGTCCGGGAGGTCCGCGCGGCGACGACCTGCCGCAGCAGGTCGGTCAGTGCCCGGCTGACCTCGTCGGGCGCCTCCAGCGTCACCATGTGCCCGGCGCCCGGGACGACGACGTACCGCACGGACCCGCCGTCCTCCCCACCGAGGCCCTCCACGAGCAGGTCGCTGTGCTCCTTGGGGATCATCTTGTCCCGGTCCCCGGTGAGCACCAGCGTGGGCACCGCCCGCAACGGCTGGAGCGAGCCGGTCTCGTCCAGGCCGGCCAGGGCGGGGTAGAACTCCGCGATCACGTCGACGGGTGTGCCGGCGATCATGGCGTCGACGTAGCGGCCCAGCACCGGGTCGACGTCGGCGGAGCCGAAGGACAGCGCTCGCGTCGCCACCGACACCAGCTCCGCAGCCACCCGCCGGGTGCGCTCGGCGAACGCCGGCCGGTGGCGCATCGTCCAGGCCGCCACGGGCAGCACGGCGGCGCGCACCCGGGTGAGCATCTCGGGCAGACCGAAGGTCAGCTCGGCGAGGTTGCCGCTCGACGTCGCGACCAGGGCGGCGCCGGCGACCCGGCCGCCGAACAGGTCCGGCCGCAGCGCCGCCAACCCCATGACGGTCATCCCGCCCATCGAGTGGCCGACGAGCACCACCGGTCCATGCGGCGCCCGGCTGTCGAGCACCGCCAGCAGGTCGCGGGCGAGCTGGTCGATGGTGGAGTGCTCCGGAGCCCCGCGGCCGGAGGCGCCGTGCCCTCGCTGGTCGTAGAACACCAACCGCGCGTCCGGGCGGTGCCCGTTGCCCGTCGCCAGCTCCGCGGCCAGTGTGCGCCGCTGGAAGGCCCACGAAGCCATCGACAACGAGTACCCGTGCACGAAGATCACGGTCAGGGGCGCATCGAGCGGCCCGATCTCCTCCACGGCGAGCAGCACGCCGTCGTCGGCCCGCACGAGCGTGCTGCGGTCGGCGGGACGGGACTCGATGCCGAGCGGGTCGGCCTGCCGCAGCTGGCCTGCGGTCAGGCTCTCCGGCAGTTCCGCGGCCGGGCCGAGCTCGGCTGCGCGCACCCGGCGCGTGGCGATGCGGCTGACCGCGACGCCGACGGCGGTGCCTGCGGCCGCCAGCCCCAGCAGACCGCCGATGAGGCCCGCTGCATGCGCCTTCGGGTGCTTGCGGGCGGGCTTCGCGTCGCGCGCCATCACACCGCCCCCGCGGATCCGACGTAGCGGCGGGAGAACCGGCCGCCGATCCGGGTGACCAGCTCGTAGTGGATGGTGCCGGTGGCGTCGGCCCACTGCTGGGCGGTGGGCTCGCCCCGCTCACCCGGCCCCCAGAGCACCACCTCGTCCCCGGCCGCGACCGGCGCGTTCCCCACGTCGACCACGAACTGGTCCATGCACACCCGGCCGGCGATCGTGCGCTGGGCTCCGGCGGCCAGGACCGGGGCGGAGTTGCCTCCCGCGCGCGGAACGCCGTCGGCGTAACCGACCGGGACCAGCGCCAGCGTCGTCTCGGCCGGGGTGGTGTAGGTGTGGCCGTAGGAGACGCCGGCCCCGGCCTGCACACGCTTGGTCAGGGCGACCCGGGCCCGCACGGTCATCGCCGGGCGCAGCCCGTGGTCGGCGGCGTTCCCGCCGAGCGGGTCGAGCCCGTACACGGCGATGCCGGGGCGCACCATGTCGAACCACGTGCCCGGCAGCGCGACCGTGGCCGCGGAGTTGGCCAGGTGCCGCCGCGCGTCGGTCAGACCGGCCCCGCGGGCGATGCCGACGGCCTCCTCGAACACCCGAACCTGGGCGGCGATCGTGGGATGGGTCGGCGCATCGGCGTAGGCCAGGTGGCTCCACAGCCCGACGACGCGCACGTCGCCGTCGGCCTGGGCGCGGGCGGCCGCGGCCACCAGGCCCGGCCAGTCGGCCATGGTGGCGCCCTCACGGGCGAGACCGGTGTCGGCGAAGAGGTGCACCCGCGCGGGACGGCCTGCCTCCCGGGCGGCGGTGACCACCTCGGCCAGCCCCCAGCCGGCGTTGACCGACACCTCGACGTCGGCGGCCAGTGCGGCGGCGACGTCGGCACCGGGGCCGTTCAGCCAGGCCAGCACCGGAGCGGTGACGCCCGCGGAGCGCAGCGCGAGCGCCTCGGCCACGACAGCGACCCCCAGCTGGTCGGCGCCGCCCGCCAGGGCCGCGCGCGCGGCCGGCACCAGACCGTGGCCGTAGCCGTCGGCCTTCACCACCGCCATGAGCGGCCGGCCGACCCGTTCGCGCAGCACCGCCGTGTTCGCCGCGATCGCGTCGAGGTCGACCACCACCTCGGCACCGGTCCCGTTCGTCACGCCCACGAGTCTGGCAGGCCGGCGGGACCGGGCCCGCGCACCAGGCCGATGGTCTCGGGCAGGTGCCGCACGAGGTCGCCGGCGACGATCGGCCCGCCCGCGGCGGCCACCTGCCCGGCCCGGCCGTGCACGTGCGCCGCGACGGCGGCCGCCTCGACCGGTGGCAGGCCGGCGGCCAGCAGCGCGCCGGCGATGCCGGAGAGCACGTCACCGGTACCGGCGGTGGCCAGCCACGGGGTGCCCGTCGCGTTGACGAAGGCCGTGCCGTCGGAGTCGGCGACGACCGTGGCCTCCCCCTTGAGCAGCACGACCGCGCCGAGGTCCGCGGCCAGCCGGCGGGCGGCACCGATGCGGTCGGGCCCCACCGTGCCGCCGCCCGCCGGTGCGAAGCGGGCGAACTCGCGGTCGTGCGGCGTGAGCACGGTGGGCGCGGACCGGCCGCGGACCAGCTCCGGCTCGCGGGCGAGCAGGGTCAGCGCGTCGGCGTCGACGAGCACCGGCAGATCGGTGGCCAGGACCTCGGCCAGCACCGCGCGGGCGTCGTCGTCGGTTCCCATGCCGGGCCCCACGACCCAGGCCTGGACCCGACCGGCCAGCGACGGCCGCCCGTCGGTGACGATCGCCTCCGGCCAGGCGGCCCGGACGCCCTCGGCCGCCGTCCCGGCGTACCGGACCAGGCCCGGGCGGGTGCGCAGCGCGGCGCCGGTGCACAGCACGCCGGCACCGGGATAGGTGGCCGACCCGGCGACCACGCCGACGACGCCCTGGGAGTACTTGTCGTCACCGACATCGGGCACGGGCAGCCGCGCCGCTGCGTCGGCGTCGGTGAGCTGTGCCGCCGACGGCCGCGGGAGGTGGTCCTCCAGGCCGATCGGCACGACGTGCAGTTCGCCGGTGTGGGCACGCCCCTCCCCGACCACCAGACCCGGCTTGACCGCTCCGAAGGTGACGGTGTGCGTGGCGGGAAAGGCGGTGCCCTCGACGGCCCCGGTGTCGGCGTCGACCCCGCTCGGCACATCGACGGCCACCATCAGCGCCGGGCCGGCCGCCGCCCGCGCGACCAGCGCCGCGGCCTCGGGACGCAGCCCGCCCGAGCCGCCCAGCCCCACGATGCCGTCGAGCACGAGGTCGGCCCGGTCGAGGACCGCACCGGCGGCGGCAGCAGGCAGCGTGCGGCCACCCGAGCGGAGGAACGCGGCCAAGCCGCCGGGGTGCGCACGGTCCGGCGCCAGCAGGACGGCCGTGACCTGCGCTCCGCGACGGCCGAGGTGGGCGCCCGCGAACAGGGCGTCCCCACCGTTGTTCCCGGCTCCCACCAGCAGCGTGACGCGGGCGCCGTGGCCGCGGCCGAGCAGCCGCAGGCACACGGTGGCCAACCCGGTCGCCGCGCGCTGCATGAGCGCGCCGTCCGGGAGCGCCGCCAGCAGCGGCGCCTCGGCGGCACGGATCTCCGCCGCGGTGAACAGGCCGATCACGTCCGCTCCTCGCCGGCGCTCGTCCGAGCCGCGATCGGTCGCGGTGCTGCGCCCCTGCACGACCTCGCCGGCCCGGTCATGTGCCCTCCCGGGCGAGCCCCTCGGCGACGACGACGGCCGAGGCGATGCCGCCGTCGTGGCTGAGCGACACGTGCCAGGAGGCGACCCCGAGCTGGGCGGCCCGGCCGGCGACCGAGCCCCGCACCTCCAGGTGCGGCCGGCCGTGCTCGCCGACGGTCACCTCGGCGTCGTGCCAGTGCAGGTCCCCGGGAGCGCCGAGCGCCTTGACCAGCGCCTCCTTGGCGGCGAACCGTGCGGCCAGCGACTCGCCCGTGCGCGGGTTGCCCGAGGGCGTGCGCTGCTCCTCGGGGGTGAACAGGCGATCCCGCAGCCCCGGCGTGCGCCGCAGCGACTCCGCGAAGCGCTCGATCGGCACGACATCGATCCCGACCCCGATGATCACCCTCTCAGTCTGCCGGGCGAACGCCCTCGACGCCGTCCAGCCCGGCACAAGGCCCCGCTGCAGGGCCCCGGCCCCGGCCCCGACCAGAGGCTCACCCCGAGCCTGCGAGGGGTGAGGAGGTCGGGGTCCTTATTCGACCGTGACGGACTTCGCCAGGTTGCGCGGCTGGTCGACGTCGAAACCGCGGGTGTCGGCGATCTCGCAGGCGAGCACCTGCAGCGGCACGGTGGTGACCACCGGGGCGAGCAGGGTGGGCGTGC
>Ga0196960_10000301_pt1 | contig 18976 bp, 13 predicted proteins | sample S3v_5metaG_FD_183187 | JGI IMG/M metagenome (GOLD analysis project Ga0196960, IMG submission 183187) | Soil microbial communities from Anza Borrego desert, Southern California, United States - S3+v_5 | ecosystem: Environmental > Terrestrial > Soil > Desert | place: USA: California | collected...
CCCCGGGGAACGGCCGGTCAGCCGGGCGGTCTCCTCCCGGCCTCCGGCTCGGCGGCCAGGCAGCGGCTTCGGGCCCGGAGGAACACGTCCTCGGCGCCGGCCGGGTCCTGCGGAGTCCGGGTGCGGTGGGACCAGGGGAGTGACGTGTAGTACGGGCCCATCGCCCGGAAGACCGGTGCGGCGTCGGTGAACCGGAGCGAACCCCACAGCGCGTGGGCCAGATGGTTGAGATCGAGCAAGGACCGGGCAGCCGGGTCCGCAGCGGCGAACCAGATGTGCAGCGCGCGCCGGGCGTCGCGCTCACCGTCCTCGGTGACCCAGTGCAGGTCCAGCGCCCGCTCGTTGCCGTGCTCGCGGCGGTAACGCTCCACCCGGACATACAGCGGCAGCACATGGAGCGGGGAACCCTCCGGAGCGGAAGAGGCCGCCCACTGCACGAAGTTGACCGCTTCGGAGAGCGTGCCGCTCGTCTGCCTCGCGTAGACGAACTGCAGCATCCGGTGGTAGGCCTCGCGGTTGAACGGATCGCGTTTGTCCGCCTCCGCCAGCAGCCCCCACGGCCCGGGGAACAGCATCGGGCCGGGCGGCAGCAGCCGGTGCTCCTCCAGGCGCTGCCCCTCGTCGAGCTGGGACAGCGCGAGGAGACAGACCCAGGGAACCGGGTCCGCGGGCGAGGCGTGCGCGGCGGAGCGGCAGCCCTCCCACGCCTCCTGCCACAGCTCCTGGGCGCTCGGGCGCCGCTCCCGATGGGCCCGGATCGCCCGTTCCACGGCCACCCGGGCACGCATCACCGTCGCCGCCACGCTCCTCGGCTCCTCGGCGAGCCAGGCGTGCACCGCGTCGGAGCCCGCCGCCACGGCCGCGAGGACCTGGGTCCGCCGAGTCCACGACGCCCAGTCGGGCGTGCTCTCCAGCAGGTTCCGCATGGCCAGCCAACGGCCGGTACGCAGGTCCTGTAACGCCACCCTCAGATCGTGATCGTGCCCCGCGGGGTGGTAGACCGGCCGGAAGTCACCGGGAGCCATGTACGCGCCCCGCCCCTGAACTCGTGGCCGGGGAGGGGCGGTGAGCCGGACACGGCGGTACGGCACAGATTCTTCTCGTCATGAATCCTCATGGAGCGTGGGGGGTTGGGCCGTTCGGTCGTGAACCACCGGTGGTCATCGTCCGGTTGCTCACTCGGCGGTGAGTGTAGAGCGCTCGGCGGCAGCCATCCGGTGACTCCGCGGATCTTACTCAAGTAGCTCCTTCCCACCGGACGTTGATCTCCGTATGAGGCCGGGCACAGGATGATCCGGACGGGGTTGACGCAGGGCGTGGTCTGCACGACTGTGGGCGCAGGGACCAGATGATCACGATTCCGCCCGGATCCGGGCGGCCCGCACGGCTGGAGCGTCACTTGACAGAGCCGGTACTCGCCATCGACCAGGGGACGTCCGGGACCAAGGCGCTGGTGATCTGTCCCGAGCGAGGGGTGATCGGTTCCGGTTCCGCGCCCGTACGCCCGAGGTACGGCGCCGGGGGACTGGTGGAGGCCGATCCCGCCGAGCTGATCGGGTCGGTCCTCGACGCCGGCCGGCAGGCGGTGGCGGAAGCCGCCGAACCCGTGGCGGCCGTCGGCCTGGCCAACCAGGGCGAGACGGTGCTGGCCTGGGACCCCGCGACCGGCCGGCCGCTCACCGACGCCGTCGTCTGGCAGGACCGGCGGGCCGAAGGCATCTGCGGTGACCTCGCCGCACGCGGGGACGAACTGAAGCAGCTCACCGGGCTGCCCCTCGACCCCTACTTCGCCGCGCCCAAGATGGCGTGGATACGACGCGAGCTGACCCGGGAAGGGGTGGTGACCACCAGCGACTCCTGGCTGGTCCACCAGCTCACGGGGGCGTTCGTCACCGATGCCGCCACCGCGGGGCGCACCCAGCTGCTCGGCCTCCACGACGTCGGCTGGTCGCCCGCAGCCCTGGAGATCTTCGGCCTGTCCGGCGAGCGGCTGCCCGCCGTCGTCGACTGCGCCGGGCCGGTCGGCGCCACCACCGCGTTCGGCGAAGAGGTCCCCCTGACCGGCCTCCTCGTCGACCAGCAGGCCGCCCTGCTGGCACAGGGTGCCCTGACACCCGGCCAGGCCAAGTGCACCTACGGCACCGGGGCGTTCCTCCTCGCCCAGACCGGCGGCCGGCCCAGCACCGGCTCCAGCGGCCTGGTCAGCTGCGTCGCCTGGCGCCTCGGCGGGCGTACGGACTACTGCCTCGACGGCCAGGTCTACACGGCTGCCTCCGCCGTGCGCTGGCTCACCGGTCTCGGGGTGATCTCCGGAGCCGCGGACCTCGACGCGGTGGGCGCCTCGGCCCGCGGCACCGGAGGAGTCACCTTCGTCCCCGCGCTCGCCGGTCTCGCCGCTCCCTGGTGGCGCAGCGACCTGCGCGGCTCCCTGACCGGCCTCGGCCTCGACACCACCGCCGGCCACCTGGTCCGCGCCCTCTGCGAGGGCATCGCCGCACAGGTCGTCGCCCTGGCCGACGCCGTCGCGTCGGATCTCGGCGCGCCGCTGACCGTGCTGCGGGTCGACGGCGGCCTGACCCGCTCCTCCCTGCTCATGCAGACCCAGGCGGACCTGCTGCAACGGCCGGTCGAAGTCTCGGCGCTGCCCGACGTGACCGCGCTCGGCGCCGGCGTGGTGGCCAGGCTCGGGCTCGACCCGAAACTGCCGCCGAGCCGGGCGACACCCGCATGGCGGCCCTCGGCCGTGTACGAACCACGGATCGGCCCCGAGGAGGCCGCGGAGCGCCTCGCGGGCTTCCGTGCCGCGGTGGACACCCTGCTGGAGCGCCCGTGACCGTCGCCCTCACCACCGCCGGCCTCCCGCCCTGCGGGAAGGCCGAGGGCCCGTACGACGTCGCCGGGGCCGGGGCCGGCGTCGTGGGCGCGGCGATCGCCCGCGAACCGGCCCGCTACGACCTGCGCGCCGCCCTGCCCGACGCCGCCGACTGCACCTGAACTGCGGGCTGCCCGACATCGCCACCGACGCCGAGGGGCATGTGCTCACCACCTCGCGCGGCCCACTGCGCACCCGCCACCCGGTCGACGCCGCCGGGCTGTACGCCGACGGGACCTACCGGTTCCTCGGGAACGACGTGTTCACCGTGACCCCACGCCGCGGACAGCTCATCGTCCTCGACAAGCAGGCCCGGGACCTCGTCGGCCACATCCTCCTGCCGGTCCCCGGCCCGGCGGGCAAGGGCGTCCTGGCCGCACCGACCGTGTTCGGCAGCGACCTCCTCGGTCCCACCCGGCCGCCCCCGGCAGACCCTTCCCTCTGGCGGCCGGGCGGCCGGCCGAGCGGGTGGACCCGCACGGCACGTCGTTGCGGATCACCGCGCTGTGACGGCGGGGCGGGGCCGCGTCAGGGGATGAGCAGCCGGTCCGCGCCGACGGCCGCCACCAGCCCGGCGCCCAGCAGCCAGCTGCCGAGCCGGGTGCGGCCGTTCCTGCTGAGCTCGATCACCACACCGCAGAGGATGAGCGCGAGTCCGTAGACCCCGACGACCAGGACCGACGAACGGCTCGCTATCCGCAGCGTCAGCACGACGGCCACCGCCGCCATGCCCGCCGAGGAGAGAACGATCCGCAGCCGCCGCGCCTGACGTGGCGTCAGTCTCCGCTCCCGCGCGGCGGGCCGGGGTATCGCTGCCGGGTTCTCACCCGGCTCGTGCTCCTGTTCCTGGTCCTGTTGCCGGTCGCGGTTGCGGTCGCGGCCCTGGTCCTGGTCCTGGTCGGAAGTGCTCATGACGCCGGATCGTAATGGCCGCGCACCGCGATGTTCGCCGGACCGCGGGATCGCCCGGTGGTCAGGCGATCGACGCCGACACGATGGCGGAGACCGCCAGGTTGCAGGACGCCGTCACCCAGACCGCCGGGTGCGGCTCCCGCTCCACCAGCGTGGCCCCCAGCTTTCCGGGAGTGACCAGGTCCACCACGAGGAAGGCCACAGCCATCATGACGAGACCGAGCAGCCCGAACGCGGCCGTCGAGGCGAGCCCCTTGCCGAAGTCCTCGTACGTCGTCCAGATCGAGGTGAACACGATGCCGCCGATGCCCAGCATCGCCGAGCTCAGGAGCAGCGCCGCGTTGCGGTTGCGCTCCTCCCATATCTGGCGGCCGAGCTTCCCCGGCGTCAGGGCGTCGATCAGGAATATGCCGAGAACGAGCAGTACGACGCCGAGGGCCCCGTACGCGGTGGCACGGCCGAGGCCGTTGATGATGTCGGTCATCGGGGCGTCCGTTTCCTGAGCAAGTGGTCGAAGAGTGGAACGTGAACGTGACGGAAGTGATCAACGCGCCGTCAAGAGGGAGCAAAACCTATCGCATTCATGTGCTCAGTCCCCGGCCCGGTCCCCCCGCCGCAATCGCGGTGCTTCCGCGGCGGCGTCCACGGCCGGAGCGCTCGCGGCGCCCCCGCCGGCATTCTCCGCGCCCTCGGGCCCGGAGGGCTCCACCCGGCCCGCCAGCTCCCGCGCCCAGCCGATCAGCCCGTCCGCATCGATCCCGTGCGGATCCGGCGCCCCGAACTCCTCGACGGCGGCGGCGCCCCGCCTCAACAGCCGTGCCCCGCCCGCCGCGTTGCCCCGGGCGGCATGCGTCAGCCCGACCGCCATCTGCGCCAGGCCCCGCCACAGCTCACGCTCCGCGTCCGGCGCCGACTTCCAGGCGTCCTCGAACACCTCATGGGCGTGGAACGGCATGCCCGCGTCGAGCAGCCGCTGGGCCTCGCGCACCGTCTCGCCGGGGGAGCGGACCACCCCCTCGGGCTGCCGCTCCACCCCCGAAGACCCGTACGGCAGGGGGCGCCCCAGCCCGTCCCGGGGGCGCGCATTGCGCGCCCGCCCTTCCTCGTCGCGGTCCCTGCGAGATTCTTCCACCCCCCGATTGTGCCTCGCACCTGCGGAGAACCACCCGAATCCTGTCCGCGGGCGCCCGCGCGCGGCTAGGCTCGGAACTCTCCGCAATCACCTGGGAAGGGGAGGCATGAAGCCGTCCCGGCCGTTGTACGAGCGCGAATCGGAACTCGCCGCCGCCGCACAGGCGTTGGACGCCCTCTGCGGCGGGCAAGCAGTCGGCGGGCTGCTGGTGTTCAGCGGTGAAGCCGGCATCGGCAAGACCGCGCTGCTCGGTGAGATCCAGGCCATGGCCGCCGACCGCTGCACCATCTGGTCCGCACGCGGCGGCGAGACCGTCACCTCGGTGCCGTTCCACGTCGTGCGCCAACTGCTCCAGCCCGCGCTGGACCGGTTCCCCGCCGACGAGCTCCGCGCCCTGTTCGGTGACTGGTTCGAGATCGCCGCCCCCGCTCTCGGCCTGGCGGATCCCAGTGGCCCCCAGCCGGACCCGCAGGGTGTCAGGGACGGCCTCGACTACGTCGTGTCCCGGCTCGCCTCCCGGCTCAGCCACCGCCCGCTGCTCCTGATAGTGGACGACGCGCACTGGGCGGACGGCGAGTCCCTGGCCTGGCTCGCCGGCTTCACCGCACGGCTGTCGGAGCTGCCCGTGCTGGTCGTCCAGGCGCACCGCCCCCAGGAGCTCGCCGACCGCAACGCCGACTGGGCCGTCGCACACACCGCGGACAGCACCGGCGCGGCGGGCCACCCGGCGCTGACCCGGGTGGCGTTGCGCGCGCTCACCCCCGAGGCCACGGCCGACCTGGTGCGCGCCGGCCTGGGCGAGCACGCCGACGATCCCTTCTGCCGCGAGGTCTGGGCCGTCACCGGAGGCAACCCGTACGAAGCGGTCGAACTCGTCGCCAAGGCGCAGGACCGTGAACTGGCACCGGTCGAGGAATCCGCAGGGCTCCTGCGTGAGCTCGGCGCGTCGGCCCGGGGCAGCGGGCTCGTCGCACGTCTCGAACGTCTGGGCACCAATGCCAACCGCTTCGCCTGGGCAGCGGCCGTGCTCGGCACCGAGATCTCCCAGGAACTCGCCGCGACACTCGCCGGAATGAGCTCGGCGGAGGCCGCCGACTGCACGGCGCGGCTGCGCGACGCCCGCATCGTCAGCGGCTTCGACCCCCTGGAATTCGTCCACCCGCTCATCGCCACCGCCGTCTACCGCTCCATCCCGCCGGCGACCCGCACCGCGATGCACGGGCGGGCGGCCTGGGCGATCACCCAGGCCGGACTCGGAGCCGCGGCGGCCTCGCGCCATCTCCTCGAAGTCCACCCGGACGACGACCAGGAGCTGGTCGCGCAGCTCCGGGAGGCGGCACAGCAGCACCTCGCGGTCGGCGCGCCGGAAGCCGCCCGGCGCTGCCTGGAACGCGCCCTGGACGAGCCGCCACGCCCCCACGACCGTGCGGTGCTGCTGTACGAACTGGGCTGCGCCACGCTGCTCTCCTCACCGGCCACCACGGTGCAGCACCTGCGCGCCGCACTCGACACGCCGGGGCTCGACGAGACACTCCGGATCGACGCCACCTTCCGGCTCGCCTCCGCCCTGTCCCACAACAACCAGCTCAAGGACGCGGCGCTCTCCCTCGCGGCCGAGGCGTCCCGCACCCCTCCCGGGCCCGGCCTGATGCGGCTCCAGGCCGCACACTTCCTGTGGGAGGGCATGCAGGCCACCGAGGACGACGGCCCCGGCCGGTCGGCCCGCCTCGCCCGCAACGCGGACCATCTCAAGGGCCGCGACAACGCCGAGCGCGCCCTGCTGACCCTGCGGGCCTTCGACGCCATGCTGCGTGGTGAGAACGCCCAACTCGTCGTGGACCTCTGCGAACGCGCGCTGGTGGACGGGCGGCCCGCACGCGGACTGGGCTGGACCGACTCGGAATGGGGATTCGAACTCCCCGCGATGGTCGGGATCACCTACGCGTTCACCGACCAGCTCGACCGGGCCGACGCGCTTTTCGGCGAGGCCGTACGGGCCTTCGAGATCTCCGGCTGGAGCGGTGCGCACCTCGCGTTCGCACACACCCTTCTGGGACTCGTGCACCGCAGGCGGGGCCGGCTCGCCGAGGCGGAGGGCTTCCTGCGCGAGGGGTTGCGCCTCGCCGACCGGGCGGGCAGCGGACTGCCCGTCCACTGGGACGCCACCTGCCTCCTCGTCGACACGCTGCTCGCCCGTGGGCGGACGGCGGAGGCCCGGCTGATCGCCGACCGGTACGGCTTCGGTCCGCCGTACCCCAGCGCGATGGTCCTGCCGGACGCCCCGTGCGTACGCGGACGACTGCTGCTGGCCGAGGGCCGCACGGAGGAGGCCGTGACCGAGCTGGAGGCGGCGGGCGCGGCCCTGGAGCCACGAGGCCGGTTCAACGGAGTCTGGGCGCCCTGGGCCGGGGATCTCGCCCGCGCTCTCGCCGACACCGACCCGGTACGGGCCGCCCAGCTGGCCACCCGGGCCCGCGTCCACGCGGAACGCTTCGGCACGGACACGGCGATCGGTGAGGCCCTGCGCTGTGTGGCCCTCTTCGTGCCCGCGCAGGAGGCCGCCCCTCTCCTGGCCGAGTCCGTGCGCCACCTCGCGGCGTCCTCGTCCGCCTACGAGCACGCCCTGGCGCGCTTCGAGTACGGGAAGGCGATCCGCTCCCGGCGGGAGGTCGCCCTGGCCCAGAAACTCGCCACCGACTGCGGAGCGGAAGGACTGGCGAGCCGCGCCCAGCAGGTACAGGCGTCGATCCGGCCCTCGGAGTGAGGTAATGTTTGTCCTGCGCGACCGCCCGGGAACACCGGGAGGAAACGCATCGGGACGTAGCGCAGCTTGGTAGCGCACTTGACTGGGGGTCAAGGGGTCGCAGGTTCAAATCCTGTCGTCCCGACTCGTGAGAGTCGCAGGTCAGGGCCGGTTTCGGAGCAATCCGAAACCGGCCCTTGATCATTATTGGGGACCAGTTGGGGACCAGCCGGGGTCCGGCGCCCTTGACCGGGTCAACGGGGCATGACGAGGGGGATCGGGAGCGAGCGTGGTGCGCGCAGCGCGGTGAAGTGGGCAGAGAGCGCTGCCCCGGCAGCCGCGTCGGGGCAGCGCTCTCCGTAACCGGCACGGCCGTCTTCTCGGCGTCGACACCACCGCCCGGACCAGCGAGAACCTCGACGACGACCTCCCGCGCAGTCACGAACCGTTCCCGGAACAGCTCCGCGTCGCGCAGCTCGGCAAGGACCCGGTCCGCTTCCTCACGCAACACCCCGACCCGCTGGCGGGCACCCCGTTCCCGCTCCTCCGGCAAACCGACCACCGACGGCATCCCCGAACCTCCACGACCAGACCGGCACGACGTGTCCTGTCTGCCACAGAACCCGCCACACCATGCCTGACCAGCAGAAAGCCAGCGATCAAGTACGGAAAGGCCACAGCCTCTCAGGGATGGGGCCAAGGTGCGGTGAAGAGCTTTGCGCAGGTCGTGCCGTTCATGGAGCGTAAGCGTGCGTGACTACAACAGCGTGCCACCGCCGTAGGCCGGGTCTCCCGAGTACCCCTCGGGGTCAACTGCCAGCCGTGGTCCGCGGTCGGCGCGCAGGGTGTTTCTGCCGTGCAGGTCACCGTGGATGAGGGTGTCCGGCTGAGTGCGACCCAGCTCGCGGATGATCGCCACGGCGGCGTCCACCACATAAAGAGACAGCGCGTGCGTCAACTCGGCCGCGCCCTTGCGCACCTGCTCCTCTCAGGCGCCGGCCTGCTCCCGCAGCCGGGGGAGGTAACGGTCCGGCGGGTAGAACTGCCGGGCCCAGTGGCGGAACGGGCCGATCGGGCCGTCGCCGCGGGCCAGCCGGGGCGGAGACACGTACCGCTTCGTCGCCCAGACCGGGAAGTCCTGGGACACGAAAGCACAGTTGCCCCGGAACATCACACCCGCCAGCAGCCGGTGTACCGAGCCGCTCACCCAGCGGGCCAGCGGGGCCGGGAGGGCGGCCGGCTCGGCCACCTCGAAGCGGCTCGTCTGGCGCAGCTGGAAAACCGCGGGCGCGATCATCGTGGTCGTGTATACGGCACAGGTGCGCACCCCGAACCGAGGGAGCGCCGTGCACACGTGCACCCGGCTGATCCCGTTGCCCTCCAGCGTCACCTCCAGCGGACTCGCGCCCAGCAGCGGCACCCGCTCCTCGGAGCGCACCGAGATCCGGAAGGACCGCCCCTCGAAGACCGCCGGCTCGGCTACCTCCGACGCGCCCCAGCCGTGCAGCGGCGTGAAGTGCCCGATGTCCACCGTGTTCTCGACCACGTCCTGGCTGTGCCCCGCCATCTCCCACGCGGCCAACCGCGGCGCCCGCGTCCCGAGCGTGTGCCAGGGCGTGAGCTCCCAGTCCGGTGCCCGCCCGTCGTGGTGCCGCCACACGAAGACGGCGCCGTCGACTTCGCGCACCGGCAGCAGGGTCAGATCCGAGGACGGCGGCGGGGGCGTGCCGTACCCCGTCCGCGTGCAGGCGCCGTCCGGGCCGAAGGCGAAGCGGTGGAAGGGGCACAGCAGTTCGTCGCCCTCCAGTGCGCCGAGCCCGAGGTGCGCCCCCAGGTGCGGGCAGTACGGGCGGACCGCCCGCACCTCACCGTCGCGGAGCCGGTAGAGCACCACGTCCTCGCCCTGGAGCGGCCGGGTCAGCAGCGCCCCCCGCACCACCTCCGAGGAGAACGCCACCGAGAACCAGCCGTCGGGGTACGGCAGGACTGGCTCGTGCGCGTCGGCCGGGCTCGGGCCCTCCGTGAGCGCCCGGGTGTGGCCGCGCCTCACAGCTCGACCAGCACCTTGCCGAAGGACGCCGCACGGTCGGTGTACAGGCTGCGGTAGGCGGCGGGAACGGAGTCGAAGCCGTGGTGCACGGTCTGCTGGTAGCGGATCTCGCCGGCGCGCACCAGCGGCCCCAGCTCGGCGTGCAGCGCCGCCCAGTTGTCCTCGGTGAACCACTCCAGCGCGAAGATCCCGCGGATCGTCGTGCGCGGGAACATGATGTACGGCAGCAGCCGGAGCCCGGTCCACTCGCCGCCGACCTGGCTCGCCCACTGCCAGCACACCGCGACCCGGCTGTCCACGGTGAGCATCGTGAAGACGGTGTCGGTCATGACCCCGCCGAGGTTGTCGAAGTACCGGTCGACGCCGCCAGGAGCCGCCTTCGCCAGGTCCTCGCGGAGCTGCGCCGGGCCCCCGCCGTGCCGGAAGACGACGACGGCGTCGAAGCCGAGCGCCGTCAGCCGCGCCGCCTTCTCCGGCGAACCGGTCGTGCCCACCACCCGCGCGCCCGCCCGCTTCGCCAGCTGCCCGACCAGCGTGCCGATCGCGCCGGACGCGCCGCTGATCAGGACCGTGTCGCCGGGCCGTACGGCCAGGAAGGTGGTGAGGGCGCCCCACGCGGTCATCCCGGCGCCGCCGAGGATGCCGAGCGCGGTGCTCAGCGGCAGCGCCTCGTCGTAGTGGGCCGGGTCCAGCTTCCGGTACGCGGGGAAGACCATCGGGAACGTGCCGGTCTGCCACAGTGCCCCCGCGCCGTTACTGACCAGGTGGGTGCGCCAGCCGCCGAAGCCCTGCACGAGGTCCCCGACGCCGAACATCGCCCGCGGTCCGGCCGCCAGCACCTCCATGATCGAGTCGGCGCCCATGTGGTCGCCCACCGGGGTGTCCAGGGCGATCCCGTGGAGGTAGGGGTCGACGGAGACGTACCGCGTGCGCAGCAGCATCTCGTCCTCGGCCAGGTCGGTGTTGAGCTCCTCCACCACCTTCACGTACATCCGGTCCACGTCCGGCACGCCGTCGTTGTGCTCGCTGACGATCCACTTCTCGGTCTTCACGGGGTCGCTCCTGCGGGTTCGATGAGTTGTACGGGGAGAGGGGCGCTGTCGTCGACGGAGGCGGTGAACGGCCGCCCGTCGTCGCGGCAGACGAAGTGCATGACGTGCCGTCCCGAGGCCGCGGCCCGGATCAGGCCGCCGGTGGTGGCCCAGACGCCGGACAGGTAGAAGTCCGCGAGCCCCGGCAGTCCCGGACCGTGTCGCTTGACCTCCTGCTCCACGGTCTCGCCGCTGTCCACGAACGGCTGCCAGCCGAGCACCGTGCCGTCGTAGTTGCCGGTGTAGCGGACCTGGGTGAGCGGGGTGGACACGTCCCGCACCACGATCGCGTCCCGCAGCCCGGGGTGCCGCTCGTCGAGGAAGTCCACGATCGTGTCCCGCACCTGCCGCTTGGCCCGCTGGTAGTCGCGCCCGCGCCCGACCGGCAGCGTGTGCAGCTCCTCGCCGCGGCGGATCCGGGTGAACTGCTCGGGACCGGTGCTCAGCTCCCGCCACGGCGCGATGTCGCAGAAGTACGTGGCGTACACCACGGAGGTGCCCGGCGGCGACAGCTCCGGGTAGTGGCGGCTGCGGAACTGCACGTTGACGCTGGGGTGCCGGATGCCGGTGAGCCGTTCCGCGACCGCGTCCCCCAGGAGGTACGTGGTGCAGGGCTCGCCGTCCGGGAAGGGCCGGCGCAGCCCCAGGAAGACCGTGAGGTAGCCGGGGAAGACCATGCCGGGTTCCGTGATGGTCCGGGTGTACAGCTCCCGGTACGTGTCGGTGAGGTAGCGGCCCTTCAGCAGGTCGAGGAGCGTGGTGCGCCCGTCGCAGGCGGAGACCACGATGTCCGCCCGCAGCTCCGTGCCGTCGCTCAGCCGGACCCCGGCCGCCCGGTCGTTCTCCACCAGGATCTCCACGACCCTGGCGTTGTACATGACCTCGCCGCCGAGCCTCCGGTAGCGCTCCTCGACCGAGCGGGCCAGGCCGAGCGAGCCGCCCTCGGGGACACCGGCCGAGGCGTCGGCGTGCGCCGCGAGCTGGAAGTAGAACGGCAGCACGGGGAAGTTGGGATGCTTCTCGTACAGGATGAAGTTGAACGCCTCGCGCAGCAGCGGGTCCCGGAAGCGCTGCGAGTAGTCCCGCATCAGCGTGCCGATGGAGCGCCGGATCACGTTGAAGTAGGGGACCAGGGACGCCAGCATCCGCCAGCGCTCCAGGCGGCCCATGAGCCCGACCGGGGTGAGGAACGGGTAGCGGGCCAGTGCCTTGCGGAAGGTCCGCAGCCCGGCGCAGAAGTCGCGGATCACCCGGGCGTCGCCGGGGGAGAGGGCGAGCAGGTGCGCTTCGAGGCGGTCCGGATCGGAGTAGAAGTGGACCGCCCGCCCGTCCCGGCCGCGCACCGTGTTGAACACATCGAAGTTGCGCATCCGCTTGCCCTGGAGCGCGCCGAGCTCCAGCCAGATCTGGTGCATCTCGTTGCCCGGCCCGCTGCCGAGCAGCCAGCTCACACAGCAGTCGAGGGTGAAGTCGCCCCGGTCCCAGGCCGTGCAGGAACCGCCCGGGATCTCGTGCATCTCCAGCACCCTGCTGCGATAGCCGTTCATCTGGGCGTAGCAGCCGGTGGAGAGCCCGCCGAGCCCTCCGCCGACGATCAGCATGGTCCTTCTGGTCATTCGGTCACCGCCGCCTTCCCGGCGTCGCCCCGCTGTTCGAGTCGTGGCAGCCGGCCCAGCCTCCCGGGATGCCACGGCCCGGCGCCCTCGCTCGGCCAGGCCCGGAACTCCCGGCCCAGCTCGTCGCAGAGGAACTGGACCGCGTACCGGCCGCTGGTCGCGGCCCGGATCAGGCCGCCCATCCCGGTCCACTGCCCGGCCATCGAGAAGCCGCTCAGCCCCGGCAGCCGCATCCGGTCCCGGTCCACCAGCGCGGTCGACACGTCGTCGGCCTCGGAGAACGCCTTCCAGGCCAGGATGCTGCCGTAGGTGTTGCCGGTGTACCGCTCCGTCGTCGCCGGCGTCGCCACGTCCACCAGCTCGATCCGCTCATCGAGGCCCGGATGACGCTCGGCCAGGAAGCCCCGCAGGAAGTCGACGACCTCCTGCTTGCGCTCCCGGTACGCCCGCCGGTCCGCCTTCCGCAGATCCTGCCAGGACCGGTGGTCGGTGAAGTACGTGCAGTGCAGCACCGACTTCCCGGCCGGCGCGAAGCCGTCGGCGTAGTCGGACCGCCGCTGCACCACCAGACTGTGCTGGAGGCTCCCCGGCAGCGCCGCGCCCCGCTCCGGACCGAGGAGGTACGTGGTGCTGTGCGGCTCACCGGCGGGCAGCGGGCCGTCGATCCCGACGAACGCGGAGACCACCGCCGGGTACAGGTTGTCCGGCCGGTCCAGCAGCTCCGTGTACAGCCGCTCGGTGCGCGGGCTGCTCCACCGCCCCTCCAGCAGCCGGTCCAGCACCGTCGGCCCGTCGCAGGCGGCGATCACATGGTCGGCGAAGTGCTCCTGCCCGTCCCGCAGCCGTACGCCGACCGCCCGCCCGTCCTCGACGAGGATCCGCTCCACCCGGGCGCGGTAGCCGATGTGCCCGCCGAGCCCCGTGTACCGCTCCTCCACCGACCGGGCCAGACCCAGCGAACCGCCCTCCGGGAAGCCCGCGTTGCCGTTGAAGGCGCAGGACATCGTGAAGAGGAAGGGGAGCAGTGGGAAGCCGGTCAGCTCCTGGAGGAACATGTTCGGGAACGCCTGGCGCAGCAGCGGGTCCTCGAAGCGGTCCGCGAACCGGCGCATCGGCGTGGCCGCGGTGCGCCAGTACAGCCGGAACGCCGGCAGGATCGCGAGCAGCGTTCGCGCCTTCTCCGTCAGGGACTTCAGCGGCGGCGGCTTCAGCTCCCAGCGCGGGGCGAGCCCCGCGAAGCGCCTGAGGTCCCGGCAGAACGCCCGGATCAGGCGCTCGTCGCCGGGCGAGAGCTCCAGCAGGTGCTTCTGGAGGCGGTCCGGGTCGTTGTAGAACGTGACGGACCGGCCGTCCTCCGTCACCACCCGGTTGAACTGGTCGAAATGGGTGATTCGCTTCCCGTCCAGCGCCCCGAGCTCGCGCCACACGTCGTTCGCCCCGGTCCCGGGTGCCGTGCCGATCAGCCAGTCGATGCAGTAGTCGAAGAGGTAGCCCTGCCGGGCCCAGGCGGTGCAGCAGCCCCCTGGCAGCACGTGCTTCTCGAAGATCCGGCTCTCCAGCCCGCTCATCTGCGCGTAGCAGCCGGCGGCCAGACCCGACATGCCCGCGCCGATGATGATCACCCGGGGCCGCCCGCCAGGAGGCCGGGCCTCCCAACGGGGCCCGCCGTCACGCACGCCCATTCGCGGCACCTCCCGCCAGCAGCGCCCGGACCAGCTCCGCGTTCCCGTCGAGGAACGAGCCGTCGAGCATCTCGGCGTGCCGCCCGTGCCCCTCGCGTACGGTGCACCCGGCGGCGGTGACCCCGTGCCAGCCGCCGGGCTCGTCCGCCGCGAAGCGGAGCAGCTTGTCCTGGTCGGAGATCACCGCGATCGGCGCGCCGAGCACACCGAGCGACGGGTGAGCACCGCAGTGCGCCAGGTACTCGCGGGCCTGCTCCACGGTCTCCCGGGCGACGATCTCGGAACCGGTGTGCCGCCGCAGGTGCTCCGCGAGCTCCGCCTCGAACTCGGCCAGGTGCTCCTCGCCGAGGGCGACGGCCTCGGCGATCCGGTACGAGTCCATGATCAGCACGAGGTCCACCACGCGGCCCCGCCGCTCCAGCTCCCCGGCGATCTCGAACGCGAGGTTGCCGCCGAGGGAGTAACCGAACAGCGTGTACGGCCCGCCCGGGTGCAGCTCCTCGGCCAGATCGGCGTACCGGGCCGCCTTGTCCGGACCCGACAGGTAGTTGAACGCGGCGAAGCGGTGCTCGGGCAGCCGTGCCGCGAGCTGCCGGTACACCAGCCCGTACCCGCCCGCGGGCGGCAGGCAGAACACCGTCGCCGCCGGGTCCGCGCCCGGGTTGAACCACAGGTACGGCTCGGCGCCGGGCAGCCGCCCGGTGACGATGTCCTCCAGGGTGCGGGCCATGCCGTGCAGGGTGCTGGTCCGGAACAGCCGCCCGACCGGCACGGACGCGTTGAACTCGGTCCGCAGGTGGTGGATCAGCTCGATCAGCTTGATCGAACTGCCGCCCGCCTCGAAGAAGTCGTCCCGCAGCCCCGGCCGCTCCAGCCCGAGCAGCGACCGCCAGTGCGCCGCCATCCGCGTCTCGTACAGCGTCACCGGCGGTTCGTACCTCTCCGGTCCCGCCTCCGCGCGCGGCTCCGGCAGCGCGCCGAGATCGACCTTGCCGTTCGCGGTCAGCGGCAGCGCGGACAGCTCCGTGAAGTACGCCGGGATCAGATACGTCGGCAGCTGCTCCGCGAGGTGGCGGCGCAGTCCCCGGGCGTCGGCCACCGCGCCCGGCGCGGGCACGCAGTAGGCGCACAGCACGTTCTCGCCCGTCTCGTCCCGCCGTACCGTCACGCACACCTGCGCCAGCTCGGGCCGGGCGGCCAGCCGCGCCTCGATCTCCCCGGTCTCCACCCGGTGGCCGCGCACCTTCACCTGACCGTCGGCCCGCCCGAGGAGGTGCAGCACCCCCTCCGCGTCCCAGTGCCCGAGGTCCCCCGTCCGGTACAGCCGTACGGGTTCGCCGCCCGGTTCGAGGGTCACGAACCGCTCGGCCGTCCGCTCCGGATCGCCCAGGTAGCGGTCGGCGACGCCGGCGCCGCCGATCCACAGCTCACCGGCCACCCCCGGCGGCACCGGCTCGCCGTGCCGGTCGAGGACGTACAGCTCGCTGTTGGGCAGCGGCCGGCCGACCGGCACCATCCGGCCCGGCTCCAGCCCCTCCGCCGGCCCCTCGTAGTAGGCGCTGTCGATGGTGGCCTCGGTCAGCCCGTACGAGTTGACCACCCGGGTCCCCGGCCCGCACAGCGCGACGAGCCTCCGGTGCTCGCCCGCCCGCCAGGCGTCCGAGCCGACGATCACCAGGCGCATGAACTCCAGGCCCAGCCCCTCCCGCTCGCAGTGCGCCAGCAGCCCGCGCGCCACTGACGGCACGAACTCGCCGCAGTCCACGCCCTCCGCGCGCATGGTCCGGTAGAGCCGCGCGGTGTCGAAGAGGAGGTCCCGGTCGACGAGGACCAGCGTCCCGCCCGAACACAGCGCCCGGACCAGGTCCCCGGTGAACACGTCGAAGGAGACGCCCGCCATCTGCAGGTGCACCCGGACGTCGGTGTCCAGCCGGTACTCCTGCTGCCAGGCGACGAACACCGAGGCCAGGTTGCGGTGGCTGACCCGCACCGCCTTGGGGCGGCCGGTGGAACCCGAGGTGTGGATCACGTATGCCGTCTGGTCGAGGCCCACGGCCGGCTCCGGCCGCTCCTCGGTCCCCGGCCGGTCCAGCTCGTCGAGGGTGACCGGCCGTCCCGGCAGCCGGGCCGCCCGGCCCCGCCGCCCGTCGGTCAGAACCAGCGTGGCCCCGGCGTTCTCCATCAGCTCGGCCAGCCGATCCGCCGGGTGGTCCCGGTCCAGCGGCAGATACGCGCCCCCGGCCCGCCACACCGCGAGCAGCGCGATCACCAGCTCCGGCGACTTCGCAAGACGCACCGCCACCACCGTCCCGGCGCCGACGCCGCGTTCGCGCAGCGAGGCCGCCACGCGCCGCGAGCGCTGGTCCAGCTCCCGGTAGCCGAGCCGCCGCCCGCCCGGCACGGACACCGCGACCGCCTCCGGGCACTGCGCGGCGATCTTCCCGATCAGCTCGTGCACCGGCACGTCGTGGTCGATCCGCCGGCCGACGCCGCCGAACCCGGTGACGATCCGTTCCCGTTCCCCGGCCCCCAGCATCGGCAGCCGTCCCGCCGGGCGCTCGCCCTCCGCGCGGGTCAGGCCGTCGAGGAGGTTCCGGTAGTGCGCGGCCATCCGACGCACCGTCGGCGCGTCGAACAGGTCGGTGTTGTACTTCAGCACGCAGTGGAAGCGCCCGTCGGACCGGTCCTCGTACGCGGACAGCGTGACATCGAACTGCCCCTCTTCCTCAGGGAGTTCGATGTACTGCAGGGTGTACCCGAAGCGCTCCACGGCCACCTTGTGGGTGAGCAGGATGAACATCGCCTGGAAGACCGCCGAGCGGCTCGGGTCGTGCTGGAGGCCCAGCTGCTCCACGAGCAGCACGAACGGGTACTCCTGATTGTCGAGGCCCCCGAGGACCGTGTCCCGCACCCGGCCCAGCAGCTCGGCCACCGACGGCTCCCCGGCCAGGTTCACGTGCAGCGGCAGCGGATTGACGAAGTAGCCGTAGACGGAGGCGAACTCCTCCTCGGTGCGCCCGGTGACGGGGCTGCCGACCACGATCTCGTCCTGCCCCGACCAGCGCTGCAGCAGCAGGTAGTACGCGGTGAGCAGCACCGTGAACACGGTGACGTTGTGCTCCCGGGCCAGCGTCTGCACCCGGGCGCTGAGCTCGTCGTCGAGCTGGAAGAACTCGGAGGCGCCGTTGTCGGTCTGCACCGGTGGGCGCGGCCGGTCGGTGGGCAGTTCGAGCGCCGGGACCTCCGGCGGCAGGTGCTCCCGCCAGTACTCCAGCATCCGCCGCGCCTCGGGCCCGGCCAGGAAGCGGTTCCGCCGGTTGAGGAAGTCCAGGTAGCGGGCCCGGACCGGGGCCAGCTCCGCCGGCCGGCCGGTGCGCAGCCCGTGGTAGACCTCGAACAGCTCCTCGATGAAGGTGAAGGTGGAGATCGCGTCCGAGACGATGTGGTGGACCGCCTTCATCAGCACCCAGCGGTCCGGGGCCCGTCGGAACAGCCGCAGCCGCACCAGAGGATCCCGCTCCAGGTCGTACGGCCTGCGGTACTCCGCTACCAGCTGGGCGCGGACCTCGTCCCAGGGCAGCCCGGCCACATCGAGAAGACCGGTGTCGGCGATGGTCTCGGGCCGCACCCGCTGGACCGGACGCCCGTCCTCGGTGGTGATGTTGACGCGCAGGCTCGGATGCCGGGCGATCAGCGTCCGGAAGGCATCGAACAGCAGCTCCGGGTCGAGCTCCGCGCGCACCTCCACCGCGCCGCCGATGTTGTACGCGAAGCCGTCCGGGTTGAGCTGCCGGAGGAACCACAGGGCCTGCTGGTTGTGGGTGAGTGGGTAGCACGTCTCGTCGGTGAACAACTCCACCGCCGTCTCCGCCACCGGGCCCCCGGCCGCCGCGAGCTCGGTCAGCCCCGCGTGCAGCCGCTCGGTCAGCTCGCTCACCGGCCCATTGCTGAGCAGCGCCACCACCGGCAGCGAGACCCCCAGCTCGGTGTGGGTCCGGGCCCGCAGCTCCATGGCGAGCAGCGAGTCCAGACCGAGCGAGCCGAGCCGGGCGTCCGCGTCGACCAGCTCCGGCCGCACCCGCAGCACACCCGCCGCGAGGGCCGCGAACCGCTCGGCCACCAACGCCGTACGCGCCGCCTCGTCGGCGGCGCGGAACGCGTCGAGCAGACTGCCGCCCTGCCCCGCCGGGACCTCCCGCGCCGCCGTGGCGGCGAGCGCCGACACCAGCGGCGGCGGGGTGGGATACCAGGACAGGAACACCGGCCAGTCCACCACCGCGGCCACCAGCAACTGGGCCCGGTCCTGCCCGATCACCCGCTCCAGGACCGCCATGCCCGCCTCCGGCGCCAGCGAGCTCATCCCGCGCGCGTCCCGGTAGTGGGCGACCAGCCCGAGCTCCTCGATCATGCCGGTGGCCCACGGCCCCCAGTCCAGGCTGAGCGCGGGCAGACCGAGCGCCCGGCGGTGATGGGCGAGCGCGTCCAGGAACGCGTTCCCGGCCGCGTAGTTGACCTGACCGGCCGTGGTCAGCAGCGAGGCGACCGACGCGAACAGTACGAAGTGCTCGACCGGCTCGTCGCGCAGCAGCCGGTGCAGCAGGTACCCGCCGTGCACCTTCGGCCCGTAGCCCGCGTCGAACGCTTCGCGGTCCAACGACGGCAGCAGGACATCCCGCACCTGTCCCGCGAGGTGGAACACGCCCCGCACCGGCGGCAGACCGGCGGCCCGACGCCCGGCCAGCCAGCCCTCCATGGCCGCCGCGTCGGTCACGTCCACCGCGGCGACCAGCACCTCGGCGCCGAGCGCTTCGAGCTCGCGCAGGAACGCGACCCGCCGCCCCTCGGGGCCGCCCGGATCGAGCCCCCGCCACGCGCCGC
>Ga0196960_10000302_pt1 | contig 18957 bp, 13 predicted proteins | sample S3v_5metaG_FD_183187 | JGI IMG/M metagenome (GOLD analysis project Ga0196960, IMG submission 183187) | Soil microbial communities from Anza Borrego desert, Southern California, United States - S3+v_5 | ecosystem: Environmental > Terrestrial > Soil > Desert | place: USA: California | collected...
CTGGCGCGCGCGGCCGGTGCCCTTCTGGCGGTACGGCTTGCGCCCACCACCACGGACCTCGCCGCGGGTCTTGGTCTTGTGCGTGCCCTGACGGGCAGCTGCCAGCTGTGCGACGACGACCTGGTGGATCAGCGGAACGCTGGTCTTCGCGTCGAAGATCTCCGCGGGGAGCTCGACGGTACCGGCCTTGTCGCCTGCCGGCGAAAGGATGTCAATGGTGCTCATTACCTCAAGCCCCCTTGGCCGCGGTACGGACCAGGACGAGGCCGCCGTTCGGACCGGGGACCGCGCCCTTGATGAGGAGCAGACCCTTCTCCGCGTCAACCGCGTGGATGGTCAGGTTCTGGGTGGTGACGCGCTCGTTACCCATCCGACCGGCCATGCGCATGCCCTTGAAGACACGCCCAGGGGTGGCACAGCCACCGATCGAACCGGGGGAACGGTGCTTGCGCTGGACGCCGTGGCCGGCGCCGAGGCCCTTGAAGTTGTGACGCTTCATGACACCGGCGAAGCCCTTGCCCTTGCTCTTGCCCGTGACGTCGACCTTGACGCCGGACTCGAACACCTCGGCAGTGACCTCCTGGCCCAGCGTGTACTCGCTGGCGTCAGGGGTGCGGAGCTCCACCAGGTGGCGGCGCGGGGTCACGTCGGCCTTGGCGAAGTGGCCCTTGAGGGGCTTGTTCACCTTGCGCGGGTCGATCTCGCCGAAGGCGATCTGGACCGACTCGTAGCCGTCGCTGTCGTTCGTACGGACCTGCGTCACGACGCACGGACCGGCCTTGACGACGGTCACCGGAACGACCCGGTTGTTCTCGTCCCAGACCTGGGTCATGCCGAGCTTCTCGCCCAGGACGCCCTTGATGTTCTTGCTCATCTCGGCCCGTCCCTTCAGAGCTTGATCTCGATGTCGACACCAGCCGGCAGGTCGAGACGCATCAGCGAGTCAACCGTCTTCGGGGTGGGGTCGAGAATGTCGATGAGGCGCTTGTGCGTGCGCATCTCGAAGTGCTCGCGAGAGTCCTTGTACTTGTGCGGCGACTTGATGACGCAGTACACGTTCTTCTCAGTGGGCAGCGGCACCGGGCCCGCGACCGACGCACCAGTGCGGGTCACCGTCTCGACGATCTTCTTCGCCGAGGAGTCGATGACCTCGTGGTCGTAGGCCTTGAGCCGGATGCGGATCTTCTGTCCCGCCATGGCTACTAGTAGTCCTGTCTCTCAATAACGCTCTGGAACCCGTGGTTCTCGTAACTCCGCCTCCGACCCACGCGGTCGGGCGTGTCGCATCCCCTCTACGTAGATCTCCCGAAGGATTTCCCAACCAAGGGGGTGCGGGCCGAAACCGCGCTGCCGGGGGCGAAACCCCACCGGGTGCCTGGTCAGCGCCCCACTGACGCTTCCCGGAAGATTCCCGTACGTCCGACCCCAGGGGTCGACGAGTACTGTGGGACTCGCTTCCGGTCCTCCCGGCGGGAGGCGCGCAGCATTGACACTCAACCGAGCAACCTGGCTAGTGTGCCACACAGGTCGCGGGCCTGGCCAATCGGGCCGAGGATCTTACCCCCTGCGAGGGACGGATCAAACGCGGACACCTTTCCGGAGTACCGCCCGGCCTCGCTCGCGACAGAATCGCGCACCGGTTCGATCCATCCACGGATGGGGCGAAACCGTCTTCTTCGGCATATGCCGGGAGGAATGCTGGTTCTAGTGTCCGGCTCATGGTCAATTCCTCGCACGAAGCGATGCACCGGATCTTCCAGGAGGACCCGGGCATCTTCACGCGGACGTTCAGGACGCTGGGCATCCCGTTCCCCGACACGGTCGAGGTGTCGGTGCTCACCACCGATCTCACCGAGACCCAGCCGCTGGAACGCCGTCTCGACACCTTGCTGCGGGTCGAGACCGCCGACGGCAGGCCCTATCTGCTGGCCGTCGAGTCCCAGGGGAAGAAGGATCCGGCCAAGCCCAGCAGCTGGACCTACTATCTCGCCCACCTCAACGCGAAGTACGGCATCGACCCCGTGCTGCTCGTCGTCTGCCAGGACGAGTCGACGGCGCGGTGGGCGGGGCGGCCCATCCGCATCGGACCGCCGGAGTGGCCTTCGCTGACCGTCCGGCCCCTGGCACTGGGCCCGCACAACGTCCCGGCCGTGACCGATCCGTCGATGGCGGCGCGCGATGTCCCACTCGCCACCTTTTCGGCGATCACACATGGTAAGGATCCGAATGCGGCTGCCATACTCGAAGCGCTGGCCACCGCGTTGAAGACCGTCGACGAAGAGACCGCGATCATCTTCGGCGAGCTCACCGAACTCGGGCTGGGCAACACCCCGGCCGCCCAGATCTGGAGGGATCTCATGGCCATCGACCTCTCTTTCTTCCGCTCGGAGTCCTCGCAGCGGCTGCGTGCCGAGGGCAAGGCGGAGGGCAAGGCGGAGGCCGTGCTCACCATTCTGGAGCGACGCGGGATCACCGTCCGGGACGGCGTCCGCAGCCGCATCCTCGGCTGCGGCGACGTCGAGGCGCTCGACAACTGGCTCGGCGACGCACTCACCGCGACCACGGCCGAGGAGCTCTTCACCGAGGCCTGACAGACTCCCGCCATGTGTACGCGCACCATCGGCTGGAGCCTGCGCCCGGCCGGCTCCGAAGACCTCGAAGCCATGGCCGGGCTCCGGGCCGTCGTCATGCGGCCCGACCTGGAACGACTGGGCCGGTACGACGAGCACCGGGTGCGACAGCGCCTGCGTGACGCGTACGCCCCCGAGCACACGTCCGTCGTGGAGGCGGACGGCACGTTCGCGGGCTGTGTCGCCCTGCGGCCCGGGGAGGACGCCTGGTGGCTGGAGTACTTCTACCTCACCCCGGAGCTCCAGGGCAGAGGCATCGGCACCGCGGTCCTGGCCGCCCTCCTCGCCCGCACCGACGCCGAAGGCGCGCCCGTCCGTCTGAACGTGCTGCGGGGCAGCGCCGCCCGCGGACTGTACGAGCGGCACGGCTTCACCGTGGAACGGGAGGACCCCGTGGACGTCTGGATGGTCCGCCCGCCCAGCGCTTGATCCACCGGTCACCGCTGCCACCGCCGGCTCTCCGGAGCCGGCCGCGCCGTACCGCGCCTGTCGCCCGGATGCGCCGTACCTGTGGTGGACGGGCCCCATCCCGTCGAGCGTGAGGGAGGACCTGTGGGTACCCGCAGGTCCTCCCCATGCAGAGGAGCGACGATGTCGGAACGCAACACCTTCGTCCGCAGCATCCATGACCTCGGTCTGGCTGCCTGGTTCGGCGGCTCGCTGATGGGCGCCGTGGGACTGAACGGCGCAGCCGCGGGCCAGGGCGCGAGCGAGACGGACACGGCCAGGATCGCCAGTGCCGGCTGGGCGAAGTGGACGCCGGTGAACGCCGTGGCGATCGGACTGCACCTGATGGGCGGCACCGGGCTGCTGTCCGCCAACGCCTCCCGGGTCCACACCCAGCAGGGGGTCGCGTCCTCGACTCTGGCGAAAACCGTGCTCACCGGTGCCGCGCTGGCGGCCACGGCCTACAGCCGGGTCCTGGGCAAGAAGGTGGAACTCGCGAGCTCCACCGACCCCGAGGACCTCGACAAGGCCGCACATCACCCCGTGGACCTGCACAAGGCCCGGAAACACCTGACGGCCATGCAGTGGGCGGTCCCTGCCCTCACCGGCGCCGTGGTGGTTCTCAACGCGCTGCACGGCGAACAGCAGCGGCCCCTCCAGCAGAAGGTGGGCATGCTGCAGCGGGCGGCGTCCCAGGTGACCGTGCCGCACCTCGGCCACTGATCCCCAGCCGGCTGAGGCAGGTTCCCGGTCCGTCGCCGAGCGATGGGCCGGGGACCGTCACGGCTCCCGCCTCACGTACGGGTGACCGTGCCGCAGGACCCGTCGGGCTGCCACTCGCTGCGGTCGTAGGGGTCCACGTCGGGCCCGGCGGGGTCGGGCTCCGGGCTGTCGCCGGGGAAGGCGGGGTGCAGGAAGCCGTCGTCCGTCCCGCAGGCGGTGTTGCCGACGTTCTGCTGGGAACTGACGACGGAGAGCTTGCCGCGCGTCGCCACGAACCGCTCTGGGTCGTGCAGCGCGGTCGTCAGCCGCCGCCGCACGATCGTGCGCGCCACTTCGTCCCCGCCCGGCTTCACCAGCGGGTAGACGAAGGTGTAGTCGGCGTGCACCTCCACGGAGCCTGCGGCGCCGGCTTCGAAGGTCATCTGTCCACGCGTCTTGACGACGCCGCCGGCGAGCTGCGCCTCACCCGGGTCGAACCTGCTGAACAGCGTCAGCGGGTCGTGGTCCGCATCGGGCCGCGCCAGGGCCCGTTCGAGCCGCTCCCGCTCGCCCTCCTGCAGCGGGTCGAGCAGTTCCAGCGCCTCCACGGGCTTCTCCCCCCTCAGGGTGCCCGGATCGAGGTTGGCGGCCACGAGCAGCTGCCGGGTCGCACGCAGGGCGTGCACGACCTCGTCCTTGCTCATCCCTCCGACCGCCTCGGCCTGCGGGATCTCGATCCCCTCCGCCCCGTCCGCCCAGTGGAGCGCGGGCGATCCGCGGAAGGGCTGCTCGCGCGTCGGCCGGCCGGGCCCGGTCGCGGTGGCCGGGCTGATGGTCTCCGAGGGATCCGCTCCGGACAGCCGGCCGGTCAGCAGGCTCGGCCGCATGGTGACCACGAAGATGCCCACGACCACGACGAACCCCAGGACCGCGGCGAGGCGCCGCCGCTTCCGGGAGCGGCCGTTCCTCGCCCCCGGGCCGGGGCCGGTGCGCCAGCCGTCCGGCTGCCAGGGCTCGGCCGGCTTGTTCTTCCGGCCCCGGCGCCGCCCGCCCGCCGCCGCCTCGTCCAGCGCGCGCAGGCGCGCCGTGACCATCCGGGCGCGGGCCGAGGGTTCCTTCGGCGCGTCGGCACCACCGCCCTCGGCCTGCCGGATGAATTGCGCCCACTGCTCGTCGGAGACGGATCCCTCTCCGTCCGGACGCCTGGCCGGCTCCCCCTGTGGCGCGTCGGTGCTCACTGTTGTGTTCCACTCCCCCATACAGCTCTGGCGTTCCCACTTCACGCTGCCGAGCCGCATGCGGGCAAGCGTACGACCCCAACCGTGATGATCATGTGACGGTCGTACGCCGTCCCTCGCGGCGCACGTTCACCCGGCCACCGGGGCAACGCCAGGGCCCCGATCCTCGTCTATCCCCCCGCAGGAACAGGCGCGAAGCCCTGACCTGCACTGATCGACAGCACGCAGCTCCGGGCCCCCGCCCGTCCGCTGCGGGGGGACGCGGACGGAGTGCGTGGCGTGACGGATGGACCTGCCCTGCCCGGAAACGGTGTGCGCCGGCGCACCGTCATGACCATGACCGCCACGGGCGCCGTGCTCAGCGCCTGCTCGGTACCGGCGCCCCGGCGTACGGATCCCGCCCCGGACCCCGCGCCCGGCCGGCCCGTCAGCACCGCGCGGCAGGCGCTGCTGATGCAGATACTCGCCCATCCGGACGACGACCTGTACTTCATGAACCCGGACACCCGGCTCGCCCTCGACGCCGGAACACCGCTGGTGTGCGTCTACCTCACGGCCGGTGAGGCCGACGGCGTCAACAAGGTCCCCGGCCGCGCCCGCCCGGAGCCGGACAAGGCCGCGTACTCCTCCGCGCGCCACCAGGGGCTCCGGCAGGCGTACGCCACCCTGCTCGGGCTGGAGCCGTTCACCCCCTGGGACATCTCCGTCGCCGAGCTCGGCGCGGGCCACAGGGCCGAGGTGAACGTACTGGCCGCCGACGGCCGCCGGGTCGAGCTGGTCTTCCTCAACACGGCCATGCACACCGGCCGGCACCGGCTCGGGCTGCCGAGCCTCTGGCAGGACCGCAGGCTCGTACTGCGTACGGTCGTCGCCGACGGCTCACCGCTGCGGCGCGCCGGCTCCTACACGTATGACGGGCTCATCGGGGTCCTCACCGGGCTGATGGAGAACTACCGCCCCACCGTCGTCCACACGCTGGACCCCGACCCGGACGTCCAGCACAGCACGGAGGCCGTCCGCCGCAAGGACAGCGAACAGCGCGGCTACTCCGACCACGCCGACCACACGGCCGCGGCCTGCTTCGCCTGGGCGGCGATGTTCCGCCGGGCGGCCCGTGCGACCGCGGACGGAGGCCGGGTCCCCGGTTTCGTGGCCACCGCCTACCGCGGGTACTACAACCGGCACTGGCCGAAGAACCTGCCGCCGCGGGTACTGGCGGCGAAGGCCGCCCACCTCGTCCCCTACGGCGGTTCACCCGAGTGGGACTGCGGCAATCCGTCCGGCTGCGGGGACTACAACGTCGGCGGCGACCGCCCCCTCACCAACCGCAAGGGCTGGGTCCGCTCCACCCACCACCGTTACCAGGGCACGCGCACGGTCCTTGCCGCCGGGCCGGACGGCCGGCCGGCGGCCTACGCCGTGCTGGGCCTGCGGGTGGTGCGGTGGCAGGAGACCGGGAAGGACAGCGGGGTCTGGGGACCGCCGCGCGACCTCGGCGGCGGACCGCTCGCCCCGGTACTGGGCTCGGCCACCGCACAGGACGGGCGGCTGCTGCTGTTCGGGCTGCGCTTCGCCGCGTTCGGCGGGCACGGCGCCGACAACGAGCGCGAGATCGTGCTGCTGGAACAGGGCGCCCCGGGCGGCGGTTTCCTCGCCTGGCGCGGTCTCGGCACTCCCTCCGCCGGCCGTGACGAGGGCCGCCGCATCGGCGTACCGGTGGCCGCCACCGCGCCGGACGGGCAGATACACCTCTTCGTACGCAACGCGGGCAAGGGCCTCAGCACCCGGGTCCGGGACGGTTCGGGGCGGTGGGGTGCCTGGCGGGACATGGGCGGCGGAGAGGTGCAGGACGGTCTGCGCACCACCGTGGACGGGGGCGGGCGCCTCCATGTCTTCGGGGCCGGCCACCACGCGGTGCACCACTGGGCCCAGGAGTCCCCGGGCTCCGGGCTCACCGCCCGCGCACCGCTCACGGCGGCGCCCGTACCGGCGCACGCGCCCGCCGCCCTGCCGGCGCCCGACGGGTCGGTCACGCTCCACTACCGGGCGGCGGCCGAAAGCGGGCTGGTCACCGTACGGGCCGGGGTGCCCGTGCCCGGGGCGCGGTTCGACGGCTACGGGCCGGTGGCCGCCGCCGCGTCGCCGCGGGGGCCGGTGCTGCTCGGCCGTACCGCCGACGGCCTCCTTCAGCTGCTCACGGGCGACGGGCTGCACGTACGGGCGGCCGGTCCGGCCGCCCTGGACGGCGCGGCACTCCACATGGACCCGGACGGCCGGCCCACGGTCGTCGGTCTGGGCCCGGACGCGGCGCCCTGGATCTGGCGGCCTGCGGGACGGCCCCGGTAGAACGGCCCCGCGCCCCGGCCCGCCCCCGATGGCCCGAGCCGGACGGTTCGACGGACGGTCAAGGGCCCCATCCCCTTCTGCGAGGAGGACGGGGCCCTTGGCACAGCTCTGCGGTCGGGACTACAGAGAGAGATTCCGGCGCGCTCTCGCGTGCAGTGCGATTCCGGCCGAAACCGATACGTTGAGCGATTCGGCCGCAGGATTCATGGGAATGGAAACCGACTGTGCGGCCATGTCCGAGAACTCACCCGACGGGCCGATCCTCTCACTTCCGAACATCAGGACAAGGCGCTCGTCCATACCGTCCAGATCACTGACCGAAAGGTCCCCGTCGGCCTCGAAGACCACCGGCCGCATGCCGTTCTCCTGGAAATGCTGGAGCGCCTCGGCACGGGACGCGAGGACGATCGGAAGGGAGAACACATACCCCCGGCTCGCCCTGATCAGACGCCGGTCCGCGATGCTGCCGAGATCGCTGTCCACAAGGACGATTCCCGAAGCCCCGAGCGCGAACGAGGTCCGTACGATGGCTCCGATATTGCCGACGATCTTCACTCCGTCGAGGAGGATGAGGTCGCCGGTCGTGTCGGAGAGGTCCGCGAGGCGACGCGGCCGCGGGACCTTGGCGATACCGAACACCTTGGGCTTCTTCTCGGTCTTGAAAACCTGATTGGCGACCGGTGAAGCGAGCAGCCGGACCGGAATTCTGCGCTTCTCGCATTCGGCGAGCAGAATTTCCGGCACGGGCGTGGTGTCGAGCCCGTAGATTTCGATGAATTCCACTCCGGCGCGCATGCTTTGCAGAAGAGGCTCGATGTCCTCGATCAGCACCGTGCGGACAACGGACCTCGAATGCTTGGTGACATCGATGATGCGTTGCACGGCAGAATCGGAGCGTTCGGTAATAACGTCAATGCTGGCCACGATCACGACGTTAGCACGAGCACTGTCGGCCCCTCACCAGAATGTTCTGGGCGCCAGGCCCCCGCCGGGAAAACGCCAGGCCCCCGCCGGGAAAACGCCAGGCCCGCGCGGAGACAGCACAGGGCCCGTACGGCGTGACGCCGTACGGGCCCTGCTTGGTGCTGTGTGCTCAGTTCAGAGCAACCGGGTTACCCCGATCCACAAGTAAGGGAATTACTTGGTGATCTTGGTGACCTGGCCGGCGCCCACCGTGCGACCACCCTCACGGATGGCGAACTTCAGGCCCTCTTCCATGGCGACCGGCTGGATCAGCGCGACGTCCATGAGGGTGTTGTCACCCGGCATGACCATCTCGGTGCCCTCGGGAAGGGTCACCACGCCCGTCACGTCCGTGGTACGGAAGTAGAACTGGGGGCGGTAGTTGTTGAAGAACGGGGTGTGACGGCCACCCTCGTCCTTCGACAGGATGTAGGCCTGGGCCTGGAACTCGGTGTGCGGCGTGACCGAACCCGGCTTGATGATGACCTGGCCGCGCTCGACGTCCTCGCGCTTGATGCCACGAAGCAGCAGACCGACGTTCTCACCGGCCTGACCCTCGTCGAGCAGCTTGCGGAACATCTCGATGCCGGTGACCGTGGTGGTGGTCTTCTCGGTCTTGATACCGACGATGTCGACGGTCTCGTTGACCTTCAGGACACCACGCTCGATGCGGCCGGTGACGACCGTACCGCGACCGGTGATCGTGAAGACGTCCTCGATGGGCATGAGGAACGGCTTCTCGACGTCACGCTCGGGCTGCGGGATGGCCTCGTCGACGGCGGCCATGAGGTTGAGGACCGACTGGCCCCACTCCTTGTCGCCCTCGAGCGCCTTGAGCGCCGAGACCTTGACGACGGGAACGTCGTCGCCCGGGAACTCGTACTCGGAGAGGAGCTCACGGACCTCGAGCTCGACGAGCTCCAGGATCTCCTCGTCGTCCACCATGTCGGCCTTGTTCAGCGCGACGACGATGTACGGCACGCCGACCTGGCGGGCCAGGAGCACGTGCTCCTTGGTCTGCGGCATCGGGCCGTCGGTGGCCGCGACCACGAGGATGGCGCCGTCCATCTGCGCCGCACCCGTGATCATGTTCTTGATGTAGTCCGCGTGACCCGGGCAGTCGACGTGCGCGTAGTGACGCGACTCCGTCTGGTACTCGACGTGCGCGATCGAGATGGTGATACCGCGCTGGCGCTCTTCAGGAGCCTTGTCGATCTGGTCGAAGGCCGAGGCCTCGTTCAGGTCCGGGTACGCGTCGTGCAGCACCTTGGTAATGGCGGCCGTGAGGGTCGTCTTACCGTGGTCGATGTGACCGATGGTGCCGATGTTGACGTGCGGCTTAGTCCGCTCGAACTTTGCCTTCGCCACTGGGGTCCTCCTGAGTGGTTCTGTACGCCTTGCTTCATCGGCGCCAGGTGATCTTTGCTGGAATGCCGGTGCCGGGGGGCATGCGCCGCACTGCGGCGCATGCCCGACCGGGCTCCGGTGACAAGCCTAAAGCGTGAGCTCGGAAGAGTTACTCGCCCTTGGCCTTCGCGATGATCTCCTCGGCGACGTTCCGCGGAACCTCGGCGTAGGAGTCGAACTGCATCGAGTAGCTTGCGCGACCCGAGGTCTTGCTGCGGAGGTCTCCGACGTAGCCGAACATCTCCGAGAGGGGCACGAGGCCCTTCACGACGCGAGCGCCGTGGCGCTCCTCCATGGCCTGGATCTGGCCACGGCGGGAGTTGATGTCGCCGACCACTTCACCCATGTAGTCCTCGGGCGTGGTGACCTCGACGGCCATCATCGGCTCGAGAAGCACGGGGGACGCCTTGCGGGCACCCTCCTTGAACGCCTGCGAACCGGCGATCTTGAAGGCGAGCTCCGAGGAGTCGACCTCGTGGTAACCACCGTCGAGAAGGGTGACGCGGACGCCCACCATCTCGTAGCCGGCCAGGATGCCGAACTGCATGGCTTCCTGGGCGCCCGCGTCCACCGAGGGAATGTACTCACGGGGGATGCGGCCACCGGTGACCTTGTTGACGAACTCGTACGACGCGTCGCCGCCCTCGATGGGCTCGATGGCGATCTGCACCTTCGCGAACTGGCCGGTACCACCAGTCTGCTTCTTGTGCGTGAAGTCGATGCGCTCGACGGCCTTGCGGATCGTCTCACGATATGCGACCTGGGGCTTGCCAACGTTCGCCTCGACGCGGAACTCGCGCTTCATGCGGTCGACGAGCACCTCGAGGTGAAGCTCGCCCATACCACCGATGATGGTCTGGCCGGTCTCCTCGTCGGAGTGCACCTGGAAGGAGGGGTCCTCCTCCGAGAGGCGCTGGATGGCGACACCCAGCTTCTCCTGGTCACCCTTGGACTTGGGCTCGATGGCGACCTGGATGACCGGCGCCGGGAAGTCCATGGACTCCAGGATCACCGGGTGCTTGTCGTCGCACAGCGTCTCACCGGTGGTGGTCTGCTTCAGACCCATGACGGCGACGATGTCACCGGCGCCCACCGACGCGATCTCCTCACGCTTGTTCGCGTGCATGCGGTAGATCTTGCCGATGCGCTCCTTCTTGCCCTTGACCGAGTTCAGCACCGCGGTGCCGGCCTCGAGGCGACCGGAGTAGATCCGGACGAAGGTGAGCTTGCCGAGGTGCGGGTCGCTCGCGATCTTGAACGCCAGGCCGGAGAACGGCTCGTCGTCCGAGGGCTTGCGCTTGACGACGACCTCGGGGTCCTTGACGTCGTGGCCCTCGATGGCCTCGACGTCCAGGGGGGAAGGCAGGTAGCGGACGACCGCGTCGAGCAGGGGCTGGACGCCCTTGTTCTTGAACGCCGTGCCACAGAAGACGGGGGTCACGGTGACGGAGTCGGCCGAGCCCTTCGACGCGAGCGTGATCCGGCGGATCGCGTCGTGCAGCTGCTCCTCGGTGGGCTCTTCGCCCTCGAGGTACAGCTCCATCATCTGGTCGTCGTTCTCCGAGACGGCCTCGAGGAGCTTGCCGCGCCATTCCTCGGCGGCCTCCTTGTGGGTGTCCGGGATCTCGACGGTGTCGTACATCTCGCCCTTGGCGGTCTCGTCCGACCACACGAAGGCCTTCATCGACACGAGGTCGACGACGCCCTTGAAGTCGGCTTCGGCGCCGATGGGAAGCTGCATGACCAGCGGGACCGCGCCGAGGCGCTGCACGATCATGTCGACGCAGCGAAGGAACTCCGCGCCGGTACGGTCGAGCTTGTTGACGAAGCAGATGCGCGGCACGCCGTAGCGGTCCGCCTGACGCCAGACGGTCTCGGACTGGGGCTCGACGCCGGCCACACCGTCGAACACGGTGACGGCGCCGTCGAGGACGCGGAGCGAACGCTCCACCTCGACGGTGAAGTCGACGTGACCCGGGGTGTCGATGATGTTGATGGTGTGGTCAACATCATTGAGCGGCCAGTGACAGGTCGTCGCGGCGGACGTGATCGTGATGCCGCGCTCCTGCTCCTGCTCCATCCAGTCCATCGTGGCTGCGCCGTCGTGGACTTCACCGATCTTGTACGAAACGCCGGTGTAGAAGAGGATCCGCTCGGTGGTGGTCGTCTTGCCCGCGTCGATGTGGGCCATGATCCCGATGTTGCGGACCTTGGCCAGGTCAAGCGAAGTGGTGGCCATAAGGCTCAATCTTCTCTCGGTCTCGATGGGGTGAGCGACTACCAGCGGTAGTGCGCGAAGGCCTTGTTGGACTCGGCCATCTTGTGGGTGTCCTCGCGCTTCTTGACGGCAGCGCCAAGACCGTTGGAGGCGTCGAGCAGCTCGTTCATGAGGCGCTCGGTCATGGTCTTCTCGCGACGGGCGCGGGAGTAACCCACGACCCAGCGCAGAGCGAGGGTGGCGGCGCGACCGGGCTTGACCTCGATCGGCACCTGGTAGGTGGCGCCACCGACACGGCGGGACTTGACCTCGAGCGAGGGCTTGACGTTCTCAAGCGCACGCTTCAGCGTGATGACCGGGTCCGCGCCGGTCTTCTCGCGGAGGCCTTCCATGGCGCCGTACACGATCCGCTCGGCGGTGGAACGCTTGCCGTCGAGCAGGATCTTGTTGATCAGCGAGGTGACAAGAGGAGAGCTGTAGACCGGGTCGATGATGACCGGGCGCTTCGGGGCGGGGCCCTTACGAGGCATTCTTACTTCTCCTTCTTGGCGCCGTAGCGGCTGCGGGCCTGCTTGCGGTTCTTGACACCCTGGGTGTCGAGCGAACCGCGGATGATCTTGTAACGAACACCCGGCAGGTCCTTCACACGGCCACCACGCACGAGCACGATGGAGTGCTCCTGCAGGTTGTGCCCCTCACCCGGGATGTAGGCCGTGACCTCGATACCGGAGGTCAGACGCACACGCGCGACCTTACGGAGCGCCGAGTTCGGCTTCTTCGGGGTGGTCGTGAACACACGCGTGCAGACACCACGACGCTGGGGCGAACCCTCGAGCGCGGGCGTCTTGTTCTTCTCGACCTTGTCCTGCCGGCCCTTCCGGACCAGCTGCTGGATCGTAGGCACTACTTCTCCGGTTTCTGTGTGCCGTTCGTGAAACTAACCTGGAACACTCGCCGACCCACGCGGTCGGGTGTGTCGAATACTGCAAGCCCCCGCCGTGAAGCAGGAGGAACACAGATTGCGGTGGCCACCAACGGACTCGCCATGCGGTTGAGGACACGCAGCCGAGCCCAGGCACACCCCAGGCACAAGGCTTGAGCGTACCTACCTCACGGAGCTGGGTCAAAACAAATGCCGTCCACCCCCGGCCCCCGGCGCCGGTGGCAGCCCCGCACAGGACGTGCAGTACCCCCAGGACGGCCGGCGACCGGTCAGCGCGCCCCCTCCCACCAGCGTAAACGCCCGGACGGTGACGGGCACCCGGCCAGGCGCCCCACGGGCCCGGCCGCACACCGGTCACCCGGGGTGACCGACCTCACGAAGGCTCCCGCCGGGCACGCGGAAGGGCGCCCGCCCCGTACGCGGTACTCGACGGGGTGGGCGCCCTTCTCACTCACTTCTACTTACTGGTTGTACGGACCGTAGTCGTAGTCCTCCAGCGGAACGGCCTGGCCGGAGCCCGTGCCGAACGGCGAGTAGTCGATGTCGTCGTAACCGACGGCCGAGTACATCGCAGCCTTGGCTTCCTCGGTCGGCTCGACCCGGATGTTGCGGTAGCGGGACAGACCCGTACCGGCCGGGATGAGCTTACCGATGATGACGTTCTCCTTGAGGCCGATCAGGGAGTCCGACTTGGCGTTGATCGCCGCGTCGGTCAGGACCCTGGTCGTCTCCTGGAAGGACGCCGCCGACAGCCACGACTCGGTGGCGAGCGAGGCCTTCGTGATACCCATCAGCTGCGGACGGCCGGAGGCGGGGTGACCGCCCTCGGTGACCACACGACGGTTCTCGGTCTCGAACTTCGACCGCTCGACGAGCTCGCCCGGCAGCAGCTCCGCGTCGCCGGACTCGATGATCGTCACGCGGCGCAGCATCTGCCGGATGATGATCTCGATGTGCTTGTCGTGGATCGACACGCCCTGCGAGTTGTAGACCTTCTGGACCTCGCCGACCAGGTGGACCTGGACCGCGCGCTGACCGAGGATCCGCAGCACGTCGTGCGGGTTGGTGGCACCGACGGTGAGCTTCTGGCCCACCTCGACCGCGTCGCCCTCGCCGACCAGGAGACGGGCACGCTTGGAGATCGGGAACGCCGTCTCCTCGCTGCCGTCGTCCGGGGTGACGACGAGCTTCTTGGTCTTCTCGGTCTCCTCGATCCGGACGCGGCCGGCCGCCTCCGAGATCGGGGCGACACCCTTGGGCGTACGGGCCTCGAAGAGCTCGACGACACGCGGCAGACCCTGGGTGATGTCGTCACCGGCCACACCACCGGTGTGGAAGGTACGCATCGTCAGCTGGGTGCCGGGCTCACCGATGGACTGGGCGGCGATGATGCCGACCGCCTCACCGATGTCGACCAGCTTGCCGGTGGCGAGCGAGCGTCCGTAGCAGAAGGCACAGGTGCCGACCGCGGACTCACAGGTCAGGACCGAGCGGGTCTTGACCTCCTCGACGCCGGCGCCCACCAGGGCGTCGATCAGGACGTCACCGAGGTCGACGTTGGCAGGCGCGATGACCTTGCCGTCGACGACGACGTCCTCGGCGAGCATGCGGGCGTAGACCGAGGTCTCGACGTCGTCCGTCTTGCGCAGGACACCGTCGGCGCCCTTGACGGCGATCTTCAGCTTGAGGCCGCGGTCGGTGCCGCAGTCCTCCTCGCGGATGATGACGTCCTGCGAGACGTCCACCAGACGACGGGTGAGGTAACCCGAGTCGGCGGTACGCAGGGCGGTGTCCGCCAGGCCCTTACGGGCACCGTGCGTGGAGATGAAGTACTCCAGAACGGTGAGGCCCTCACGGAAGGACGCCTTGATGGGACGGGGAATCGTCTCGTTCTTGGCGTTCGACACCAGACCACGCATACCCGCGATCTGACGCATCTGCATCATGTTTCCTCGGGCACCCGAGTCGACCATCATGAAGATGGGGTTCGTCTTCGGGAAGTTCGCGTTCATCGCCTCGGCGACCTCGTTGGTCGCCTTGGTCCAGATCGCGATGAGCTCCTGCGTGCGCTCGTCCTTGGTGATGAGACCGCGCTCGTACTGCTTCTGGACCTTCTCGTCCTGCTCCTCGTAGCCCTTGACGATGGCCTTCTTGGCCTCGGGCACGACGACGTCGGAGATGGCCACGGTCACACCGGAGCGGGTCGCCCAGTGGAAACCGGCCGCCTTCAGGTTGTCGAGCGTCGCCGCCACGATGACCTTGGGGTAGCGCTCGGCCAGGTCGTTGACGATCTCGGAGAGCTGCTTCTTGCCCACCGAGTAGTCGACGAACGGGTAGTCCTCGGGCAGCAGCTCGTTGAAGAGCGCGCGGCCCAGGCTCGTACGCAGCCGGAAGGTGTCGCCCGGCTGGTACTCGGGCTCACCCTCCTCGGCGACCGGCGGCACCCAGCCACGCGGGGGCATGGTGCCCACCGGGAAGCGGATGTCGACCTTCGCCTGGAGCGACAGCTCGCGGGCGTCGAAGGCCATGGTGGCCTCGGCCGTGGAGCCGAACGCACGGTCCGTGCCCTTGACGTCGCGGCCCTCTTCGTCCGTGGTGAGGAAGAAGAGGCCCAGCACCATGTCCTGGGTCGGCATGGTGACGGGACGGCCGTCGGCCGGCTTCAGGATGTTGTTCGAGGACAGCATCAGGATGCGGGCCTCGGCCTGCGCCTCCGCGGAGAGCGGCAGGTGCACGGCCATCTGGTCACCGTCGAAGTCCGCGTTGAACGCGGTGCAGACGAGCGGGTGGATCTGGATGGCCTTGCCCTCGACCAGCTGCGGCTCGAAGGCCTGGATGCCGAGGCGGTGCAGGGGGGGCGCACGGTTCAGCAGCACCGGGTGCTCGGCGATGACCTCTTCGAGGACGTCGTACACGACGGTGCGGCCACGCTCGACCATGCGCTTGGCCGACTTGATGTTCTGCGCGTGGTTCAGGTCCACCAGGCGCTTCATCACGAACGGCTTGAAGAGCTCCAGCGCCATCGCCTTCGGCAGACCGCACTGGTGCAGCTTGAGCTGCGGACCGACGACGATCACGGAACGCGCGGAGTAGTCCACGCGCTTGCCGAGGAGGTTCTGGCGGAAACGGCCCTGCTTGCCCTTCAGCATGTCGCTGAGGGACTTCAGGGGGCGGTTACCGGGACCGGTGACCGGGCGACCACGACGACCGTTGTCGAAGAGGGCGTCGACGGCCTCCTGCAGCATCCGCTTCTCGTTGTTCACGATGATCTCGGGGGCGCCGAGGTCGAGGAGACGCTTGAGGCGGTTGTTGCGGTTGATCACACGGCGGTACAGGTCGTTCAGGTCGGAGGTCGCGAAGCGGCCACCGTCCAGCTGCACCATCGGACGCAGGTCCGGCGGGATGACCGGCACGCAGTCGAGCACCATGCCCTTGGGCTTGTTGCTGGTCTGCAGGAACGCGGAGACGACCTTGAGGCGCTTGAGCGCACGGGTCTTCTTCTGGCCCTTGCCGGTACGGATGATCTCGCGGAGGCGCTCGGCCTCCTCGTCGAGGTCGAAGGACTCCAGGCGCTTCTGCAGGGCAGCGGCACCCATGCAGCCGTCGAAGTACGTGCCGAAGCGGTCACGCAGCTCGCGGTAGAGCAGCTCGTCGCCCTCGAGGTCCTGGACCTTGAGGTTCTTGAAGCGGCTCCACACCTCGTCGAGACGGTCGATCTCGCGCTGCGCGCGGTCGCGCAGCTGCTTCATCTCACGCTCGGCGCCTTCGCGCACCTTGCGGCGCACGTCGGCCTTGGCGCCCTCGGCCTCGAGCTCGGCCAGGTCGGTCTCGAGCTTCTTGGCGCGGTTCTCGAGGTCCGAGTCGCGGCGGTTCTCGATCTGCTGGCGCTCGACGGAGACGTGCGCCTCCAGCGACGGGAGGTCACGCGTGCGGCGCTCCTCGTCGACGAACGTGATCATGTACGCAGCGAAGTAGATGACCTTCTCGAGGTCCTTCGGCGCGAGGTCCAGCAGGTATCCGAGGCGCGACGGGACGCCCTTGAAGTACCAGATGTGGGTGACGGGAGCGGCAAGCTCGATGTGCCCCATGCGCTCACGGCGCACCTTGGCGCGCGTGACCTCGACGCCACAGCGCTCACAGATGATGCCCTTGAAGCGGACACGCTTGTACTTGCCGCAGTAGCACTCCCAGTCCCGGGTCGGACCGAAGATCTTCTCGCAGAAGAGTCCGTCCTTCTCGGGCTTGAGCGTGCGGTAGTTGATGGTCTCCGGCTTCTTCACTTCGCCGTGGGACCAGGTCCGGATGTCGTCCGCGGTGGCAAGGCCGATCCGCAGCTCGTCGAAGAAGTTGACGTCGAGCACTTGTCGTCAATCCCTCTTTCGGGGGTTCGAGCCCCCTCGCTTCACGCGAGAAATCGGGGCACTTCAGCAATGGTCTGAACGGGTCCGGGGAGGGCCGGCCGGATCACGGGGATCCGGCCGGGCAACCCGTCAGACCTCTTCGACGCTGCTCGGCTCTCGCCGGGACAGGTCGATACCGAGCTCCTCCGCCGCGCGGAAGACGTCCTCGTCCGTGTCGCGCATCTCGATGGACATGCCGTCCGAGGACAGCACCTCCACGTTGAGGCAGAGCGACTGCATTTCCTTGATGAGCACCTTGAAGGACTCGGGAATGCCCGGCTCGGGGATGTTCTCGCCCTTGACGATCGCCTCGTAGACCTTCACGCGGCCGGTGACGTCGTCGGACTTGATCGTCAGGAGTTCCTGGAGGGCGTATGCGGCGCCGTAAGCCTCAAGGGCCCACACCTCCATCTCGCCGAATCGCTGCCCACCGAACTGCGCCTTACCACCCAGCGGCTGCTGCGTGATCATGGAGTACGGGCCGGTCGAGCGCGCGTGGAGCTTGTCGTCGACCAGGTGGTGCAGCTTGAGGATGTACATGTACCCGACCGAGACCGGGTCCGGGAACGGCTCGCCGGAGCGGCCGTCGAACAGCTGGGCCTTGCCGGAGGGCTGGACCAGCCGGTCGCCGTCGCGGTTCGGGATCGTGGCTCCGAAGAGACCGGAGATCTCGTCCTCGCGCGCACCGTCGAAGACGGGCGTGGCGACGTTGGTGCCGGGGGCGACCTGGTCGGCGCCGATGGCCTGCAGGCGCTGGGCCCACTCGTCACCGAGGCCGGAGACGTCCCAGCCGCGGCTGGCGAGCCAGCCGAGGTGGATCTCCAGGACCTGTCCCGGGTTCATCCGGGACGGGACACCCAGCGGGTTGAGGATGATGTCGACCGGGGTGCCGTCCTCCAGGAACGGCATGTCCTCGATCGGGAGGATCTTGGAGATGACGCCCTTGTTGCCGTGACGGCCGGCGAGCTTGTCACCATCGGTGATCTTGCGCTTCTGCGCGACGTAGACGCGGACCAGCTGGTTCACGCCCGGCGGCAGCTCGTCGCCCTCTTCGCGGTCGAAGACGCGGACGCCGATGACCTTGCCGATCTCGCCGTGCGGGACCTTCAGCGAGGTGTCGCGCACCTCGCGCGCCTTCTCACCGAAGATCGCGCGGAGCAGGCGCTCCTCCGGGGTCAGCTCGGTCTCACCCTTGGGCGTGACCTTGCCGACGAGGATGTCGCCGGCGACGACCTCGGCACCGATGCGGATGATGCCGCGCTCGTCGAGGTCGGCGAGGACCTCCTCGGAGACGTTCGGGATGTCCCGGGTGATCTCCTCGGGGCCGAGCTTGGTGTCACGGGCGTCGACCTCGTGCTCCTCGATGTGGATCGAGGAGAGGACGTCGTCCTGCACGAGGCGCTGCGACAGGATGATCGCGTCCTCGTAGTTGTGACCCTCCCACGGCATGAACGCGACCAGCAGGTTCTTGCCGAGCGCCATCTCGCCGTTCTCGGTGGCCGGACCGTCGGCCAGGACCTGGCCCTCGATGACGCGGTCGCCCTCGGAGACGATGACCTTCTGGTTGACCGAGGTGCCCTGGTTGGACCGGGAGAACTTGGCCAGGCGGTACGTGATGTACGTGCCGTCGTCGTTCGTGGTGGTGATGTAGTCCGCGGAGACC
>Ga0196960_10000303_pt1 | contig 18930 bp, 23 predicted proteins | sample S3v_5metaG_FD_183187 | JGI IMG/M metagenome (GOLD analysis project Ga0196960, IMG submission 183187) | Soil microbial communities from Anza Borrego desert, Southern California, United States - S3+v_5 | ecosystem: Environmental > Terrestrial > Soil > Desert | place: USA: California | collected...
AGCGGGTCGCCTGGGGCGCGAAGACGATCCCCTCCGGCGGCTACTTCTCGATGCCGAAGCGCCTCGCGGTGCCGGGCATGATGATCGCCGGCGACGCCGCCAGCATGGTCAACATCCCGACCCTGAAGGGCGTCCACTACGCGATGCACGCCGGGATCTACGCGGCGGAAACCATCGTCGAGTCGCTGAAGCAGGACATCGACTCGGTCAACTTCGAGGCCTACGACGAGAAGGTCCGCAACTCGCTGATCGAGAAGGAGATCAAACAGTCGCGCAACATGCGCCAGCCGTTCTCGAAGGGCTTCTTCATGGGCGGCGCGATCGCCTCGGCGATGACGATCACCAAAGGCGCCTTCCCCGGCGGCCACTGGAGCCAGGAGCACGACTCCGAGATCGAGATGGAGCTCGGCAAGGCGGGGGACACCTATCCCAAGGCCGACAACGAGCTGACCTTCAACAAGCTCGACTCGGTCTTCCTCTCCGGCAACGCCACCCGCGACGATGCCCCGAACCACGTCCGCGTGCAGACCAAAGTCCCGCGCGAGGTCGCCCAGACCTGGGTCTCGATGTGCCCGGCCCAGGTCTACGAGATCCCCGAGGACCAGCTGGAAAACGGCGCCTCCGAGGTCGACGTCCACATCACCGCCTCCAACTGCGTCCAGTGCGGCGCGATCACCGCCAAGGGCGGCCGCCTCACCCTCCCCGAGGGCGGCGACGGCCCGCTGTACCAGGAGACCTGAGCAAGACGTTCCACTAAAGGCACGATCCGCGCACCACACGCGCGGATCTGCCTCCTAGGGTCGGCGGGTGCTTCCCGCCGGCTCGATCATCAGCGATGTCGCCACCGGCTTCGGCTTGGCCGCGGTGATGATCGCCGTGTGCGGATTCATCGGCCAGGTGCCGGCGGCGCTGAGGCGAGAAGACGATCAGACGGTGCGAGCGGTGACGGTGATCGGAGGGCTTGTCGGGCTGGCGCTCGCCTCCTTGGTCGTCCTGGTGGATTCCCTCTGGTAACGTTTTGTCTTAGGAGCCGAGATGACTGAAAAGCGCGCTTACATCCTGGTCTTCGTCGTCGCTGCGCTCTTGCAGATCGCTCTGACGATCGGCCTCAAACTGCTCAACGCCGAGTCGGACGCCTTTGTGCTCGCTTACCTATTGCTTGCGTGCGGCGCCAGCTTGAGCATCGGCCTGATCGGGACGCACTACAACTGACGCGCGGCTACAGCGCTTCGGCTTCCTCCGTCTGAAGCACCGCGGCGCCGTCGAAGATCTGCGAGGTGCCGGCGGCGGTGGGGGTGAAGTCGAGGGTGCTGCGACGGCGGGGGGCCGCGATGACGGTCCACTCGTCGCACCCGGCAAAGGCTTCGTCGAGGCGCTGGGCCATGGTGCTGCGGGGCCGATCCTGGTCGAAGATCTGCTTGGACATGCTCTCCGTCCTTCTGTAGGGGTTGGTGAAGATTCCCCCGCCCGTCGGACGAAAAATATGCACTTTGCGAGTGTTTGGGAACGTCTGTTCGTTCTGGAGGTTTAGGAGGAAGCCGCAAAGTCGGCGATCTCCTCCGCCACCCGGCCCGGTTGGTCGAGCGGGACGAAGGTTTTCGCGTCGGGGATCGGAACGAGCTTGGCGTTGCCGGCTTCACCGGCGAGGCGCTCCGCGTAGGAGATCGGGAAGAACCAGTCGCCTTTCGCCCAGAGCAGGCGGATCGGCAGCTGCGACCCGCGCAGCTTCTCGGCGGCTTCTTCCGTGTAGCGCTTTTCCAGCTTGACCGTGACCTTCTTCAGGTCGCGCAGCGAGGCCGAGCTGCGGGTGGCGGCGCCGATCCAGTCGCGGATCCAGTCCTTCGGGACGCCGGCGCGGGAGAAGGGGGCGAAAGCCATCCGCGCCACCAGCGGCACCCGGAACGGCCCCGAGAGGGCGACGATCCCTCCCGGCAGCTTCGCCACCGGCGGCAGCGCCTTGAAGATCCCCGGCGGGAAGTTGTCGTGGGTGTCGCAGTTGGTCAGCACCAGCCGGCCGATCCGTTCGGGGTGGGTGGTCGCGACGATCTGGGAGATGGCGCCGCCGGAGTCGTTGCCGACGAGGGTCACGTCCTCGAGCTCGAGCTTGGTGAGGAAGTCGGCGATCAGCTTCGCGACGCCGGGAGGGGTGAGGTCGGCGTCGGGGCTCATCGGCACCTGCTGGGCGCCGAACGGCCAGTCGGGGGCGATGCAGCGGTAGCGGTCGGAGAGGCGATCGACGACTCCGCTCCAGAGGCGGCCGTCGACCAGGTAGCCGTGGACGAAGACGATCGGCTTGCCCTCGCCCGCCTCCCGGTAGCGGATCGTCCCCTGTGGGAGTTGAACTTCCTTGCGCTGGTCCGTCACGATGCCCTCCTTTGGCTGATGTCCGCATCTAACATACATACAGAATGAATGTAAATCCAGAAAGGCGGACCCAGGCCGAGCGCACGGAGGCCACCCGCGAGGCGCTGATCGCCGCTGCCCGCAAGCTCTTCACCGAGCGCGGCTACGACAACGTCGGGACCGAGGAGGTGGTGCGCGCCGCCGGGGTCACCCGCGGCGCCCTCTACCACCAGTTCGGGGACAAGGCGAGCCTGCTGGAGGCGGTCTACGAACGGATCGAGGCCGAATCGACCGAGCGGGTCGCCCGCATCGTCCTCGGCTCCGAGCTGCACAGCCCGCTGGAGGCGATGAAGGCCGGGGTGGAGGCGTTCCTCGACGAGTGCGCGGAACCGGAGCTGCGCCAGATCGCCCTCCACGATGCCCCGGCGGTGCTGGGCTGGGAGCGCTGGCGGGAGATCGGCGCCGCCAACGGGCTCGGCCTGATCGAAGCCAGCGTCGCCGCGGCGATCGAGGCGGGGGAGATCCGCGAGCTGCCGGTGAAGCCCCTCGCGCACCTGCTGATGGGGGCGCTCGACGAGGCGGCGATGCTGCTGGCGCGCGACGAGCGGCCGCAGAGCCGCGCCGAGGTGACCGAGGTCCTAGTGACCCTGCTCGACAGCTTCGCCGTCGAGCGCCCCTGACGGCGCCGCCAGCCGCCGCGACTCCTTCTGCGCGTACATCCGCCCGTCGGCGAGCTGCATCGCCTCGGTGGCGGTGTCGGCCTCGTCGGGCACCGAGGCGATGCCCCAGGCGGGGCTGAGGTCGAAGTCCTTGCCCCTGCTGGTCAGGGCTTCGGCAGCGCGGACGGCAATCTCCTCCCGGTCGGCCTGCTCGCCCTCGACCAGGACCACGAACTCGTCGCCGCCGAGGCGGTACGCCGTCGCCTCCGGCTCGACCGCCGCCTTCAACCGCTTCCCCAGCAGCCCGAGCATCTTGTCCCCGGAGGAGTGGCCGAAGGTGTCGTTGTAGTGCTTGAAGCCGTTGAGGTCGAGCAGGATCACGCTCAGCGGCTCCGCCGGCGCGTGCGCCCGCTCCTCGAGGTCCATCTGCAGCCGCGCCTGGCTGCCGAGGCGGGTGAGGTGGTCGGTGCGGACCTGCTCGAGCAGGCGCTTGTTCGCCCGCACGCTCAGCGCCAGCCTGCCGATCACCGCCAGCATCGCCGCCACCCAGAGCAGGGTGGTGAGGGCGCTGGCATGGTCGAAGTACTGCATCCCGACCAGAGCGATCAGCGTCACCGCGACGATCCCGGGGACGATCAGTTCCCGCAGGCCGTCGAAGCGCGCCCCGGGCCGGATCGTCGCCGCCGTCGGCTGCCACGCCTCGGCGCCGATGAAGACGGCCGAGACGAGGTAGATCGGTTCGACCCAGTCGCCGCCGGGACCGTCGCTTCGTAGGTCTGGAGCGTGTAGGCAACGTCGGCGACGGCCATCGTCGCCAGCCCGGCGAGGAGCAGGGACCAGGTCCGCCCCGGCCGCCAGCGGGTGATCGCGACGATCCCCACCGCCAACGACAGCAGCACCACGTCGCCGACGGGGTAGGCGAGCGTGGTAGCCACTTCGACCCCGCTGCCGCTGGTCCGGTCGGCGACGAACTCGAAGATCAGCGCCGTGCCGAGGGCCGCGGTGCCGAGGGCGGCGATCGCCCCGTCCATCCAGAGGCGCGGGTCGAGCCGCCGGGCGTGGGCCCGGACCAGCAGGTAGAGGCCGAGGACGGCGAGGGGGTAGAAGCCGAGGTAGCCGGCGTCGGCGGGGGAGGGGTAGGGCGCCTCGGCGTTGCCTTCGATGTAGAGCGTCCAGTAGACCTCCGCCGCGCCCCAGACGAGCACGGCCGCGGCGAGGGCGAGCCAGGCGCCGCGCTCACCGCCGCCCGCCCGCGCCCGCAGCAGGCAGGCGATGCCGGCGGCGACGATCACCGCGTCGTAGATCGGTCCGTCGACGATGGAGCCCAGATCGGCGCCGCCGATGCCCGCCCAGTTGTGCAGGATCGCGACCGCCGCACCGCCGAAGAGGACCGCCCCGACCGCCTGCCGCAGAGCGGCTAGATGGCCGGAAAGCACTGGCCGTCCATCGGTACGCACAAGGACCTATCGGCATGATTTGCGCGGTTCTCTAGACTTGGTGGAGATGAAGGCAGCAATCCACCCCAATTACACGCTTGCCAACGTGCACTGCTCGTGCGGCAACCAGTTCTACACGCGCTCCACGAAAGAGGATCTGCACGTAGAGCTCTGCTCCGAGTGTCACCCCTTCTACACGGGCAAGCAGAAGCTGGTCGACACCGGCGGTCGCGTCGAGCGTTTCCAGCGCCGCGCCGCCAAGCACAGGGCCGGGAAGTAGCCTGTGAGCCCGCTGGGCTCGGCACAGGCATCCCACAACGGCTCCTCCGGCAACGGGGGGGACCCCGTGCGCATGCCCGACGGGGCGCTGGTCGCCAAGCGCGACGCCCCGATCGGCGGCCAGGCCGTGCTCGAGGGCGTGATGATGCGCGGCCTCTCCGTCTGGGCCGTCGCGGTCCGCACGCCGGAGGGCCAGATCGACGTCCAGTCCGAGCCGCTTGTCCCCTGGGCGCAGCGGCACCGGATCTGGCGCCTGCCGGTGATCCGCGGCGTCGTCGCCCTCGGCGAGTCGCTGAAGATCGGCTTCAAAGCCCTGGCGATCTCCGCCAACGCGCAGATGGAGGAGGACGAGGAGGGCAACAAGGAAGAGATCGGCGGCTTCATCTGGGGCCTGACGATCGTCTTCTCGATGCTGCTCGCGGTCGGCCTCTTCTTCGTCATCCCGGTCGGCCTCACCAGCCTGATCAAGGACCAGCTCGGCTCGGCCCTGCTCTTCTGGCTGGTCGAGGGCGTCCTCCGCACCGCGATCTTCATCGGCTACATCCTCGCGATCAGCAAACTGCCCGATCTGCGAAGGGTCTTCGAGTACCACGGGGCCGAGCACAAGACGATCTCCTGCTACGAGGCCGAAGACGAGCTGGTGCCCGCGCGGGCGAAGCTCTACTCGCGGCTGCACCCGCGCTGCGGGACCAGCTTCCTGCTGATCGTGATGGTGCTGGCGATCTTCGTCTTCGCCCCGATCGGCCTGCCGGAGTGGTACTGGCTGCTCGCCTCGCGCATCCTCGGCATCCCGCTGATCGCCGGCCTCTCCTACGAGGTGATCAAGTGGGCCGGGAAAAACCGGCGCAAACGCTGGGTGCGGGCGGTGATGTGGCCGGGCCTGATGCTGCAGAACCTGACCACGCGCGAGCCCGACGAAGAGCAGCTCGCGGTCGCGATCGCCTCCCTCAACGCCGTCCTCGCCCGCGAGAACCCCGAGGACGCCGCCAAGAAGCCGCACATCGAGATCGTCGCCTAGCGACGCTCCCGCTCTAGTCTTCGGGCGATGATCGAGCAGCTCGTCGAGCAGATCGAGGCGCGCTTCGCGGAGCTCGAGGCGCAGATGTCCGACCCGGACGTGATCTCCGACCGCGCCCGCTACGCGGAGGTCGGGCGCGAATACCGGGAGCTGCAGCCCGCCAGCGAGCTGGCGGGGCGTTGGCGCACGCTCCGCGACGACCTCGAGGGCGCGCGCGAGCTGCTGGCCGAGGGCGAGGACGAGGAACTGCGGAAGGTGGCCGAGGAGGCGCCGGCGCAGCTGGAGGCGCTGGAAGAGGAGATCCGCCTGGCGATGGTCGAGCGCGACCCCAACGACGCCAAGAACGTGATCGTCGAGATCCGCGCCGGCACCGGCGGCGACGAGGCGGCGCTGTTCGCGGGCGACCTCTTCAAGATGTTCAACCGCTACGCCGAGGAGCGGGGCTTCTCGATCGAGGTGCTCTCGCAGTCGGGCTCGGAGGCGGGCGGCTTCAAGGAGGTCACGCTCGAGGTCAAGGGGGAGGGCGCCTACTCGGTCTTCAAGTTCGAGGGCGGCACCCACCGCGTCCAGCGCGTCCCCGAGACCGAGTCCCAGGGCCGCATCCACACCTCTACCGCGACGGTCGCCGTCCTGCCCGAGGTCGAGGAGGTCGAGGTCGAGGTCGACCAAAACGACCTGCAGATCGACGTCTACCGCTCCTCCGGCCCCGGCGGCCAGTCCGTCAACACGACCGACTCGGCGGTGCGGATCACCCACAAGCCGACCGGGGTCGTCGTCTCGATGCAGGACGAGAAGTCCCAGCTCCAGAACAAGGAGCGGGCGATGCGGGTGCTGCGGGCGCGGCTGTACGAGCGCGAGATGGCCGAGCAGCAGGCGAAGGTCGCCTCCGAGCGCAAGGCCCAGGTCGGCAGCGGCGAGCGCTCGGAGAAGATCCGCACCTACAACTTCCCGCAGGGCCGGGTCACCGACCACCGGATCAAGCACACCTCGCACAACCTCGAGGGCGTGCTGGCGGGGCAGCTGGGCGAGTTCACCGACGCGCTTGCCGCCGAGGAGAAGCGGCAGCGCCTCGAGGCCGCGGCCTCGGCCGCCTGAGCCAGTGGCGACGGTGACCGGCGCAGCGGCACGGGAGGCGCTGGACGCGGCGGTCGACGCGCTGCGCGCGGCCGGGGTCGAAGACCCGCGGCTCGACGCGGAGCTGCTGTTGGCCGAGGCGACGGGGTGGAGCCGGGCGGCGCTGGTGGCGGACCCCGCCGCGGAGGTTCTGCCCGCCGCAGCCCGGCAGTTCGGCGAGATGGTGCGGCGGCGGCTGCGGCGCGAGCCGGTCGCCTACATCCTCGGCCGCAAAGGCTTCCGCGACATCGAGTTGGCGGTCGACCCGCGGGTGCTGATCCCGCGGCCGGAGACCGAGCTGCTGGTCGAACTGGCGCTGGAGGTGGAGCCCACGAGCGTGCTCGACGTCGGCACCGGCTCGGGCGCAATCGCCCTCGCGGTCGCCGACGAGCTGCCGGGCTGCGCGGTCACTGCAACCGACACATCGCCCGGAGCGCTCGAAGTGGCGGGGGCGAACGCCCAGCGTCTCGGCCTGGACGAGCGGGTCCGCTTCCTCGCAGGCACCCTGCCGGAGGATGAGAGCTTCGACCTCGTTCTCGCCAACCTTCCCTACGTCGCCGAGCGCGACTGGTCCTCGCTCCAACCCGAGGTCACCAGGTGGGAGCCCCGCGAGGCGCTCCTCGCCGGCCCCGACGGCCTCGACGCCTACCGCTCCTTCATCCCGAAGTCCGCCGGACTTTTGCACCGCTATGCGGATAAAAGGTCCGGCGGACTTGCGGTCGAGGTGGGGGAGGGGCAGGCGCCGGCGGTGGCGGAGCTGATGCGAGGAGCGGGGCTCGGCGAGGTCGAGGCGCGGCGGGACCTGGCGGGGATCGAGCGCGTGGTCGTCGGACGCGCGGGTAGGAAGGCTGCGTGACCGAGTTGGTGCGACTGCAGAGCGGCGAGGCGCAGCGCGCCCGCAAGGCGCTCGAACGCTGCATCTCCGGCGGTGGCGTCGCGGTCTTCCCCTCCGACGGCCTCTACGGCCTCGCCTGCGATCCGCTCGACGCGGGGGCGATCGCGAAGATCCACCGGCTCAAGGGCAGGGACGACGGCAAGCCCTCCGCGGTCATGTACTTCTCACCGCTGGCGATCCGGGAGCTGGTCTCCGGGCTCGGCCCGCGGACGAAGGCGGTGGTGAGCGGGCTGCTGCCGGGGCCGGTCACCCTCGTCGTTGCCAACCCGCAGCGGCGCTACCCGCTCGCCTGCCGGCAGGACCCCGAACGGCTGGGCATCCGCCTGATCGGCGGCCCGCTGGCGGGGACGATGTGCCCGGTCTTCCAGACCTCGGCCAACCTCAGCGGCGAGCCGGCCTCGTCTCGCTTCGAGGACGTCCCCGACTCGATCCTCGACCGCGTCGACCTCGCGATCGACGGCGGCGAGCTGCCGGGGCTGCCTTCAACCGTCGTCGACATCACCGCGATCGACGGGGACGGCTCCTGGAAGATCCTGCGGGACGGCGCCCTCTCGCCGGGCGACCTGGCTAGCAGGCTGGCCTCGGTCGGCCTCGGCTGAGGCGCGCCCGAAGCGCTTTCAGCAGCCGGCGCCGCCCCGATACGGCAGGCGGACGCGTCGCTGGGACCTGTTGTCGCTCTCGTTCGACTCGAAGAGGTTCTCCTGCGGGTCGACGATCATCCGGTAGACGAAGCAGCCGCGCAGGCCCGCCACGTCGATCCACTGCTGGTGGTAGGCGGCGGGGTAGATGTCCGACCAGCCGACCGAGGTCCCGAGCGTGACCCGGTCGCGGAAGGGGTCCTGGTTGCAGCCGGGATAGACCCAGTTGTCAGGCGAGCGGCGGCTGTTCTGGGTGTGGGTGAGGTCGCGCAGGCAGTAGTTGAGCTTGGGGCTGGTGCGGACGACGCGGCCGAGGCTGCCGTCCGGACGCACCCGGATCAGCTCGAACATCGCCAGCTGGTGGACCTTCCAGTAGGAGCCGCCGAAGTAGGTGCCGACGTAGGTGAAGCGCAGCTTCGCCTGGCTGGGCACGGTGATGTGCCCGTCGCCCTTTTTGTAGATGCGCTGGTTGGTCTTCATGCTGCGGGGGCCGTCGCGGCGGCCGCGCAGCTCCATCGGCCCCAGGCCGCGGCTCTGGACGTCGCTGGTCGCCCGCAGCCGCACCTGGGGCCCGGCGCGCTGCACGTAGAGCTCGCTGGGGGGAGCGATCTTCAGGTTGGGGCAGAGGAGGAACCGCGCCTCCGGACCGATGCAGGGGTTCTCGACCGCGGCTGCGACCGAGCCGGGGAGCGCCAGCGCCAGCAGCAGCGCCAGTGGAGCGAGGAGGAAGCGGGCTCTCACCGGGGCCAGAATATCCAGACCCGTTGCTATGGTCGGCCGTCCGTGGCCGACCTTCCCGAAAACTTCCAAAACGCGCCGCTGGCCGAGGTCGATCCGGCGATCGCCGGCGTCCTCGAGGGCGAGCTGAGGCGCCAGCAGCGGACGCTGGAGATGATCGCCTCGGAGAACTTCGTGCCGCAGGCGGTGCTGGAAGCGGTCGGCTCGGTGCTGACCAACAAGTACGCCGAGGGCTATCCCGGCCGCCGCTACTACGGCGGCTGCGAGGAGGTCGACGTCGCCGAGCAGCTGGCGATCGACCGCGCCAAGGACCTCTTCGGCGCCGAGCACGCCAACGTCCAGGCCCACGCTGGCGCTCAGGCCAACAACGCCGCCTACATGGCGCTGATCGAACCGGGCGACACGATCCTCGGCCTCGCCCTCGACCACGGCGGCCACCTCAGCCACGGGATGAAGCTGAACGTCAGCGGCAAGCTCTACAACCCGGTGCCCTACCACGTCAGCCGCGAGGACTTCCGCGTCGACATGGAGGAGGTCGAGCGCCTCGCGCAGGAGCACCGCCCGGCGTTGATCGTCGCCGGCTGGTCGGCCTACCCGCGGCAGCTCGACTTCGCCGCCTTCCGCCAGATCGCCGACTCGGTCGGGGCGAAGCTGATGGTCGACATGGCGCACTTCGCCGGCCTCGTCGCCGCCGGCGAGCACCCGAACCCGGTCGAGCACGCCGACGTCGTTACGACGACGATCCACAAGACGCTCGCCGGCCCCCGCAGCGGCATGATCCTCTGCCGCGAGGAGTACGCGAAAGCGATCGACAAAGCGATCTTCCCCGGCCAGCAGGGCGGCCCGCTGATGCACACGATCGCCGGCAAGGCGGTGGCGCTCCACATCGCCTCCAGCGAGCAGTTCCGGCAGCGGCAGCGACAGACGATCGCCAACGCACAGGCGTTCGCGGCCGGGCTGGAAGCCGGCGGCATCCCGGTGATCACCGGCGGCACCGACGTCCACCTCGTCCTCGTCGATCTCACCCCGACCGGCCTCGACGGCCAGACCGGGGAGGACCGGCTCGAGGAGGTCGGGATCACCGTCAACCGCAACGCGATCCCCTTCGACCCGCGCCCGCCGATGAACCCCTCGGGCTTGCGCATCGGCACCCCGGCGCTGACCACCCGCGGCATGGGGGAGGAGGAGATGACCGAGATCGCCACGGTGATCGCCACCGCCCTCGGCCCCGACTTCGACTCCGCCAAGGCCGACCTCTCCGCCCGCACCGGCGCGCTGATGGACCGCTTCCCGCTCTATGCCGAGCTCGCCGCCGTCTGAGCGGTGAGGGTCTGGGTCGACATGAGCGCGCCCGCGCACGTGCTCGTGCTGCGGCCGATCATCGAGCGCCTCGAAGCCGAAGGCCACACGGTCGAGATCACCTCCCGCGACTACGCGCAGACCCAGCAGCTGCTCGACCTGCACGGGATACCGCACACGCCGATCGGCCGCCACGGCGGCGCCTCGCGCCTGCGCAAGGCCGCCAGCCTCGCCGCCCGCAGCAGCGGCATGCTGAGGTTCGGGCGCGGCCGTGACTTCGACCTCGCGCTCGCCCACGGCTCCAACGACCTCGCGCTCGCCGCCAAGGCCCTCGGCGTTCCCGAGGCCAACATGCACGACTACGAGTACGCGGTCACCCAGCACCGGATCGGCTGCCGTCTCGCCAAGCGGGTGATGTTCCCCGACTCGGTGCCGCTGGACCGCCTGCGCCGCTTCGGCGTCACCCCCGAGAAGTACTTCCCATATCCCGGCCTGAAGGAGGAGTACTACCTCTACGACTTCGAGCCCGATACCGAGGCGCTGCGTCGGCTCGGCGTCGACGAGAAGCGGGTCGTCGTGATCGTCCGCCCGCCGCCCGACGTCTCTCTCTACCACCGCAAGTCGAACCCGCTCTTCCCCCGGGTGCTCGACCGCCTCGGCCGCGACGGCGACGTCCACGCGGTGGTGCTGCCGCGGACCCAGGCGCAGCGCGAGTTCATCACCGGCCTGCGGCTGCCCTCGGTGATCGTCCCCGAGGGCGCGGTCGAGGCGCAGAGCCTGGTCGCCCTCGCCGACCTCGTCCTCTCCGCCGGCGGCACGATGAACCGCGAGGCCGCCGCCCTCGGCACCCCCGTCTACACCACCTACGGCGGCCGCCTCGGCGGCGTCGACGAAGCCCTGATCCGCTCCGGCCGCCTGCGGCCGCTGACCGACCCGCGGGCGCTGGAGCTGCACAAGCGCACCGCCGAGGCAGCGCCCACCCTCCGCGATCCCGCCTTTCTGGTCGAGACCATCCTCGGTACCGTCGGAGCCTCACCATTGCGCGAAGAGACCCAGCCCGTAACGCCTTCCTGAACGAGCCGCTCGAGGTCGAACCCGGCCTCGAAGAACTCGTCGCGCCCGCGCGGGAGGGGGACCCGCGGCCCATCGACCCGGTCCTGCGGGCGCTCGACGTCCTCATCTCCGCCACCGTCCTCGCCGTCCTCTCGCCGCTGCTGGGGCTGATCGCGCTGCTGATCGCGCTCGACTCGGGCCGGCCGGTCCTCTACCGCGGCGCCCGCGTCGGCAAAGCCGGCCACCTCTTCTGGATGTACAAGTTCCGCACGCTGAAGCCGGACGCCGAGACCCGGCTCGGCCCCTACTACGGCGAGGAGCTGACCCGCCGCACCGAGGAAGAGCGGACCCGGATCGGCGGCGTCCTGCGCAAGACCCACCTCGACGAGGTGCCGCAGCTGTGGAACGTGCTGCGCGGCGACATGTCGATCGTCGGCCCGCGCCCGATCCGCCCCGCCTTCTTCGCCGAGCTCTGCCGCGAGATCCCGCAGTACTGGCAGCGCCTGGTCGTCCGCCCCGGCGTCACCGGCTTCGCCCAGACGCGGATCACCCGCGAGGAGACCTGGGCCGACAAGCTCGCCCACGACATGGAGTACATCGCCGACCGCTCGGTCTCCCTCTACTTCCAGGTGCTGCTGGCGACGGTCGCCAAGGTGATGGGGCGCGGCCTGGACAGCTGATCGGCGGGTTTGTCGCCCTCTGGTTGACAAACCCGCCACGCCCGCTGCCCCTGCGAGACTGCCGCCCATGTGCGGCATCTGCGGCGTCGTCGCCGGCGAGCGAGAACGAGCACCCGACCTCGAGGCCGTGGGCCGGATGTGCGGCCGGCTCGTCCACCGCGGGCCCGACGACGACGGGCTCTTCCACGAGGGGCCGGTGGCGCTGGCGGCGCGGCGGCTCTCGATCATCGACCTCGACGGCGGCCACCAGCCGATCGCGAGCGAGGACGGCTCCGTCGTCGTCGTCCAGAACGGCGAGATCTACAACTACCGCGAGCTGAAGCGCGAGCTCGAGGGCCGCGGCCACCGCTTCGCCACCAACTGCGACACCGAGGTCCTCGTCCACCTCTACGAGGAGCACGGCGAGGGGTTCGTCGAGCGGCTGCGGGGGATGTTCGCGATCGCCCTCTGGGACAAGCCCCGGCAGCGGCTGCTGCTGGCCCGCGACCGCTTCGGGATCAAGCCGCTCTACTACCGCCACGTCGACGGCGGGCTCTCCTTCGCCTCGGAGCTGAAGGCGATGCTGGAGCAGCCGGGCTTCTCGCGCGAGATCGACCCGAAAGCGGTCTCCGCCTACCTCGCCTTCAACTCGATCCCGGCGCCGCTGACGATCTTCGCCGAGGCGCGCAAGCTGCTCCCCGGGCACCTGCTGACGTGGGAGGGGGGAGAGGTGCGGCAGCGCCGCTACGCCCGCCCCGGGCCGGCCCCGGGCGCCGAGCTGCGGCGCGGATCGGCCGACGAGCTCGCCGCGGAGCTGCGCGAGGTGCTCGACGACAGCGTCCGCGCCCACCTCGTCGCCGACGTCCCGGTCGGGGTTCTGCTCTCCGGGGGTGTCGACTCCGGCGGCCTCGCCGCCCTCGCCGGCGCCCACACGGACGAACCCCTGCGGACGTTCTCGATCGGCTTCGAGGAGGCCGGGTTCAACGAGCTCTCGCGGGCGCGCCTGGTCGCCGAGCGCTACGGCACCGACCACCACGAGCTGGTCGTCCGCCCCGACGCGGTCGAGCTGCTGCCGAAGCTGGTCGAGGCCTTCGACGAGCCGTTCGGCGACTCCTCGGCGCTGCCCACCTACCTCGTCTCCGAGCTCGCCTCCGGCCATGTCAAGGTCGCCCTCTCCGGCGAGGGCGGCGACGAGCTCTTCGGCGGCTACTACACCTACGTCGCCGACCTCCTCGCCCGCCGCGTCGGCCGCCTCGCCCCGCTCGCCCGGCCGCTGGCCGAGGCGCTGCCGAGCCGTACCGAGCGCGTCGGCTTCGACTACAAAGCCAAGCGCTTCGCCCGCGCCGCCGCGCTGCCGCCGCTGGAGCGCCATCACGCCTGGAAGGAGATCTTCTCGGCGCAGGCGCGGGCCGAGCTGGCCGGGAGGACGGCGTCGAGCTGGGACCCGGTCGACCTCTACCGCGAGCGCTACGCCGAGACCGCCGGGGCCGAGCCGCTGGCGCGGATGCAGGACGTCGACCTCGGCATCTACCTCGTCGACGACCTGCTGGTCAAGACCGACCGCCTCAGCATGGCCCACTCGCTGGAGCTGCGGGTCCCCTTCCTCGACCCGAAGGTGGCCGAGTTCGCCTTCTCGCTGCCGACCCGGATGAAGGTCCGCGGCTTCGCCAAGAAGCGGCTGCTGCGCCGGGCGCTGGAGCCGCTGCTGCCGCGGGAGATCGTCCACGGCCGCAAGCAGGGCTTCTCGATCCCGATCGCCGCCTGGCTGCGCGGCCCGCTGGAGCCGTTCGCGCGCGAGACGCTGGCGCCGGGCGCGCTGGAGCGCCAGGGCCTGCTCGAGCCGGCCGCGGTGACCCCGATCCTCGACCGCCACGTCTCCGGCCAGGAGGACCTGAGCCGGCAGATCTGGGGCCTGATGGCGCTTACCCTCTGGTTCGACCGCTATGCCCACTGACACGGACGCAGGTCTCGCCTTCCTGGTCGCCGGCCTCCTCAGCCTGCTGCTGGTGCCGCTGACGCGGCGGCTCGCCGTGCGCGTCGGCGCGATCGACTACCCCAACGAGCGCTCGCTGCACCAGGTCCCGACGCCGAAACTCGGCGGCCTCGCGATCCTCGGCGGCGCCCTCGTCGCCGGCCTGATCTGGCTCCCGAACGACACCGAAAGCCACGCGATCCTGATCGGCGCGGTCGCGGTCGTCTGGGTCGGCGTCCTCGACGACATATTCGACCTCCCCGCCCCGGTGAAGCTGCTCGGCCAGACGGTCGCGGTCGTGATCCCGGTCTCCACCGGGGTCACCGTCGACAACTTCACCTTCCCCTTCTTCGGCCGGCTGACGCCGGGGACCGTCGACCTGCTGACGCTGCCCGGGGGAGGGGTCGTCCACCTCGGCGACGTCGGCACCGTGCTCGGGATCGTCGCCGTGATCAACGTGATCAACCTGATCGACGGCGTCGACGGCCTCGCCGCCGGCGTCGCCGCGATCTCCGGGATCACCCTGGCGACGATCGCGCTCTCGCTCGACCGCACCGCCGCCGGCGTCCTCGCCGCCCTCACCGCGGGCGGCGCCCTCGGCTTCCTCCGCGAGGGCTTCCCGCCGGCCAAGACCTTCATGGGCGACACCGGCTCCAACCTGCTCGGCTACCTCCTGGGGGCGGTGGCGGTGCAGGGGGCGCTGAAGACGAACGCGGTGATCGCGCTGTTCATCCCGCTGATCATCCTCGCGGTGCCGATCCTCGACACCGGCTTCGTCGTCGCCAAGCGGCTCAAATACCGCCGCCCCATCTACAAAGCCGACCGCTGGCACTTCCACCACCGGATGGCTGACATCGGCTTCTCGCAGCGGCGCACCCTGCTCTACCTCTACGGCTGGACCACCGTGATGGCGCTCCTGGCCCTGGCCCTGCGCTTCGTCCCCTACAGCGACGACCACGGCAACTTCGACCCGCTCTGGTCCGGCGTCATGGCCTTCTTCGGCGTCCTCGCCCTCGGCGCCAGCGTCTACCTTGTCGAGGTCCTCGAGATCCTCAAGCTCCGCCAGACCCGCCTGCGCCAACTCGTCACCCTCCGCCGCCAGGTCGGCGCCCCCGAGCCCGAGCCCCAAGAGGTCGAGCGCGCGGTCGAAGAGGAGCTCGAAACCGGCTCCTTTCCCACGGTGGACCCGGAGACCGGCGAGTTCGAGGCGATCGGCAAATAACTGGGGGTGGGGCGGGGTCGTGGTCCCCTCTCTGGACACATCTCGCCTATGGCTCGATGTTGAGCGTCCAGCGAGGGGACCACGACCCCGCTGCCACGCTCCGGTTGCAGCAGCTGGTTCTCGGTGGGCGGTAGTGGCAACCCTCACGAACTGGCTTGACAGAGCCGTTCGCGGGACCGTTCGGATATAGTCGCTTGTACGCCCGCTCTGCCCCGAGCCTGGGCGTATTTCCTTCTTATGTCTCCTCCCAAGTACGTCGATCTACTCGCGCTTGTCGCCGCGCTCGCCGTCTTCCTGCTCGGCGGGTTTCCGCTGCTCGGCTTCGGCGTGGCGGCGGCGGTCTGGCTCACGCAGCGGGGGATCCAGGTGCTTGCCCAGCGCCGGATGAAGCAGGAGCTGGCCCGCGGCAACCGCCAGAAGGCGATGGGCATGGTCGCGGGCAGCACCCTCGGCCGCGTCTGGCTGATGGCCACCGCCGTCCTCCTGGTCGGCGTCGCCGAACGGGAGTCGGGCCTCGCCGCCGCGATCCTGCTGCTGGCGCTGTTCACGATCTCCTTCGCCGCCCAGGGCCTCGTGCACCTGTTCGACGACCAGCCCGAGGGGCAGGGGGTCGCGTAATGGAGGCGGCGACCGCACAGGCGCCCGCCGGCGCCACGAACCAGGGCGGCGACGACAAGGGCGGCCTCAGCACGAAGGCGAAGGTCCTGATCGGCCTCGGCGTCTACCTCGCCGCGGCCGTCCTGCTGCTGCTGATCTTCGGCAACGACGGCAAAAACGAAGGCTTCAAACCGCAGAACGAGTTCAAACTCGAACCGTGGCTCTCGCTGAAGCTGGGCGGGATCGACCTCAGCATCAACAAGGCGGTCCTCTACCTCTTCCTCGCCAGCCTCCTGACGATCCTCACGATGGTCTGGATCGCCCGTCGCATGACCGACCGGCCGAACCGCGTCCAGGCGGCGGTCGAGATGGCCTACGACCTGACCAAAAACACGATCACCGGCGGCAGCCTCCAGGGCAAAACCGCCTCGCGCTGGTTCCCCTTCATCGCCGCGCTCTTCTTCTGGATCTGGTTCTCCAACATGCTCGGCTTCCTGCCGCTGCCGGTGAACACCGAGCACCCGGTCGACGTCTTCGGGCTGGAGATCCCGGCCTTCGCGATCTACGCCGCTACCGCCAACATCGCGATCCCGCTGGTGCTGACGCTGGTCGTCTGGCTCTCCTACCACGTCGAAGGCATCCGCCACCAGGGCTTCCTGCCCTACTTCAAGAGCTGGCTGCCCCCCGGCCTGGAGGACATGCACCCGATCGGCAAGGGCGCGATCTTCATCATCGAGGTGATCTCGCACTTCGTGCGGCTGATCTCGCTCTCCGTCCGTCTTTTCGCCAACATCCTCGCCGGCCACCTGCTGCTGCTCTTCATGGGCGGCGGGCTGGCGGTGCTGCTGGGGATCGCCGCCCTCGGGGCGCTCACCTTCCCGCTCGCCTTCGCCTTCTTCATCTTCGAGGTCGGCCTCGTGGCGACCCTGCAGGCATTCATCTTCTCGACGCTTAGCGCTATCTACATCGGCGGAGCGACCTCCGCCTCTCACTAGAAAAGGAGTCACTCGCAAAATGGATCTGACTGCGTTGCCCATCGCCGAGGTAACCGACGAAGGCGTGAAAAGCGCCGGCAAAGCGATCGCCCTCGGCGTCGGTGCCGGACTCGGCTCGATCGGCGCCGGTATCGGCGTGGGCTTCATCTTCGGTAAGGAGATCGAGTCGGTCGCCCGCCAGCCGGAGATGAAAAGCGACCTGGAAAGCATCCGCTGGCTCGGCTTCGCGCTGACCGAGGCGGTCGCCTTCTACACCTTCATCTTCGGCCTGATCGCCTTCTTCCTCGCCTAGGTCGGTAATGGAGCTGCTCGGATACATAGAGCTTCTCCCGCTCGCCACGGAGGCGCACGGCGAAGAAAGCGGCGGCAGCTTCCTGGTCAGCCCGGGCGTCGGCCTGATGATCTGGACGCTCCTGCTGTTCCTGATCACGATGTGGGTGTTGAGCAAGGTCGCCTTCCCGAAGATCCAGGAAGCGCTCGACAAACGCGCGAAGATGATCAGCGAGTCGATCGACGCCGCCGAGCGGCAGCGTCGCGAATCGGAGGAGCTGCTGGCCGAGTACCGCGCCCGCCTCGCCGAGGCCCGGGAGCAGGCCGACGACATCATGGCCCGCGCCCGCAAATCCGCCGAGACCGCCGAAGCCGAGGCTGCGGCGGCGGGCAAAGAGAAACGGGACGAGCTGGTGGCTTCGGCCAACCGTGAGATCGAAGCTCAGACGCGTCGCTCTCTCGATGAAATCCGCCAGCAGGTCGCCGACCTCACCGTGCTCGCAACCGAGCGGGTCACCCGCAAATCGCTCAACCCCGAGGACCAGAAACGGCTCGTCGAGGAGGCGCTCAGCGAGGTCGACTTCTCGACCCTCTCCGGGGCGGAGAAGAACTAGCCGATGGCAGACGCAGCTCGCGTATACGCGGAGGCCCTCTTCGACGTGGGCCGGAACAAAGGCACGCTGGACACGCTGCAGCAACAGCTGGGCGAGTTCGCCGAGGCCGTCGACCGCAACCGCGACCTGCAGGTCTTCTTCTTCAGCCCCTACCTCTCCACGGCGGAGAAGGAGGAGGGGATCGCGCGGGCGATCTCGGGCGCCGAGCCCGAGCTGGTCAATTTCCTCAAGCTGCTCGTCGACAAGCACCGGATGGCGGAGATCTTCCGCATCCGCCGCGAGTTCGAGGAGCTCTGGAAGAAGGAGAACCGCCGCATCGACGTCACCGTCACCAGCGCCGTCGAGCTGGACCCGGCCGTCGTCGCCAAAATCGGCCAGGAGGTCGAACGCCAGACCGGGGAGAAAGTCGACTTGTCCAGCAGGGTTGACGGCGACATCCTCGGGGGCATCGTGTTGCAGGTCGGCAACATGGTCCTGGACGCCAGCATCCGCAGTCGCCTAGAGAAACTTCGAAAGAGCGTCGCCACCGCGGCGTAAGGAGGCATCAGCACCGATGGAGATCAAGCCCGACGAGATCGCAAGCATTCTGCGAGAGCGGATCGAGGGACTCGAGACCGATTCCGCCGACCTCACCGAGGTCGGGACGGTCCTGTCCGTCGCCGACGGCATCGCCCGCATCCACGGGCTCGACAACTGCATGGCGCTGGAGATGCTCGACCTCCCGCACGGGGTCACCGGCCTGGCGCTGAACCTCGAGGCCGACAACGTCGGCGCCGTGCTGTTCGGCGAATGGGACAAGATCGTCGAGGGCGACACGGTCAAACGGACCGGCCACCTGCTGCAGATCCCCGTCGGCGACCAGCTGCTCGGCCGCATGGTCGACCCGCTAGGCCGCCCGCTCGACGACCGCGGCGAGGTCGCGACGACCGAGACCCGCCCGGCCGAGTTCAAAGCGCCGGGCGTCGTCCAGCGCCAGCCGGTCGAGGAACCCGTCCAGACCGGGCTGATGTCGATCGACGGGATGATCCCGATCGGCCGCGGCCAGCGAGAGCTGATCATCGGCGACCGCCAGACCGGCAAGACGGCGATCGCGATCGACACGATCATCAACAACAAGGACAAGGACCTGA
>Ga0196960_10000304_pt1 | contig 18922 bp, 18 predicted proteins | sample S3v_5metaG_FD_183187 | JGI IMG/M metagenome (GOLD analysis project Ga0196960, IMG submission 183187) | Soil microbial communities from Anza Borrego desert, Southern California, United States - S3+v_5 | ecosystem: Environmental > Terrestrial > Soil > Desert | place: USA: California | collected...
TGCGCGGCGAGCACCGCGTCGCCCGCCGCCCACAGCGCCCGCGCCTCGTCCCCGCGCGAGCGGACGACCTGGTTGACCGCCCACGCGACGATCGAGGGCTTGGCCAGCGCCGCGACCCGCGCGGCCTCCTCGCGCCGCTTGGAGGCGCGCAGCTGCTTGACGAGCACGTCGCGCTCGGCCACGAACCGCTCCAGCGGCAGGGCGTACAGCTCGTCGATCAGCACGTCGACATCCATCGCCGCACAGCATCGCGCAAGGCGCAGACGTGCGTCCGCCATAGTGGACACCGATGGTGCGACGGAGCAGATGGCTGGATCTCCTCGTGATGACCCGCATGCTCGGCGCGGTCGTGGCGGTCCTACTGATCACCGCGCACGAGGTCTCCGACTACGACGGCTGGCTCGTCGTCGCCACCGTCGCGTGGACGACCGTCTCGCTCACCGCCTACGCCTCCGCGCGCGTGCAGGACTCGCCCGCGATGTGGGTGCTCGACACCGCCGTCGTGCTCGGCCTCATCTACCTGTCGACCGACTGGCGCAGCCCGTTCTACATCTACGCCGTCACCGCGCTGATCATGCCCGCGACCGGCCTGGCCTTCCGCGCCGCGGTCATGTGGTCGATCGGCTTCGTCGTCGCCTACCTCGGCGTGGCGATCGCGACGCGCCGGTTCGGCAACCCGTTCGACCGCGCGACGCGGCTCGAGGTCGCCGCGACGCACCTGCTCATCCCGATCATCGTCGCGATCTCGCTCGCCTACGCGGCCGACCTCCTGCGGCGGCTGCGGGAGGAGCGCCAGCGCGCGGAGCAGATGGCGGTGCAGGCCGAGCGCCAGCGGATCGCGTGGGAGCTCCACGACTCCGCGAAGCAGCGCGTCCACGCCGCCCACCTCGTGCTGAGCGCGCTGGACGGGCGCGGCGGGGAGATCGTCGAGCACGCGCTGAGCGAGCTGCGCGCCGCGACCGCCGACATGGACACGAGCGTGGCGGAGCTGCGCGCGCCGCTCGACGGCCGGCCGGTCGACGTGCTCCTGCGCGAGCGCGCGCGCGAGCTGAACGTCGCGTCGCCCGCCGACATCGTCGTCCGCGGCGGCCTGCCGGACATGCCGCCGCTCGTCGCCAACCACACGTACCGGATCGCCGCCGAGGCGCTGACCAACGCCGTCCGCCACGCGGGCGCGTCGCGGATCGCGGTGGAGCTGAGCGGCGACGACGACGCCGCCTCGATCGTCATCCGCGACGACGGCGGCGGCCTGCCCGAGGTGCAGCGGCCGGGCTCCCACGGCCTGCACTCGATGCGCAACCGCGCGGCCACGATCGGCGCGCGGCTCGACCTCCAGAGCGGCCCCGAAGGCCACGGGACGGTCGTGACCCTGGACGTCCCCCTGACCACCCCCACCAGCGAGGCAGTCACATGATCCGCATCCTGCTCGTCGACGACCATCCCGCGCTGCGCGCCGGCCTGACCGCGGTGCTCCGCGCCGAGCCGGGCCTCGTGCCGCTCGGCGCCGCGTCCTCGGAGGAGGAGCTGTGGCCCGCGCTCAACCGGACCAAGCCGGACGTCGTAGTGCTCGACTACCACGTGCCGCCGGCCGACGGCCTCCAGCTCTGCCGCCGGATCAAGCGGCAGCTCACGCCGCCGAAGGTCCTCCTCTACAGCGCGTACGCGGACGCGAAGCTCGTCATCCCGGGCATCCTCGCGGGCGCCGACGGCGTGATGAACAAGAGCGCGCCGGCGGGGGAGCTGTACGACGCGATCCGCACCGTCGCGCGCGGGGAGAACGTGCGGCCGCCGGTCACGCGGGAGCTGCTCGAGGACGCGAACGCGCGCCTGGACTCCGACGACCTGCCGATCCTCGGCATGGCGCTCGACGGGACCCCGGAGGGGGAGATCGCCCGGACGCTCGGCCTCGGCGCCGACGAGCTGACCCACCGGCTGGAGCGGATGATCGCGCGCCTGAAGGTCGAGGTGCCGGTGCCACGCGCGGTGTAGGAGCCTGTCAAGAAACGGATCGCCGTCTGTGAGGCCCGCATCGTGGTTGTGGGCGGCGCGCGGTTTCGAAGCCGATCCTGGTTGGATCGGTGAGGAACCGCGTGCCGATCCACGGCCGCGAGGCGTCCCTCACGGGCGGCGAGACTTCTTCGACAGGCTGCCAGCTGGGTAGCGCTTGGCGCATGGCGCCGACGATCACCGTTCCCGAGCCCCAGCCGACCGCGGGGGTCAAGCGCGTCTCGCGCGTGCCGTCCGGGCACCGCTCGCGCCCGGGCGGGCCGCTGCCGGACGGCCCGCGGCTGGGCGCGCTGGCGCAGGGGACGTGGTTCCACCGCGATCCGGTCGGGATGACCGAGCGGATGCAGGGCACCTACGGCGACCTGTTCACGCTGCGGATGCCGGTCGAGGGCTCGGTCGTGGTGGTGTGCGCGCCGGAGGCGACGGGGCAGCTGCTCGCGTCCGATCCGTCGTTCGCGCACGCGGGGGAGGGGCGCCAGCGGATCCTCGGGATGGTCGCCAAGCGCTCCGTGCTGGGCGCGGACGACGTGCAGCACCGCGAGTCGCGCGGGCGGGTGCGGGCGGTCTTCGAGCGGGACGCGATCCACGCGCACGCGCCTGCCATCGCCGAGATCACGTCCGCGCACGTCTCGTCGTGGCCGCGTGGCCGGCCGGTGCGGCTGCTCCCGCTCGTGCGCGCGCTGTGCGACGAGATCTTCGCGCGGTGCGTGGTCGGCGTGCGGGACGCGGCGCGGGCGGCCGAGCTGGGGCGCCTGGTGCAGCGGATGCTGTGGACGCCCGGCAACCCGCCGATGTCGCCGCCGGGGACCGACGACGGGGTGCTCGGGCAGCTCGGCAAGGTCGTGTTCGCGCGGCGGGCGGCGCCGGTGCGGGAGCTGCTCTCCGACGAGCTTCGGCTGCGGCGGCGGTTCGGCGACCTGGAGTCCAACGACCTCCTCGGCGCGATGCTGCGCGCCGACGGGCTGACCGACGACGAGCGCCTGGACGAGATCCTCCCGCTGCTGATGGCCGGGCAGGAGCCGCCGGCGGCGGGTCTGACGTGGCTGCTCGATCGCCTGGCGCGGACGCCCGCGCTGGCGGACGAGATCGTGTCGTCGCCGACGGGCGAGCGGACCGACGCGATCCGTCGCGAGACGCTGCGGCTGACGCCCGCGGTCGCGGCGATCATGCGCCGGCTGATGGCCCCGACCACGGTCGCGGGGGTCGAGCTGCCGGGCGGGACGATGACGATGCTCCCGATCGCCTGGCACCACCACGACCCGCGCGTGTGGGGCGCCGACGCGAGCGAGTTCCGGCCCGACCGGTTCCTCACGCCCGACGGCCGCTCGACCTCCGACCACGCGACGCCCGGCCCGTTGTTCCCCTTCGGCGGCGGCGAGCGCCGGTGCCTGGGCGAGCACCTCGCGCACCTGGAGATGGACGTCGTGCTGCCGGCCGTCTTCCGCGCCGTGTCCGTGCGGCCGCTGTGGCCGTCGGTCGAGCGCCCGGTCGTGCGCGGGACGGTGCTCGTCCCGCACCGCTCGACGCCCGTGGTGCTTACAGCGCCCTGATCTCGAGCGCGGCGGCGATCACGCCGAGCACCGCGTACGCCGCGAACAGCCCGCGCCGGCTCTCGTAGTACCCGTGCATCATCCCCAGCGCGGCGCACAGCAGCCCGAGCACGGGGACGAACAGCGCGAAGAACGCGGCCACCGCCAGCAGCAGCGCGTCGATCGGGCTCAGCCCGAGGTTCGGCACGTCCGGTATCCGCGGCAGCGCGAACCGCCGCTCCGTCCCGCCGCCGCCGAGCGCCGCCTCCCGCTCCTCCGCCAGCCGCCGCTGCCGCGCGTACGCCTCCAGATCCGCCCCGCACACCGCGCACCCGGCAGCGAACGCGCTCACGCGCGTCCCGCACTCCGGACAGGTCTGTGCCACGGCCACCGCACGAGCGTACTCGCGCATCCACCCGCCCGCGACGACCACACCGCTAAGCTGTGCCAGCCCGCGCGAGTAGCTCAGTGGATAGAGCGCCGCCCTCCGGAGGCGGAAGTCGGGGGTTCGAATCCCTCCTCGCGCGCCTCTCGAAGCCCCGCCCACCGGCGGGGCTTCGTCGTTCCGCAGCCGCGTCGGCCGCAGACACGAACGTGTGTTCCGTCCGGGTGCCCGCGTAGGTTCACCGCCGATGGCAACACGCGGCGAGCTGACCGAGGCGGCGGTGCTGAAGGAGCTGACGGCGCTCGGCCTCACCGTGTCCCTGCCGTTCGCGGGGGACGCGCCGTACGACCTCCTGGTCGATCTGAACGACGGCCGCTTCGCGCGCGTGCAGTGCAAGTCGGGCCGGCTGCGCGACGGGTGCGTCGTCTTCAACACCGCGAGCACCGACCACGGGCGCGGGCGGCTCGACTACCGCGGCCGGGCGGACGTGTTCGGCGTCTTCTGCCCGGCGATCGACCGGGTCTTCGTCGTGCCCGTGGAGGAGGCGTCGACGCGGGCGGCACGGCTGCGGCTCGAGCCGGTCCGCAACGGGCAGCGGCTGGGCGTCCGGCTGGCGAGCGAGCACACGCCGGAGCGGTGGCTGGCTCGAACCTGGGGCGTGGTGCCGGAGGCGGCGTGAGCGGCGGCCGGACTACCATCGCCAGGCCGTGGACCTCTCCGTCGTCTTCGCCGGCACCGCCGGCTCCGTTCCCACGGCCCGGCGCGGGCTGCCCGCGACGCTGCTGCGGCGCGGGGGCGAGCGGATCCTGTTCGACTGCGGGGAGGGGACGCAGCGGCAGCTGATCCGGTCGGTCGGGCTGGCGGAGCTGGATGAGATCTACATCACCCACCTGCACCTCGACCACTGGCTCGGGCTGCCGGGGATGATCAAGTCGTTCGAGCTGCGCGACCGCGACCGGCCGCTGACGATCTACGGGCCGAAGGGCATCAAGCAGGCGATGGACGGCCTGCGGTTCATCATCGGGCGCGTCAAGTACGGCCTGACGGTCGTCGAGCTGGAGGAGTGGGAGGACGTTGAGAAGGACGGCTACACGATCTCCGCGATCCCGGTCCGTCACCGGGTCCCCGCGTTCGGCTACGCGATCGTCGAGGACGACCGTCCCGGCCGCTTCGACGCCGAACTCGCGAAGGCCCGCGGCGTCCCGTTCGGCCCCGACTTCGGCCGGCTCCAGCGCGGCGAGACCGTCAACGGCGTGCGGCCCGAGGAGGTCATCGGCGAGCCCCGGCCCGGCCGCAAGATCGTCCTCTCCGGCGACACCGAGCCGTGCGACGCGCTCCGCGTCGCCGCCCACCACGCCGACCTGCTCATCCACGAGGCCACGTTCACCGAGGAGGAACGCGATCGCGCCCGCGAAACGCGGCACTCCACCGCCCGCCAGGCCGCGCTGCTCGGCGAGGACGCCGACGTCGGCCTGCTCGCGCTCATCCACCTCTCCACCCGCTACGGCGGCCGCGAGATCAGGGAGGAGGCGCGCGCGACCTTCCCGCACGCGGTCGTCCCGCGCGACTTCGACATCGTCGAGGTCCCGTTCCCGGAGAAGGGCGACCCGATGCTCCACCGCCTCGACGGCGAGCGCGTCCCGGTCTAGCGGCCGGCCAGAGGCCCTAGAAGAGCGGCGTCGGGGAGAGGCCGGTCGAGCGGTCGATGGTCTGCGTCGTCCCGTCGGTGAAGGTCATCACGAGCCGCACCGTCGACGGCAGGACGTCGGGCGGCAGGACGACCAGGAAGCCCCGGCCGTCCGCCGTCAGCTCCAGCCGCCGCGGCGGCGCGGCGCCGACGAGGAGGTCGACCGTCGCCACCCGCGGTCCGACGACGCCGAGGGCGAGCGTCCGGATCGTCCGCACCTCGTTGGGCCGGTCACGCAGGTGCCCGGCGAACCCGCCGATCTGGACGGCGAACGGCACCGTCCGCAGGTCGCCGCAGACCATGTTGGTGAGCTGCCCGGGCGGCCCCTGCCCGGTCGCTTCGTGGGTGGCGAACGTCGCGCACGAGAGCACGGCCGGCTGGCCGCGGCCCGTGCTCGTCCACAGTCCCCAGCGCTCGCCGCTGACCGGGTCGAGCGGCCGCGCCGAGTCCCCGGAGCTCCAGTCGACGAGCCGGGTGCGGCCGTCGCGGAACGTGAACCGCAGCGCCAGCTCCTCGATCGGCACCTGCCCGGCGAGCACGGCGAAGAACGCCCGCGCGCGGCGCGCCAGCCGCACCGGCTGCGCGTGCAGGCCAACGAGCTCGACGCGCACGACGCCCGGCCCGACGAGGCCGTGCACGGCCGTCCGGTCGGGCAGCCCGCTCACGGCGACGGTGTGCTGCTGCTCGGCCCGCAGCTCCTCGTGGCAGCTGAGCCGCCACCGCCGCCGCGCACCCGGCCGCTGCACCGTCGAGCAGATCGGCCCGCTCGAGGTGCGCCGGACCCGCAGGCGCCACGCCCGCCCGTCCTCCGGGTCGGGCACCGTGATCGTCCCGCCGACCGGCTGGGTGAACGGCGGCTGCGGGGCCGTGTCCCGCGGGCCCGACGCGCTCCTCGCGCCCGCCCCACCCGAGGCCCCCGCGGGCACGCAGGCGACGAGCAGAGCGAGCGCGAGCAGCGCGACGAGCACGCGAACACGGACACGCATGCCCCCATAACGGGCGGGCGCCTCGAAGGTGGCGCACCACGTCGAAGTTCTTTCCCGAAGCACGATCGAGGCCATCCGTGGCCGCTGCTAGGTTCCCGGAACAGCCCGATCCTTTAACCCGGTCCCGCGAGGCCAGGAAGGAACGTACACGCATGATGGACCCCGAGAAGGTCGTCCTCGACCGGGACGACATCCGCCGCACGCTCGTGCGCATCGCGCACGAGGTCGTGGAGAAGAACGCCGAGCCCGGCGGCCTGGCGATCGTCGGCATCCACCGCCGCGGCGCGCTCCTCGCCACGCGCCTGCACCGCCTCGTAGAGGATCTGCTCGACACGAGCATCCCGCTTGGCGACCTGGACATCTCGTTCTACCGCGACGACGTCACGACGCGGTTCGACCAACCGGTCGTGCAGGCGAGCCACATCGACTTCGACGTCGAGGACCGCACGGTCGTGATCGTGGACGACGTCCTCTACACGGGCCGCACCGTCCGCGCCGCGATCGAGTCGCTCTTCTCCTACGGCCGCCCGGCCCGCGTGCAGCTCGCCGTCCTCGCCGACCGCGGCCACCGCGAGCTGCCGATCCGCCCCGACTACGTGGGCAAGAACCTGCCGACCTCGCGCGCCGAGCGCGTCAACGTCCGCCTGGACGAGCTGGACGGCGTGGACGAGGTCGCGATCGCGACGACCGCTCAGGAGGCCATCGTCCCATGAACCTGCTCTCCGTCGAGCACGACCTCGACCGCGCGCGCATCGAGCGCATCGTCGAGCTCGCCCGCTCCTTCGAGGAGGTCGCGCACCGGCCGATCAAGAAGGTCCCGGCGCTGCGCGGCCGCACGGTCCTCAACCTCTTCTACGAGTCGTCGACCCGCACGCGCTCGAGCTTCGAGCTGGCGGCGAAGCGGCTGAGCGCCGACGTCGTCAACTTCAGCGCGAGCGGCAGCAGCGTCGAGAAGGGCGAGTCGCTGAAGGACACCGTCCTGACGCTGAGCGCCCACAAGCCGGACGCGGTCGTCGTCCGCACCCCGTGGGCCGGATCCTCCGAGCTCGTCGCCCAGTGGAGCGGCGTCGCGGTCGTCAACGCCGGCGACGGCAAGCACGAGCACCCGACCCAGGCGCTGCTCGACATCTACACGCTCCACAAGAAGCTCGGCTCCCTCGAGGGGCTGAACATCTGGATCGTCGGCGACGTCCTCCACAGCCGCGTCGCACGCTCGAACATCCTCGCCTTCCAGCTCATGGGCGCGAAGGTCACCGTCGCCGGCCCGCCCACCCTCATCCCGCGCAACATCGAGGCGCTGGGCTGCGAGGTCCGCTACGACCTCGACGGGCTCAAGGAGGCCGACGTCGTCTACGCGCTGCGGATGCAGAACGAGCGGATCGAGCAGCCGTACCTGCCGTCGCTGCGCGAGTACGCCAAGCAGTTCCAGGTCAACGGCCGCCGCCTGAGCCCGCGCCAGGTGCTCATGCACCCCGGCCCGGTCAACCGCGGCGTCGAGCTGTCCGGCGAGGTCGTCGACTCGCCGCAGGCGGTCATCGCCACCCAGGTCGAGAGCGGCATCGTCGTCCGCATGGCCGTCCTCTACGAGATCCTCGAAGGCGCCGGCAGCCCGCGCGGCGCCGCTCAGCGCGAAAGGCAGCTGCTGGCATGAACCCGCCGATGATCCACCGGGAAGGCCCGCAGGCCGACCTCCTCATCACGCGCGCGCACGTGCTCGACCCGCGCACGGGGCTCGACGCGCCGCACGACGTCCTCATCCGCGGCGGCGAGATCGCGGAGATCGGCGAGCCGGGCGGCCTCACCGCGCCCGAGGGCGCCGAGCAGGTCGACGGCACCGGCAAGCACCTGCTGCCTGCGTTCGTCGACCCGCACGTCCACCTGCGCACGCCCGGCCAGGAGCACAAGGAGGACCTCGACACCGGCACGCGCGCCGCGGCCGCGGGCGGTTACTGCGCCGTCGTGGCGATGCCGAACACGTCGCCCGTCGTCGACTCCGCCCCGATCCTGCGCTCCCTCCGCGACGCCGCCGCCCGCGAGGCGCGGATCCCCGTCGGCTTCATGCCGTGCATCACGCAGGGGATGCAGGGCGAGCACCTCACGGAGATGGCCGAGCTGCGCGAGCTGGGAGCGCTGGGCTTCACCGACGACGGCAAGCCCGTCCGCTCCGCCCAGGTGCTGCGGCTCGCGCTCCAGTACCAGAAGATGGTCGGCGGCGTGCTCGCGCTGCACGAGGAGGACCCGGCGCTGAGCGGCAGCGGCGCGATGCACGAGGGCACGGTCAGCGCGCTGCTCGGCATCGCCGGGATCCCGTCCATCTCCGAGTCGACGATGGTCGCCCGCGACGCGCTCATCGCCGAGTACGAAGAAGGCCACATCCACATCCAGCACGTCTCCGCCAAGGAGACCGTGCAGGCGATCGCCGACGCCAAGGCGCGCGGCGTGCGGATCACCGGCGAGGCGTCGCCGCACCACCTGACGCTCACGCACGACGGCGTCAAGTCGCTCGACACGCGGCTGAAGATGAACCCGCCGCTGCGCACGGAGGAGGACCGCCAGGCGATCATCGCCGCGCTGCGCGACGGCACGCTCGACTGCATCGCCACCGACCACGCGCCGCACGCGCGCGACGAGAAGGAGGTCCCGTTCGAGCAGGCGCCGATGGGGACCACCGGGCTGGAGACCGCGTTCGCCTCCGTCTACACCGACCTCGTCCTGCCCGGCACGCTGGCCCTCCCGCTCGTCGTCGAGCGGATGAGCAGCGGCGCCGCGATCCTCGGACTCGACACGCCGAAGATCGAGACCGGGCGCCGCGCGGACGTCACGCTGCTCGACCTCAGCGCCGAGTGGACCGTCGGCGAGGACGGCTACGAGAGCCGCAGCGAGAACTGCTGCTTCGCCGGTCGGGCCTTCAAGGGACGGGTCCTGATGACCGTCGCGGCGGGGTCTGTGGCCTACCGGCAGCGCGCGTTTGCTGTGGTAGAGGCATGAGCGCGACCGCTTACGTCCTGCTGGAGGACGGCACGAAGTTCGAGGGCGAGGCCGTGGGGGCCGACGCCCACGCGGTGGGCGAGGTCGTCTTCACCACCGGCATGGCGGGCTACCAGGAGTCGGTCACCGACCCCTCGTTCGCCGGCCAGCTGATCACGTTCGCCTACCCGCACATCGGCAACTACGGCGTCTCCGACGCGGCCATGGAGTCGAGCGGGATCCACGCGCGCGCGGTCATCATGCGCGAGGGCGTCAACCACACCGAGACGCCCGGCTCGACCGGCGGGTGGCTGGACTGGCTCGTCGCGGAGGGCATCCCGGCGATCACCGGCGTGGACACCCGCGCGCTCGTCCGCCACATCCGCTCCGCGGGCTCCATGCGCGGCGGCGTGTTCCCGGCGAGCGTGAGCGAGAGCACCGCCCGCGAGCTGATCGAGGCCGAGCCATCGATGGTCGGCGCCGACTTCGCGAAGACGGTCACACCGAGCGAGGTGATCCGCGTCGGCGAGGGCGACGGCCCGCTGATCGCCGCGATCGACACGGGCATCAAGACGTCGATCGTCAACCACCTCGTCGCGCGCGGCGCGGTCGTGGACCTGCACCCGTGCTCCACGTCCTCCGCCACGATCCTCGAGACCAACCCGGACGCGGTCTTCATGGCCAACGGCCCGGGCGACCCGGCCGCGCTCGACTACGTCGTGCAGACGCTCCGCGAGCTCGTCGGCAAGAAGCCGGTGTGGGGCATCTGCCTCGGCCACCAGCTCCTCAGCCGCGCGGTCGGCCTCGACACGTTCAAGCTCCCGTTCGGCCACCGCGGCGTCAACCACCCGGTCAAGGACGTCGAGACCGGCCGGATCGAGATCACGTCGCAGAACCACGGCTTCGCGGTCGTCGGCCCGGGCGGCGCGCACACGATCTCGGTCGACGAGCCGGTGCGGTTCGAGACCGACTTCGGTGCCGCGCAGCTCTCGCGCGTGAACCTCTACGACCGGACGGTCGAGGGCCTCAAGCTCCTCGACGTCCCCGCGGGCACGATCCAGTACCACCCCGAGGCCGGCCCCGGCCCGCACGACGCCCACCACCTCTTCGACGACTTCCTCAAGGACGTGCAGCAGGTTGCCTAGGCGCGACGACCTCCACCGCATCCTCATCCTCGGCTCCGGCCCGATCGTGATCGGGCAGGCGGCCGAGTTCGACTACTCCGGTGTCCAGGCGTGCAAGGTCCTCAAGGAGGAGGGCTACGAGGTCGTCCTGGTCAACTCCAACCCGGCGACGATCATGACCGACCCGGAGTTCGCGGACGCGACGTACGTCGAGCCGCTGCTCCCCGGCCCGGTCGCGCAGATCATCGAGAAGGAGCGCCCGGACGCGCTGCTGCCCACGCTCGGCGGCCAGACCGCGCTCAACCTCGCGCGAAGCCTCCACGAGGACGGCACGCTCGAGAAGTTCGGCGTCGAGCTGATCGGCGCGAACTACGACGCGATCGGCCGCGCGGAGGACCGCGACCTCTTCGCGCAGACGATGGCGAAGGCCGGCCTGCAGATGCCGCGCAGCGCGATCGTCAGCTCGCTGGGGGAGGCGATGGCGGCGCTGGAGGAGGTCGGGCTCCCGGTCATCATCCGCCCGGCGTTCACGCTCGGCGGGCGCGGCGGCGGCGTCGCGCGGACCGAGGAGGAGTACCGCAAGGTCGTCGCGCGCGGCCTCGACGCCTCGCCGATCTCGCAGGTGCTCGTCGACCAGTCGGTGATCGGCTGGGGCGAGTTCGAGCTCGAGGTGATGCGCGACCACAACGACAACTGCGTGATCGTCGCGTCGATCGAGAACATCGACCCGATGGGCGTCCACACCGGCGACTCCGTCACCGTCGCGCCGCAGCAGACGCTCACCGACCGGCTCTACCAGAAGCTCCGCGACCAGGCCTTCCAGGTCATCCGCGCGGTCGGCGTGGAGACGGGCGGGTCGAACGTGCAGTTCGCGGTCAACCCGGAGACCGAGGAGGTGCTGGTCATCGAGATGAACCCGCGCGTGTCGCGGTCTTCGGCGCTGGCGTCGAAGGCGACCGGGTTCCCGATCGCGAAGATCGCCGCGCGGCTGGCCGTCGGCTACGCGCTGGAGGAGATCGACAACGACATCACGCAGGCGACGCCGGCCGCGTTCGAGCCGACGATCGACTACGTCGTGGTCAAGTGGCCGCGGTTCGCGTTCGAGAAGTTCGCGGGCGCCGACGCCGAGCTGACCACGCACATGAAGAGCGTGGGGGAGGCGATGGCGATGGGCCGGACCTTCCAGCAGGCGTTCGGCAAGGCGATGCGCTCGCGCGAGCTGGACCGCGAGGCGGACGTGAGCGGCACCGACGAGGAGCTGCTGGAGCGGCTGGAGACGCCGTCCGCGGACCGGTACGACGTCCTCTTCGAGGTCTTCCGCCGCGGCGTGGGGACCGACGTCGTGCGCGAGCGCACCGGGATCGACCCGTGGTTCCTCAACGAGCTGCGCGCGCTCGCGACCAACCCCGACGCGGCGTTCGCGGGGGAGCGGACGTTCAAGGCCGTCGACACCTGCGCCGCCGAGTTCGAGGCCCGCACGCCGTACTTCTACAGCGGCTGGGAGCGGACGAAGGACGACGAGGTCGAGCGCGGCACGAACGCGTCCGTGATGATCCTCGGCTCGGGCCCGAACCGGATCGGCCAGGGGATCGAGTTCGACTACTGCTGCGTGCACGCCGCGATGACGGTGCGCGCTTCGGGGCGCGACGCGGTGATGGTCAACTGCAACCCCGAGACGGTCTCGACCGACTACGACACCTCCGACCGGCTCTACTTCGAGCCGCTCACGCTGGAGGACGTCCTCGGCGTCGTCGCGGTCGAGAAGCCGGAGGGCGTCATCGTCCAGTTCGGCGGCCAGACGCCGCTGAAGCTGGCGAAGGGGCTGGAGGAGGCGGGCGTCCCGATCCTCGGCACGAGCGTCGACGCGATCGACCTCGCGGAGGAGCGCGGCCGGTTCAGCGCGCTGCTCGACGAGCTCGGCCTCCAGGCGCCGCCGTACGCGACGGCGCACTCGGTCGACGAGGCGCTGGACGCCGCGGACGGCGTCGGCTTCCCGCTGCTCGTCCGCCCCTCGTACGTCCTCGGCGGCCGCGCGATGGAGATCGTCTACTCGCGCGACGGCCTGGCCGACTACCTCGAGCGCGAGGCGCCGAAGGACGGCGCTGCGATCTTCCTCGACCGCTTCCTGGAGAACGCGGTGGAGGTCGACGTCGACGCCCTCTGTGACGGCGAGGAGGCGTGGATCGGCGGCATGCTCCAGCACGTCGAGGAGGCCGGCATCCACTCGGGCGACTCCGCCCAGGTGCTGCCGCCGCACTCGCTCGGGCCGGAGATGCTCGCGGAGCTCTCGCGCCAGACGCAGGCGATCGCGCTCAAGCTCGGCGTCGTCGGCCTGATCAACGTGCAGTACGCGGTCGCCGACGGTCGCGTGTTCGTCATCGAGGCCAACCCGCGCGCGTCGCGGACGGTGCCGTTCATCTCGAAGGCGGTCGGCGTGCCGCTGGCGAAGATGGCGTGCCGGCTGATGCTGGGGGAGAAGCTGGCGGACCTGGATCTGCCGGAGGACCCGATGGCCGGCTCGCACGTGAGCGTCAAGGAGGCCGTGCTCCCGTTCGACCGCTTCAAGGAGGCGGACGCGGTGCTCGGGCCGGAGATGCGCTCCACCGGCGAGGTGATGGGCGTCGCGCGCGACTTCCCGACGGCGTTCGCCAAGGCGCAGGCCGCGGCGGGCAGCGCGCTGCCGACGCACGGCACGGTCTTCCTCACGGTGACCGACAGCGACAAGACCGCCGCTCAGGGCATCGCCGCGATGCTCCACGACGCGGGCTTCCGCATCGTCGGCACGCGCGGCACCGCCCAGGCGATCCGCGGGATCGGCGTGCCGTGCGACGCGCTGAACAAGGTCGCGGAGGGCTCGCCGCACATCGTCGAGGCGATCGAGAGCGGCGAGATCGACCTCGTCATCAACACGCCCACGGGCTCGGGCGCGCGGTCGGACGGGGCGGAGATCCGCCGCGCCGCGGTCGCCGCCGGCGTGCCGTGCATCACGACGATGTCCTCCGGCATGGCCGCCGCCCGCGCGATCCTCGCCGCCCAGCGCGGCGGGCCCGCCGAGGTGCTCTCGCTCCAGGAGATCCACGCCACCACGACGCCGGCGTGACCGCGAATCCGCCCAGCGCGCGTCAGGCGGGGAGTGACCCTCCCGCCGCATCTCGCGCGCCCGGCGGATCCGTGGCCTCGCGCGCGTCCGGGGCGATGCTCTGGACGCGCGTTCTGAGGCCGCTCCTGTTCCGTCTGCCGGCCGAGACGGCGCACCACGTGGCGTTCGGCGGGTTGCGGCTCGCGCTCGCCCTCGCGCCGTTACGCGCGCTCTGCGCACGCGCGTGTGTCCCGAAGGACCCGGCGCTGCGGGTGAGCGCGTTCGGCCGCGAGCTCGCGTCGCCGATCGGCCTCGCCGCCGGGTTCGACAAGAACGCGGAAGGGTTCCGCCAGCTCGCCGCGCTCGGCTTCGGGTTCGTCGAGATCGGGACGGTCACGCCGCGCCCACAGGAGGGCAACCTCAAGCCGCGCCTCTTCCGCCTCCCGGCCGACCGCGCGCTCGTCAACCGGATGGGCTTCAACGGGCGGGGGACGGACGTCGCCGTGGACGGCCTGCGGCGGCGCCGCGGCGAGGTCGTCGGCGCGAACGTCGGCAAGAACAAGGACACGCCGGAGGAGCGGGCCGTCGACGACTACGTCGCGGCGACGCGCGCCCTGGCGCCGCTCGCCGACTACGTCGCGGTCAACGTCTCGTCGCCCAACACGCCCGGTCTTCGCGACCTGCAGGCGGTCGAGCGGCTCGAGCCGATCCTGGTGGCGGTGCGCGCCGCGGCGGAGGGCAAGCCGGTGGTCCTGAAGATCGCGCCGGACCTCTCCGACGACGACGTCGACGCGGTGGCCGACCTGGCGCTGAAGCTGTCACTCGACGGGATCGTCGCCACGAACACGACGATAGCCCGAACCGGTCTCGCGACGCCTCCACCTGAGGTCGAGGCCGTCGGCGCAGGCGGGCTGAGCGGCGCGCCGCTGCGCGACCGGTCGCTCGCCGTGCTCCGCCGGCTGCGCGCCAAGGTCGGCGACGAGCTGCTGCTGATCGCGGCCGGCGGGGTCTCGGACGCCGACGACGCGTGGGCCCGGATCAAGGCAGGCGCGACGCTGGTCCAGGTCTACACGACCTTCGTCTACGGCGGTCCGTGCACCGCCTCACAGCTGGCCTCCGGCGTGGCCGCGCGGGCTCGTGCCGAAGGGTTCGAGCGCGTCGCCGACGCGGTCGGCACGGCGCCGTAGGGGCTGCAAAAACTGCTGCAAATCGACGATCTACCGTCGAGCAGTCTGGACGCATCTCAAGCTGGACTTCAGGTCGAGGGATCTTTCGGGACGTCGGCTTGCAGGGGCATGCGAGCCGGGTATAGTCGCCGCCCATGCCGCCGGCAACGAACTCGCCTTCCAAGCACTCGGCGGCCCCCGAACGATCACTGGTCCAGCGCATGGACGCGCTGCAGCGAGCGAACGAGATTCGCACCAAGCGCGCGACGCTGAAGCGCGATCTCAAGGCGGGCCGCACCTCGATCCACGACCTCCTCCTCGATCCGCCCGAGTACCTCGAGACGGCCAAGGTGTTCGACATGCTGCTGGCCGTGCCGAAGTACGGCCGGGTGAAGGTGAACAAGATCCTGGTCCAGTGCCGGATCTCGCCGAGCAAGACCATCGGCGGCCTCTCCGAGCGCCAGCGCGGGGAGCTCGTCTCCATGCTGCGCCGCTAGGCCCTTCGCGGCCGAGCTGAAGCGCGCGTTGGACGCGAAGGTCTTCGTCATCACCGGGCCCTCGGGGGTCGGCAAGGGCACGCTCATCCGCGCACTGCGCGAGCGCGTGCCCGAGCTGGACCTCTCGGTCTCGGCGACGACCCGCCGCCCTCGCCCGGGGGAGACCCAGGGCGAGCACTACCACTTCCTCTCCGACGAGGAGTTCGCCCGCCACGTCGACGCGGGCGACTTCGTCGAGTGGGCCGAGTACTCGGGCAACCGGTACGGGACGCTGCGCTCCGAGCTGGAGTCGCGCGTCACCGCCGGGCGCCCGGTCGTGCTGGAGATCGAGGTCCAGGGCGCCCGCCAGGTGCGGACCACGATGCCCGACGCCGTGCAGATCTTCATCGAGCCGCCGTCCGAGGACGCGCTGCGCGCGCGTCTAGTCGGGCGCGGGACCGACGACGCGGACGCGGTCGCGCGCCGGCTCGCGGTCGCGCGCGAGGAGCTGGCAGCGAAGAGCGAGTTCCCGCACCGCGTGTGCAACGACCGCCTGGAGGACGCGGTCGGGGAGCTGGAGCGGGTCGTCCGCACCGCTCTACACTGAGGGCCATGATCTCCCCGCGCCTCGACAAGCTCCTCGAGCACGTCGACTCCAACTACGCCTCCGTGCTCGTCGCTGCCAAGCGCGCGCGTCAGATCAACTCGTACTACCACAACCTCGGCGAGGGCACGTTCGACGAGTTCCCGCCGCCGATGGTCGAGTCCGGCTCCAAGAACTACCTCACGATCGCGCTCGAGGAAGTCGCCGCCGGCAAGATCAAGTACACGTACCGCTAGGAGCAGTTCCCATGGCGCGCATCCTGCTCGGCGTCAGCGGGGGGATCGCGGCCTACAAGGCGGTCGAGCTCGTGCGCCTGGCCGGCAAGGCCGGGCATGCGGTCCGTGTCGTGCAGACCCCGGCGAGCGAGCGGTTCGTCGGGCGTGCGACCTTCGAGGGGATCACGGGCGCGCCGGTCCTGACGTCGGAGTTCGACGCGGACCCGATGCGCGGCGCCTACCCCGGCGACCCGCCGCCGTCGCACGAGCCGATCGGCCACCTCGCGCTCGTCGGCCACGCCGACGTCTACGTCATCGCGCCGGCGTCGGCCAACACGCTCGCGCGGCTCGCCGCCGGCTTCGCCGACTCGATGGTCACCACCGCGGCGCTCGCCGCGACCTGCCCGGTCCTCGTCGCGCCCGCGATGAACCACCACATGTGGCATCACCCGGCGACGCAGGCCAACGTCGCGACGCTCCGCGCGCGCGGCGTCACGGTGCTCGAGCCCGACTCCGGCTCGCTCGCCTCCCGCGGCGAGCACGGCGACGGCCGCCTCCCCGAACCCGCCTCCATCCTCGCCGCGGTCGAGTCTCTCCTTGCGCCGCCCGCCGGGGCGGGGCCGCTCGACGGGCTCTCCGTCCTCGTCACCGCGGGTGGCACGCGCGAGCCGATCGACTCCGTCCGCTACATCGGCAACCGCTCCTCGGGCCGCATGGGTCTCGCGCTGGCGGAGGTCGCCGCGGACCTCGGCGCGGACGTGACGGTCGTCGCCGCCAATGTCGAGCTCCCGCGCGACCCGCGCGTGACGTACGTCGACGTGCAGACCGCGGCCGAGCTGCGCGACGCCACGGTCGGCGCGTTCGGGCGCGCGGACGTTCTCCTGATGGCTGCCGCGGTCGTCGACTTCAGGCCCGCTTTAGCTGCGGATCACAAGATCAAGAAGTCCGCAGGCCAGGACACCATGCGCGTCGAGCTCGAGCTCACGCCGGACATCCTCAGCGAGCTCGCCGGCGCGCGGCGCGCGGGGCAGACCGTCGTGGGGTTCGCGGCCGAACACGGCGATGGTGCTCTCGCGTACGGGCGTGACAAGCTGAAGCGCAAGGGGCTGGACGCGATCGTGGTGAACGACATCTCGCGGGCGGACATCGGGTTCGACGCGACGGACAACGAGGTCACGATCGTGACCGCATCGCACGAGACGCCCGTGGCGCGCGCCCCCAAGCGCGACATCGCGCGAGCGATCCTCGACGAGGTCGTCGCGCTGCGCGGCCAGGCACTCGACCCGGCCGGCGCGTGAGCCTCGACGCCGCACCCGACCGGGTCGGCGACGACGAGCTCGCCGCGATCGCGAACGTCGCCGCCCGGATCGCCGCCAACGTCCGCGGGGCGGTCGAGGTGCGCGACGAGATGCTCGACTTCGCGCTCGTCGCGCTGGTCGCCGAAGGGCACGTCCTGATCGAGGATCTCCCGGGCGTCGGCAAGACGACGCTCGCCCGGGCGCTGGCGCGCTCGATCGACCTCGCGTTCGCGCGCATCCAGTGCACCGCCGACCTGCTGCCGGCCGACGTCGTCGGGACGAACATCTACAACCAGCGCGAGGGCCGGTTCGAGTTCCGGCCCGGGCCGATCTTCTCGAACATCGTCATCGTCGACGAGGTCAATCGCGCGTCACCGAAGACCCAGTCGGGTCTGCTGGAGTGCATGCAGGAGCGACGCGTGACGGTCGACGTCCACACGCACGAGCTGGCGCGCCCGTTCCTCGTCCTCGCGACGCAGAACCCGGTCGAGTTCGAGGGCACGTACCCGCTGCCCGAGGCGCAGGTCGACCGCTTCATGATGCGGCTGTCGATGGGTTACCCGACCGCCGCCGCCGAGGCGGCGATGCTCCTCGCGCACGAGATGGGCGACCGCGTCGCGACCGTCGAGCCGGTCGCGAGCGCCGCGGACGTCCTCATGGCCCAGCGCGCCGCGGACCGCGTCCGCGCGACCGAGCCGCTGCGCCAGTACGTCGTCGGCGTCCTGCAGCGCACGCGCGAGGACCCGCGCCTCGAGCTCGGCGCCTCGCCCCGCTCGGGCCTCATGCTCCTCCGCGCCGCGAAGGCCCGCGCGCTCCTCCAGGGCCGCGACCACGCGCTGCCCGACGACGTCCAGGCGCTCGCGCAGCCGGTGCTCTCGCACCGCCTCGTCCTCGCGCCGGAGGCGGTCGACGCCACCGCCGACGAGGTCGTCGCCGACGCCCTCGCGCACACCCCCGCCTTCTAGCTCCACCGCACCGGCGCCACCCGGCGCAACCCCACCCGCGCCCCGTTCCCCGCTTCCGCGCACATGGCCACCTCCGCACCCCCCGTCGTCTCCAGCGCCCGTCCCGCCGCCGGGCTCGGCGCGCTGGGCGCGGTCCTGATCGTCGTCGCCGGCACGTTCGACGCCGAGCCGCTCTACGTCCCGGGCGTCGCGTTCCTCGCGCTCGCGATCGGGGCGGTCGCGTGGGTCCGGATCGCCGCCCGCGGCGTGGTCGTCACCCGTGTGCTCGGCGGGCGCCGCGTCGCCGAGGACGAGCCGCTCGACGCGATCCTCTCCGTCCGCACCGGCAAGCTCGGCATCCCGGGCGGCGTCGTCCTCGACCCGATGCTCGCCGCCCGCGACCGCGACGCCGCCGCGACCACGGACGCCGTCGGGGCGCGTGCGGGCGGCGGCGA
>Ga0196960_10000305_pt1 | contig 18883 bp, 16 predicted proteins | sample S3v_5metaG_FD_183187 | JGI IMG/M metagenome (GOLD analysis project Ga0196960, IMG submission 183187) | Soil microbial communities from Anza Borrego desert, Southern California, United States - S3+v_5 | ecosystem: Environmental > Terrestrial > Soil > Desert | place: USA: California | collected...
TGCTCGGCGCGGACCGGGCCGGGGCGACCCTGCGGTGGCGCGGCCAGGTCGCCCGGGGCCTCCAGGAGGCCGCCGTCGCCGCCGTACGGGCCGCGGCGCCGGGGCCGGACTTCCAGGTCCTGCTGCACGCCGACCCCGCCCTCCACCGCACCGGTGCCAACGTGGGGACGGACCCCGCCCACCTCCTGTCCACGGCGGACGGTGCGGTGCTGCCCTGCACGGGCGGCGACGCGGCGCGCGAGGCCGTGCTCGGGCCGTTCTCCGGGCTCTCCGGCGTACTGGCGGCCAACTTCAACGTGGTGAGCGGTATGGGCGGCAGCCCCGGCACCCTGGAGCGGGACGCCGCGCACGCGGCCTCGCTCGGCGCGAACGAACTGCGCCTCTACCACGCGGGCCTGGCCTCCGGACCGGACCTGGACGCCGTCACGAAGGCCCTCTCGGCGGTCCGCGCCGGCTGATCCCTGAGCACACTTCCTCATAAGCGCAGGTCCCCGGCGCGCCGCCGGGGACCTGCGCCATGCCCGCTCCCGGCCCGCCCGGCCGGCCGGGCGTGTCCCGGCGGTGTGTCCGCCGAACTTCTTCTGTCAGAAGCGTTGACGAAACATTCCCACCGCTCTAGCTTCATCGCGTCGTACTTCGTACGTCATATATGAGACGCGATACGCGAGATGCGAGAGCTCTTCACCCATGACCTTTGCGCCTGCCCCCATTCCGTCCCGGACCCAGTACGTGCTGGAGGCGATCAAGCACGCCATCCTCACCGCACAGCTGACTCCGGGCCAGGCGCTCGTGGAGACCGAACTCGCCGCGCAGTTCGGGGTGTCGAAGACCCCCGTGCGCGAGGCGCTGAAGACGCTCGCCGGCACCGGCCTCGTGGTCATGAGCCAGTACAAGGGCGCCACCGTGCGGCTCGTCGACGCGGCCATGGCCCGGGAGGTGTACGACGTGCGCCTGCTCCTGGAGCCGGAGGCGCTGCGCCGCTCCATCACCCGCAAGGTCTCGCTGGAAGCGGCCCAGGAGGCCCTGGAGCGGTCGGACTCGGCGGTCGACAAGGCGGACAGGTCGCTCGCCAACCGGGACTTCCACCGGGCCCTCTACCTGCCCTGCGGCAACCCGCTGCTCGCCCGGATGCTCGACGAGGTCCGCGACCAGGCCGCACTCGTGTCGACCGTGGCCTGGTCGGCGGTCCCGTCCTGGGAGCGCGAGGCGGCCGAGCACCGCGAGATCCTGCGGCTCGCCCTCGCGGACGACGCGGAAGCCGCCGCAGGGGCTCTGCACGACCACATCGCATCGTTCGTACGCCGTGCCTTCCCCGACGACGAAGACGGCGGTGACACGGCGTGAACCAGCTGGACATGACGCACCAGCACCTCGACGAAAGGCCAGTCCGCATGGACTTCTCCCCGCTGAAGGCGGCCCTCGCAGACGTTGTGGCGATCCCGGTGACCCCGTTCGCCGAGGACGGGAGCATCGACATCCCGGCGCACCGCGCCCTGCTGCGCCGGCTGCTCGACGGCGGTGTCCGCATCGTCACCCCGAACGGCAACACCGGTGAGTTCTACGCACTCACCCCCGAGGAGCGGCGCGCCGTCACCGAGCTCACCGTCGAGGAGACGGGCGGCCGGGCCACCGTCCTGGTGGGCGTCGGCCACGACGTGCCGACCGCCGTGGCCGCCGCCGAGCACGCCAGGGACGCCGGGGCCGGGATGGTGATGGTGCACCAGCCGGTGCACCCCTACGTCTCGCAGGACGGCTGGATCGACTACCACCGGGCCATCGCCGAGGCCGTGCCCGGACTCGGGGTCGTCCCGTACGTCCGCAACCCGCTGCTCGCCGGTGAGCGCCTCGCCGAACTCGCCGACAGCTGCCCCAACGTCATCGGTGTGAAGTACGCCGTCCCGGACGCCGCCCGCTTCGGCGCGTTCGCCCGGGACGCCGGCCTGGAGCGGTTCGTGTGGGTCGCCGGGCTCGCCGAGCTGTACGCCCCCTCCTACTTCGCCACCGGCGCCACCGGCTTCACCTCCGGACTCGTCAACGTCGCCCCCAAGGTCTCCCTCGCCATGCTGGAGGCGCTGCGGGCGGGCGACTACCTCGCGGCGATGAAGGTCTGGGAGCAGATCCGCCGCTTCGAGGACCTGCGCGCCGACCGGCAGTCCGCCAACAACGTGACGGTCGTCAAGGAGGCCCTGGCCTCGCTCGGGCTGTGCCGTCGCGACGTACGCGCCCCCAGCCGGGTCCTGCCCGAGGAGCAGCGCGCCGAGGTCGCCGGCCTGGTCGCCGGGTGGTCCGTATGAGCGGCACCGGCGCCGGTACGACAGGGAGCCGCATCGCTCCCGAGGAGCTGCGCAGTCACCAGTGGTACGGCACGGACGGGCTGCGCTCCTTCAGCCACCGCGCCCGCACCCGGCAGCTCGGCTACCTCCCCGAGGAGCACCTGGGCAAGCCGGTCATCGCGATCCTCAACACCTGGTCCGACATCAATCCCTGCCACGTCCATCTGCGTGAGCGCGCGCAGGCGGTCAAGCGGGGCGTGTGGCAGGCGGGCGGCTTCCCGCTCGAATTCCCGGTCTCCACGCTCTCGGAGACCTTCCAGAAGCCCACCCCGATGCTCTACCGCAACATGCTGGCGATGGAGACGGAGGAGCTGCTGCGCTCCTACCCCGTCGACGGCGCCGTGCTGCTGGGCGGCTGCGACAAGTCGACGCCCGCGCTGCTGATGGGCGCCGCGTCCGTGGACCTGCCGGCGGTCTTCGTGCCCGCCGGGCCCATGCTGCCGGGCCACTGGCGCAACGAGGTCCTGGGCTCCGGCACGGACATGTGGAAGTACTGGGACGACAAGCGGGCCGGGCTGATCGGCGACTGCGAGATGGCCGAGCTGGAGAACGGGCTCGCCCGCTCACCGGGCCACTGCATGACGATGGGCACCGCCTCGACCCTGACGGCCGCCGCCGAGGCGCTCGGCGTCACGGTGCCGGGCGCCTCGTCCATCCCGGCCGTGGACTCCGGTCACGACCGGATGGCGGCACAGTCCGGAATCCGGATCGTCGAACTGGTGTGGCAACAGCTGAAGCTGTCGCAGATCCTCACGGCGGACGCCTACGAGGACGCCGTGGCCACCGTGCTCGCGCTGGGCGGCTCCACCAACGCCGTCATCCACCTGATCGCGATGGCCGGCCGCTCCGGGGTGAAGCTCACCCTGGACGACTTCGACCGCATCGCGCGCACCGTGCCCGTCCTCGCCAACCTCCGCCCCGGCGGGAAGTACCTGATGGAGGACTTCCACTTCGCCGGAGGACTGCCCGGGTTCCTGGCCCGGCTCACCGACGTGCTCCACCTGGACCGGCCCACCGTCGCGCACGGCACGATGCGCGAACAGCTCGACGGGGCGCTCGTCCACAACACCGACGTCATCCGGGAGCGCGACAACCCGCTGGCCCAGGAGGGCGGTGTGGCCGTCCTGCGCGGCAACCTCTGCCCGGACGGGGCGGTCATCAAGCACATCGCCGCCGAGCCGCACCTGCTGCGTCACACCGGACCCGCGGTCGTCTTCGACGACTACAAGGAGATGCAGCGCACCATCAACGACCCGGCCCTGGCCCTCACCCCGGACCATGTGCTGGTGCTCCGCAACGCCGGCCCCAAGGGCGGCCCCGGCATGCCCGAGTACGGCATGCTGCCCATCCCGGACTACCTGCTGAAGCAGGGTGTACGGGACATGGTGCGGCTCTCCGACGCCCGGATGAGCGGCACCAGTTACGGGGCCTGCGTCCTGCACATCGCGCCCGAGTCCTTCGTCGGCGGGCCGCTCGCCCTGGTCCGCACCGGTGACCTGATCACGCTGGACGTCGGGGCCCGGCTGCTCCACCTCGACGTGTCCGACGAGGAGCTGGAGCTCCGCAGGTCCCGGTGGACCGAACCGCCCGCCCGCTACGGGCGCGGTTACGGGGCGCTCTACCAGGACCAGATCACCCAGGCCGACACCGGATGCGACTTCGCGTTCCTGGCCCGGCAGGGGGAAGTGCCCGACCCGTACGCGGGCTGAACCGGGCGAACGGAATTCCGCGCACCGCCCCGTCCGGTATACCGAACGGCATGCGGTAAGCGCTTGCACCATGCACCGAACGTACGGCACATCCAGCACTGTCCAGAGATCGGAGACGCGTCATGGCCCAATCCGCAGCCGTGGCCACACCGCCCCCCAAGGGCAAGGCGTCCAAGCGCCGCTCGGCCACACCCCGCCGCCTGCCGTATCTGCTGATCGCGCCGGCGGGCCTGCTGATGCTGGGCTTCATCGCCTACCCGGTGATCAGCGTCTTCTACTACAGCCTGCAGAACTACAACGTCACCAAGCCGTGGCGGAACGGCTTCGCCGGCTTCGACAACTTCACCCGCATCTTCACCGAGGACGAGCAGTTCTGGCCGACGCTCGGCTTCAGCGCCCAGTGGGTCTTCACCCAGGTGACGCTGCAGCTCGCGCTGGGCCTCGCCCTCGCGCTGATCGTCAACCAGACCTTCATCGGCCGCGGTATATCCCGCGCCATGGTCTTCTCGCCCTGGGCCGTCTCCGGCGTGCTGACCAGCACCATCTGGATCCTGCTCTACAACTCCTCGACCGGCTTCAGCCGCTACCTCGCGGACGCCGGGATCGGTGAGTACGGCACCTCGGTCCTCTCCGACACCGGCACCGTCTTCTGGGCGGCGACCATCTCCGAACTCTGGCGCGGGGTCCCCTTCTTCGCCATCCTCATCCTCGCCGACCTGCAGTCCGTCTCCAAGGAGCTGTACGAGGCGGCGTCGGTGGACGGCGCGGGCCGGATGCGGCAGTTCTTCCACATCACCCTCCCGCACCTGCGCGACGCGATCATCCTGGCCACCCTGCTGCGCGGGGTCTGGGAGTTCAACAACGTCGACCTGCTCTACACCCTCACCGGCGGCGGACCGGCGGGCGAGACCACCACACTCCCGCTCTACGTCGCCAACACAGGCATCGAGGGCCACGACTTCGGATACGCGTCCGCGCTCACCACCGTCGCCTTCGTGATCCTCCTCTTCTGCTCGATCGTCTATCTGCGCCTGAGCAAGTTCGGAGGCGACAACAAGTGACTGCCGCACTCGTGGAGAAGAACGACGCCCGCACACCGGGGCCGTCCCGGGGCGCCGCCGCCCCGCCGCCCTCCTCGCACCGCCGCACCAGGCGCGAGCGGGCCTTCGACGACGTACCGCGCTGGCAGATCTATGTGCCGCTCGGCATCTATCTGCTCTTCACCCTCATCCCGTTCTACTGGATGTTCCTCTTCGCCGTACGGCCCGCCGGCTCCACCTCGCTGGTGCCCTGGCCGATGACGGGGGACCACTTCTCCAAGGTCTGGAACGAGCGCAGCTTCGCCCTCTTCTTCCAGAACAGCATGATCGTCGGCGTCGCGACGCTGATCGCCACGACCCTGGTCGCCCTGGCCGGCGGTTACGCCCTGGCCCGGTTCGACTTCAAGATCAAGGGCGCCTTCATGCTGGCGCTGCTGTGCTCGCAGTTCATCCCGGGCGCCCTGATGCTCGTGCCGCTCTTCGAGATCTTCAAGAACCTCCAGATGATCAACTCCCTGGGCAGTGTCGTCATCGCGGAGACGGTCTTCCAGCTCCCCCTGTCGATCATCCTGATCAGCGGCTTCATCAAGAACGTCCCGGTCTCCCTCGAAGAGGCCGCCTGGGTGGACGGCTGCTCGCGCTTCAAGGCCTTCTGCGCCGTCGTCCTGCCGCTGCTGCGCCCCGGACTGATCGCGGTCGGGTCGTTCGCCTTCGTCCACAGCTGGAACCACTTCCTGTTCGCCCTGATGTTCCTCAGCGAACAGGACAAGCAGACGATCCCGGTCGGCCTCAACACCCTGATCGGCGCCGACAGCGTCGACCTGGGGGCGCTGGCCGCGGGCGGTGTCATCGCCGCCGTGCCCGTGGTGATCGTCTTCGCCTTCATCCAGAAGTGGCTCATCACCGGCTTCAGCGCCGGCGCCGTGAAGGGATGACGGACATGACCTGGAAGCTCCGCCCCCGTACCGCGCGCCGCACCGCCGCCGCGCTCGCCCTGCTGCTGGGCAGCCCGGTCCTCCAGCCGGGCGCCCGGGCGGCCACCGCATCGCCGGAGACGGCGCCGGAGGCCCCCGCACCCGCGACGGCCTCCGGCCGGGACCTCGGCCGCGAGGTGCTCGCCGACAACGACGGCTGGGCCGCGGAAGGCACGGGAACCACCGGGGGCTCGGCCGCCGACGAGGATCACGTCCTCACCGTGCGCAACCGCGCCCAGCTCGTCGCGGCACTCGACGGCGGCAGCTCCGTCCCCAAGATCATCAAGGTGGCGGGCACGATCGACGCCAACACCGACGACCGGGGGCGGCGGCTGGACTGCGCCGACTACGCCACCGACGGCTACGACCTCGACGCGTACCTCGCCGCCTACGACCCCCGCACCTGGGGCGGGGCCAAGCCCTCCGGGCCCCAGGAGGACGCCCGCAAGGCGTCCGCCGCCCGCCAGGCCGAGCGCGTCGAACTGCTGGTCGGGTCGAACACCACGATCGTCGGGGCCGGTGCGGGCGCCGTGCTCAAGGGCGCGAGCCTCCAGGTCAAGGACGCCGACAACGTCATCATCCGCAACCTCGAACTCCGCGACGCCTACGACTGCTTCCCCGCCTGGCAGCCCAACACCGGCGGCCTCGGCGACTGGAAGACCGCGTACGACACGCTGTGGCTGCGCGGGGCCACCCACGTCTGGATCGACCACGTCACCGCGAGCGACAAGGGCCACCCGGACGAGAGGGAGCCCACCTTGTTCGGGCGCAACTACCTGCGCCACGACGGGCTCCTCGACATCACCAACGGCTCCGACCTCGTCACCGTCTCCTGGAGCCGCTTCGCCGACCACGACAAGGCGATGCTCATCGGCAACGGCGACGGCGTGACCACCGACCGGGGCAAGCTCCGCGTCACCCTGCACCACAACGAGTTCCACTCCGTCGTGCAGCGTGCCCCCCGGGTCCGCTTCGGCCAGGTCCACCTCTACAACAACCGCTACGTCATCCCCGAGGACGGTGACCACCGCTACTCCCTCGGCATCTCCACCGAGTCCCGGATCGTCGCGGAGAACAACGCGTTCGAGACCCCGGGCCACGTCGAGGTCGCCGACCTGCTGAAGAGCTGGAACGGCAGCGCCCTCACCCAGCGCGGCACCCTGTTCAACGGCTTCCCGGTCGACCTGGTCGCCATCCACAACGCCTACAACTCGGGCAGCGAGACCGACCTGGCCACCGACACCGGCTGGACCCCCGCCCTGCACGGCCCCGTCGACAGCGCCGGGAAGGCCGCCGCCGAGGTCGCCCGCGAGGCCGGAGCGGGGAGGGCCGGATGAGCGTGACACCGCTGCCCCTCGTCCTGGCCGGCGCCCGCGGCCACGGCCGCTGGCACCTCGCCAACATCCGCCGGCTCCAGCACCAGGGCCTGGTCAGGCTGGCCGGGGTCTGCGAACTGGACCCGCTGACCGACGGCGAACTGGAGATGTTCGCCGGGGAGACGCCCGAGCAGTCCGCCGACTTCGGGGCCCTCCTGGACTCCACCGGTGCGCGCGCCGCTGTCATCTGCACCCCCATCCCGACCCACACCACGCTCGCCCTGACCGCCGCGGCCCGCGGAGTCCACCTCCTCCTGGAGAAGCCGCCCGCCGCGACCTGGGCCGACTACGCACGCATGGCCGAAGGGGTACGGGAAGCGGGCATCGCCTGCCAGATCGGCTTCCAGTCCTTCGGCTCGCACGCCGTACCGGCCGTCAAGGACCTCGTACGCTCCGGAGCGATCGGCACCGTCCGGGGCATCGGCGCCGCCGGCGCCTGGGTCCGCGACGACGCCTACTTCCGGCGGGCCCCGTGGGCGGGACGCCGCAGGATGGGCGGGACCGACGTGGTCGACGGGGTGCTCACCAACCCGCTGGCGCACGCCGTCGCCACCGCGCTCGAACTCGCAGGCCGGGGCACGGCCGAGGACGTCGCGTCCATCGAGACCGAGCTGTTCCGGGCCCACGACATCGAGTCCGACGACACCAGCTGCGTCCGGGTCACCACCGCCGACGGGCTGCCGGTGACCGTCGCGGTCACCCTCTGCGCGGAAGAAGCCGGTGAGCCGTATGTGATCGTGCACGGCGACCGCGGCCGCATCACCTTCTGGTACAAGCAGGACCGGGTCCTCGTCCAGCGCGCCGGACACGGCCCCGAGGAGGCCGTGCACGGGCGGACCGACCTCCTGGAGAACCTCGTCGGCCACCTGGAGCACGGCACCGCACTCCTCGTACCGCCCGAGCGCACCGGCGCGTTCATGCGGGTCCTCGAAGCCGTACGCACGGCTCCCGAGCCCACCGCGCTGCCCGCCACCGCCTGGCACACCCGGCCCGCCGACCGGGGCGACGGCGTACGGCGCATCGTGCGCGGCATCGACGGCACCGTCGCCGCCGCTGCCGACACCCTCACCCTCTTCTCCGAACTAGGCGCCTCCTGGGCGCGACCCAGCGAGGTGAACACCCCATGACCACCGCACTCCTCAGCTGCGCCGGACGCCCCGTCGGCCGCTACAGCTACCGGCCCGGAACGGCCGGCCGCCCCTACCTGCACCCCGTCACCACCCTCGCCGGCACCCCCGTCACCGAGGAACGCCCCGCCGACCACATCCACCACCTGGGTGTCTGTGTCGCGGTGCCCGACGTGGCCGGACACAACTTCTGGGGCGGGCGCACCTACGTCCGCGACCAGGGCCCCACCGAGCTCGACAACCACGGGACGCAGCGCCACCTCGGCTGGAAACTCCGCGACCCGGACGGCTTCGTGGAGGAGATCGGCTGGGAGGCCGACGGCACCGAACTGCTGCGTGAGCACCGCACCGTCGCCGCGAGCGAACTCTCCGACACCGCCTGGGCGCTGGACTTCTCCTTCTCCCTCACCAACCGCGGCACCACGGACCTCTCCATCGGCAGCCCCGCCACCAACGGCCGTCCCGGCGCCGGATACGGCGGCTTCTTCTGGCGCGCGCCCAAGGAAGCCGCACCGCCCGCCGTGTTCAGCGGCACGCTCGACGGCGAACAGGCCGTGCACGGCAAGGCCGCCGACTGGCTGGCGCTCGCCGGGGACGGCTGGACGCTCGTCTTCGCCGGCGCGACCGACGAGACCCGGCGCGACCCCTGGTTCGTACGGGCCGCCGAGTACCCGGGGGTGGGGTCCTCCCTCGCCGCGGAGCGCCGCCTCCCCGTCCCCGCCGGAGCCACCGTCGTACGCCGTGTCGTCACCGTCGTCGCCGACGGACGCCTCGACCGGGACTCCGCCGCCGCCCACGTGCGAAAGGCGGTCACCGCATGACGGTTCCCTGGACGGCCGACCTCGGGGACGGCACCTACCGCAACCCCGTCCTGAACGCCGACTGGTCCGACCCGGACGTCATCCGCGTCGGTGACGACCACTACCTCACCGCGTCGAGCTTCGGCCGCGCCCCCGGACTGCCCCTGCTGCACTCCCGGGACCTGGTCAACTGGACGCTCATCGGTCACGCGCTCGAACGGCTGGGACCCGAGGCCGACTTCGCCGTGCCCCGCCAGGACTGCGGGGTGTGGGCGCCCTCGCTGCGCCACCACGCCGGACGCTTCTGGATCTTCTGGGGCGACCCCGACCACGGCGTCCAGCAGATCAACGCCGAGGACATCCGGGGCCCCTGGAGCGCCCCGCACCTGATCAAGCCGGGCAAGGGCCTGATCGACGCCTGCCCCCTGTGGGACGAGGAGACCGGGGAGGCGTATCTGGTGCACGCCTGGGCGAAGTCCCGCTCCGGCATCAAGAACCGGCTCACCGGCCACCGGATGAGCCCCGACGGGCGCGAACTCCTCGACGAGGGCACCACCCTGATCGACGCCGACGAGATCCCGGGCTGGTTCACCCTGGAGGGGCCCAAGCTCTACCGGCACGACGGCTACTTCTGGATCTTCGCCCCGGCCGGGGGAGTGGAGACCGGCTGGCAGGGCGCCTTCCGCTCGCGGACGTTCGACGGCCCCTACGAACAGCGGGTCGTCCTCGCCCAGGGCAGCACCGAGGTCAACGGTCCCCACCAGGGCGGCTGGGTACGGACCGCCGCCGGTGAGGACTGGTTCCTGCACTTCCAGTCCCGCGAGGCGTACGGCCGTGTGGTGCACCTCCAGCCGATGCGCTGGGACGACGAGGGCTGGCCGGTCATCGGCGACGAGGGCGAGCCCGTCCTCGTGCACCGCCGCCCGAAGGCCCCGGAACAGGCCGTCGGGGCACCGGCCTCCAGTGACGACTTCCCCGGCGGGCGCCACGGCCTCCAGTGGCAGTGGGCGGCCAACCCCCGCCCCGGCTGGACCATCGGCCACGCGGGCGACGGGCTGCGCCTCAGCTGCGTGAGGACCGCGTACGCGCATGATCTGCGCACCCTGCCCAACGTCCTGGTGCAGCGTCTGCCCGCCGAGGAGTTCACCGTCGAGGTGGGCATCACGCTGGACTCCGGCGAACCGGGCGCCAAGGCCGGGCTCGCCGTCCTCGGGGACGCCTTCTCGTGGATCGGCCTGGAGGCCGGACCCGACGGGACGGCCCGGCTCGTGCACCGGTACGCCGAGAACGTCGCCGAGCACGAGCGGGACGCCGAACACCCGCGCCCCGCGCCCGGCGCCGTCGTCCGCGTCCGTGTCGAGGTCACCCGGGGCGCCCGCTGCCGCTTCTTCGCCGACACCGGGGACGGGGCCGGCTTCCGGGCGTCCGGCCAGGTCTTCGCCGCCACCCCCTGGCGCTGGGTCGGCGCGCTGCTCGGCCTCTTCGCCACCGCACCGGCCGGTGACGGGCCGTCCGGAACAGCCGGCTTCACCGCGTTCCGCACCACCAAAAGACCAACCGGAACCTGATCCGCACCGCCGCAGCACGGGAGCCGCAATGACGCACCTCCGTACCGAGCGCACCAGAGCGAGAACGCTGTTCACGGCCTTCGCCCTCGCCCTCGCCGGGAACAGCTACTACCGGGACGTGCGGCGCTCCTACCAGGCCGACGCCACGGCCGAACTGGTCCAGCGCGGATCGATCCTGGAGAACACCACGGGCCGCACCGGCACCTGGGGCGCCGCGTTCGAACCGCGTGACTTCTCCCCCCGCACGCTGGACCGCGCGGCCGACGTACCGGAACTCGTGACCCGCGGGGCGGGCCCGCAGAAGCACATCGGCACCGCGCCGCACCGCACCCACCACTGACCTCCCCCCACGCACGCGTACAGATCCGAGAGAGAAGAGCCGACATGAACATCTCGAAGACGCTCAGGGGGCGTGCCGCGACCGCGGTGTCCCTCACCGCGGTCCTGGCACTCGCGGCAACCGGCTGCGGCGACGACGGCAGCAGCTCAGGCACGGAGGGCAGCGGGAAGGGCGAGATCACCTTCTGGGACAACAACGGTGGCCCGCGCACCGCCATCTGGACCGAGATCATCAAGGACTTCGAGAAGAAGAACCCCGACATCAAGGTCAAGTACGTCCCCATCCCGATCGCCGACGTCCAGTCCAAGTACGACACGGCCATCGCGGGCGGCGGCCTGCCGGACGTGGGCGGCGTCGGCACCGCCTACCTGGCCAACATGGTCTCCCAGGAAGCCCTGGAACCGATCAGCGACCGGCTGGAGAAGTCGTCGCTGAAGGGCAAGCTCGTCGAGAGCATGGTCGAGAGCGTCAGGTCCGCGGCCGGCCGGGGCGACGACATGTACACCGTGCCGACCTCCGCGAACAACGGTGTGCTCTGGTACCGCACCGACCTGTTCGAGGCGGCGAAGCTGGAGGCACCCACCACCTGGCCCAAGTTCTACGAGGCCGCCGACAAGCTCACCGACGCGAAGAGCAACAAGTTCGGCTACACCATCCGCGGCGGCGCGGGCTCCATCGCCCAGACCCTGGACGCGATCTACGGCCAGACCGGCATGACGGAGTTCTGGGACGGCGAGAAGACCACCCTGAACGACCCGAAGAACGTCGCGGCGCTGGAGAAGTACGCCGCCCTCTTCAAGAAGACGACGCCGGCCGCCGACGTCAACAACGACTTCACCAAGATGGTCGCCCAGTGGGACACCGGCACCATCGGGATGCTCAGCCACAACCTGGGCTCCTACCAGGACCACGCGAAGGCGCTCGGCGAGGACAAGTTCGCCGGGATACCCGCCCCCATCGGGGAGGGCGGCACGCGCGTCCAGGTCTCCAACCCCGTCGACGGTCTCGGCCTGTTCAGGTCGAGCAAGAACAAGAACGCGGCCTGGAAGTTCATCGAGTTCGCGGCCTCGCACGAGTCCAACAGCAAGTGGAACAAGTCCGCGGGCGCCATCCCGGCCAACACCGAAGCGGCCAAGGACCCCTGGATCAACGAGACCGAGCCGACCGCGCTCGCCGCGAAGGCCCTCACCGACGGCTCCACCAAGATCGTCGACCTGCCGTACTACCTCCCCGACTGGAACAACATCAGCAAGGCCGACAACGAGCCGGAGTTCCAGAAGCTGCTCCTCGGCAAGATCACGGCCAAGGACTTCCTGGACAAGATGGCCGACGAGCTGAACGCCGCCCAGAAGGAGTGGAAGGAACTGGGCAACGGCTGACCCGCCGCACCGCACCGGTTCCACTCCCCTTGACGGGGGGCCGGCGGCGGTCCGGGTCGCACCCCGCCGCCGGTCCCCCTTCCACGCACCACTCACCTGTCCTTCGAGAGAGGCAGTCAGCCTGTGTCACTCACCCGTAGGCGGACAGCGGCCGCGCTCCTCGCCCTGCCCCTCGCCCTCAGCACCACCCCCGCACTCGCGCACGGCGGCGGGGGCAGGCCCCGGCCCCGGACACTCCACATCGCGGGTGACTCCACAGCGGCCCAGAAGTACGCCGACGCCGCGCCGGAGACCGGCTGGGGCATGGCCCTCCCCTTCTTCCTGGGCCGCACGCTCACCGTCGCCAACCACGCGGTGAACGGCCGCAGTTCCAAGAGCTTCATCGACGAGGGCCGGCTCACCGCCCTCCTGGAGGGCGTCCGCCCCGGCGATCTCGTCCTCATCCAGTTCGGGCACAACGACGAGAAGACCGAGGACCCCGCCCGCGGCACCGACCCGTACACCACGTACCAGGAGTACCTGCGCCAGTACGTGAAGGGCGCCCGCGCCCGGCGTGCGGAACCGGTACTGATCACCCCGGTCGAGCGCCGCCGTTTCGCCGAGGACGGCACCGCGAGGCCCACCCACGGGGAGTACCCCGCCGCGATGCGCGCCCTGGCCTCCGAGGAGGGCGTGACCCTGCTCGACGTCCAGGCGCTCTCCCTCGCCCGCTGGCAGGAACTCGGCCCCGAGGGGACCGAGGCCTGCTTCAACTGGCTGGAGCCCGGCGAGTCGCCGAACTACCCCGACGGCAAGCAGGACAACACCCACTTCCGGCCCGCCGGCGCCGTCGAGGTGGCCCGGACGACCGCCCGCGCCCTGCTGGACCAGCGGGTCCTCACCCCGCGCGACCTGCGCCGTCTCGACGAGCCGGTGCCCGGGTCGTGGATCACCTGGCCGCAGACCTGATCCGCGCCCGGCCCGTTTCCCCGCCCGGCCCGTTTCCGCGCCCGCCCCGTTTCCCCGCCCGACCCTCCTTCCCGCGTACGACAGTTAAGGATCCGCCATGCCCGCACGCATGAGACATGTCCGCGCCACCGCCGTGGTGGCGGGCTGCGCCTCGCTGGCCCTCGCCGTGAGCCTCCCCGCCCAGGCGGCCCCCAAGTACCACGGCAAAGGGATCGAGCGCTCCGTACTCCCGGCGGGCGACGGCTGGGCCTCCGCCGACGGCTCCACCACGGGCGGGGCGGCCGCCACCCCCGACCACGTCTACACCGTCAGCAACCGGGCCGAACTCATCGCCGCCTTCGCGGAGGCGGGGGACGCACCGAAGATCGTCAGGATCGACGGCACCGTCCACGGCAACTCCGACGCCACCGGCACCCCGATCGGCTGCGAGGCGTACCAGCAGGACGGCTACACCCTGGAGAAGTACCTCGCCGCCTACGACCCGGCCGTCTGGGGCACGGACGAGGTCCCCTCGGGGCCGCTGGAGGACGCCCGCGCGGCCTCCGCGAAGCTCCAGGCCGCCGCGGTCAACGTGAACGTCCCGTCCAACACCACGCTCGTCGGCGTCGGCAAGGACGCCACGATCATCGGCGCCAGCCTCCAGGTGAAGAACGTCTCCAACGTCATCGTCCGCAACATCTCCTTCGAGGACACCTACGACTGCTTCCCCCAGTGGGACCCCACCGACGGTGACCACGGCGCCTGGAACTCCGAGTACGACAACCTCGTCGTGTACGGCTCCCGCCACGTCTGGGTCGACCACAACACCTTCAGCGACGGCGACCGCCCCGACGCCGGCCAGCCCCGCTACTTCGGGCAGGTGTACCAGCAGCACGACGGTCTCTTCGACATCGTGCGCGGCGCCGACCTCGTCACCGTGTCCTGGAACGTCCTCAAGGACCACGACAAGACCATGCTCATCGGCAACAGCGACGGCGCCGGGGCCAGCGACCGGGGCAAGCTCCGCGTCACGCTGCACCACAACCTCTTCAAGGACGTGAAGGAGCGCGCCCCCCGCGTCCGCTTCGGCCAGGTCGACTCGTACAACAACCACTTCGTCACCACCGAGGGCGCCGCCTACGGCTACACGTACGGCATCGGGGCCGAGTCCAGGCTCGTCGCCGAGCACAACGCCTTCAGCGTCCCCAAGGGCTTCGACAAGGCGGCCATCCTCAAGAAGTGGTCCGAGGCCCCCCTGACGGCCGGGAACAACTACGTCAACGGGCGCAGGACCGACCTGATCGCCGTGCACAACGCGGGCGTGCCCGCCGAGCAGCTCACCGAGGGCGCCGGCTGGACCCCGGCGCTGCGCACCAGGATCAGCCACCCGCTCGCCGTCCCGCTGCTGGTGGGCCTCGGCGCGGGCGCCGGCAAGCCGTCGGCCCGCTGACCCGTCCGGAACCGGCCGGAGCGGCACCGCACGCTCACCACCACCCCGGAGAGCGCCGCTCCGGCCCCCGTCCCCACCGCAAGGAGTACCGCATGCCCAGCAGACGCACCGCCCTCTCCCTGTTCGCCGGCGCCGGTGCCGCCCTCGCCCTCGGCGCCCCCACCGCCCGGGCCCGGCCCGCGCACCACCGCCCCTTCGGCCGCTACGGTTCACCCTCCCGCCGCCTGGACCCCCTGACGCTCTACGTCGATCCGCGCGGGCGGGGCGACTTCGCCGACGTACGCTCCGCCCTCGACGCGGCCACCGGCACCGGCCGGACCCTGGTGATCGCCCCCGGCACCTACCGCGGCAAGCTCACCGTCACCGCCGGCCGGACCGGCCTGACCCTGATCGGCGCGAGCGGCGACCCGCGCGACACCGTCATCGTCCACGACGACGCGGCGGGCACCCCCAGGCCCGACGGGTCAGGCACCCTGGGCACCAGCGGATCGGCCTCCGTCACCGTCCAGGCCGCGGACTTCACCGCCCGCGGCCTGACCTTCGCCAACGACTGGCTGCGCTCCGACAACCCCGGGTACACCGGCACCCAGGCCGTAGCGATCAAGGTGCAGGGCGACCGCTCGGCGTTCCACGGCTGCCGCTTCCTCGGCCACCAGGACACCCTGTACGCCGACACCCCCGCCCTCACCGCCTTCGCCCGCCAGTACTACCGCGACTGCTACGTCGAGGGGGACGTCGACTTCGTCTTCGGCCGCGCCACCGCCGTCTACGACCGCTGCCACTTCCGCACCCTGACGCGCACGGACCTGGCCTCGGCGCCGTACGGCTTCGTCTTCGCGCCCAGCACCGCCGGGGCCAACCCGCGCGGCTACCTCGTCCTGCGCTCCCGGATCACCAGCACCGCCCCCGACGCGTACTACAAGCTGGCCCGCCCCTGGGTGCCCTCCTCGGACCCCACCGCCCACCCCATGCTGACCGTCCGCGACACCCACCTCGGCGCGGGCATCGACGCGGTCGCGCCGTACGGCACGATGTCCTCGGGCCACCCCTGGCAGGAGCAGCGCTTCGCCGAGTACCGCAACACCGGCCCCGGCGCGCGCGTCACCGTCCCCGGCAACCGTCCGCAGCTGACCGCGTCCCAGGCCCGCGCGCACACCCCGGCCGCCTGGCTGGGCGACTGGCGCCCCGGCACATGACCCTGGGGATCACCCGGCGGGTGCTCCCCGCCTTCTACGAGCGGCTGAGGGACGAACTCACCTTCCCGCTCTCCTGGGAGAGGTCCACGGCCCGTGACTTCCCGGCCTGGCGCGCCGAGGCGCGCGCCGTGGCCGGGCAGTCGCTGTTGCAGCCGCTCGCTCCCGGCCCCGAGCCGTTCGACCCGGTGACCGTCGAGGAGTGGCCCTGCGGCCGGTACACCGCGCGCACCGTGGAGTTCGCCCTCAGCCGCTACGGCCGGGCCCGCGGCTCCCTGCTGGTACCGCACGGGGCGGGGCCCTTCCCCGCGGTGCTGGTCCTGCACGACCACGGCGCGGAGTTCACGATCGGCCGGGAGAAGGCCGTACGGCCCCGGTCCGGCCCGGACCGCCTCGCCCGCGCCACGGCCTGGGCGGAACGGCACTACGACGGCCGGTTCATCGGCGACGAACTGGCCGCCCGTGGTTACGCCGTGCTCGCCGTGGACACCCTGGGCTGGGGCGACAGGGGCCCGCTGGCCTACGAGGACCAGCAGGCCCTGGCCGCCAACCTCCTCCAGCTGGGCACCTCGCCGGCCGGCCTCGCCGCCCACGAGGACATCCGGGCCGCGGCCTTCCTCGCCTCGCTGCCCGAGGTGGACGAGCGGCGCGTGGGCGCGCTCGGCTTCTCCATGGGCGCCTACCGCGCCTGGCAGCTGTCCGCGCTGTCCGACGGCGTCCGGGCGGCGGCGGCCGTCTGCTGGATGACGGGGCTCAAGGAGATGATGGTCCCGGGCAGCAACGCCCTGCGCGGCCAGTCCGCGTACTTCATGCTCCACCCCGGGCTGCACCGCCACCTCGACATCCCGGACCTCGCGTCCCTCGCCGCCCCCAAGCCCGCCCTGTTCCACGCGGGCGGCCGCGACCACCTCTTCACGGCCGCCGGGGTGGAGGCGGCGTACGCGAAGCTGCGCGCGGTCTGGGAGTCGCAGGGAGCGGGCGACCGGCTCACCACCGAGGTGTGGCCGGACACCGGCCATGCCTTCACGGCCGCCATGCAGGACGAGGTCTACGCCTGGCTGGACACCTGGCTCGGCGCCCCCGCCGGATCCGGACCGGGATCCGGCGGGAGCGCCTCGCCGCCGCCGGCCTAGTCGTAGCTGAGGTCCGACGCGGAGTAGCGGCAGTACGTGCCGTCCGGACCGCTGCCCGTCTCCGTCGGCTCGTCACCGTCGTCGTTGCCGGTGTAGCGGATGCACGGCTTGATCTTCTTGCTGCTGTCACCGTGGATCCGCACCGAACGCAGCGCGGCGGTGTCCCCGTAGTTGGTGTTGATGCCGACCAGGGACTTGCCCGGCGCGGTGACGTCGACGTCGTTCACGATGATGCTGCGCTTGTACTGCGTGGAGCAGTTGCCGCAGGACCGGACGAGCTTGCCGAAGTCCGCGACCTGGAACTTCGTGATGACCAGCTTGCCCGCGCCGTTGAACTGGAAGACCTTGTCGGAGGCCTTCCTGGCGCCGCCTCCGTACACCGTGTAGACGGAGCCGGCCGACGTGCCCTTGAAGGACGCGGCGTCCTCGCCGACGTCCTCCCACCAGACGTTCTGGAGCGTGCAACTGCCTGAGCAGTGAACACCGTCGGCGGCGGGTGAACCCAGGACGACGTTCTTGAGGGTCGCCCCGTCGGCCAGCTCGAAGACCGGGTCCTGGTCCTCCTCCTGGCCGTCCCCGCCGAGGTCGCCGCTCCCGTGGAAGCGCTTCAGCGACCCGTCGTACGTCCCCGAGACCGCGATGGTCCTCGAGACGGCCTGGGTGCCGGTGGCACTGGGCCAGGCGGGCACCGCGGCGGTCGCCGCGCCTGCGGGCCGCAGCATCACATCGGTGGCCAGGGCGGCGCCGGTGAGGCCCAGGGCCGCGGTCAGGGCGGCGGCCATGCGGCGCCTCCCGGACCTGCGCCGGTGCTTGTGCGCTCGTTCACTCATGTTCGTCGGTCCCGTTTCCTGGGGGGTGGGGGGAGTGTCGCCTCCATGGGTCGCCGCCGCCCGGGAAAGGGTTGCCGCCTTCCGGAGCTGTTCTTCCCGGAGCTGTTTTCTCCGGAGCTGTTTTTCCGACGGCCGGAACTGTCCCGTGTGCCGCCCCCCCACCCGGGGGCACGGGCGCACCGAGCGCTCAGTGCGTGTCCGTGAAGACGCCGCCCACCGACGTCTGTCCACCCGCCGCACGCGCACGCGCCGTGTAGTCGTCCCGCCCGGTGTCGCGGGCGCCCTCCGCGTGGTTGTACTGCCCCGCGAAGGTGTGCGTACCGGCCGGCACGCTCCGTCCGGGCTTCAGGGTCCAGCGGTAGACGAGGAAGCCGTCCTCCTCGCGCGCCGACGCCGCGAAGTCCTGCTCCGGCAGGGACCGCCAGGCGCCGGTGGTGTTCACCCCGCCGGTCAGTGCGATCCGCAGCTCCACGGTGAGCGCGGACAGCGGCCGGGCCGTCTTCACCGTCACCTCGCTCTGCGCCCAGTAGGCGTTGCTGTCCGGATTCAGCGAACCGTCCGACCACAGCGGCCCCTCCCCGGCAGGCAGCGCACCGCCCCGGCCCGGGGGCGGCGCCACCGGACCCGGCGAGGTGGGCTCCGCCGCGACCCGCTGTCCGCCCGCCGGCTCCTCCTGGCCCGCCGAGGTGACCGCGAACGCGCCT
>Ga0196960_10000306_pt1 | contig 18841 bp, 21 predicted proteins | sample S3v_5metaG_FD_183187 | JGI IMG/M metagenome (GOLD analysis project Ga0196960, IMG submission 183187) | Soil microbial communities from Anza Borrego desert, Southern California, United States - S3+v_5 | ecosystem: Environmental > Terrestrial > Soil > Desert | place: USA: California | collected...
CGTCGGCCGCCGCGGGCGCCTGGGCGAGCGCGGCCAGCGTGACGGCGGCGGCGGCCGGGGCGAGGAGGCGGCGACGGCGGGTCATGGCGCGACTCTACCTCCGCCCGCGCCCACCCGCGACACGTGGCACGACCCTGACCGCCGGTCCACTTCCCGGAGCGCGATCTCCTCCACCCGGTCGGATGATGGGGCCCCGGGGCGGGCGTACCTTCTCTGTCGAGGCGCGGGCCACATATCCCCGCTTCTCTCCTCCGGCAGCCGGCCTGACCCACCTGCTGTCGATCCGATGCACGTACGGGCGGGGCCAGGACGGGACAGCTTGGCCTCGCCCGTGCCGCATCACTCGCCGAGGCCGAGCGCGGCCGCGACGGCGACGAGCCCGATCAGGGCGAGCACGAAGCTCCAGCCCACGATCGCGTCGCGCCGCTCCTGCGACGTCCACCGCTCCAGGCTCCGCGCGTTCTGCCACCCGACCGCGGCGCCGAGCGCCGCGAACGCGACGGCGACCGGCAGCAGCACGATCCCCTCCAGCCCGGTGAGCCAGTGGACGATCGCCGTCCCCCACGACGCGGTCCAGACGCCGACGACCACCGCGGCGATCCGCCGCAGCGTCTCGACCCAGTCCCGCGCACCACGTGCCGTCTCGCCGCTCATCCGTGAGCGTCCCTACCCGGAACGGCGCGCACGTTTCGCGCCCGCGCCAGCGGAGAGAGAGGACGCCGATGGCGACCTGGAACCCCGTCCGCGCGTTCAACGACTTCGCCGCCCGTTCCCCGGCGCGGTGGCAGCAGGCGGCCTGCGTCCTGATCGCCGTCTTCCTGCCGGTGAGCGCGTGGCAGGACCGCGGGGCGATCGTCGGACTGATCGCGTTCGCCGTCTACACGCCGCTCTTCCTCGTCGGCGCCTTCCGCCACGCGCGTGTCCTGGCGTGGTCCGCGCGGCGGCCGGTGCTCGACGCGGCGCTGTTCGTGCCGCTCGTCTTCGTCCCGGTCGCGACCCTCACCGACCTCTCGCTCGCGGTCTGCGCGCTGATCGCGCTCGGCGTCGGGGCGCTCCTCACCCTGCTCGTCCTGCGCCGCACCCGAGCGCGCGCGGGTGGGTAGGCCGCCGTATGGCCAATCCGAAGATCCCCAAGCGCGAGAGCCCGCTGACGCCGAGCGGCGAGGGGCGCTCGCTGTGGCGCCAGACGCTCGAGGCGGGCGCCGCGCTCCTGCAGGACATGACGCCGCTGAAGGACTTCGACGTCTACGTCGCCGGGCTGCACTGCGCGCACCACGAGCCCGAGATGCAGATGGAGGCCCACCACTTCTGCCGGCAGGTCAACCAGGACTTCCTGCAGTGCGTGATCTTCGACGGGAACACGAAAGACGCGAACCTGATCGGGATCGAGTACATCATCTCCGAGCGGCTGTTCGCGACGCTGCCGGAGGACGAGCAGGCGCTCTGGCACCCGCACAACTACGAGATCCTCTCCGGCCAGCTCGTCGCGCCGGGGCTGCCCGAGGTCGCCGAGCGCGCGTTCCTCGAGCAGCTGATGAACAGCTACGGCAAGACGTGGCACACCTGGCACACCGGCCGACACGACCAGCCGGGCGACGGCCACCCGCTGCCCTTCGGCGACGCGAAGCTCATGTGGTCGTTCAACCGCGATGGCGAGGCGGACGAGTCGCTCAAGCAGGACTTCCAGTCGGGCCTGGGCTTCGATGAGATGGAGAAGCGGGAGAAGCGCTCGCCGCTCACCGAACGCGCGCACCCGCAGCGGGGCGTCGACGCGATGCACGGCGAGTTCGCGGGCGACACGGTCCCGCTCCCGGGCGTGGTTGGGCGCGAGGGTTAGCGGGGCTTGGGCGCGGGCTCCTGCTTGAGCCGCTCCCCCGCGATCATCTCGCTAGCACGTGTCGTCCGCCGTCGTACGCGCCGCGCATCGCCTCCGCGACTCCGTCGTAACTCACGTGACGGGAGGATGCGTCCACGGCGTTGAACTGGCTCCGCCGCCTAGAGCGAATACCAAGCCAGCTCGTGCGCAGGCTCATCGGCGTACCAGGCGTACGTGCCACTCGCGAGGTCCTTGAGACGCCGCCGCGCCGACGGGCTGTTGCGCGAGCCGAACGCCGACAGGAACTCGCAGGCCCCCTCAGCAATCCGCTGCGCCGTGGCCCATTCCAGAAGGGCCCGCTTCCTGTCCTCGGTCACAGGACCGTCAGTCGACACGGCCTCGACGATCCAGAACGTAGCTGGGTTCTGCCCGATGTCAACGATGACGGCGTCCGGCAGCAGTGTGGTTTGATCGATCTGAAGGCCGAGACGGGCGAGCATGCGTCCGTCCGCCATGTAGACCTTGTCGCCCGGCTCCGACACCGACAAGACGACGGGATCGACCAAGCGCGCCGGAGCCCACAGCTCGATGACGCCCTTCAGGATCACCGAGGCCTCCCCCGGCTCGAGGGCGCGATGCTCGCCGCTCGGAAGGACGACGGGCACGGAGTGCGCGGTCTGTGCTCGCTGCTGAGCCGTCAGCGCTTTCAACCGCGCTCCTGGCGACATGTGTGTGTCCCGCCAGGCCTCGATCGCTTTGATCAGCTCCTCGTCCTGCAGAGCAGGGTCGAACAGGTCCGCGAACGACTCGGTCAGCGCCCACCGCGGAGCCGGACTGGTGGTCTTGACCCCTGGCCGAACGCGCAGCGCCCCGTGATCTAGCCACGCCGGGAACGCCTCGTCACGCAACGTCTCTCTGCTGTTGTCTGCGTACAGCGGGCGATGAGTGAAGCCCCATGTTTCGTGAAGCGCCTCGACGCGGGCCTTCGCTTTCGGGCCGACCGCGGCGGCGTAGTACGCATCCCTCGAAGCTGCATCCGCACGGGCATATGCCTCCTGAGAAAGCCACAAGCAGGTCGTCGGACGAACCCATCGTGCTTTGGTCGGCATCGGATCGTCGTCACGGACGATCGCGCCGACGTAGAGCATGGCTGCGACGGCCCCACCGGCACCGGGTGAGGAGAGCACAGCATCGAAAGCGGCCCGCGGGAACACGAGCCTCAGGCGCTCGGCGCAACCCTCGATCGGCAGCAGCGGCCGGTAACTGACGGCGCTCATGGCCGGTAAGCGGCTGCGACCGCGTGCTCGAGATCGTCCCCGCGCAAGCCCTCCCATGCAGCGAGCGTCGACGCATCAGGCAGTGGAAGCGCCTCGAGCTCATATGCACTGAGAGCCACTGAGCCGGAGAAGCACCGGACGACGCGGTCGATGCACTTGGTGCTCAGAACCGCTTGGAGCGCGGCCTGGGAGATCAGAGGGGCGTTGCTTGCAGTCCGCGGCCGGACAACGTTCACATGGTTCTCCACAACAACGCTGCCGCCCCATTCCGTCAGTGCATCCGACGTCAGCTCAGCGCACACGAGTCGTCGCTGCTGTTCGGGTGCTGTCGTCCGCTGCACGAGAAGCGCCGGCGCGGCAAGCGAAAGCACACCCTCATCACGTTCATCTCGAAGCTCGATGTAACGCACGTCATCGCGCTGCCTGTCGCGGTGCAGAGTCCCGCCGTCGAGGTCAGCCGCCCACACGATCATTCGCCGCCGCTCGCCAGCCTTGGCGTAAAGGTCGTCCCGCCGACGGTTCCAGACCAGAGGTCCTGTCGACACACGCCATCCGCTCGATGCGAGGGACAGAGGCATCGACGAGGCCGCAGCGGCGATATGAGCGTCGTCCGAGCGGCGGGGCAAGACCCACGGAGCTGGACCACGGGGCGATCTGACCTGGGCGATCTCAGTGACTTGCCCGTTCATGCTGGCCACCTTGGTCCGCCGCGCCCTGCGCTTCGAGAACACAGCAAGGCACGTCTCCTGCAGCACGCCAGCGAACACACCGTCGCGCTCTTCGACGAACGTGGTCTCGCGTAGCGGCGCGACACGAGCGAGCTCAGCTCGGAGATTCGAGAAGTACAAGCCGGCCGTGAACGAGGTCGGCACGAGCGCGCCCATGACTCCATCGCGGTCAAGCTGGTCGAGTCCTGCCGCCATGAACATCGAGTACAGGTTCGCGTGGCCGTAGAGAACGTGGGCGAAACGCTCGCGCTCTTCAGGCGAAAGGCGGACTCGTCCGTACGGCGGATTCATGACAACGGCCCGTGCCGGGCGCTCGGCGACGGCGAGCCCATCTCCGATGTGGGCCAAGGCGGGAAGGGGTCGACGACGAGCCGGTGCAGTTGCGGCCAGCAACGGCAGCGCCTCGCTAGCAAGCAGGACGTTGGCGATCCAGACGGCAGCAGGGTCGAGGTCAATGCCCTCGATGACGTTCGGCAATCCGGCAAGAGTGAGCCGGGGATCCGCGTGCGCCGATGCATGCAAGTGCTCACGCAGAGCGGGCAGCAGGAGCGCCCCACCGCCACATGCAGGGTCGCGCACCAAGCCGGAAAGCGGGCCCGCCTTACCTCGCACATGCCCGAGCGCTCCGCGCATCATGGTCCAGAGCCGGACAGCGAGGTTGCTCGGCGTGTAGTGGCGGCCGTGTCTTGCTCGAACGCTTGGGTCAAGGGCCCCGACGTACGCGATGCCAATCTCCTCAGGCGATGCCTCCGCGAGCGCCTTCGCAGATGCAGACAACCCCGTGGCCTCCACCGGCATCGGGGCATCCAACGCGTGAGCCACATCTAGCCAGCAGCCACGGAGGCCGAACGAGTGCGCTCTACGTTCCCACCAAAGCGGTACAGCAGCCAGAAGGTCCACGACTGCCGGACTGAGCTGACCAGCGGGGTCGGCATCTCCAATCGGCTCGCGTGAGCCGCGGGCTCCCAACTCTCGGGCAAGCGTGAGATGGGCAGCCGCCAAAGGCGGACTGCTCATGCTGTTCCTACGCCGCCGGTCCGTGCCACGGTGCAATCCTCGCAGAAGCCTCTGACGGCAGAGTCCAGAGCCGAGTGGCTCAGGCCGCGGTGCCGGAGAGGTCGGCGAGGGCCTTGAGGACGACGTCGTCGTGGGTCTTGGGCGTGGCCTTGGGGATGACGTGGCGGACGGTGCCCTCCTCGTCGATGACGAAGGTCGCGCGGGCGACGCCCCAGTAGGTCTTGCCGTACATCGACTTCTCCACCCACGTGCCGTACGCGTCGGCGACGGCGTGGCCCTCGTCGGCCAGGAGGGTGAAGTTCAAAGACTGGCCGGCGTGGAACTTCTTGACCTTCGCGACCGGGTCGGGCGAGACGCCGAGCACGACCGCGCCCGCGGCCTCGTAGTCGGCGGCGTGGTCGCGGATCCCGCACGCCTGCGTCGTGCACCCCGGCGTGTCGGCCTTGGGGTAGAAGTAGAGGACGACCCGGCGCCCGCGAAGGCTGCTGAGGGTCACGTCCTCGCCGTCCTGGTCCGGAAGCGTGAAGTCGGGAGCCTGCTGGCCGGTCTCGATCATGCCCCACAGTCTGACCGGCCAGCAGCTCCGACGGAGCCCACGGAACGAAGAAGCGGTGGCGTGGCCGGCGGCCGCCGCGTCCGCGGTGTGCGGGCGCGGCGGCCGCCGGTCGCCTCCCGGCGCGACGTCCCGCGTGGCCGAGTCCACGCGAGCCAACGAGCCGGGCGTCTGAGAAGGCCGGGGCTAGCGACTGGAGCTGGAGCCCTGCCCCGGCGGCCCGAAGGGGATCGCGATTCCCAGAACCGGTGCCCGCATCCGGACTGTCGAGAGATCGCTCATGGACAGCATGGTGCGGGACCGCGGACGCCGCCACCACGGCCCGCGTGTCGGAACCCGCTCCGACACGCGGTCCCAAGACGACGCGCTACGGGATCTCGCGCACCATCACGAGGTTCGTGCCGCCCGGCGTGCCGGTCTGGCGCCCGGCGGTGAGCACGACCCGCGAGCCCGACTTCAGCCCCGCGACGTCCCGCGCCGTCAGGAGCGCCTGCTCGACCATGTCGTCCACGGTCCCCGCCGCGCCCATCGTCGCCGGGAAGACGCCCCACTCGAGCGTCAGCTGCTCCGCCACCCCGATGTCGTGCGCCAGCGCCACGATCAGCTGCTTCTTGCGGTACTTCGCGCACGTCCGCGCCGCGCCGCCGGTGGTCGTCGGGACGATCAGCGCGGTCGCGCCCAGCTCGGCCGCCAGCTCCACCGCCGCGCGCAGCACCGCGGCGTTCGCGCGCCGGTCCTTCACCGGCCGCGCCCGCCCGTGGATCGACGGCGCCTTCTCCGCCGCGTGCGCGATCTCCGCCATCGCCCGGACCGCCTCGACCGGGTAGTGGCCGATCGACGTCTCGCCCGACAGCATCACCGCGGACGTCCCGTCGATCACCGCGTTGGCAACGTCCGCCGCCTCCGCGCGCGTCGGCTCGGGCGCGTTGATCGTCGACTCGAGCATCTGCGTCGCGGTGATGACGAACTTGCCCGCCTGTGTGGCGCGCGCGATCGTGTCCTTCTGCATCAGCGGCACGTGCGCGACGCCCGCCTCCACGCCGTAGTCGCCGCGCGCGACCATCAGTCCGTCCGAGACGTCGATGATCTCGTCGAGGTGGTCGTACGCCTCGATCTTCTCGATCTTCGCGATGACCTTCGCGGAGGAGCCGTGCTCGCCCAGCAGCCGGCGCAGCTGCTCGATGTCCGCGGCGCTGCGCACGAACGAGAGCGCCACGAAGTCGGCGCCGAGCTCCGCCGCGAGCGACAGGTCGGCCAGGTCCTTCTCGGTGATCGCCGGCAGCTCAGGCCGCGCGTACGTCACGTTGACGCCCTTGCGCGCGACGACCGGCCCGGGCGAGACCGCCTTCGCCACGACGTCGCCGCCCTCGATCCGGTCGACCGCGAAGCGCGGCACGCCGTCGCCGATGACGATCTGCGAGCGCTCGGTGACGAGCGACGCGAAGCTCTCGAACTCGACCGTCACGGCCCCGTCCTCCGCGGCGCCGTTCCCGCTCCCGCGGAACACGAGCTCGTCGCCGGGCCGCACCTCGCGCTCGGTCACGCTCTGCGAGAGGCGCAGCTTCGGGCCCTGGAGGTCGAACAGGAGGCCGATCGGCCGCCCCGCCCGCTCCGCCGCGGCGCGCACGAGCTTCGTCCGCTCCCGCAGATCCTCGTGCGTCCCGTGCGAGCAGTTGAGCCGCGCGCAGTCCATCCCCGCCGACACGAGCGTGTCGACGAGCCCGGCCGGGTCGGTCGCGGGCCCGAGGGTCGCGACGATCTTCGTCCGCCGATGCATGACGTTCAGTCTTCCCCTACGCCGGTCACTTGAGCAGCCGTGAGAGCCGCCGGTCCTTGAGCACCTTGCCGCCGGTCTGCTCCTGCGGGCAGTAGCACATGACGTAGTCCTCGTAGTGGACCGCTTCGATGGTCGTCCCGCACCGCGGACAGGGCTCCCCGGCCTTCCGGTGCACCTGCAGGGGCAGGGGCAGCTTGTCGGGGATCGGGAGGTGCACGACCTCCTCGTAGTGCTGCATCGCGCCGTCCAGGACGTCGCGGATCGCGGTACGCAGGGTGGTCGCCTCCTCGAGGCTCAGGTCGTCGCCGCGCTTGAACGGGGACAGCTTCGCCGTCCACAGGATCTCGTCGACCCAGGAGCGGCCGATGCCGGTGATCACCCGTTGGTCGCGCAGCAGGGTGTGGAGCGGGCGCGGCGCCTTCAGGACCGCGGCGAGGTCCTCCGGCGGCTCGGGCCACGCCTCGGGGCCGAGCGTCGCGATCGCGTCGTCGGCGCGGACGGCCTCCTCGCCGCGCAGGACCTTCACCCACGCGGCCTGCTTGGTGCCGAACTCGCGCAGGCGCAGCTCCCGGTCGCCCTCGAGGCGGATGAGGAGCCGCGAGGTGCGGTCGCGCAGCGAGGCGCGCTTGTCGTAGAGCTGGAGCCGGCCGGCGCTCATCAGGTGCACGAGGACGTGCAGGTCGCCCTCGACGTCGATGACGAGGTGCTTGCCGATCCGGCGGACGCCCTCCAGCCGCTGCCCGTCGAGCGCGTGCAGCGGCGGATCGAACGTCTTGAGCGCGTTGATGCCGGGCGCCAGGGTCGACTCGACCACGGCGCCCGCGACCGCCTCGCTGAGGCGGCGCGCCGTGATCTCGACCTCCGGAAGCTCGGGCACCTGACGTCAGATCCTACGAGCGGAAAACCGACTCGTGAATCAGGTTGACAACGGGGCCCCACGTGGGAGCCTCGTAGGGGACCACCCGGAAACGACCGGAGGGAGAGAGGCAGATGAACACCGTGTTCACGCCACCGATCGACCAGACCGACGACGAGCCCGCGGGGATCTTCGACCCGCTGCACGACGAGCGGGAAGGCCGGTTCGTGCTGCAGACGCACCCACGCGGCAACGGACCGATCGACGAGGAGGACGCCCGGCGCGGCAACGAGCGCTGGGACACCGTGCTCGGATGGTGACCCTCAGCTGACGCCTAGAGCGGCAGGCGCGCGGGTAGCGTCTGCCGCTGGATGGCGGAGCGGCTGGCGATCATCGGCGGGGACGCCGCAGGCATGTCGGCCGCGAGCCAGGCCCGCCGGCGCGACCCCGAGCTGGACATCGTCGCGTTCGAGCGCGGGCCGTACACGTCGTACTCGGCGTGCGGGATCCCGTACTGGCTCGGGCGCGAGTTCGAGGACGCCGGGCGGCTCATCGTGCGCTCGGCCGAGAAGCACCGCGAGCGCGGGATCGACGCGCGAATCGGCCACGAGGTCGTCGCGATCGACCTCGACGCGCGGCGGCTGACCGTGGTGGTCGACGGCGCCCGCGAGGTGGTCGAGCCCTTCGACCGGCTCGTGATCGCGACGGGCGCCGAGGCGGTCGCGCCGCCGGTGCCGGGCGCGGATCTCGTCGAGCCGGCGCGGACCGTCGACGCGGCGCAGCGGCTGGACGCGCGGATCGCTCGCGGCGGCCACGCGGTCGTGGTCGGTGCGGGCTACATCGGCATCGAGATGGCGGAGGCGTTCGTCAACCGCGGCCTGCGCGTGACGCTGATCGAGGCGGCGCCGCAGGTGATGGCGGGGACGCTCGACGCCGACATCGCGCGCCACGTGCAGGAGGGCGCCGAGGCGGAGGGGATCGACGTGCGCGTCGGGACGCCGCTGGAGGAGGTCCAGCACGGCGCGGACGGGCGGCCGTGCGCGGTCGTCGCGGGCGGGGAGCGGATCCCCGCCGAGCACGTGGTGGTCGCGACGGGCGTCAAGCCGTCGGTGTCTTTGGCGCGGGAGGCGGGGCTGGAGGTCGGCGCGACAGGCGCGCTCGTGGTGGACGAGGGACAGCGCGTGCCGGGGTTCGACGGCGTCTACGCGGCCGGGGACTGCGTCGAGTCGCTCCACCGGATCCTGCGCCAGCCCGTGAACATCCAGCTCGGCACGCACGCCAACCGGCAGGGGCGCGTGGCCGGCGTGAACGCGACGGGCGGCGCGCTCGCCTTCCCCGGCGTGCTCGGCACCGCGGTCTCGCGGATCTGCGCGCGCGAGGTGGCGCGGACGGGGCTGGGCGAGCGCGAGGCGCGCGACGCCGGGCTCGACGTCGCCGCCGTCTGCATCGAGGCGACGACGCGCGCCCGCTACTTCCCGGGCAGCGGTCCGATCTGGGTCAAGCTCGTGGTCGAGCGCGCCACGCGCCGGCTGCTCGGCGGCCAGATCGTCGGCACGGAGGGCGCGGCGAAGCGGGTGGACGTGCTCGCCACCGCGATCTGGACGGAGATGACGATCGACGACTTCGAGGATCTCGACCTCGCCTACGCGCCCCCGGTCGCGCCGGTCTTCGACCCGGTTCTCCAGGCCGCCGGCGCCGCCGTCCGCGCGCTCGACTGAGCCGCTAGGCCGCGCCGCCGCCGATCCGGTCGAGCTCACGCGGGCGCAGGAGCGCGACGAGCTCGCCGGTCGCCGGTCCGCTCATCCGGACGCCCGCGACGCCGCCCTTCTTCAGGTCGATCCGCGCGCCGGTGAGGTCGTGGACGACCTGCTCGAAGTCGGGGTTGTGGCCGACGACGAGGATCCGGTGGTCGGCGCCCGCGGCGTGGAGGAGCGCGCGGGCCTCGTCCGCGTCGAAGCCGGAGCGGAGCGGCTGGTGGACGACGACCTCGCCCAGCCCGCCCGCCTCGCAGGCGAGCTCCGCCGTGTCCAGCGCCCGCACCTTCGGGCTCGTGAACACGAACTGGAACGTCAGCTCGAGCGCGGTGAGCGCCCGGCCGGCGGCGCGCGCCTGCTCGCGCCCGCGGTCGGTCAGGTCACGCGCGGCGTCGTCCGACGTCGCGTCGTGCGGCACGGCCTCGCCGTGCCGCAGGAGCCACAGCTGCTGCGCCATACCGGCGCGAGCGTACCCGCCCGCGCCGGGAACGCGGCGCTACGGCCGCTTGATCGCGGTGACGCCCCAGTCCTGCTTGCTCTGCGGCAGCGCCTCGGCCCGCGGGTCGTCCCACTGGAGCTTGTAGCGGCGGTTCGCGACGTACGACGTCGTGGTCTTGAAGGAGCCGCGCGAATCCGTCTTGACGCTCTTGAGCGTCGTGTACTTCGACGAGCCCTTCTTCGTCGCGAGGATCTTCACCGTCGTGACGCCATCCGCCGGCCGCACGAGCCCCCACAGCGACACGTTCTTGCTCGTGCGCTGCGCGGAGATCGTCAGCGGGAACGCGGCGAGCGCCGGCTTGTCGTTGCCGGTCGCGAAGCGCAGGCCCGACTCGAAGTTGCCGTACCGGTTGGACGGCGAGACGTTCTCCTTCGGCGGGTCGTCGGTCAGCAGGTACTGGCTGAACGCGCGCACGCGCGGGTTGGCGAACGACATGCGCTCGGCCATCGCCCGGTACTCGATCTGCTTCTGCAGCGAGACGCCCGTGATGCGGTCCGGCGTCGACTGCACGCCGAACTCGGTCAGCCAGACCGGCATCGACTTGCGGATGACGCCGGCGCGCGCGGCCTTGTCGAGCGCGCTCGTGAGCCGCGAGAGCGTCCCGATCGTCACGTCGTCCTTGTTCGGCGACGCGAACCACGGGTTCTGACCGGCCGTCGAGTACGGGTGCGCGGAGATGCCGTCGACGTCGAGACGGCCGCAGCTGCCGATCTTCTTGTAGTCGCGGTTGAGGCAGAGCACGCCGCGCAGGAACGCCAGCGGCGTGACACGCTCGCCGCGCGAGCCGCGGGGGAGCAGCTCGCCCAGCAGCTTCGTGTCCTCGCCGTTGCCGGTGCGGTCGAGCGCCGCGGTGCCCGCCTGGTACAGCGCCCGGTAGATCTTGGGCGAGCGCGCCTCGCCGCCCTTGTACTGCGGCCGCAGGAAGTCTGGGTGGTTCGGCTCGTTGCCGAACGCCCACGTGTCGACGTCCGCGCCGTAGCGCTTGGCGACGGCCTCCACGAAGCGGCCGAAGAGGTTGGCGCTCGGGTAGCTGAGGAAGTCCTTCTTGTCGCGCATCGCCCACTTCGGGCCGGGAAGCGTCAGCGTCGGGATGACCTCGATCCCGTGCTCGCGCGCGGAGGTGAAGACGGGGTCGTAGGCGCCCCACGCGTACGAGGCCGGGTCGGCGAGGTCGACGGACGGGCGGGTCTTGGAGTCCGCGCTCGGAGCGACGTCCTTCCAGTACACGAGCAGGCGCATCTGGCTGACGCCCATCGCCTGGAGCTGGTCCATCGTCCGGTCGCGGGTGGAGGCGTCCATGACGTCGCGGCGGGCGTCGAAGACGAGGCCCTGGGAGGTCGAGGCGTGCGCCGCGGCCGGGAGCAGGACGGCGAGCAGGCAGACGAGTGCGGGGACGATGCGGCGAATGGGAGAGGCCTCCTACAGAACGGACGGGGAGCGCGCGGGCGGCGCGCTCGCAACCACTAGAACAAGGTAGTCACAGGAAGGTTGCGCGCTTTCGGCCAGAGGTGGATCACCGCCGCATCGCGTAGCGTTCGCGCGGTGACCGTCCCGTCCGCGCCCGCCACCGGCGCCATCGACTTCACGATCCCGCCGGAGCTGCGCGACCTGCTCGACCGCGTCCGGGCGTACATCGAGGAGGACGTCCTCCCCGCCGAGCACGAGATCGAGGATCCCGAGGACGTGCTGGCCAACTGGCACGTCGTCGACCGCCTGCGCGACCGTGCGCGCGAGCGCGGCATCTTCACCCCGCACCTGCCCGAGGAGTGGGGCGGGCTGGGGATCGGCGTGCTCGGCATGGCGCTCATCCACCAGGAGTGCGGGGTCAGCGGCCTGGCGTCGCTCGGCCTCAACGCGATGGCGCCCGACGAGGGCAACATGCACACGCTCCTCATCGCCGGCAAAGAGGAGCAGCTGGAGGCCTACCTGCGGCCGCTCGCCGAGGGGCGCACGCGCTCGTGCTTCGCGATGACGGAGCCGGACGTCGCCTCCTCCGACCCGACGAACCTCGAGACGACCGCGCTCCGCGACGGGGACGAGTGGGTCCTCAACGGGCGCAAGTGGTGCATCACCGGCGCCGAGGGCGCCACGTTCGCGATCGTCGTCGCCAAGACCGGAACCGACGAGGCCGCGGGCCACCGGAACTACTCGCTCATCCTCGTCCCGACCGACACGCCCGGCTGGGAGATCGTCCGACACCCCGAGTGGATGGGCTCCCACTCGCCCGGCGGCCACCCGGAGATCACGCTGACCGACGTCCGCGTGCCGGCCGGGAACCTGCTGGGCGCCGAGGGCGAGGGGTTCGTCATCGCCCAGAAGCGGCTCGCGGGCGGGCGGCTGGCCCACGCGATGCGGTGGATCGGCGTGGCGCAGCGCGCGCTCGACCTCAGCACCAAGCGGCTGCTCGAGCGCAGCACGTTCGGCAAGGAGCTCGCCCGCCATCAGATGATGCAGGCGATGGTCGCCGACTCCGCGATGGACCTGTACGCGTCGCGGCTGATGGTCCTCCACACCGCGTGGAAGGTCGAGCACGGGCTCCCGCACCGCCAAGAGGTCGCGATGACGAAGACCTTCGTGAGCGAGGCGTTCGGCCGGATCGCCGACCGCGCGGTGCAGATCCACGGCGCCGCCGGCATCGCGATGGACCTCCCGATCGCGCGGATCTACCAGGATGCGCGCGCGGCTCGGATCTACGACGGCGCGTCCGAGGTCCACCGCATGACCATCGCGCGCGAGTGCTTCAAGCTCGCGATGCAGGGCCAGTCCACCTCCCAGGCGACCGGAGACTTCCGCTAGTGCACACCATCGCGCCCGACGACATCGTCCGCACCTTCGCGGAGGCGGAGGGGAACGAGCGCCCGCCGCTGCTGGTGACCGAGCCGCTGGAGGCCTTCCTCGACGCGCGCGGGCTGGGCTCGGGGCCGATCTCGGCCGCGCCGGTCGGCGAGGGCCACTCGAACGTCACGTTCGTCATCACGCGCGGCGAGTGGGAGGCCGTGATCCGGCGTCCCCCGCGACCGCCGCTCCCGCCCTCGGCCCACGACGTGTCGCGCGAGGCGCGGGTGCTCTCCGCCGTGAGCGGTTCGGCGCGCGTGCCGGCGGTGCTGGCGGCGTGCGACGACGACTCCGTGATCGGCTCGCCGTTCTACGTGATGGAGAAGGTCGACGGGCACGTGGTGACGTCGGAGGTGCCGTCCGCGCTCGACTCCGTGGAGGACCGGCGGCGGATGGGCGAGGAGCTCGTCGACGCGCTCGTCGAGATCCACGCGGTCGACTGGCAGGCGGCCGGGCTGGAGGGGTTCGGCAAGCCCACGGGCTACCTGGAGCGCCAGCTGCGCCGGTTCGGCGGGCTGTGGGAGCACAACAAGACGCGCGAGATCGAGGCGGTGGAGCGCGTCGGTGGATGGCTCCGCGACAACCTGCCCGAGTCGCCGGCCGCGACCATCGTCCACGGCGACTTCCGCCTGGGCAACGTGATCCTCGGCCCGGAGTCGCCCGCCCGCGTGGTGGCGGTGCTCGACTGGGAGATGGCGACGATCGGCGACCCGCTCGCCGACCTCGGCTACCTCTGCACGCTGTGGACCGACCGGGACGACCCGCCGCTGGGGATGTTCGAGCTCTCCGGCGTGACGCGGCAGGAGGGGTTCCCGCTGCGCAGCGAGCTGGTCGCGCGGTACGAGGAGCGGTCCGGCCGCTCGATGACCGACATCCGCTGGTACCAGACGCTGGCGCTGTGGAAGTCGATCGTCTTCATGGAGGGCAACTACAAGCGCGCGGTGAGCGGCACGACCGACGACCCGTTCCTCAAGTCGTTCGGCGAGGGCGTCGTGGAGCTGGCGCGGCGCGCGGAGGAGCTGGCCTTTGCCGGCTGATCGGCGGACCGGGCTGCTCGTCGACTTCGGCGGGGTCCTGACCACCAACGTGTTCGCGAGCTTCGCGGCGTTCTGCCGGGACGAGGGGCTGCCCGAGGACCTGATCGCGCAGGCGTTCCGCTCGTCCCCGGTGCCGCGGGATCTGCTCTTCCGGCTCGAGCTGGGCCAGCTGTCGGCGGCGGACTTCGAGCGGGAGTTCGCGCGCGCCATCGGGCTCCCCGACGACCGTGCGGAGGGACTTGCGGGCAGGCTGTTCGCAAACGCGGGCCCGGACGACGCGATGCTCAGCGCCGTTGCGGCGGCCAAGCGCGCGGGCGTACGGACCGGGCTGATCTCCAACTCGTGGGGCGAGGCGCTCGTCTACGACCGGGAGCGCTTCCCGGAGCTGTTCGACGGGGTCGTCATCTCCCACGAGGTGGGGATGCGCAAGCCGGACCCGGCGATCTACACGCTGGGGGCGGAGCGGATCGGGCTGCCGCCGGAGGCGTGCGTCTTCGTGGACGACCTGGGCGGGAACCTCAAGCCGGCGCTGGCGCTCGGCATGGCGACCGTGAAGCACGTGAGCGCCGACGAGACGATCCCGCAGCTCGAGGAGCTGCTGGGCGTGCCGCTCCGCTAGCGCTCAGCGCGCCAGGAGGCCGTCGAGGAGGTCGCCGACGATCGTCCGCGCCTCCTCGTAGGCGCGGGCGGGCTCGTCGGCGGCCGCGACGTACATCGCGGCTTCGTTGAGCGCGCCGATGACGACGTGGGCGAGCGGGCGGGTCGGGCGCTTCTTCAGCTTCCCCTCCCGCATCGCCGCGTCGAGGAGCGTCTCGGTCAGGCCGAGGCCGTAGCGCTGGAGCAGGTCGCGGAACGCCTCCCACCCCAGGACGGTCGGGCCGTCGACGAGCAGGATCTGGCGGACCTCCGGCTCCTGGCTCACCGTCAGCCACCCCTCGGAGGCGGCGCGGAGGGCCGTGGCGGCGTCCCGGACGCCCGCGGAAGCCACACGTTCGGCCAGTCTGCGGGTCACGTCCTGCTCCACCGCCTCGGCGACGGCCGAGAACAGGTCTGCCTTGTCGGCGAACTGGTGGTACATCGCCCCGCGCGTGACGCCGGCCTCGCGGGCGATCTCGGGCGTGCCCACGGCGGCGTAGCCGCGCTCGCCCCACAGCTTGCGGGCCGCCGTGACGAGCTTCTCCTGGGTTGCCGCGGATCTCTCGGCCTGGGTGCGTCGCTTGCTTTCCATGCAGTCTGTCTGTAAATACGTACAGGCTGTACGCAAGTGGTCGTCGATCGTTAGGGAGTCCGTCTGATGCCGTCGCTGGAGCTCGAAACCGGAACCATCCCGTACGAGGAGGCCGGACCGCCGTCCGGCCGGCCGATCGTCTTCGTCCACGGCTACCTGATGGGCGGGTCGCTGTGGCGGGACGTCTCCGCACGGCTGGCCGCCCGCGGCTTCCGCTGCCTGGCGCCGACGTGGCCGCTAGGGGCGCAGCCCGCGCCGTTCGGCCCTTCGGTGGATCTTTCCCCGACGGGCGTCGCCTCGATCATCGCACGGTTCCTGGACGAGCTGGACCTCTCGGACGTGGTGCTGGTGGGGAACGACAGCGGGACGGCGCTCTGCCAGCTCGTGGCGGTGTCGGCGCCGTCGCGGCTGGGCGCGCTCGTGCTGACGAACGGAGACGCGTTCGAGAACTTCCCGCCGAGCTTCTTCAAGGCGCTCGTGGTGGCCGCGCGGTCGCCGGCGGCGTTCCGGGCGGCGATCGCGTCGATGCGGACGGCGGCGGGGCGGCGGTCGCCGCTGGGCTACGGGATGCTCTCGCACGGGGACGTGGATGCGCTGGCGCGCGAGTGGGTGAAGCCGGTCTTCGCCGATCCGGCCGTCATGGAGGACCTGCGCCGCTTCACCCTCGGCCTCCGTGCCGAGACGCTCGTCGCCGCCGGCGCGGGGTTGGGCTCCTTCGACCGCCCCGTGCTCCTGCCGTGGGCGCTCGACGACAAGCTCTTCCCGCTCCGGGACGCTGAGCGGCTCGCCGCGGTCTTCCCCGACGCGCGGGTCGAGACCATCCCCGGCAGCCGCGCGTACTCGATGATCGATGTCCCGGAGCGCCTCACGCAGCTCATCGGCGACTTCGCGGCGGTGCCTGCAGGCGCTGCGGCGTGAGGTGAGCCGCCTTTCGGTGCGTATGTCACCGAAAGACGGCTCACCTCGTCGTCAGGGCCGCGGGACGATCAGCTCCACCCGCCGGTTGCGGGCCCGGCCGGCGGCGCGGGCGTTGGACGCGACCGGCTCCGCCTCGCCCCGGGCGCGGACGGTGACGTCCGTGCCGCCGCCGAGAGCCCGCGTCACCGCCGCGGCGCGGCGGCGGGAGAGGCGCAGGTTGTACGCGGCGGCGCCCCGCGCGTCCGTGTGGCCGACGACCGTCACCGGCCCCCGCACGTCCAGCCGCCGCAGCGCCCGCCGCCCCCGCGCGGTCACCCGGGCGCTGTCGAAGGCGAAGAGCACGTCGGCGGGCACGGCGTACGTCGTCGCCACCTCCGTCTCCGCGACCTCCACCCGCGAGAACTGCTCCCGCACCACGCCGCTCACCGGCTCCACCCGCCCGCTCAACGGCACGATCGTCGCCGCGGCAGCAGCCGCCGCGGTCGGCACCGCGGCGGCGAGCACTACCGCCCCGACCACGCCCGCCCGGCTCACGGCGCCAGCGGGATCGCATCGAACGACGCGAACTCCGGCAGGTAGAGCGAGACGCGGTCGACGTCGCCCGGCGGAGCGGCGAACTTGGCCGTGACGTCGACGCTGTCGCCCTCGTAGAGGAACTCGTCGAGCTGCCGCGAGCACAGGCACTCGCCCTCGGTGTCCCGCAGGGGGAAGTGCTCGCGGCCGTTGAACTCGTCCACGAGCCGCAGCCCCTCCGCGGAGTACGACTCGCCGTCCTCGCCTTCGAGATGCGGGATGTAGTCACCGTCGGCCGTCTGGGTGAGGCGCACCACGACGGTGACGACCTTGCCGACCCGCTGCAGCCGCAGGAGCGAGGCGGTGGTGCCCGGCTCGGAGCCCTGCACCGTCGCGATCGGAGGCGCTTCGGCGGGCGTGGTGGCCGCGGGCGCACCGTCGGAGATGTCGACGATCTTTCCCTCGCCGGCGAGCGGGCGGCTCTCGGCGGCGTGGGCCGGCTTGGACTCGCCGCCGGTGTCGGCGCCGCAGGCGGTGAGGGCGAGGGAGGCGGCCGCGAGGGCGGCGAGGCCGGTCTTGGTGATGTTCATGCCCCCAAGAGGGGCGGGCGGACGGAAGTTCGCCCCCGTACGCTCTCGCGCATGGACGAGAGGACCGTGGAGCTGTGGCGGCCGGTGGGCCAGGCGAAGCTGGATCTGATCGCCGCCGCGGACTGGCGGGCGTTCCCGCCGCGGCTTGAGGGGCAGCCGATCTTCTACCCCGTCCTCAACGAGGCGTACGCGACGAAGATCGCCCGCGACTGGAACACGAAGGACCCGGCGTCAGGGCACGTCGGGCACGTGCTGCGGTTCAGGGTCGAGCGGGAGTACGTGCAGCGCTACGAGCCGCAGCGCGTGGGTGGGCGCGGGATCGACGAGCTGTGGGTGCCGGCCGACGAGCTGGAAGCGTTCAACGCCCGCATCGTCGGCCGGATCGAGCTCGTGGCGACCTACCGCTGAGGCGCTAGCGGCGCTTGCCGCGGCCGGTGAGCTGCTGGATCTGGGCCCGCGTCCGCGGGTCCTTGGCCTTGCGGAGCGCCTGGTCGGTGAGCTTGCGCCCCTGCGGCGTGCGGGCGAACTTGGCGAGCTTGGAGACGAGACTCATGTACCGAGGATCGTGCCCACGCCTGAACGCCCGCTAACCGCGCGGTGCGGACCCTGTGGAGGTTGGCGCGCCGTTGACCAGCCGCGCGCGCAGCTCCTCGCCCCGCCCGGCCGCCACGGCACGGGCGGCGCGGGTCTCGGTGGCGCCGAGCTCGACGAGCCGCTGGCGCTCCTCCCCCTGCGCCATCCAGCGCAGGAAGAGCCAGCCGAAGAGCACGAGCGTCAGCAGCGAGCCCTCGACCATCATCACGCTCGCCGCCGCCGTCTGGTCCGCCAGCCGGTCCGCCACCTCGTAGCCGTCGTAGAGCGGATGCCCCGCCCACAGCAGGACGTTCGCGAGCACGGCGCCCAGCAGCCGGACGCCGACGACGTACGCGACCCGCGCGCCGTTGCCGAACCACGCCGGCTGCGGGAGCGGACCGAAGAGCGGGAGCCATACGCCGATCCCGAACGCCACGAAGCACGCGTGCTGCACCGCATGCACCACCGCCGACGACAGCGCCGCCTCGTGCAGCACCGCCACGTGCCACACGGCGAGGTTCAAGGACCAGAGCGTGAGCGCCACGACCGGGTGCCCCAGCGCGCGGATCCACCGCAGCCACCGCACCCGCAGCAGCGGCGCGAGGACCGGCCCGGTCAGCCCGAGCACGATCAGGAGCGCCGCGAGGTCGCCGAGCAGCAGGTGCTCGGCCATGTGCGCGACGAACCGCTCCTCCCCCAGGTGCCCCAGCGCCAGCAGCCCGAGGACGCCGAGCAGCACGCCGCCGCCGAAGCACCACTGCCGCCAGGCGGGGACGGGCTTCCCCGCGCGCCGCAGCGTCGAGCACCGCCGCGCGTACGCCCCCGCCACCACGGCGGGCGCGAGGAGCTGCACGGGCTCGACGGCCGGCG
>Ga0196960_10000307_pt1 | contig 18767 bp, 18 predicted proteins | sample S3v_5metaG_FD_183187 | JGI IMG/M metagenome (GOLD analysis project Ga0196960, IMG submission 183187) | Soil microbial communities from Anza Borrego desert, Southern California, United States - S3+v_5 | ecosystem: Environmental > Terrestrial > Soil > Desert | place: USA: California | collected...
GCGGCGAGCGGCAGCGCCATCCCGCTCCAGAGCAGGTTGAACGCGGTGAACGTCAGCAGCGCGAGGGCCGCGGGCGCCCGCAGCGCGCGGTGGTCGCGGACGAGGAGGACGGTGGAGCGGACGAGCGCCGCGTACGGGAGCGCGTCCTGCGGCGCGTGCTGCGACGGCAGGGCGCGCCGCAGCGCGACCGCGGCGGCGACGACGATCGCCGCGGCGACGAGGAAGACGGCTCGCCAGCCGGCCACCTCCGCCACGGCCCCGGCGAACGTCCGCGCCAGCAGGATCCCGACCACGATCCCGCCGGTGACGATGCCGAGCGCCAGCCCGCGCTGGTGCGGCGCCGCGAGCTCGGCCACGCAGGCGACGATCACCTGCGTCACCACGGCGAGGACGCCGACGAGCGCCATCGCGATCAGCAGGACCGGCGCGTTCGGGGCGGCCCCCGCGAGGAGGAGCGCGGCGGCGAGCGCGAGCAGCAGCCGGAAGACGAGCGGCGGCCTCGGCATGAGGTCCCCCAGCGGCACGAGCAGCAGGAGCCCGGCGCCGTAGCCGACCTGGGTGACGGCGACGAGAGCGCCGGCGGCGCCCTCGCGGAGCGCCAGCTCCTCCCCGATCGTCGCGAGCAGCGGCTGCGCCAGCGCAATGGTGGCGACGGCGACGCCGCACGCGACGGCGGCGGTCGCCGTGACGCGCGCGGTCAACAGGGGTGGTTGCGTTTCGATACCAGTCGTCACCGGGCCGGAACGTAGCAGTGCGGTTGCGTTCTGCAACCGGTCGGCCTACGCTTGCCGCATGAGCTCCCCCGGCGCCTCCGCCCTGCGCACGAGCACGTGCCCGGTCGCGCGCGCCACCGCGGTGGTCGGCGACCGCTGGTCGCTGCTGATCGTGCGCGAGGCCTACGACGGCGCGCGGCGGTTCAACGACTTCCAGCGGCGGCTCGGGATGGCCAAGAACATCCTCTCCGGCCGGCTGCGCGCGCTCGTCGCCGACGGGGTGCTGGAGACGACGCCGGCCGCTGACGGTGGGCCGTACCACGAGTACCGGCTGACGGAGGCGGGGCTCGACCTGTTCCCCGTGCTCGTCGCCCTGCGGCAGTGGGGCGAGGCGCACGCGTTCGCCGAGGGCGAGCCGCGGTCGGAGCTCGTCGACGACCGGGCGGGCCGGCCGGTCGTCCCGCTGCGGGTCGTGGCCGCCGACGGGCGTCCGGTCGACGCGACGACCACCGTCGTGCGCAAGCCCAGGACGGCCGCCTGACCGGCGCCCCCGGCCGCCGCTCCGTTCGTCATCATGCCCGTGCCGTGCACGCTCCGCTGATCGCCATCACCACCTCCGAGCTGCGCTCCCCGCAGTCCGTGCGCGAGCGCCCCGAGGGCGAGCCGCCGATGCGCGAGATGGCCCTGGGGTTGACGTACCCCCAGGCGGTCGCGCGCGGGGGCGGCGTGCCGGTCGTGATCCCGCCGTTCTCGTCGGACGAGTCGATCCGCGAGCTGCTCGCGCGCGTGGATGGGATCGTCCTCGCCGGCGGGCCGGACATCCACCCGTCCTTGTATGGGCAGGAACCGTCGCCCGAGCTGGGGCCGACCGAGCCGGAGCTGGACGGGTCGGAGATCGCGCTCGTGCGGATGGCGCTCGAGCGCGGGCTGCCGATGCTGTGCATCTGCCGGGGGCTCCAGGCGCTGAACGTCGCGCGCGGCGGGACGCTGATCCAGGACCTTCCCGGCCACCGTCAGGAGGAGCCGGGGCACATCCCGGTCCACGGCGTCCGGGTCGAGCCAGGCTCCCTCCTCGCCGACGGCCTCGGCGCGACGACGTCGCAGGTCAACTCGTTCCACCACCAGGCGGCGGATTCGCTGGGTCTGAACCTGCGCGCGGTCGCGTGGGCGGACGACGGGCTCGTCGAAGGGCTCGAGGCGGTCGACCGCGACTGGGTCGTCGGCGTCCAGTGGCACGCGGAGGGCCTCCTCGGCGCGCCCGACCAGCACCGCCTCTTCGAGACCTTCATGGACGCGTGCACGCCAGAGGCGCACAAGCGCCGCGCGGCGGCGTAGGCGTTCTCTCACCAGCCGTCGTTTCGGAACGCGCGGCGTGGTCGCGCTCGTTCGGGTTCCGGCCAAGGGCTCGGGCGGTGGCTGCGGGCGGCGGCGGGTTGGGTGTGCGGTTCGTCGTCGCGCTCTCCGTGCGGTCGCTTTCCCGCCCCAAGCGCACGGCGCTCGGCCGAGGGGCGGGTTGCCGTCCAGGACGGACGGTTTTCCACCCCTCGTGACCCGGTCCGCGCCGTGGGGCGGGTTCCCGCCCGCGCACAACTTCCCACTCGTCACGCGCCGATCGACGAGTGGGAACATAAGCGCCTATAGGGAGCACAACTTCCCACTCGCCGCCGGGCGCCGAGCGAGTGGGAAGTTATGGCGGAGCCGACCTGACCACCGGTCCGGGGACCGACGACCCCGCTCATCAACCGACCCACCCGCCACCGCCCAGCCACGGCAGCGGGCACCGCCCGACCCGAGCTGAGCGCGACCACGCGGCATTCGACCAGGTGGAACGGAATGTCCGACCGAGTGGCGGATGAAGACGGGGTCGCACCGGTTTACGTTCCATGCCATTCCGGTGAACGCTCAGCACATGGCAGCGACGACGGCGCTCGAGCAGCTTCCGCCGGGCGGGGACCGGTACGACCCGGAGGGGTACTTCGATGAAGGCTTCGAGGACGTCGGGAAGCCCCGCGAGCACTACGCCGAGATCCTCGAACGGCTGGCGGAGACCGACCTGGACGAGGCGGTGAAGACCGTACGCCGCACGCTCCTCGACCTGGGGTGCGCGTTTGGCGCCGGCGAGCAGCGCGAGGCGTTCCGCGTGGACGTCGTCCCCCGCGTGATCACGCCCGAGGAGTGGGTCGTGCTGGCAGCGGGGCTCGAGCAGCGGGTGCAGGCGCTCGACGCGTTCATGCACGACATCCACGGCGCCCGCGCGATCGTGAAGGAAGGGCTGATCCCCGAGCGCGTCATCACCGGCGCCGACTACTGGGAGCCCGAGCTGGACGAGTTCGCCGAGCCGCGCATCCGCGTCGGCATGGCGGGCCTCGACATCGTCCGCACGCCGACCGGCCAGTTCCAGGTGCTCGAGGACAACCTGCGCACGCCCTCGGGCCTCGCGTACGCGTTCGCCGCGCGCAGGGCCGTTCTCCCCCACGCCGCCGCGCCCGACGGCGCGCACCCCGCACCCGTCGACCTGGAGGACGCCGCGATCGAGGCGCTCGGCCGCGTGCTCAGGAACGCCGCGCCGGGCGGACCCGACAAGGCCCGCGTCGTCCTCCTCACCGACGGCATCCGCAACACCGCGCACTGGGAGCACCGGGAGCTGGCGGAGCGTCTGGACATCCCGCTCGTCACCCTCGACACGCTCGACCTCGACCAGGTCGACGTCGTCTACCGCCGCACCGACGACGACCGGCTCAACGACGTCAACGGCCAGCGCACCGCCGTCGGCCGGGCGCTCGAACAGCACCTCAGGGACGGCCGCGTCGCGGTCATCAACGCGCTGGGCAACGGCGTGGCGGACGACAAGCTCGTCCACGCGCACGTCGAGGACATGGTCCGCTTCTACCTGCACGAGGAGCCGCTCATCTGCTCCGTGCCGACCTTCGACCTCGCGGAGCCGGACCGGCTGACCGAGGTCCTCGACCGCATCGACGAGATGGTCGTCAAGCCGCGCAGCGCCTACGGCGGCGAGGGCGTCTTCGTCGGCCCGACCGCGACGCCGCAGCAGCGCGACCAGATCGCGGCGACGGTCCGCGACGACCCCGAGGCGTGGATCGCGCAGGAGACCGTCTTCTTCTCCCGCCACCCCACGGTCATCGACGGCGAGCTCGCACCCCGCCACGTCGATCTCCGCGCGTTCGTCACCTTCGACGGCGAGCGCGCGCAGGCCATCCCGGGCGGCCTTAGCCGCGTCGCGTACGAAGAAGGGAACCTCGTCGTGAACAGCTCGCAGGGCGGCGGAGGCAAGGACACGTGGGTGCTGGAGCGATGAGCAAGCAGTCCGAGTGGGCGCGCTGGAACGGCGCGGACGAGGTCGCCGCCACGCTCGGCGTCGAGGAGGAGGTCATGCTCCTCCACCCCGGGAGCTGGGGCCTGGCGCAGCGGATCGAGGACGTCCTGGAGGTCGTGCCGGGCGAGCTGCAGGCGCAGGTGAGCTCCGAGACGCACAGCGCGGCGGTGGAGATCCAGACCGGCGTGCACCGCTCCGTGCAGAGCGCCGTCGGCGAGATCGCGTCGCTGCGCTGCCACCTCACCGAGCTGCTCGAGCCGCTCGACCTGCGCGCCGCGTGCAGCGGCACCCACCCGTTCGCGATCTGGCACGACATGCGCGTCGCGGGCGCCGAGCGCCATCAGGCGGTCTTCGGCTCGATGCGCGCGCTCGCCCGCCGCGAGCCGACGTTCGCCCTCCACGTCCACGTCGGGATCCCGACGCCCGCCGGCGCGACCGCTGCGCTCAACCAGATGCGCGCGCACATCCCGCTCCTGCTCGCGCTCAGCGCGAACTCGCCCTACTGGCAGGGCCGAGACACCGGCCTCGCGAGCGCGCGAACGCCCCTCTTCCAGGCCTTCCCCCGCGTCGGGATCCCGCGGGTCTTCAGCTCGTACGCGGACTGGACGCGCTCGATCGACCTCCTGATCGGCAGCAGCGCGCTCCCCGATCACACGTACCTGTGGTGGGACGTCCGCCTCCAGCCGAAGTACGGCACGGTCGAGGTGCGGATCATGGACGCGCAGTCGACGACCGAGCACACCGCGGCGCTCGTCGCGCTCGTGCAGTGCCTCGTGCGGCTCGAGGTGCTGGAGGGCTACGCGTCCTCCCGCGTCCTGCACGCGCAGGAGGTGCTCGACGAGAACCGGTTCCTCGCCGCCCGCGACGGCACCGCAGCCGAGCTGATCGACCCCGACCGCGGCACGCGCGTGCCCGTCACCGAGCTGGCGTACGAGGTGCTCGAGGCGTGCGCGCCGCACGCCCGCGCGCTGGGCTGCGCGGACGAGCTGGACCTCGTCCGCACCGTGCTGCTCGCCGACCCGGGCGCCCACCACCAGCGCACGCTGGCCGGCGAGGACGACGACCAGCGCCGCCTGGTGGCAGCGCTGGCCGAGTCCTTCAGCCCGGTCGCGGTGAGCTAGACCAGCGTCACCGCGCGGCCGTCGAGGAAGCCCTCGCGGCCGACGATGCTCTCGACCAGCTCGGCCGGGATCGGGTCGGAGGTCGTGACGACCATGACGGCGACGCCGTCCTCCCCGCCCTCGTCCTCGTCGGTGCGGTAGCCGACGGCGGCCGAGTTGATGTTCACGCCCGCCTCGCCGAACACCGTGCCGACGCAGCCGATCTGGCCGGGCACGTCGTTGTAGCGGAAGAGCGCCATGTGCTCGGTGAGCTGGAGGTTGAACCGCTGGCCCCACGCCTCCAGCAGGTGCGGCCGGTCGCGGTTGCCCAGCGTCGTGCCGACCACGCGCGTGTCCTTGCCGCCGGTGCGGACGGTGATCCGCACGAGGTCGGTGAAGTCGCGCGCGTGCGCGTTCTTCGTCTCGACGAGCTGGATCCCGCGCTCCTCGGCGAGGAACGGCGCGTTGACCGCGTTCGCCTCCTCCTCGGTGCGCCCGGCGAGCACGCCGAGCAGCGCGGCGATGCCGAGCGGGCGGGTGTCGCGCTCGGCGATCCGGCCCAGCGACTCGACCTCGATCCGCTCCACCGACGAGCCCTCCGCCAGCGCCGTGGCCAGCCGGCCCAGGCCCTGCGTGAGCGGCACGAACGGCCCGAGCACCTCGAGGTCCTCCGCCTTGACGGCCGGCGCGTTCACCGCGGTGGTGACGGACCCGCCGTTCAAAGCCGCGACCATCTGCTCGGCGACCTGGAAGCCCGCGCGGTCGTTCGCCTCGGCGGTCGAGGCGCCCAGGTGCGGCGTCACGACGACCTTGGGGTGGCCGAAGAGCGGGTGCTCGGTGATCGGCTCGCTCCGGAACACGTCCAGCGCCGCGCCGCCGACCTTGCCGGACTCGATCGCGGCCTGCAGGTCCTCGTCCACGATCAGCGGGCCGCGGGCCACGTTGATGACGCGCACGCCGTCCTTGCACTTGGCCAGCGCCTCGGCGTCCAGCCAGCCCTCGGTCTCCGGCGTCTTGGGCAGGTGGAGGGTGAGGAAGTCGGCGGCGGCGTAGACCGCGTCCGAGTCCTCGGCCTTCTCCACGCCCAGCTCGCGGTACCGCTCGGCGCTCACGTACGGGTCGTACGCGAGGACGCGCATGCCGAAGCCCTTCGCGCGCTCGGCGACGAGCTGGCCGATCCGGCCGAAGCCGAGGATGCCGAGCGTCTTGTCCATCAGCTCGACGCCGCTGTACTTCGAGCGGTCCCAGCGGCCCTCGACGAGCGACTTGTGCGCCTGCGGGATGTTGCGCGCGACGGCGAGGAGCATCGCCATCGTGTGCTCGGCCGCGGTGACGACGTTCGACTGCGGCGCGTTCGCGACGACGATGCCGCGCTTGGTCGCGGCCGGGACGTCCACGTTGTCGACGCCGACGCCCGCGCGCCCGATGACGCGCAGGTTCGTGCCGGCCTCGATGAGGTCGGCCGTCATCTTCGTGGCGGAGCGGATGAGGATGCCGTCGTACTCGGCGATCCGGGCGGGGAGGTCGAAGCCCTCCGTGTCGAACGCGGTGTCGACGTCGAAGTGCTCACGGAGCAGGTCGATCCCGCTCTGGCCGATCTTCTCGGCGACGAGGACCTTGGTCATGACTGGTGCTCCACGACGTACTCGATGCACTCGGTCAGCGCCTTCACGTCGTTCGGCTCGATGGCCGGGAACATCGCGATGCGCAGCTGGTTGCGGCCGAGCTTGCGGTACGGCTCGACGTCGACGATGCCGTTGGCGCGCAGCGTCTTGGCGACCGCGGCGGCGTCCACGTCGTCGGAGAAGTCGATCGTGCCGATCACCAGCGAGCGGTTGGCCTCCTCGGCGACGAACGGCGACGTGTACTCCGTGCGCTCGGCCCAGCCGTAGAGGTGGTCGGACGACGCGGTCGTGCGGCCGACCGTGAAGTCCAGCCCGCCGTTCGTGTTCATCCAGTCGAGCTGGTCGGCGAGCAGGAGGAGCGTCGCGACCGCCGGCGTGTTGTACGTCTGGTCCTTGCGCGAGTTCTCCAGCGCGGTGGGGATCGAGAGGAAGTCCGGGACCCAGCGGTCCGACTTGCCGATCTCCTCGATCCGCTCGATCGCCGCCGGGCTGGCGAGCGCGAGCCACAGGCCGCCGTCGGAGGCGAAGGACTTCTGCGGAGCGAAGTAGTAGACGTCGGCCTGCGACACGTCGACCGGGAGGCCGCCGGCGCCGGAGGTGGCGTCGATGAGGACGAGCGAGTCGCCGGCCGGACGCTCGATCGGCACCATCACGCCGGTCGAGGTCTCGTTGTGGGCCCAGGCGACGGCGTCGACCGACTCGTCGTCGCGCGGCGTGGGCGCGCTGCCCGGGTCGGCGGACTCGACGATCGGGTCCTGCAGGAACGGCGCGGCGCCCGTGACCTTGGCGAACTTCGAGGAGAACTCGCCGTAGGTGAGGTGGAGCGCGCGGTCGCGGATCACGCCGAAGGCGAGCGCGTCCCAGAAGGCGGTGGTGCCGCCGTTGCCGAGGATGACCTCGTAGCCGTCGGGCAGGTCGAACAGGCTGTGCAGGCCCTCACGCACGCGGCGCACGACGCCCTTGACGGGCGCCTGGCGGTGCGAGGTGCCCATGATCGCCACGCCGTGCTCGGCGAGGTGCTGCAGCTGCTCGGGGCGCACCTTCGACGGGCCCGCTCCGAAGCGGCCGTCGGAGGGCTTGAGGTCTGGCGGGATCTCCAGCGTCGCGGTGGACGTCATGGTGGACAGCTCCGAAGTTCGTGGTTCAGAACAGAGGTGCCCAGGCGCGCGGCGACTGATGCGACCGCCGCTTCCCGGTGGTGCTCCACCCAAGACGCCAGTCGCGGCGGCGCCTTGGGCGAGCATATCGAGCGCTTGGGCGGCAGTTGTCACCGGTCCGTCAAGACCGGTGACGGTGCGGCAGCGCCGGGCGCTAGAACTCGGTCTGGATCCAGTCCATCTTCGACCGCAGCTCCTTGCCGGTCGTCTCGATCTGGCCCTTCGCCTGCTCCTCGCGCATGCGCTTGAAGTTCTCCTGGCCGGCCCGGTTCTCGGCGATCCACTCGCGCGCGAACGTCCCGTCCTGGATCTCCTCGAGGATCTTCTTCATGTTCGCGCGCGTGTCGTCCGTGATGACGCGCGGGCCGCGGGTGTAGTCGCCGTACTCGGCCGTGTTGGAGATCGAGTACCGCATGCCCGCCAGGCCCTTCTCGTACATGAGGTCCACGATCAGCTTGAGCTCGTGGAGGCACTCGAAGTACGCCATCTGCGGGTCGTAGCCGGCGTTGACGAGCGTCTCGAAGCCGGCCTGGACCAGCTCGGACGCGCCGCCGCACAGCACGGCCTGCTCGCCGAAGAGGTCGGTCTCCGTCTCGTCCTTGAACGACGTCTCGATGACGCCGCCGCGGGTGCAGCCGATGCCCTTCGCGTACGCCAGCGCCAGCGGCTTCGCGTTGCCCGTCGCGTCCTGGTGGATCGCGATGAGCCCCGGGACGCCCGAGCCCTCCGTGTACTGGCGGCGGACGAGGTGGCCCGGGCCCTTCGGGGCGGCGAGCGCGACGTCGACGCCTGCGGGCGGCTCGACCTCGCCGTAGTGGACGGAGAAGCCGTGGCCGAAGAGGAGGAGGTTGCCCTCGGCGATGCCGTCGCGGACCTCGTTCTCCCAGATCTCGCGGTGCAGCTCGTCCGGCGTCAGCAGCATGACGATGTCGCCCTCGGAGGCGGCGTCGGCGATGCCGGTCACGCGGAGGCCGTCGGACTTCGCCTGCTCGACGGACTTCGAGTCAGGACGGAGGCCTACGACGACGTCGACCCCGGAGTCCTTGAGGTTCTGCGCGTGCGCGTGCCCCTGGGAGCCGTAGCCGATGATGGCCACGGTCTTCCCCGAGAGCAGGCCGAGATCTGCGTCGTCGTCGTAGTACATGGCCGAGCAAACTAGCGCGCTTCGCGCAGATCAGGCGGTTGCCGCGGCCACCCAGACGCGAGCGGGGAGCACGACGGAGCCGTCGGGCTGGAGGTACGGCTCGAGGTTGACGTCGATCACGTCGCGCAGGCGCGTGTGGTCAGCGGGCGAGAGGCGCGGGACGACGGAGCGGAGCGTCGGCGACATGTCGCGCTGGTGCTCGAAGTGCTCGTCGGCGGACGCGAAGACGAACGTCGTGTCGAGCGGCTGGACCACGATGTCGTCGAAGCCCGCGTCCTCCAGGTACCGCTCGATCGTGCCGGGCTCGGCGAAGGCGAACGGCCCGGGCTCGCCGGGCGGCGCCGGCTCGACCAGCTCCAGCTCCTTCAGCGCCGAGGAGATCGTCGCCGTCCACGGGTTGTCCTCGAACGCCCGCCACGTCGCGAGGGTCACGCGGCCGCCGGGACGCAGGATGCGGCGCGTCTCCTGGAACGCGGCGCCGGGGTCGGCGAGGAGCATGTAGCCGAAGCGGCAGATGACGCCGTCGACCGAGGCGGTCTCCGCGTCCATCCACTCGGCGTCCATCTGCCGCGCCTCGACGTTGCGGATGCCCAGCTCGTCGGCACGGCGCCGGGCGACCTCGACCATCTGCTCGGACGTGTCGGTGAGGATGACCTTGCCGCCCGGGAGGACGAGCTCGGCGGCGAGCAGGCCGGTGTCGGCGGGGCCGGCAGCCAGCTCGAGGATCGTGTAGCCGGGCTGCGGCGCGACGCGCTCGACCAGCCACATGGAGACGGGCTGCATCGCGCGCTGGAAGGCGGCGCGGCGCTTCTCCCAGCCCTGCGCGGCCTCGTCCCACTTGTCGCGGGCCTGGTCGCGGAACTCGTCGGGATCGTCCACGGCGCGGAGCCTAGCCGCGCGCGGGGGACGTGCGCGCGGCCAGGCTCTCAGCCGGGGTGGGGAACTGCGGGGGACGTCGGGGAACGAGCTTCAGACGGGGAGCAGCAGCTCGGCGCCGCTGGTCCGAAGCAGCCGGCGCGCGGGGCCGCCGGCAGGGGGAACGATCGAGAGCTCGGCGCCCAGCTTGCCCACCGCGCGGTACAGCAGCGCGACGGCGGACAGGTCGAGGAACGTCACGGCCGTGAGGTCGAGCGTGATCCGCCGGGCGCGGCGGCACGACTGGCGCAGCGTCTCCTCCAGGAGGGGGACGGTCTCCATGTCGAGCTCCCCCGCCGCGACGACGTGCGCGCTGCGCGCGCCGCCGAAGAGGACGGAGAGGCCGAGCCTGCGGATGCCCTTGGTCATGCGGCCGAGTGCTCGCTGAGCTGGGTGCGGAGCTTGATGAGCGCCAGGCGCGTGCGGCCCTTGACGGTGCCGAGCGGCACGTCGAGGTCGTCCGCGATCTCGGCCTGGGTGCGGCCGGCGAGATAGAGCATGCCGATGACCTGGCCCTGCTCGGGGGGCAGGCTGGTCAGGCAGTGGCGGACCTCGCGCGCCTGCTCGCGGCGCGTGAGCTCGTCGTCGGCGCCGACCTGCGGTTCGTCCCGCACGGCGGCGAGGACGCGCCCGGCCGTCTCCGTGCGGACCTTCTCGCGACGGAGCGAGTCGAGGGCGCGGGAGCGGACGACGACGAGGAGCCAGGCGCGGAGGGAGCCGCGCTCGGGAGCGAAGCGGTCGCCGCTCTTCCAGAGCTGGACGAAGGCTTCCTGGACGACGTCCTCGGCGGCGGGGGTCATGCCGAGGATCCGCTGGGCCGCGTTGAGGGCGGCGCGAGCGTGGCGGTCGTGGACGAGGGTGAAGGCGTTCGCGTCGCCGGCGCACGCCCGGCGAAGGAGCTGTGCGTCGTCGAGACGGTGGAGGTCGGGGCTGGTGTTCTCGAGGTGGCGCATCGGCACAAACCAAGCTAAGGCGCGCCACCTGGATGCGCAATCGGTATGAGCCGTTTCATACCCAATTCCATCCTTGCCCTCCGTTGTGCGGTATCGGATCCGGTAGCGTCTTTGGAACCATGCCGATGCGTGCCACCACCGTCCGGTTCGACGAGTCCCTCTGGGCGATGCTCGAGCGCGAGGCCCGTGTGCAGGGGGTTTCCGCCGCGCAGTTCGTGCGCGACGCGACGATCCTGCGGGTCGCCGCGCTCGCCGCGCAGCGCGGGGACGAGGACCTGAAGCTCACCGTGGAGGAGGTCGCGGCGGGCGTGCTGCGGACCCGCTCGGGCGCCGGCGCCGCGGACGTCGCGGACGTCCCTCCCGCGGTGCTGGACCCGGAACGGCTGCGCGCGCTGCAGGCGAGCGGGCTGCTGGAGATCCGCGACGACCCGGCGTTCGACCGGCTCACGCGGCTGGCCGGGAAGGTGCTCGACGCGCCGGTCGCGTTGGTCTCGCTCGTGGATCGCGACCGGCAGGTCTTCGCGTCGTGCGTCGGGCTGGGCGAGCCGTGGGCGTCCGACCGCCAATCCCCGCTGTCCCACTCGTTCTGCCAGCACGCGGTCGCGTCACGCGAGCCGCTGCTGGTCGACGACGCCCGCGAGCACCCGGTGCTCAAGGACAACCCGGCCATCACCGACGTCGGCGTCGTCTCCTACGCGGGCGTGCCGTTGTTCGACCCGGAGGGCCACGCGCTCGGCACCCTCTGCGTCTTCGACACCAAGCCGCGCGCGTGGTCGCCGGAGGAGGCGGAGACGCTCTCCGACCTCGCCTCCAGCGTCATGACCGAGATCCGGTTGCGGCGCCGCTAAGCGAGCAGCTCGCGCCGCAGGAGCTTCCCGCTGCCGGTCCTCGGGAGCGGGTCGGTGCGGAGGGTGAAGGCCTTGGGGACCTTGTAGGGCGCGAGGGCCTGCGCGGCGTGGGCGCGGAGCTCCTCGGGGTTGACCGTGTGGCCGTCCGTGGGGACGACGATGGCGACGACGGCCTCCCCCCACTCCTCGTCGGGTCGGCCGTGGACGGCGGCCTCGGCGACGGCGGGGTGGGCTTCGAGAACGGCCTCGACCTCGGCGGGGGCGACGTTCTCGCCGCCGGTGACGATCGTGTCGGCCTTGCGGCCGGTGATGCGCAGGCGGCCGTCGTTGCTCCAGGCGCCGAGGTCGCCGGTGTGGAGGGTCCCCCCCGTCTGCGGCGCGAGGGTCGGGGAGCGGACGACGATCTCGCCGTCGGGCGCGATCGTCACGTCCGTGCAGAAGAGCGGGACGCCGTCGGTGGCGACCTGGGAGCACGCCTCGGTGAGGCCGTACGTGGGCGCGACGGCGACGCCGGCTTCCCGGGCGCGGTCGAGGAGCGCGGGCGGGATCGGCGCTCCACCCAGCAGTGCCCAGCGGAGCCGCCGCGGCTCGCGGAGGCCCGCGTCGAGGAGCCGCCGCAACGTCGTCGGGACGAGCGAGACGATCGTGGCGTCGTCGAGGGCGTCGAGGACGCGCCCGGTGTCCCACTTCTCGTGGAGCAGCACGGTGGTGCCCGCGATGGCGCTCCGCAGCAGGATCGAGAGCCCGCCGACGTGGGTCAGCGGCAGCGCGCACAGCCACCGCTCGTCGGGCGGGTGGCCGAGCGCGACCGCGCTGCCCAGCGCGCTCCACAGCCAGTTCCCGTACGAGAGGACGACCGGCTTCGGCGCGCTCGTCGTGCCGCTCGTGTGCACGACGATCGCGGGCCCGTCGAGGTCGTGGCGTTCGCGCTCCTCCACCGACGGCTCCCCGTCCGGCAGCGCCGTGACGAGGTGGTCGACGTCGTGCGCGCCCGGCTGGCGCAGGTCGAGCGGGACGATGACGGCGCCGTGCAGCAGGCACCCGTGGAGCGCGACCGCGAAGTCCTCCGACGGCGGCAGCGCGAGCCCCACGCGCGACCCGGAAGCCACGCCGGCGTCCCGCAATCCGGCCGCCACCCGGCGCGCGCGGACGAGCAGCTGCGCGTACGTGATCGCGTTGATCGCGGGGTGATCCGGGCGCGCCGCGGCGGCGCGAGGAAGCCAGGCCTCGACGTGCATTCGTAGGGTTGCAGGCTATGGCAGTCGACTGGCAGGCCGCAGGCGAGTACACGGACATCCGGTACGAGACCTCCGGCGACGGCATCGCGAAGATCACCATCGACCGGCCTGAGGTGCGCAACGCGTTCCGGCCCCAGACGGTCATCGAGCTCTCGGACGCGTTCGAGCGCGCCCGCGAGGACACCTCCGTGGGCGTCATCATCCTCACCGGCGAAGGGCCGCTGGCCTTCTGCTCCGGCGGCGACCAGCGCGTCCGCGGCGACAAGGGCTACGAGACCGAGCCGGGCAGCGGCATGGGCCGGTTCCACGTCACCGACCTGCAGGTGCAGATCCGCCGGCTCCCCAAGCCGGTCGTCGCGATGGTCGCGGGGTACGCGGTCGGCGGCGGGCACGTCCTGCACGTCTGCTGCGACCTGACGATCGCCGCCGACAACGCGCGCTTCGGCCAGACCGGCCCGCGCGTCGGCTCGTGGGACGGCGGCTACGGCGCGTCGCTCCTCGCCAAGCAGGTCGGGCGCAAGAAGGCGATGGAGTTCTGGCTGCTGTGCCGCCAGTACGACGCGCAGGAGGCGCTCGAGATGGGGCTCGTCAACACGGTCGTCCCGCTCGAGCAGCTCGAGGAGGAGACGGTCGGCTGGTGCCGCGAGATGCTCGCGCTCTCCCCCTTCGCCCTGCGGCTCGTGAAGGCGTCGTTCAACGCGGACGAGGACGGCATGGCCGGCATCCAGCAGCTCGCGCACGACACGAACCTCCTCTTCTACGCCTCCGAGGAGGCGCGCGAGGGCCGTGAGGCCTACAAGGAGAAGCGCAAGCCGGACTTCGGGCAGTTCCCGCGGCGCCCGTGACCGCCACGAGCCCCGTCAAGATCTGGCTGATGGCCGCGCGGCCGCGGACGCTGCCCGCGGCCGTCGCGCCCGTGCTCGTCGGCACCGCGCTGGCGATCCACGACGACCACTTCGAGATCCTCACGCTGATCGCGACGCTGCTCGGCGCGCTGCTGATCCAGGTCGGGACGAACCTCTCCAACGACTACTCCGACGCGCGGCGCGGCGCCGACACCGAGGACCGGCTGGGCCCGGTGCGTGTGACCGCGGGCGGGCTCGTGCCGCCCAAGCAGGTGCTGATCGCGGTCTACGTGACCTTCGGGCTGGCGGTGCTGGTCGGCCTGTACCTGGTGGTCGTGGCCGGGCCGTGGCTGCTCGCCGTGGGCGCGGCGTCGATCCTGGCGGGCGTCCTGTATACGGGCGGACCGCGGCCGTACGGCTACGAGGGGCTCGGCGAGGTCTTCGTCTTCACGTTCTTCGGGCTCGTGGCCGTAGCGGGCTCGTACTACGTGCAGGCCGAGGAGCTGCCGTGGGAGGCGTTCGCCTTCGCGGTGCCGGTCGGCCTGCTGGCGTCGGCCGTGCTGGTCGTGAACAACGTGCGGGACATGGAGACCGACCGGCGGGCGGGGAAGCGGACGTCGGCCGTGCGGCTGGGGCGCGAGAAGACCCGCGGGATGTTCGCGCTGATGGTCTACGGCTCGTACCTCGTCGTGATCGGCATGGCGATCGCGTGGTCGCCGTGGGTGCTCGTGGCGCTGCTCTCGTTCCCGCTGGCCGTGAAGCTCGTGCGGACCGTGCGCCAGCACACCGACGGGCCGACGCTGAACGAGGCGCTCGCCCAGTCCGGCATGACCGAGCTCGTGTTCTGCGCGCTGCTCGCGGCCGGGATCCTGCTGGCGTAGACGCGCTCGTGGAGGTCTTCCTCGAGGAACGGACGCTTCGGTTCCGCCGCCCCATGCAGACCGCGTGGGGCGAGCTGGCGGAGCGGCCGATCCTCGAGCTGACGCTGGTCGGAGAGGACGGCGTCGTGGGGCGCGGCGAGGCCGCGCCGCTGGAGGGGTACGACGGGGTGCCGTTCGCGATGGCGCGGGCGGCGCTGGAGGCGTACCGGCCGGTGCTGCTGCAGGCCGACTCGTTGGGTGGGCCGGCGGTGCTGGAGGGGTGCCGGGAGATCGCCGACCTCCCCCAGGCGCTGGCGGCGGTGGACATCGCGCTGTGGGACCGCGCCGCGCGGCGCGAGGGGCGGCCGCTGTGCGAGCTGCTGACGGACGTGCCGGCGCCGGCCGTGCCGGTGAACGCGACGATCGGGGCGGTCGACCGGGCGGGTGCGGCGGGCGCGGCGTTCGAGGCGGCGCAGGCCGGGTTCACGTGCGTGAAGGTGAAGGTCGGCGTGGGTGACGACGCGGGGCGTGTGGCGGCCGTGCGGGCGGCGGCGGGGCCGGACGTTGCTTTGCGGGTGGACGCCAACGGCGCGTGGACGGTGGAGGAGGCGATCGCCGCCATCGCCGCGCTGGCGCCCGCCGGGATCGAGCTGGTCGAGGAGCCGGTCCACGGCGTCGCGGGGCTCGCCGAGGTGCGGCGCGCGGTCGCGGTGCGGGTGGCGATGGACGAGACGGCGGCAGAGCCGGGCGCGCTGATGTCGGGCGCGGCGGACGCGGTCGCGCTCAAGCTCTCGCGCGCCGGCGGGATCAGCGGGCTGCTGGCTTCGGCCGAGCTGGTGCGCGCGACCGGCGCCGAGCCCTACGTCACCTCCACCTTCGACGGCCCGATCGGCATCGCGGCCTCCGTCCACGCCGCCGCCGCCCTCGCCCGCCGCGGCCGCGAGTCGGTCCCCTCCGGCCTCGCCACCCTCTCCCTCTTCGAGGGCCTCGACGGCGTGTTGCCGGTCCAGCGCGGCGCCATCTCCATCCCCGACGCCCCCGGCCTCGGCCTCTGAACCTCGCCGGTGGGCTGTTTCACCGTCGGTATGCGACGGTCAGACAGCCCACCTCATCGCGCCGTTGATGGCGGCGGCGACGGCCTCCGGGGCTTCGAGGTGGACGGCGTGGCCAGCGCGGGGGATGACGACGAGCTGGGCGTCGGGGAGCCGCTCGACGAGCTTCTCGCCGAGCGCGCGGAACTTGGCGTCGCGCTCCCCCACGACGACGGTGGCGGGCATGGTGAGCTCGCCGAGGCGGTCCCAGACCGGCACCATCGTCCCCGTCCCCATCCCGCGCAACGACGCGGCCAACCCCGCCGCCGTGTTGCGCTGGCGGTCGCGGCGGGAGGCGGCGGCGACCTCCGGCGACTGGCCGGCGAAGAGCGGCTGGCCGCCCCACCACTTGACGAACGTCTCGAGCCCCGCGCGCTCGAGCCCTTCGGCGAGCTCCGCATCGCTCTCGCGCCGCGCCGCGCGCTCCGCCGGGTCGGGCAGCCCGGCGGACGTCGAGATGAGCACGAGCCGCCGTACCAGCGCCGGCTGCGACAGCGCGAGATGGAGCGCGATCCGCCCGCCCATCGAGTACCCGGCCAGCGCGTACGGCTCCGACTGCGCCAGATCCTCCACGCACGCATCGATCGAAGCGGGCCGCCGATCGGACGCGTCGCCGTGCCCGCGGAGATCCGGCGCGAGCACCTCGTCGTAGATTGCGCGGTCGACATGGCGGCGGACGGGGTCCCAGCCGCGGCCGGTCGCCGTGAACCCATGGAGCAGCAGAAGCCGCAAGATCAGCACGTCCTCCTGCGCGCGTTCGTCGACGAGCTCGCGCGCTGCGGGGTCACCCATGCCTGCACGTCCCCGGGTTCCCGGTCGACGCCGCTGGTCCTCCCTCTGGTCGCCGACGAGCGCATCCAGTCGTTCTCCCACGTCGACGAGCGCGCGGGCGCCTTCTTCGCCCTCGGCCTCGCGAAGTCGACCGGCACCGTCCCGGTCCTGGTCTGCACGAGCGGCACCGCGTCGGCCAACTACGTCCCTGCCGTCCACGAGGCGGCGGAGGCCGGCGTGCCGCTCCTCGTCCTCACCGCCGACCGCCCGCCGGAGCTGCGCGACGTCGGCGCCGGCCAGGTCATCGACCAGATCGGCCTCTACGGCAGCGCCGCGAAGTGGTTCGTCGAGGTCGGCAACCACGAGGCGACGCCCGAGCGCGTCCGGTGGATGCGGTCGCTCGCGTGCCGCGCGGTGTGGACGGCGCTGGACGAGCGGCCCGGCGTCGTGCACCTCAACTTCCCGCTCCGTGACCCGCTCGTGGCGCCGGAGGACACCCCCGAGCCCCCGCCCGGCCGCCCCGACGGCGCGCCGTGGATCGTGCGCGGGATGCGGGTCGAGTCCCCGGGCGCGACCGCGCTGGAGCTGTCGGCGCTGCTGCGCGGCATGCGCCGCGGCGTGATCGTCGCGGGCCGCGTCGAGGCCGCCGGCGTGCAGGTCGGCCCCGCGGTCGAGGCGTTCGCCGACGCGATCGGCTGGCCGGTCCTGGCCGACCCGCTCTCCGGCGCCCGCCGCGGGACGAGCGCGATCGCCCACTACGACGGCATCCTCCGCACCGCCGGGGAGGAGCTGACGCCCGACGTCATCGTCCGCGTCGGCGACCTGCCGACCTCCAAGCCGCTGCGCCAGTGGCTGGCGAAGATGCCCGACACGCCCCAGGTCGCGTTCGACCCCACCGGCGTCTGGCACGACCCGGACGGCGTGCTCTCCGCCGTCCTCGCCGGCGACGCCGCGAGCGCGCTGACAGCCCTCGTCCAGGGCGCGCTGAGCGACGAGCCGCCCGAGCCGCCGTTCCTTCCGTCCGACGCGCTCGACCCCGCCGACCCCGACTGGCTGAGCGCCTGGCGCCACGCCGACGCGGCGGCGGAGCTGGCGATCGAGTCCACCCTGCGCGACGAGCTGACCGAGCCGCGCGTCGCCCGCGAGCTCGGCGCGACCCTCCCGCCGGACGTGACGCTCGTCGTCGCCTCGTCCATGCCGATCCGCGACGTCGAGACGTTCTGGCCCGTCCGCCGCGACCCGCCGCGCGTCTTGAGCAACCGCGGCGCCAACGGCATCGACGGGACGATCTCCACCGCGCTCGGCGTCGCCGCCTCCGGCCGCCGCGCCGCCCTGCTGATCGGCGACGTCGCGTTCCTGCACGACATCGGCGGGCTCCTCGCGGCGTCGCAGCACGGGCTGCCGCTCACCATCGTGCTTCAGAACAACGACGGCGGCGGGATCTTCGAGTTCCTGCCGCTCGCGGGCCAGGCCGAGCCCGACGCCTACACCCGCCACATCGCCACCCCGCACGGCCGCGACTTCGCGCAGGCCGCGGCACTCTACGGCTGCGACCTCAAGCGCCCCACGACGCTGGCGGACTTCCGCACCGACCTGCGCGACGCGCTCGCGGCCGACCGGACGACCATCGTCGAGGTCCGCACCCAGCGCGGCGCCAACCTCGCCCTCCACCGCCAGGTGTGGGAGACGTACGCGGGAGGCGCGGCATGACCGGTCACCGCCTCGCCGCCGACTACGCCACCGCCGCCGCACTGCTCGCGCTCAGCGGCGTCGTCGCGATCGCGATCGGCCTCGTCACCGACGCCGGCGAGACCGCCGTCGGCGTCGCCCTCACCGCCATCGTCGCCGCCGCGATCTTCTGGTTCGCGATCTTCCGCCCGCAGGTGCAGAAGATCCTCCGCGAGCTCTCCCCCGCGCCCGCCGCGCTCGAGGTTGCTCCGGGCACCTTCTCCCCGCCCGATCTGCGCGACGTCGGCATCGTCGTCGTGATCGTCGCGCTCACGTTCCTCTCCCCCGCCGTCTCCGGCCTGCTGTTCGGCATGGCGGCGGCGAACGTCGGGCGCCTGCTGCGCGTCCGGTCGTGGGAGCGCGGCGCCGCCCGCACCGCCGTGCGGGTCGGCACCGCGCCGAACGCGCGCTACGTCGCGGCCTGAGCGGCCACCGGCACGGGGAG